>Ga0209483_1002250_pt1 | contig 13660 bp, 24 predicted proteins | sample NGEPerA_FD_184508 | JGI IMG/M metagenome (GOLD analysis project Ga0209483, IMG submission 184508) | Arctic peat soil microbial communities from the Barrow Environmental Observatory site, Barrow, Alaska, USA - NGEE PermafrostL2-A... | ecosystem: Environmental > Terrestrial > Soil > Wetlands >... | reverse complement strand
CCGGCATTTAGTTGATATGACCGTGCTGCCTAACAAGTCGCCGGAGCCAACCGCCGTTGGCGCTTGCAGTTCCGCTATCGCGGTTCACGTCGCGAGTCGGCGGTGGCTCAGCTTTTTTCGTTAGGCGGCAGCGAGCATCACATATTTTATGAGCGTATTATCAGACATCTACATTTCGCGCGACGACGAGGCAGTCAAGTATGACGCCGCACCAGCTACGTTTGCCGAGCGAGCGCAGTTCACCAACATGACACCTTTGGAGTATTCGACGCTTTGGGCTATCATGCGCGGCGTTGCGTGGCAAGCATCTTCGATGCGTGAGTTTCCGTGCTTACTTCAGAAGGACGGCGGCGAGCGGTTAGTTCATGGTTTTCCGCCAGCGATGATCGCGGCACTCGGTCAGCTTACGCCAGACCAGATTCGAGAGATTGCTGGGAAGTGGGCAGCGACGGATGAGTTAGCTTGTTCACCAGCCGACATTCAGCCGGTTATTGAGGCATTGGTGCGTTTGGCGCGTTCAGCCACGGCGAGCGGTCGCGGTCTTTATCTTTGGAATTGTGTATGATTCACGAGTTGCCGCCTAACCAGTCGCCGGAGCCAACCGCCGTTACCGCTGCGGTTGCAATCCACGCCGCGAGTCGGCGGTGGCTCAGCTTTTTTCGTTAGGCGTATCAGGCGCATCACACAAAAATATGAACACAACAACAAAGACCAAGAGGTTCGGGATTCTGTTTTATAGCATTGCCACAGTTCTGGTTTTGCTTGGTGTCGCACTGAATGTTTCCGGTTCTGTGCGCGTCGGCACTTTGCTTATCGGCATGAGCATAGTTTTGGCGTGCAGCACGGCAGTCAGGCTTGGACATTTGAAGAGATGGTAGTCATGGATGATACGCCTAACAAGTCGCCGGAGCCAACCGCCGTTGGCGCTGGCCGTTCCGCTATCGCGGTTCACGTCGCAAGTCGGCGGTGGCTCAGCTTTTTTCGTTAGGCGCTCACTGACACGCCATGCAAAAGACTACCATTCTCGACCGGCTCACGGTTGTCCTCGACAACGCAGATTCGTTTGGCCCAGTCTCCGACGCGTGGGTTGGCGATGCAGAGCGAGCGCTGGGCGTAGTGTTTCCCAGCAGCTACCGCACTTTCTTGAGGAAGTTTGGAGCGTCATTCATTATCGCACATCGTTTGGCAGGACTTCCTGACGAGCCGAAGTCGGGTGAGACGCCGATTTGGTCAGATGTTGTTCTTGTGAACACACAGATTCAGAAATCCTGCGGCGGCCATATTGCATCTACGCTTGTCGCCATTTCAGATGACGGCTGCGATGATACGTTTTACCTCGACACCGGCGCATTGGACTTAGAGGGCGAGTGCCCCGTTGTGGTTCTCGGTCCGGGTCGCGATTGCGAGGTTGTCGCGCCATCATTTGTTGATTTTTTAGAGAAGGTCGCAGCCAATCGCATGATGCCATGAGCCAGCCTCTACAATTATACTTTGATTGCAGTAGAAGCTTCACGCCTAACAAGTCGCCGGAGCCAACCGCCGTTGGCGCTGTCAGTTCCGCTGTCGCGGTTCACGTCGCGAGTCGGCGGTGGCTCAGCTTTTTTCGTTAGGCGGCATTACACCATGAACTCATTCGCCCAGATTTCTAAAAAGCACAGCAGCTTCCGGCCATATTTTTGGGCAGCACTGATGGCTTCTATTCACATCAGTATTATTTTGTCGCCGATTCGGATTTTTGACTTGTTGCCGGGAGACACTGGCTTTATTCCATACTCGATTTTATCGGTGCCGATGATTTTGAGTTTCGTCATGTTGCTGCGTTACCGAACTTGGCAGGAGCGTTTGGTTGCTTGGTGCACTTTTGCATTTTCAGCCGTGCGGATTATGTCTGTTGGTTGTATTAGAGGATGAAAACGATGCCGCCTAACAAGTCGCCGGAGCCAACCGCCGTTGGCGCTTGCAGTTCCGCTATCGCGGGCCACGTCGCGAGTCGGCGGTGGCTCAGCTTTTTTCGTTAGGCCACTATGCACGACACTAACTCACAAAAACCGCCGCAGGTTTTCCCCGACTTGGCGACATGCCGCGTCAAGCCAGCCGGGTTTGCCGATTATTTTGATTGCCTGAGCGTGTGGGCTAGTCGTTGCTCGCACACACTCAGCTTTGGCGGCGGTCATTATTGTCGGCATCCGTCAGCGCCAGAGATTTTCGCACGTTCGGAAAGTAGAAAAGACAAGCCAGCATGATTGATTTACCAAGCATGATTTTGGATTATCAACCGTGGCCTAACAAGTCGCCGGAGCCAACCGCCGTTGGCGCTGTCAGTTCCGCTATCGCGGTTCACGTCGCGAGTCGGCGGTGGCTCAGCTTTCTACGTTAGGCCGAAATCGCACATCAAACCAAAAACCACACCATGAAAAAACACATTGCACTCATACTCGCAGCCGGCACATTGCTTCTGGCAGGTTGCTGCACTAATCACCACGTTACACAATGGGAATATAAGAAGGTTGGTTCGATTGAGGAGGCCAACAAGGCAGCAGCCGACGGTTGGATTGTATCTGATTATTCTACATATATCGAGGGGTCACACCTTAACGGCTCGATGCCAGATACGAGATACGATTGGGGCGAGGTATATTTACTAAAGCGTCCAAAACATTGAGGATGATTTTTCGGCCTAACAAGTCGCCGGAGCCAACCGCCGTTGGCGCTGGCAGTTCCGCTATCGCGGTTCACGTCGCAGGTCGGCGGTGGCTCAGCTTTTTTCGTTAGGCGTAGCGCCACACTTTATGAAAACTCGCATCACATTACTTATTCTGCTGGTTTGCGCTGGAGCTTTGTTTGCCAGCAATCGCCTTTACAACCATTCCGTGCCACCGAAGCTTTCGCTTGGTCAGGCATATGACATGGCTGTTAGCTCATTGGGGCAGGCCACGAATGAGTTTCATTGTGTCGGAGCGTCACTGGCCGCCCACTTTTCAAATGATGGCGAGTGGCTGTTTGAGTTTTCTTCGACCAACGTCACGGAGAAGTGGGTCACAGTTGAGTTTGGTGGCAAGACGCATACTGAGTCGGTGCTTATCAGAGATTGATTATGAAAGCTACGCCTAACAAGTCGCCGGAGCCAACCGCCGTTGGCGCTGTCCGTTCCGCTATCGCGGTTCACGTCGCGAGTCGGCGGTGGCTCAGCTTTTTTCGTTAGGCGTCATTACGTTTTCCGCGAAATATGGACACAGCACAAGAGACACAGCCAGCGATAGTCGAGAGCCGTCGCCCGATTATTCTCACCATCGTTTGCATTTTCGGCATTATCGGTGCGATTGCGAATCTCTGGCGAGTTGCTTTCGGCGGGCCGAGCATTTTTGGCCCGTGATTATTGGTGACACTTGCGATCAGCGCGATTTTTACGCTTGTTTCTATGGTTGGCGTTTGGATGATGCGCCGCTGGGCTGTTTATACCTATGTCGTGCTTTGCATCGTCGGTCAGATTGCGTGGCAGATTATAGTTGGTATCGTGATTTGGAAGGCAGTCTTGTTGCGATGCCTTGTGATTGCTTTGCTATTTGTGTATTTCAAGAGGATGAGATGACCATGACGCCTAACAAGTCGCCGGAGCCAACCGCCGTTGGCGCTTGCAGTTCCGCTATCGCGGTTCACGCCACGAGTCGGCGGTGGCTCAGCTTTTTTCGTTAGGCAGCATTGGGACACCACAACAAATTCAAATTATGAAAAAGCAAATGGTTAGTTCATTATTGGTCGGTGCAGCCGTGTTCGTTATCGCCGGTTGCACCAAAACTCCTGGCGATATTTACATCAGCCAGCAAACCAAATCGGCGCAAGCTGACAATCGGTGGGCACAGTTCAAACTGTGGGATGCTTATTACAACGGCACTCACGAGGTGGATAAAAACCAAGGCAAAGCCGATAGGTGGCTCAAGGAGTTCGTCAAAGGTGTCTATGTGGTGCATTTTGAGCCTGCCGGCGGCTTCCAGCCCAAAAATCCGATGGATTATTTGAATGACATCAAGAAGCATACTCCACAAGTTCAGTCTGCTGATAATGGAGTCGGCCTCGGCAGTTTCTTTCGGACCACAAAAAAAGGCGATAAGTTGGTAGCTTCGTTCCTCACCGACCAGCCGGACAAGTTGCAGTCGTATATCGAGAGCAATCCTGACCTCAAGTTTATTTCGGCTGAGGCCATGACACCGCAATCGTTCATTGAATATGAGCAATCACCGCAGGAATCATTGTAGATGACGATGCTGCCTAACAAGTCGCCGGAGCCAACCGCCGTTGGCGCTGTCAGTTCCGCTATCGCGGTTCACGTCGCGAGTCGGCGGTGGCTCAGCTTTCTACGTTAGGCAGCACTGCGCGTATGTCAGATTCATTGCCAAAAAAGAAGCAAGCCTTCGGGTGGTTTATACCGCTGGCGCTATTTGCCGTCATCTTTCTACTTGGTGGTTTTTATTGGCCGGTCATTGATTTGATGACACGCAGCACCCAGCGGCAGCAGGTCTTGGAGCGAGTTCAGGCTGCGGGTGGCTGGGGTGCGTTGAGGCGAGATTGTGCTGCTTTGGCCAGCACAAACACGGGAGGATTTTCATGGTCGAGGCTTGGTCACGACACCAATTCATTGCCACCAGCTATCGCGGCGTTGCGACCGCGGCGTGTTGACTTTTACCCTCACCAAGTTTATCCGCATGGGACTTGGTGGAGTTCCGCGACTCACAGCGATGCCGCTGTTCGGATTTTTGTTTTTGGAACTCATAACACCGACGGGCATGATCAGCCGTCGCTTGGTCTTGATGTCTTGTGTGAGTCGGGTGTGACGAGTTACACTCCGCCTTACAACTGGCGTTCCGACATCCCTTTGAGATATTGGAAGTATCGCAAGATTGCAGATGATATTTATGAGGTTTATTAACGTGCTGCCTAACAAGTCGCCGGAGCCAACCGCCGTTGGCACCTTCAGTTCCGCTGTCGCGGTTCACGCCACGAGTCGGCGGCGGCTCAGCTTTCTACGTTAGGCATCATTACACGTTTATGAAAAAGATTGCGATTATTGGATTGTTAGTTGTCATCGTCGCTGTGTGCCTGTTGCTACATTGGCAGCACGTCCAGAGTGTTGTCAGATTCGACAGTGACTTTCGCCAGCAGTTGGCGGGAGTTTGGTTGAGGCAGGAAGCCGGTATGCGATGCACAAACACAGTCGCAGCAGATGGCAGTTTTATAGAGCTGTCATGGTTCAGCCATCCTGACCGCACCAATACATACCAACGGACAGGCACATGGCTCGTCAAAGATGGATATTTGATTGAGACGATAAAGAGCAGCACCAACCCATCCGAAGTGGCGACACATACAGGTTCCGCGCAGATTATTCGCTCGGACGCGGGCGAGTTTGTTGTGCGCTGGCCGAATTCTGTTGAGACAATATGGCAAAAGATTATCCCATGATGCCTAACAAGTCGCCGGAGCCAACCGCCGTTGACGCGGTCAGTTCCGCTGTCGCGGTTCACGCCGCGAGTCGGCGGTGGCTCAGCTTTTTTCGTTAGGCGGCTCGCTGCTTTTATGATGAACTACAAACTTTTGAAGTCTTGCGCATGGCTACTGGGTTGCTTATTTACAGGGCTAGGACTCATGCTTGTCCTGAAGTTTATCTATATTTTAGCGCATGGTGATACCATTCAGCCCATGTGGGTTCATGTCATTATGACATTTGATTGGGGAACGTTCCCACTGTTTCTCGGAGTTCTTTTGCTTCAGCGCAAGTATCAGTTTCTTAAAACCAGCTCTCTTTATATAGGCATTGCTGGCGTCATAGTATTTGGAGTTAGTTCCATCATACATTTATCATCGCCTATGATGATTCCAAAGCCATTGGGTCTCATTGCAGTTTCCGGTTTGTCGTTTGCATTTTTATCAGCGATTGTGTGGGCATTGGTTACGCTCATACTGAGAGCTAGACGGATATATGGTCGCAACTAAAAAGATGACGCCGCCTAACAAGTCGCCGGAGCCAACCGCCGTTGGCGCTGTCCGTTCCGCTGTCGCGGTTCACGCCGCGAGTCGGCGGTGGCTCAGCTTTTTTCGTTAGGCGACTTCACATTTATGAGAACACAACGCATATTCGGCATAGCGTGGTCGGGGCTTTTCGGCTACGGTGGGTTCCATTTTCTTCGGTTATTATTTGACGGTCTTTTCGCGACGAATTGCAAAGGACCGGCGCCTGGCTATCTGCTTTTGGCATACTTACCAATCATTTTACCCATTTTGGTAGGAGCTGTGGCGAGCGTATTTTTATTCCTTCGTGGCGATAGATGGGCACGAATTGTCGTTGCTTCGTTGGCTGCGTTGATTGCGATATTTCAGATTATCGAGCTACGGCACGTTTCCATATCAGGTGCCATTTTGTGCATTTTTGCGCTCGCTTCTGTTACACTTTTATTATTGCCAAAACATGAGCCAGTCGCCTAACAAGTCGCCGGAGCCAACCGCCGTAGGCGCTGGCAGTTCCGCTGTCGCGGTTCACGTCGCGAGTCGGCGGTGGCTCAGCTTTTTTCGTTAGGCTCCTTTACACATCAACATTAACTCAAACACACATACATATGATTATTTGGCAACGCTTCGGATTTATAGTCGCAGTGATTGTCTTCGGATGCTCATTGATCGCAAATCTCATTTTTAATGCGGAAGCAGGTCCGGGATATTATGACCACCATAAATGGCCATTCGCCATTTCTCTGATGGTTTCGGCTGTGTTGTGCTGGTTTTATGGACAGTATCTTGAGAAGCGACCAGGGCGAGCCGTCATTGATAAGAAGACCGGAAGAGAGTTTATCTTGAATAAGAGGCATACTCTGTTTTTCATTCCTGTGCGTTATTGGGCGCCGATTTTACTCGTGTGCGCTCTTATTTTACTCGGCTTTCAGTTTATCCATTGAGTTATGACGCAGGTGCCTAACCAGTCGCCGGAGCCAACCGCCGTTACCGCTGCGGTTGCAAGCCACGCCGCGAGTCGGCGGTGGCTCAGCTTTTTTCGTTAGGCGGCTTCACACATTTTTATGCCAGACATCCATTTTGACTGTCCCAAGTGCGCCCAGACAATTGATGCGCCGGAAGAATTGGCGTCACAGTTGATTGATTGTCCGACTTGCAAGGAAACGATTGAGGTTCCTGTTCATAGTCAGCGCAAGGAAGTTCCGAAGCCGCCAGAGCCACCGAAGCCCGCACCAACTCCACAGACACCAACACCAGCCACACCGCAGAAGTTTGAGTTACCACCGATTGAGGATTCAAGCGTTGCCACCGCCTTGACGATTATTGCAGTATTGGAGTTTATCGGCGCAGTCATCGGTGGACTTGTGGTTGGCATTGGAGAGACTCAATATCACTCGGCGGAACACTCGGATGTTGGACTGGCATACAGCACAAGCACCGGCAACCCGGAGATTGGCTGGCTGATTTTTTGTTCTGGCGTTTTGACTGGTTTAGTATTGCTTGGTTTTGCGAGAGTCATTCAGAACACATTCGAGTCGTCACAGAGGTTGCGGCGTCTTGAGATGTTGATGGAGAGAGCTTATGACAAAAAGCCAGCCGCCTAACAAGTCGCCGGAGCCAACCGCCGTTGGCGCTGTCAGTTCCGCTATCGCGGTTCACGTCGCGAGCCGGCGGTGGCTCAGCTTTTTTCGTTATACAGCATGGCGCAGCCAGGGAAATGGCCAGACTCCGCTCGAGCCTATCCACCATCCGTCACTCGCCCGGTATCGTCTGCCGTCCTCTATTCTCACGACTTTCTTGCCGCCGTATGTCACCCAGTGTCCGGCACTGCATACAGTGTGGTCGGCGTTCATCACTTCCACGCGGTCGCCGCTTTTGAACGGCCTTTTCGGTTTTGTTGGTTCGATGTAGGTCATATGCTGTATAACAAATCACTGCACGCAACGGCGGTTACGGTTTCAGTTTGCAATCGGACGCCTCACGCCCGCCGTGCGTGAGTTCATCGTTAGGTGTCAGAGCGACACGTCTTGAATTTATGAAAACCAAAAAACCAGCGCAGTTGTTTGATAAAATAGTCCAAGTGTCTGAAAGAACAGACCCGGACTTTCCAAACATAGCCGAAAAACAAATCATCAAAGCATACAAGGCCACCAAAGGCAAAAAGGCCAAGGAGGAGTTTACAAAGGCAAGTCCTGAATACCGAAGGGTCTTGCGAAAACATAATTGCATTTGATGTTTATCAGCATGTGGTTTAGGGATAGCGCCCATGCCCGCAGCGCGATGGCTTGGCCGTGATTTTTATGTTTTAGCCTTTTGACGCCTTGGCTGGTATCGTAGTTCTCGCAAGTATCGAGACCTATTTCTACCAGCCGGAGTGTATTTTTTATGTCTTTGGTTATGACACCTAACAAGTCGCCGGAGCCAACGGCGGTCTGTCCCTGCTTTTGTTTGTCGGACGCCTTTAGTCCGCCGTGGCTCAGCTTTCTACGTTAGGCATCACTCGCGCCATGAACATTCACGACTACCTGATTGACCAGACAGGCTTGGATTGGTCGTTGCTCTTGAAGGAGTGGCACTGGCTTCTTCCTCCAAAGTTTTCGGTTTGGCTTTTCACCCGCGCCGGAGATTTGTTCATCACGTTGCCAGACGGTTCTATTCACATGCTGGAGGTCGGTTCTGGCGAGTTGAGCCGAGTCGCCGACAGTCGCGACGATGCCTGCGCGAAGATTGATGAGCCAGAAGTCGCCGACGAGTGGCTGATGATTCCCGTCGTTGACCAGTTGGTTACGTCGGGTTGCGTGCTTGGGCCAGGCCAGTGTTACAGTTACAAGATGCTTCCCGTGTTGGGCGGGAGCTACGCGTCCGAAGGTCGGGCGTTGCTTCCGATTCGCGAGCACTTCGGCGTGTGGGGAGGTTTGCATCACAAGATTTTGGATTTGCCGGAAGGAGCAGAGATTGAGATAAAGGTGACACCGTGATGCCTAACAAGTCGCCGGAGCCAACCGCCGTTGGCGCTGTCCGTTCCGCTATCGCGGTTCACGCCGTGAGTCGGCGGTGGCTCAGCTTTTTTCGTTAGACAGCACTACACGCATGGGATTTTTCACACGACATACGCAGCCGCCGAGGGAGCCGTCTCCAGCCAAGGCGCGGGGCTGTTTGCCAGATGCCATCAGTCAGGATGCTTTCGTTCTCATCAAGACTTGCAGCCAGCTACGTCTGACATACGAGATTCGTCTGGCGACGTTCATGGCGCAACAGTCACGCAAGAGGTTGCGCTTGATTTTGCAGCCGTCCACAGTTGCGTCGGCACAGTTGCGCGCATTCGCGGCACAGCATGGTGTCAGTATCGAGGAGTCCAAGACATGAGCCTTTATTTGTGCATTTTTGATGGTGAGGAAGAAGTGGCCGGTTGGGTCTTTGGTCATTATAGCGACTTCGGCCATTTTCGAGACGTTATCGCCGCGAAGTTGAGCGCGAGTGATTATCCGACTTTGATGCAGCACCCCGATTGCGATGGTGAGTGGTCGCCGCATGAGCTTCGCCGGTTGCGCTCCGAGCTTCAGACCATCGGCGAGCGATTCAGGAGTTTGCCAGCAGAGCAGCCGTCAGGCGCATTTGAGCACACAGCAGAGTATCGCCGTGGTGCGAGGAGTCTTTACGATTGCTTTCACAACGTGGACGGTGAGAATCTTTTCGAGGCCATCATTGCATTGTGCGACGATGGGATTAAGCGAGACAGACCAGTATTGTTTCAATGACCGTGCTGTCTAACAAGTCGCCGGAGCCAACCGCCGTTGGCGCTGTCAGTTCCGCTATCGCGGTTCACGTCGCGAGTCGGCGTTGGCTCAGCTTTTTTCGTTAGGCAGACTACACCGCTATGAAAAGAAACATCGTCATTATTGTTCTAGCTCTTGCTCTCGCGGTTGCGAGTTACATGCTTGGTTGGAGCAACGTTTCACTTCGCGACCATGAGGCGCGGGAAGCACAAGGTCGGGTTGCGCTCAGTTTGGCTATCTACCAAGAGATGGAGCGCGGAGATTTTGAGCGAGCAAAGGGACACATGGGCATGGTTGTTCTTGGCGAGACTCGACATTATGAGTATGAGTTCGGCGTGCCGACCGGCACCAATTTCTTTGTGCAGAAGTTTGCCACCGCTCAAGCCATTGCGTCACAGATTGAGAGCACGCTGGTTCCACTGAGTTCTATCCTCACGAATGTTCCACACACACCGGACGCCAAGATTACGATTGAGAAGCAGAAAGATTGAGTTATGAGTCGTCGGCCTAACAAGTCGCCGGAGCCAACCGCCGTTGGCGCTGGCAGTTCCGCTGTCGCGGTTCACGCCGCGAGTCGGCGGTGGCTCAGCTTTTTTCGTTAGGCGGCATTGCGCGTGAGTTATTGTGAGTTACATTGTCTAAACGATTATATGAAAAAGCACATCATTATCGCAGCGTGTGTTGTCGGCGGCATATTCCTTTTGATAGCCGTCGTCGGCATTTCCACCGGAGTTTATTTGAGAACCCATGCCACTCGATGGTGGGTTGTGCCGGTTGAGAGTCGAGGTGGTGAGTTCCAGATTGCCATGTATCGCTATCCTCGGCTTCGAGATATTCCAGAGTCGTTCGGCTTTGGGCAGGGTTTCGTTCAGTTGCAGGAGAAAGCATCCGGGAAAGTTGTAGCACAGAAGCACGCAGATGATTTGGCTCCACTGACGGCGTTCAGGTGGTCATCCACCAACGTCATCATTTACCGAGTTCCGGGGACGAGCGATGTGTTTGCAGATTGGGTTTTACCAAAGTGATGCCGCCTAACAAGTCGCCGGAGCCAACCGCCGTTGGCGCTTGCAGTTCCGCTATCGCGGTTCACGTCGCGAGTCGGCGGTGGCTCAGCTTTTTTCGTTAGGCGGATTCGAGCGCATCACCATGTTTGAGTCATTTCATCTTTGGCTAGACCGGAAGCTCGGAGTTGATGCTTACGAGTTGCGTGGTGAGGAGATTGCCAGCAGACATTTTCTCCAGCGGTTTTCGCCGTGGTGGCATTTTCGCTGGCAAGATATTGTTTCTTGGCAAGAGTGGTGCGTCGGTGGCATGGGCTGCGGCGTTGACATTAAGTTAGCGAGCGGACGTTATTTGCCATGCGGAGACCGGCGCGGAGAGCTTGTCGAGATTTTGAGACGAGTTGCACCGACCAAGCAGTTACCATTTGAGATTGTATGACACATCCGCCTAACAAGTCGCCGGAGCCAACCGCCGTTGGCGCTGTCAGTTCCGCTGTCGCGGTTCACGTCACGAGTCGGCGGTGGCTCAGCTTTTTTCGTTAGGCATTGTAGCATTTATGAACACTAGACAACTAACCAACGTGCTAATCAAAGTCCTCGGACTTTCACTCATCGCACATGGCATTCCAGCAATCATAAGCATGGCCATGACTACGCTTATCGAGGAAGGCATGGGAGCACGGACGGCAGGTTTGTTTCCATCATGGGTTGGACAGATTGCGCCTGTGGCAACATTGATCATCGGGATCATCCTGATAGTTGCGAGCCGGAGCATTGCAGATTTTCTGTTCAGAAATGACGACAATCCCTAACAAGTCGCCGGAGCCAACCGCAGTTGGCGCTGGCCGTTCCGCTATCGCGGTTCACGTCGCGAGTCGGCGGTGGCTCAGCTTTCTACGTTAGGCGGCTTAGTCCCGCTGGCTGAATTCGCGGATCATCGCCTTCCACCACGGCGCGAGTTTTTCCTCCGGGCGCAGCCACGCCTGCTGGTGCAGCCACACCATCACGCGCTGGTCGGCCATCACGCAGATGTGTTCGGTCGGCCGCAATTTCTCCGGGCCGTCCGCCAGCAGTTTTTCTCCGAGCAGGCGCACGGCCTCGCTGCCCGCGCCAAGCCGGGCGAACTGCTCGGCATAAACGGGGTTCAACTGCTTTTCGCGCAGCAGCGAGACGTGGATGGCGTTGACGTAAGGATCGAGCACGGCCTCGGCCAGCCCGGCGTGGGCGGGGCGCGGCGTCTGGTCGCCGGTCAGTTCGTAAATTTTCATCCGCGAACGCAGCGAGACGATTTCCAGCGGCGGCCGGATTTCCTCCGGCGTCAGAAAAATTCCCAGGCTGCGGGCGCGCACGCCTAGGTTTTTCCGGCTGGTGAGCACGCTCAAGGGAATGGACAGCACCATACCGGCCAGCACGGGCGTGAACCACCAGAACAACGTCGGTTCGAGCCGCCACATGAACGCGCCCCACACGCCGCCGATGAGCGTGTGGCCCCAGTGCCGCTGCGCGGCGAAAAGCCAGTCCGTGCCGGCGGCGGAGCGTTTCTGCGTCGTCCAGGCGACGGTGATGCCGGCGAGGTTGGTCAGCACAAACCGCGTGTGCCAGAGCATGAGCAGCGGCGCGTGCAGCGTGGAAAAAACCGTCTCGCCGACGACGCCGGCGGTTGCGTGCGCCAGCCCGCCGAACGCGGCGCGGCGCGGCCAGTCGCGCGCGAGGTCAATGAGCGACAGAAATTTCGGCAGCATGATGACGACCATGCAGATCAGGAAGATCAGGAACGCCTCCGCCGTGCCACTGCCGCTCCAGTTGCCCAGCAGCGACGGCAGGGTGATGGTGGAAAGTTCGGTGTATTTTTGATACCAGAAAATCCAGTTGAAGCAGAGCAGAAACGCCAGCCAGAGCGGGCCGGAAAGGTAGCCGAAAATTCCCAGGAGCAAATGCAGCCGGCTCACGCCGCGCAGTCCTTTGGCGAACAAAACCAGCCCGTGCTGCACATTGCCCTGGCACCATCGGCGTTCGCGCTGCGCGTTTTCAATGAGCGTCTGCGGCGCCTCCTCGTAGCTGCCTTCCAGATCGTAGGCGAGCCAGACTTCCCAGTTTTCGCGCAGCATCAGCGCGGCCTCGACAAAATCGTGGCTCAAAATCTGTCCGCCGAACGGTTTTCGTCCCGGCAGTTGCGGCAGGTCGCAGAACTGCATGAACGGCTCGGTGCGGATGATGGCGTTGTGGCCCCAGTAATTTCCCAGGTCGAGCGCCCAGTAATTCAATCCGGCGATGAACACCGGCGCGTAAAGGCGGTTGGCAAACTGCTGGATGCGCCCGAACAGCGTCCCGGCGTTCACGAGCGCGGGCACGGTTTGGATGAGGCCGACGGTCGGGCGCGCCTCCATCAATTTCACCAGGTCCACGAGCGTTTCGCCGCGCATGACGCTGTCGGCGTCGCAGCACAGAAAGTAGCGGTAACGGCGTCCCCAGGTGTTGAGGAAGTCGCGGATGTTGCCGCTCTTGCGCTCCTCGTTGAACAGGCGGCGGCGGTAATAAATTTTTCCGAGCGCGTCGAGGTCGCGCACCAGTTCGTGCCAGTGGCGCTCCTCCTCGATCCATTTGTCCGGGTCGGTCGAATCGCTCAAGATGAAAAAGTCGAAATGCTCCAGTTCGCCGGTGCGCTCCAGCGATTCGTAAGTCGCGCGCAGTCCTTCATAGACGCGGACGGCGTCCTCGTTGTAGATCGGGAAAATAATCGCGGTGCTGACGCCGGACATTTCCCGCCCGCGGAAATTTTTCAGCGCCGTGATGCAGTGGCTGGTTCCGAAAATGCGGATGAAAAACCCATAGACGCCGTGCATGCAGCCGACCGCCGAGAGCAGGAACAAAGTGATGAAGAGC
>Ga0209483_1002249_pt1 | contig 13660 bp, 15 predicted proteins | sample NGEPerA_FD_184508 | JGI IMG/M metagenome (GOLD analysis project Ga0209483, IMG submission 184508) | Arctic peat soil microbial communities from the Barrow Environmental Observatory site, Barrow, Alaska, USA - NGEE PermafrostL2-A... | ecosystem: Environmental > Terrestrial > Soil > Wetlands >... | reverse complement strand
CGGGACGCGGGTCTTGTCATAAGGGTTCTTGGTCGTAAAGAAATCGCTGTTCTCGGTCGACGAACCGTGAGCGAAAGCGTCAAGGTTGGCCTTGGCGACGCAAATAGCACCTTCGGCCTCCAGCCTCTCTATCGCTGTTGCCTGATATGGCGCGTCAAAGCCCTTGAGCATGTTGCTGGCAGCCGTGGTTTCGGCGCCGAAGGCCAGGAAGTTGTCTTTGGCTATAAACGGCACGCCGGCCAGACGGCCGATCTTCTCGCCGCCGGCTACCCGTTTATCAATCGCCGTGGCCCGCTCGCGCGCCCGTTTCTCGGTAGTGACAATTATAGCGTCATAGTCGCTCTTTGCGGCAATCGTCTTAAGCGACTGTTCGACCAGATCGACGGCCTTCAACTCGCCAGCTTGGACTTTGGCGGCAATATCAGCAATCGGCAACCACTGGCTCATCCGAGCATCCGTTTCACTTTTATCTGGTTGTCTTTGACGTGCGGCACGTTCTTGAGCAGATCTTCGGGTTTGTAGCCGTAATCCCTGATCTCGTCTTCGCGGGTTACGTTTGTTAGGCCAGTAACCTGGTGAGTTGGTTCCAAGCCTTTGACATCGACGTTCTGCAGTTTTTCGACATATTGCAAAATCTCCGACATTTCGGCGGCGAACTGCTCAATTTCGGCCTCGTCGAGGTCTAGCCTTGCTAATTGAGCCAATTTTAAGACATCATCCCGAGTAAGTTTCGCCATAGTTACCAATAATTGTACCAGATTGGCCGCTGTTTACCAGACATTTCACCCCGTTAATTTGACGACAAATAATCTGCTTTACAAAGGCCTGCCATGGGAATACGATTATGCTAAGTGCGAGCGCTAACGGGTAATCACCATGCAAGCCAACAAACACACCCCTCAAAGTTCCCCTGAGTTGCGATTAGGCAAGGGCCATTCTACCGACTATGGTAGGCGTTATGAGGGTGTGATCGCCGTTGAAGACCGGGAGGTTCCGGTTACCTGGCGAGAGGCGCCGAAAGACAGGCAAAGCGGAAAAGCGTATGCCTTAGCCACAGGCTGGCTTGGCAGAAAAAGCTCAATGCGCAAGGTAGCTCACGCGGCCGCGCGGGCCGGTCATAGTTCCCTCGCCTTTGATTACACGAATACGGGAACCGAGGGAGCCTTGAGGCGGAACGCGGCCGATTTCGCGGCAGCTATAACCGCTCTGCCGACTGACAGGCGTTACGCTATCGCTTTATCGATGAGCGGCGGTATTATGCCTGATGCCCTTGTCCAAGCTCCTGTAAAGGTCGAGGCCGCCACGGCCGTAGCGGCTTTCGGTTACATTCCGGGCAGGCACTCATTAGGGGAAGCAATCCAGCACCTGGGAGCGACCGCGCCGGAGTTGGTTACTTTAGGCTGGAAGGCGCCCGCCACGGCCGCGCGTCTCGGCGCGGTAACGTTTCTTCACTCCTTCGGTCGAGGCCCGGCAATAGGCGCCGAATTTGAAGAGATGAGGGAGGGCATAGAGCCAACGAACCTCCATGCAGTAACATCATCGCCCGATTCTCCAGTAATGCGGTTTTTGTACGGCTCCAGCGACCGGCTCTTCCCGGCCGCGGCCCAAGCCGAAGCCGGTAACCGGCTGCCATTCCATCATGTGGCCATGTACCAGGGCGGTCATTTGGCCCTGGTTCACGATGTTGGATTGTCAGAGCACATCTTCGAGTTAGATAGCCGCGAGCCAGTGCCCGAGGAACCCTGGGCCATAGCCGCCTAGAGCTTTTAGGAATTGACTCTGGCCTTAGCCGTGTATACTTGTTGAAATGCAAGAGCTGCCCGTCATAAACCGTACCCAGGAATTGTACGAAGCAGTCTCTAAAATTACCTGTAAATTGCCTGCCCTCCAGCAACGTACCATTGGCAAACGCCTGGAAAACGCCATATTACTGCTGTTGGAGCTGTTAATAATGGCCAAGCACGCCCCGTCGGCCCACAAAGGAGCCTACCTGATAAAAGCCTCGGCCCAGGCCGAAATCGTCCAATTCCAGCTCCGGATCCTCATGACCCAGAAGCTGGCCAACGAAACGACCCTGCACCAATTGCAAGCCAAAGTCGCCGAAATCGGCCGCATGCTCGGCGGCTGGCGCAAAAGCGTCCAGTAAGCAAATCCTGCCTTGCCGAAGCACGGAGACCCTCGTTCGAGTTCGCGTTGCCGTTCGACCTGTCCAGGTTGACCTGACCGTCGATCGAGTTCACGTTCGGAACCCACGAGTTGCCGTCCGAAGTTTGTTCTCTGGTGTCTCGGGATTCAAGCTGCACGCATGCAAATGAAACATCGGACATGGTTACACCAGACGCACGCGGGGCAAAATTTACCTCTTTCGGTTGCCAGCTCGGCACTTGCAATGGCCAGCACCAAATGGAGCTTTTGGGCAATACGAAATGGACACTTCAGATTTTAGCAAAAAGGGAAGATTAAAAGAAGATTAAAAATCTAAAACTTAAGTCTGTTTTGGCCCCGCCGAAGCACGGAGACCCTCGTACGAGTACGCGAGGCCGTGCGACCCGTCCAGGCTGACCTGACCGCCGAACGAGCCCACGTCCGGAACCCACGAGTCGCCGTCCGAAGCTTCGACCAAACCGGTTTCAGGATCGCCAGCTTGAGGTGTACGGCTGAAAGTATTAGGGTCTAACAGAGGAGATTGTTCTCTTGAGCTTTCGTTCTTTTCTCTAATACCGGCATTGACTAACAAGTGGTCCATGACATTCATCGCGCCTAAAGCTAAGTTCGGATGAGCGAGGTCATATTGATCTCGTAGAGCCTTGTAAGCTTGAATTTGCTCCACGGCGGAAAGACCGGTAAATAACAGGCCCGGCGCGTCTTGGCGTTCACCGCCAAGAATCATAGCCCGGGCGTCCCAGCCTTTGATAGCTGTTTCACCGGCAAAAGAACGGCGGTTAAGCTGTTCAGGTGTCATCTGATCGTAAAGTGGACGATAAATGGACAGGTCGCGGACATTGGGCAGTTGCCCATTAAAAGCGGATTCCGCTTCGCGGAAAGCATCACCGCGATCAGCCAAATCAACCGCGAAGAAAGGAATTACAGCCGCGTCATCTGGCAATCGGTCTCCCACTAACTTATCGTGCAGGCCCTGCATACCCGCTAGAATATCTTCTCCAGCTTTGTCCAGGTCGGTAATCATACCGAGGTCGGCCAGAACTTTCGTGTATACTCCGGCTTCTTCGCTAATATTAAATAATGCGCCCGGTTCCGGTTCAGGTCTTTCTATTTCTACTGGCTCGCCAGCAAATTGAAAGCCTCGATCTATAACACCTTGTTCAAGTCCGACTATACTCACGGTCAACTCCTGAAGTTAAATTTTCATTATTTTATCAATTATACAGTAATATGTCAAGTTTTTCTACAAGCACCCAATCAATACCATCACGCGCTTCTTTTAATAGGGGTAAGGCGCGGTAGCTGCTGGCGTTATGGCGATCTATTCGCTTGAGGACTCGTCTGGTAGTATAGTCGTCGACAGCCAGGTTTTCACCGGTAATCATGTGACCCAGGAATTTCAGGCCGCTGCGGGCAGCTATTACGATGTCGTTTTTGGGGTTGAGCTTGAGGCCCAGATTGTTTTTTAAAAATTTGGCGGCGGTTTCTCTGGCCTGACGGGTCTGGCGGCGGGTGGGATAAAACAGTAAAAAGTCATCGCCGTATCTAACGTAAGCCTGGGGTTTGAGCGTATGACGGACGTAGCGGTCGAACTCATTCAGGTAAATATTAGCGAAGAGCTGGCTGGTTAGGTTACCGATAGGTATACCGCGGGCTGGCTGGACATTGTAGCTGTCAATCGCCTCTTGGCATAGCCACATGGCCGTTTCGTCATGGCCTATGCGCCGGGTCAGACACCCCACCAGCACTTTCTGGTCTACGGTATCGAAGAATTTGGTTATATCAGCCCGCCAGACGTAGCTGGCATCGTATTTACGCAGCAGTTTTTGGGTTCTGTCCAGGCATTTATGCAGGCCTTTGCCGGTGCGGCAGGACCAGACGTCAGGATCGAAACCAGTGTCGAATTTTACTAATAGGTGGTCATACAGGAGACGGTGCACTACGCGGTCGCGGACACTGGCGACCGCTAAATCTCGCCTTTTCTTCTCGGTTAATGAAATTTCCTTGTAGCCGCCATGCGCGTAGGACTTGTTTGTGAGCTCATCCGAAAGATGGGCCAAGTAGTTTTCCAGACCAAAGGCGAACCTGTCAATCGAGCCGGTCGGCTTCTTGCCCTTGCGAAAAGCCAGCCACGCCTTATAAACCGCTCGGTAATCCACCCGCAAGTAACTCTTGTCGGATGTCATATAGAGTTAGAGCTTTTTCTTGATATCCTCGATGATGTCGCGGAGTTCGGCGGCGGTTTCGAATTGGAGGTTGGCGGCGGCCAGGTCCATTTGGGAGGTTAGGTCCTTGATCAGGCTGCCGTATTCGTCCTTGGGGATTTTCTTAAGATTGAGCTTGGCGCGTTTGGCTTCATCTGGCAAGTCGGGGCGCATGCCCTTTTCGACGGCGCGTTTGATGCCGGTGGGCGTGATGCCGTGCTCGGTGTTGTAGGCTTCCTGGATTTTGCGGCGGCGAGTGGTCTCATCGATGGTCTTTTGCATGCTCTTAGTAATGCGGTCGGCGTACATGATGACGTGACCCTTCTCGTGACGAGCGGCGCGGCCGACGGTTTGGATAAGGGCTTGTTCACTCCTTAGGAAACCTTCTTTGTCGGCGTCCAAGATGGCTACTAGTGAGACCTCTGGTAAATCCAGCCCTTCTCGTAACAAATTGATCCCAACCAGCACGTCATACACCCCAAGCCGAAGGACGCGCAAAATATCGGTCCGGTCAAGCGTGTCGATGTCGCTGTGCAAGTAGGCGACCTTAATATTAAGCTCCTTGAGGTATTCGGCCAGGTCTTCGCTCATGCGCTTGGTCAGCGTCGTTACCAGCACCCGCTGGTGCTTGGCGGTGGTGTCACGGATTTCGGCGATCAAGTCATCAATCTGGCCTTCGATCGGCCGGACTTCGATCGGCGGGTCCAGCAAGCCGGTCGGTCGGATAACCTGCTGGGCCGGTTCGGGGCTTCTCGATAGCTCGTACTCGGCCGGCGTAGCCGACACGTAGACGGCCTGGTTGAGATGCCGCTCGAACTCCGTGAAAGTCAGCGGCCGGTTATCGAGCGCGCTGGGCAGGCGGAAACCGTGCTCGACCAATACTTCCTTGCGTGCCCGGTCGCCGTTGTACATGCCGCGGACCTGCGGAATGGTCATGTGCGATTCGTCAATCATCATGAGGTAATCATCCGGAAAATAATCCAGCAAGGTGGCCGGTTGCTCGCCCGGCTCCCGATCCGTCAAATACCGGCTGTAATTCTCAATGCCTTTAACGAAACCGGTTTCCTGCAGCATCTCCAGATCAAACCTTGTCCGCTGTTCCAGACGCTGGGCTTCCAGCAGTTTGCCTTCCCTTTTGAACTTGGCCAGGCGTTCGGCCAATTCCTGCTCGATATGGCCGAGAGCGACCTTGAGCTTCTCCTGAGGCGTGACATAGTGGCTGCCGGGAAAAATCTTGTACGAATCGAGCTTGGCCAGGATTTCACCGGTCAGCGGATCAATCCTGGTAATCCGCTCGACTTCGTCGCCGAAGAATTCAATCCGATAAGCCAGCTCCTCGCCGGCTGGAAAAACGTCAACCACATCGCCGCGGACCCGGAAAGTACTGCGGTGGAAGTCGATATCGTTGCGCTGGTACTGGATATCCGTCAGGTGCCGCAGGAATTTGTCGCGGACTTTGCGCTCACCGACTTTCACGTCAATCGACAGCCCGTTATAGTCCTCGACCGAACCGATGCCGTAGATACAGCTGACACTGGCCACGATAATGACATCGTCCCGGCTCAGCAACGCGTCGGTCGCGGCATGGCGCAGACGGTCGATTTCCTCGTTGATCTGGCTGTCTTTTTCAATATAAGTATCAGACCGCGGAATATAGGCTTCGGGCTGGTAGTAGTCGAAGTAGCTGACGAAGTAGTGAACGGCGTTATTAGGGAAGAAATTCCTGAATTCAGTATAAAGTTGCGCCGCCAAGGTCTTGTTATGGCTCAGCACCAGCGTCGGCCGCTGCACGTTCTGGATCAGGTTGGCCATAGTAAAAGTCTTGCCCGACCCGGTCACGCCAAGCAATGTCTGGTCGCGCAAACCGTCCTCCAGCCCTTTGGTCAGCTGCTTGATAGCCGCCGGCTGGTCGCCTAGCGGCTTATAATCACTCTTCAGTTTGAACTTACTCACCTATCAATTGTAGCAAGCCTAGTTGAACTGCAGGGTTTTGGTTATCATCAAGTCAAAATCAGCCAGCACGTTACTCGAAGGGGCGCTACCGACAGTCACCTGGGCGTACTTAGCCACGTAGGTGTTGCCGTTGGCATAAAACACGTATTCGACTATGACCGTGTTATCGGGGTAGCCTCCCAGATCACTTGTCTGGTTAATCGCCAGTGCCGCGATACGAGTGCCACTCACGCCTGCGGCGGTCGCGGAAGTCGATACGATATTCTTGTACAAGACCGGGCTGATTTTAGACTTGGAAACGTCCACTTGGTTGCCGGCAATTGATGCTACCTGTATTTGCCCGAAGTCCTCGGTGGCACACTTCAGTACTGATTGCGTATCAGGACCGAGATAAACGGCACGGTCGAAGAAACCGGCGCCGCATGCGGCCTTGTTGGTCGGCTGCACCCAACTGGCTGGATACTTCAGGCTAAACTGGCCAGTCGCGCTCTTGTAGGCAGTCCAGTTCGCGGTAGGGTCGGCTGCCGTAATTTTCTTTTTCGTGACTTTCGAGGGACTGCTCTGGGCGGTTTTGGTAGCGCTATTATAAGTGTTATTAGTCTTTTTGTTGGCATGATATACGTAGTAGCCAGTCCCGCCGATGATCGCGACAGCTACTATTATCAGTATAGCTTCGATAGCGGCGAAACCCCTTTGGCTGAAGGTAGCGTGCTTCATAGTCTTACTCCTCTTATGGTTGCTAATAATTGTGGGTACGGGCCGGTACTTTGTCAATAAACTTTTTAACCGGCGTGGGGTCTGGGAGGTTCGATCTCGAGGAACCAGTCTTCGGCGCGGTTTTCCAGTTGGCGGTGGATGTCGGCGTTTTTTTCGTCAAGGACTTCGATTAAGCGTTTGACCAGCTGCTCGGGATCATCATCATAGATCACCAGGCTGCCATTAGGCGGTTCGAGCACTTCCATAAGTTCCGGGATCTGGTCGGCCGTGCCGCCGCTGCCGGTCAGGATACCGCATGGTTTGTGGGCTTCCAGGGCAGAGGTGAATTCGTGCAAGCTGCCGAAGCGGCCGCCAATGGTAATCACGGCATCGCTGGATTGAACCAAGTAAAGATCCCGCCCCACGTAATGCAATCCTGTGAAGTTAATGAAATTGAAGCAGTTGCTGGGCAGGTGGTATTTGCGCAAATGCTCGCGCAAACTGACAGCCGGCGAGAAGCCGATGCTCGTGCCGCCAGCCTGGACCGCGCCCAGCGCGGCGTAATAAGGCAGACCGACTGTAGCGCCAGTAGTCAGAATATGCCCGCTGCGGGCAATAGCCTGGCCGGTAGCGCGAGCCAGTTCCGCCGAAGCTTTCACGGTTTCGCCGGAAGCCGCTCCCGAGACACAGATCGAATAGCGCAATAGCTTGTCTTTGATTGAGCTGGATGCCGTCATAGCCGGGTACCGATTATCCTCATATCTCCGCGAACTCCTCGGCGAATTGTGGTTCCAGCTGGCTGGTAACAGTTTGCTCGACCGACTCATGGCGTAAATAGCGTAGTAACAGTTCGTGCCACAATGAGCGCTGGAAATAATTGACCACGCGCCGTTCAAACGGCAGCTGGTTGCAGTAGTTCAAGGCCGCGTCAACGAGTGATACCGGCTGGCGGTCATGCAACAGGCCGAGATGGGCACTCTCGCGCCAGAAATCAAAGCTGGGTTCGATAGCGCTAAGCGTCTGCTCAATGGGATGCCAAATCATGTCCTCCAGCCGGAGATGCGGCTCAAATGCCGCCTCGCCCCGGCCACGGTCGGCCAGCTGGGCATAGTAACGCTGGATCAGGTGCCAAGGTACCGGCTGGTCAAGTATCTGGGAATTCAGGTTAGGCTCGTCGGCGGCCACCGTTTGGACGAGTTCACCGAAATCGGGCCGTACCTGGCAAAGCTTGAGGAACGTGCTGCTGGCCCGTATTTCATTCAATTCGTGCAGTGCCAATGCCAGACTGGCGGTCGTGCTGCCGCCAGGCGCGTCCCCAGGCAATGGCAAAAACACCAAAGCCCCCAACTCTCTAAAACTCAGGATATTGTGCCTGGCCTGGTTGACGGTACTCTCAGCCAGCTCGCGCCAACGGGTCGAATCCGGCCGCGCCATAATAATCGAACGGTCTTCGAAATCGCCCGGTCCCAGATGCTTATAACGTTCCAGCAGGCGCTGCCGCCACTGTGAACCTTCGCTCAACCAGGCAGCCGCCAGAACGGAAACCGGCGTTTCATGCTTCAGGAACGAGTCAAGCGAGCGGTAGCCCAGCCGTTTCATGGCTTTCTTGGGCGGCAGTTGTTTGATAATCGCCTTTAGCGAGCTAGGTTTGAGGGCGAAACAACGTTTGGAATCCGGCAACTCTTTGAGCACGTGTATCATGCCGGCTACGACATCGGCCTCGGCGGAAACATGCGTGGCGGCCCGAGTCCGCAAAGTTCGGGTCAAACGGGCGTCATCAGCCTTGATACGCTGTTGCAAAGCGTGGTACAGCTCCTCCGCCGTAGTGTCGCGAGGATCAAGCCCTAATTGCTTCAGTTTGGCCTGTGTGGCATGTAATATCTCGGTCGAGAAACGGATATCGGTATTCGGGTTACCGTTAGCCGCTTCCAGCCGCCTCAAACCCTGCCGGAAAAAGGGTTCCGGGGCTTGCAACGATTCCGACAAAAAACGCGTCATACTTGGTTCCCGCCCCTGTTATTTTTATGTTTCCGCATATGCAATCCTTCACTTACAGATTACCATAAGCGTCGGTTTTATTCCATCCGTGAAGGGTGGTACCACTCGGGAGCATGACTCAGGAAATGCTCAAGCTGTTTCTCGTCCAGCAGCCCGGCTTGGGCACCGACTTTCTGGACTACGCTCATAGAATTGATTGGCGCCCATTTCAAAGCGTCCTCTAGGCTTTTACCCATAATCAGGGCTGCCACGAAAGTCGTGGCGAAAGAGTCGCCGGCACCGGTGCGGTCGACCGGGGGGGCCGGGTCTGGATAAAGCGGCATCTGGAAACGGTTTTCGCCGTCCGAGGCGTAAGCGCCTTTAGGGCCATCTGTTATAACGACGACCTTGGGACCGATTTTGTGCAAATGGTTAAACAGGTCATGGATGTCATCGTGGTTGCCGCCGCCGACCGTCACCGCTTCTTCGCGGTTTAAGACCAGGACTTCCGTGCGATCATAAATCCTATGCAGACGCTTGACACCGGCCTCCATCTGGAAAGTCGCCGGCTGGAAAGCCAGCCTGACCTCCGGGTGTTCGTCCAGCCAGTCGGCTACCTGGTCGTGATAGGCCAAAGCATGTTCGCTGACCGAGCTGAAATACACCCACTTCGGCGTTTCGGCGGGCCGCAGGTGGGGCCAGTGGTAGTCATATTCCTCGTGTTTGATAAGGATGGTGCGTTCTTCCTTGTACCAGAGGACATAGTGGTAATTACTCTTCTTGTCATGGTTAATGCGCACGAAACGGGTATCAACGCCATTCTTATGCAGGGCGGCGATCATGTCGCGGCCGTGAGCGTCACCGCCGACATTGGTCACGAACGCGCTGTTCAACCCCAACCGCGCGAATGATACGGCAGCATTGGCGGCGTTGCCAACGGCTTCGATAATTTCTACGTGGTTGTACGGTAGCTTGGTGCCAAATTGCATCGCCAACCACTTGCCTTGGTCATTTTCATAAGTTACCGCTTGGTCGTCAAACAATTTAATAAAAGCGTCAGTTACGATATCGCCGATACTGACTACATCTGGTTGATCTGCCACTTGCCCATCCTATTCTATTTAGCTGAAGCCAATTCTATCCGCCATTGTGCCAAAGACAGCCGGCAATTGCAACTCGCTTGTGCTTGCGGCCAGCTTTACTTTTTCTTCTTGTCCAGCACCAAGTGGGCAGCTAGGCGGATATGCTTGGCGTCGAGACCGAAGTGCTCGAGTAGCTGGTCGGGCGCGCCGGACTCGCCGAAACGGTCTTGCATACCGATACGTTTCATGGGTGTGGGACATTCTTCACTGAGAAGTTCGGCAATAGCGCCGCCCAAGCCACCGATTATCTGGCCTTCTTCGGCCGTGACGACGGCACCGGTTTTGCGGACGCTTTTCAGGATTGTTTCAGCGTCCAGCGGTTTAATGGTCGGTACATGAATGACCTCGGCTTCAATCCCGTCTTTATAAAGTTTTTCGGCCGCTTCCAGGGCCTGATAAGTCATGGTGCCGGTAGTAATCAGCGTGACGTCCGCGCCTTTGGAGAAAACGTAGGCTTTGCCGATTTCAAAAGGCGTCTCGGCAGTGGTGATAATCGGTGTCGCCTCTCGCGCTAAACGAAGATAGTTCGGTCTTTTGTCGACGGCCATCGCCAGCGTGGCTTTCTCGGCTTCCACGCTGTCACATGGCGCGATAACGACCATATTCGGCAAGACCCTCATCAGCGCGATATCTTCCAGCATCTGGTGAGTGGCGCCATCCGGCCCAACGCTTACACCAGCATGTGAGCCAACAACTTTCACCGGCCGGTCATTGAGACAAATCGTCGTCCTGATCTGCTCCCAGTTCCGTCCGGGACTGAAAGCCGCGTAGCTACTCACAAACGGGATTTTGCCTATTGCGCTCAAGCCCGACCCGACCGTCACCAAGTTCTGCTCGGCCACCCCGATCTCAATAAACCGCTCAGGAAACTCCTTAGCAAATAAGCTCATCTGTGTCGAATCCGTTAGATCGGCGCAGCAGGCCACAACATTAGCATCACGCTTACCCGCTTCCAGCAAACCTTTACCAAAACCTTTGCGGATCGGCTCCTCTTCCAATTTGCCAGATATATCTACAAGGTGCACGTCATTCATGTTCGCTCCGGATCTTACCGCCTAAGGTACGGAGTTCATGCAGAGCTTTCTTAGCCTGTTCATGATCCGGCGGTTTGCCGTGCCAAGTGAAGTCGTACTCCATGAAGTCGACGCCTTTGCCGGGAATAGTGTGGGCGATAATCATGGTCGGTTTCTCGATGATGGCCCGGGCCATGGCACAGGCATCGATGACGGCTTCGATGTCATTACCGTCGATTTCCAGTACATGCCAGCCGAAAGCCTCCCATTTGGCCTTGAAATCTTCGAGCGGCATCACCGACTCAGTCGGTCCGTCAATCTGAATATTATTGCGGTCAGTGATCGCTATGACGTTATGAAGCTTGTACTTGCCAGCCAGCATGGCGGCTTCCCAGACATTGCCTTCGTCCTGCTCGCCGTCGCCCATCACGACGTAAACCCACCGGTGTTGCTGTTTGTCCATGCGTAGGGCCAGCGCCATACCGCAAGCCTGGCTAAGCCCGGAGCCCAGCGGTCCGCTGGTATTCTCAAGTCCGGGCAATTTAGTCCGTTCCGGGTGGCCTTGCAGCCGGGACCCTAATTGCCGCAGTGTCATCAACTCTTTGCGGTCGAAGAAACCGGCATGGGCCATAGTCGTGTACTGCACCGGTACGCAATGCCCGTTGCTCAGTAAGAGGATATCCCTCTCATCCCACGACGGATTCTTGGGGTCATATTTCATAATATCGAAGTACAAAGCCGTGAAAATGTCGGCTAAGCCCAGCGGCCCCGCGCTATGCCCACTGCCAGCGTGCTCCAGCATTCGGATGATATCTTCCCTGATATCATTGGCGATTGTTTCCAATCGTTCTAAGGATAATTTTTGTCCCATACTGCTAGTGATTATAGTGCAGTCAGGCTATAGCTCAAAAACGTTTAATGGCTTTGTTAAGATGTGCCTGAAGTTGTCGGCTCTTCATATCTTTGAGTAAAGCTTTCCTGTCAGCCCGGCTAATGGTCTTTGCGGTAGAACGAAAGTAAAATAATATGGCTTGGCGTATGATATCGCTCCGGCTGGTGTAGTCGTTTTTAGCAACTTCGTCCAAACGCTTGAGCAAATCGTCCGCAATAGTCAAATTAATTCTGGCCATTGGCTTCATCCCCTTTTTGATACCTTTAAATGTGATGTATGAAGTGTACCGTTTAGATACACTTTGTACATCCAATCCTACATGGTCACTGGAAGCTAAGCCTAAAGAGTTAATTATTAAGTAACTTTTGTAGTTCGGCGTAGGCTTTTTCGGGATTAGCGGCTTTTTGAATGAAGCCGCCGGTGTTGAGGACATCGACTCCGGCATCGACTAATTGGATGGCATTTTTGTCGTTGATACCACCGTCCCAGCCTATTTCGGCATCAGGATGATGTTTGCGGATTTTATGGACTTTATCAAGTAACTCTAGATCAGCTTGGCCGCCGTGATAGCCAAGACGACCGCTAAAAACCAGTACGTGATCGAAGCTGTGCATGATCTGATAAGCGTATTCGACCGGCGTATCACTCAAAATCGCTAGCCCGGCTTTGATATTCTCGGCATGGAGCCGGGCCGCGAAATCCATGTGATGCACATCGGCTTCGTTATGGATAACTACCAGGTTTGGCTTCAGTTTGATCAGTTTATCCAGGTAATCCATTGGCCGCTGGTACATCAGGTGGATGTCGGAGATTAGGCCATCGGGGAGCCAGATGCTATCGAGATCGGGGGATTTGGTAGGCGCGAACTCGCCGTCCATCAAGTCGATATGGATCCGTTCGGCAAACGGTATAAGGCGCTCGACCTGCTCCCGGTACTGGTGCGGGTCAAAAGCCGTGATCGTCGGGCAGATCACCACCACCGTCAGCTGAGCTCGTCTAGTTTGCGGACTCGCCGAGAGTGGCGCTCTTCATCGCTATATGGGGTGGCTAGCCAGGTTTCAATGGCTTTTTTGGTCTCGTCAATGGTCAAAAAGCGTGTGGATAGACTGAGAACATTGGCGTGGTTATGTTGCCGGGACAATTTAAGTATCTCGTATGGGTCATCGCTGACATTGCCTTCGGCATCAACAGCCGTCTTAGCTACAACCGGACCGTAGAATAAGGTACAGCGTACGCCCTTGATACGGTTGGCCGCCATAGCCTCACCTTGTCCACTGCCGCCTAAGATAATGCCGACTTCGCAATCACCTTGGGCTACAGCCTTGGCCGCCGGAACAATAAAGTCCGGGTAATCATCGGCTTCGTCAAAACTGGTTGGCCCAAAATCCTGGCATTCATGGCCTTGCGCTCCTAGGAATTCCTTGAGGTGTTTGACATGTTCAAAACCGGTATGGTCAGTACTTATAGCAATCTTCATAAAGCCAGTATAGCCCTTGCGTATAACTCACACAAAATCATCTGTGCAGCAGACGGCCGGTGTCGGCGACGACTTCGACCAGGCGGTTGGAGTAGCCCCATTCGTTGTCATACCAAGCGACCACTTTGAGCATGGTGCCGCCG
>Ga0209483_1002248_pt1 | contig 13663 bp, 12 predicted proteins | sample NGEPerA_FD_184508 | JGI IMG/M metagenome (GOLD analysis project Ga0209483, IMG submission 184508) | Arctic peat soil microbial communities from the Barrow Environmental Observatory site, Barrow, Alaska, USA - NGEE PermafrostL2-A... | ecosystem: Environmental > Terrestrial > Soil > Wetlands >... | reverse complement strand
GCTCCTGGCGGCGCCGAGCAGCGCGTCACAGAGCGCATGGACCACAGCGTCGCCGTCCGAGTGTCCCGCGAGGCCTCGCTCGTAGGGGACGTGAACGCAGCCGAGCAGGAGGGGGCGGCCCGAGACCAGGCGGTGCACGTCGATGCCGTGACCGATGCGCAGGCTCACGGGCGCGCGGCCAGCAGGGCGCGGAGCACCACCAGGTCGCGCGGATGAGTCACCTTGAAATTGTCGGGGCTGCCCGCAACGATGTGGACGGGGGTCCCCAGCGCCTCGACGAGGGCGGCGTCGTCGTCGACGATGAGCGCGTTGACGCGGGCGTGCAAGTGGCCGGCCACGAGCAGCTCCCGGCGGAATGCCTGCGGGGTCTGGATGGCGTAGAGGTCATGGCGGTCGAGCGACTGCACGATGACCCCGCCCGCTCCCCGCTTGATGCTATCGACCATCGGCACCGCCGCGGTGGCCGCGCCGTGCAGCCGGGCCACCTCGACGCAGTCGATGAACAACTGCGGCGCGCAGAGCGGCCGGGCCGCGTCGTGCACCGCCACGACGTCCACCTCACCCACTCTGTCGAGCGCCCGGCCCACGCTGTCCTGGCGACGGTCGCCGCCCGTGGTGAGCACCACGTCGCCCAGCCCCGCCGCTGCGGCGAGCGCCGCCAGGAGCGCGTGGCGCTCCGCCGGCGCCGCGATCACCACCTGGCCGAAAGCCCGGGAGGCGGCCGCGGCGGCGAGCGTGTAGGCGATCAGGGGCCGGCCGCCGACATCGGCGAAGAGCTTGTCCTCCCCCATCCGTTGTCCCCGTCCCGAGGCGGGGATGATGAGGGTCGCGGTCAGCTCCGTCCCACCCTGCTGCGCACCGGCCGCACCGTCTTGCGCGAGGTGTCCGGGCCGTCGGTGGTGGCGAAGATCATGCGACCGGCCGACGTCTGCAGAACCGATGTCACGGTTGCGCGAACAGTGTCGCCGAGGCGCGCCTTGGCGTTCTCCACGACGACCATGGTGCCGTCGTCGAGGTAGCCGACACCCTGGTGCAACTCCTTGCCCTCGCGCACGACGGCGATGGAGATCTCCTCGCCGGTGCTGAGGATCGGCTTCATGGCGTTGGCGAGGTCGTTGAGGTTGAGCACTCGCACGCCGGCGATCTGGGCGATCCGGTTGAGGTTGTGGTCGGTGGTGAGCAGCAGTGCCGACTGCGCCACGGCCAGCTTGATGAGACGGGCGTCAACCTCGGCCGCCTCTGGGAAGTCGAGGTCGATGATCTCGCAGACGACGTCCTCGCGGCGCTGCAACTCCTCGAGGACCGTCAGTCCGCGGCGGCCGCGGGCGCGGCGCATGGGATCGCCGGAATCGGCCACCCGCTGCAGCTCCTCGAGGACAAACCCTGCGATGAGCAAGCGACCGGGCACGAAGCCGGCCTTGGCCACCTCCACGATGCGACCGTCGATGAGCGCGGACGTGTCGACCACCACGGGAGGCCCGTCGATGGGCGCCCGGGTAGCCCCGGCCGGCGCCCCGCCGCGAGCCCGACCCACGTCCTCGCTGCGCAGCATCGATGCGAACGCCTGGCGGCGCCGCGTGCCGGTGCGCGCCCCCACGGTCACCAGGGCGATCGCCAGCAGCAGCGACACACCCGTGCCGATGTGCAGCGGAAGGGGGCCGAGGAGCACGGCCACGAGGGCCGCGATGAGGAGGCCGGCGATGACGCCGAGGAGGCCGCCGAGGATCTCGCTGGGAGGAGCCTCGTCGAGCATCTGCTCGAGCCAGAGGTAGGGCTCGACTGTCAGCAGAGGGCCGGCCAGCGCCAGGGCTGCGGCGCCCACGATGGCCGTCCCCGCCAGGACGACCCCGGTCACCACACGGTCGTGGGAGAACACCTCAGGTGAGTTGGTGACAACAAAACCGGCGTAGTAGATCCCGACGACGACCCCGAGGACGGCGCCGACCGCGCGGGCGGCCCCACGCGCCCGGCGCAGGTTGTGTGCAGAGTGTCGAGGCATTTCCGCTCGATCTAAGCACAGGCGGTGTTGCGGTGCTGCCGATGTCACCCCTTCGCAACCGCAGCGGAAAGGTGCGCGCCGGCCCGCTCAGCCGCTCTGGAGAACCGCCAGGGCCGCCGAGACGCTCGAAACCCGGTGGACGCGGAGCCCCGCGCCCGCCGGGGCGCGGCCACCGTCGGGCACCACCGCGGCGACCTGTCCGAGAGCCGCCGCCTCGCCGAGGCGCGCGTCGAGCCTCGAGGCACGCCTGACCTCCCCGCCGAGCCCGACCTCGCCGAGGACCACGGTGTCGCGGGGGACCACGCGGTCGCGCGCCGCCCCGGCCAGGGCCATGGCGACGCCGAGGTCGACGGCCGGGTCGGCGAGGCGCACCCCGCCGACGACGTTGAGGAACACGTCCGCCTGGCCGAGAGGAATACCGGCACGGCGCTCGAGCACGGCAAGGATGAGGTGGAGCCGGCCGAGGTCGAACCCCGAGCTGGTGCGCCGGGGCAGGCCGAAGGAGGTGGGGGCGACCAGGGCTTGGATCTCGACAACGAGCGGACGGGTGCCCTCGCAGGTGACGGTGAGGACGTTGCCGGGCACCGACAGGCTGTTCTCGTCGAGAAAGGCGCGCCCGGGTGCGTCGAGTTGACGCAGGCCACCTCCCTCCATCGTGAACAGCCCCAGTTCGCCGGTGCTGCCGAAGCGGTTCTTCACGCCGCGCAGGAGCCGGTGCTCGCCATGGCGCTCGCCCTCGAGGTAGAGCACCACGTCGACCATGTGCTCCAGGGTGCGCGGCCCGGCGATCGCGCCCTCCTTGGTGACGTGGCCGACCAGGACGATGGGCACACCGGTCTGCTTGGCGACGGTGAGCAAGCGGGCCACCCCTTCCCGCACATGGGCCGGGCTTCCCGGTGCGCCCGCGGCATCCGGCGCGCTGAGCGTCTGCACCGAGTCGACCACCGCCAGCGGCGGGCGGGCCATCTCGATCGCCTGCGCCACGACGTCAAGGTCGGTCTCCGCAAGCACGGCGACCGACGGAAGACGGCAGCCGAGCCGCTCGGCGCGCATGGCCACCTGCACCGCCGACTCCTCGCCCGCGCAGTACAGGGCGGGGCGGCCGGCGGTGCCCACCCGTGCCGCAAGCTGCAGGGCCAGGGTGGACTTGCCGATGCCGGGGTCGCCCCCGAGCAGGATCAGCGACCCCGCGACCACGCCGCCGCCGAGGACGCGGTCGAGCTCAGCGATGCCGGTGGGGGTGCGTTGTCCGCTGCCATCCCCGACCCTGTTGAGCGGCTGGGCGACGGCGGCGAGCGCCGCGTGGGGCCGCCGCGCCGCGCTCGACACGGCGACCCCTTCCCCCAGCGTGTTCCACGCTCCGCACCCGTCGCAGCGGCCCTGCCATCTGAGCGCGGTGACGCCGCAGCCGGAGCAGACGTACTGCAGTCTGGCGGCGCGCGTCACCTGGGTCATCGTGGGTTCAGAGGGGATGCGAACATCTGTTCGCAGCATACCCGATCACCCACCGGGTGGATTCCCGCGGGCCGGCGCGGATGGTCCCGTGGCCACGACGAGAAGCCCTACTCGCCTGCGCCGGGAGTGCGACGGGCGATCGGACCGCGGGATTGGCGCCGCCAGACGAGAAGTCCGATCACGGCGACGACGAGCAGGGGCAGGGCGCTGACCACGCCTTCGAGGGCTGCTCCGGTGACCTGGACAGCGTTCTTCCATCCGCCGCTGACGCCGCCCGCGACCGGGTTGGGCGGCGGCACGACGACCAAGGAGATGCCGCGCTCGGTCAGCTGGATCGAAGCGGTGGCCAGCTCGACCGAGGCGGTGAGCACGTTGAGCTGGCCCTGGTCGGTGTCGACCTCGGTCTGCACCGCCTCGATCTCCTGCTCGAGGTTGCTGATGTCGCCGATCGAGGTCGCTTTGGCGAGCAGGGTGTTGAGCGCGGCCAGGTGGGCGTGGGCGGAGGCGAGGCGCGCGTTGACGTCGACGAACTGCGCGGTGTGGTCGATCGCCGAGAAGTTGATCGACGAAGCCGTGAAGGTGCTGGGCATGCCGTTGAGGAAGGCGGCGATGCTCGCCGCGGGGATCTTCAACGTCACCGCCCCGCTGACGATGCGGCCATGGCTGTCGGGCTGGGTGGTCGAGCTGGCGACGTACCCTCCAAGTCCGACGGCGCGGGCGATCACGCCCTCGAAAGAGGTCAGGAAGCTGCCCGGGGGCACGGTGTACGCCGCCGTCACCGACCGCTCGATGTCGGAGCTCGGCGGCGTGCCCACGATGATGGTGCTGGCGAGACCGCCATGCGCAGAGCCGCCGCCCGGCTGCCCCGCGGCGAAACCGGTCGTGCCCTTGGCAACGGCCGCTCCGGGCGCCGCCAGGGCGGGCTGGTTGGCCGACTCGCTGGCTCCGGATGTACCGGACGCGCAGCCGGCGAGCGCCGCCGTCGCGAAGAGGGCTGCGATGACCTGACGATGTGACATGACGGGTCTCCTACGGGATGCCGGGGGCTGAGAGGGTGTCGACGACGCGGCCGGTGGCGGCGTCGACGAACACCAGGACTGTCTGCGCGGGTGGGATCCCCGGCCGGGCAAGGGCCTTGGAGTCGTTGACAACGCCGCCTCGGATGGGCACGTCGACGATCCAGCAGAGGCAGGTGCTGGCCGGCGCCGGCGCCGCCAACTGGGCCCAGACCAGCACCGCCGGCCCGGGTGCCTCGGCGTTGACCTGCCCCGCCGCCGCCCTCGCCTGTGCCTGTGCCGGGGTCAGCTCGGCGAGCCCATGTCCGGCCGGGGACGAGACGGTGGTGCCGGACCGTGCGAGCGCGGCGATGTCAACACCGGGGTACACCACGGCGGCCGGAGCGGCCAGGGCGCCTGCAGGTCCACTCCCCGCAAACGACGACGTGGTTGACCCGGCGGCGCCGAAGTGGTGACCGGCGAGGAGAATCACGATCGCGGCGGCGGCGGCGGCCGCAGCTCCCAGCCCGCCGAGGAGCGCGCCCATGGGCCGGCCCCCGATGGTCAGGGTGCGGCGCCGCCCCTGGAGCATCCGCGCGTCGACACCGCGGACGGCGGCGGGCAAGGCCACCGCCGTGGTCAGCGCGAAGTAGCGGCGCAGGTCGTCGGCCAGGTCCGGCGCCGACAACGTGGGGTCCTCAGGCATGAGCCATCTCCTTGCGCATGGACGCCATCGCGCGGGCCAGGTGGGTTCGGACGGAGCCGGCGCCGCAGCTCATCAGGTCGGCGCATTCGTCGATCGAGTAGCCGTGGTGGTAGTGGAGGAAGACGGCCGCCCGCTGTCGGGGCGAGAGCTTTCGGTAGCTGCGGTCGAGGTCGACGAGGCGGCCCTCGAAGCGCGGGTCGGCGACGGCGGCGTCGTCGCTGCGCGGGGCGGTGGTGAACGCGCGCAGGCGCAGCCCCTTGCGCCGGTTGATGCAGTGGTTGACGCAGATCCTCACCAGCCAGGTGGTGCGCGCGCCCTCGTCGCGAAGGCTGTCCCAGCTCCTCCAGGCCTTGAGCAGGGCGTCCTGGAGGGCGTCCTCGGCCTCGGCGTGGTCGCGCAGGATCGAGTAGGCGACTCCGTAGAGGCGTCGCCGCTGAGCGTTCAGCAGGGCGTCGAAGCCCGCCTCCGCGTCGGCGGTGCGCACAGTGCCTGGCACCATGAATGTCTCCTGGGAGGTGTCCACATCAGAACAGACCGCTCAGGCGTCTGATCTACTGACACGCGCCGTCAGACTGGTCCCTGCGTCAGCGGCGGCGCGCGTAGCCTCTCTGCCGCCGCTGCGGGCGCTGCTGTTCGGCCGCGGCCGCCGCCTCGGCCTCCGGGTCGTCGATGCGCCGGCGCAACCCGGTCAGGCGATCGCGCAACTCCGCGGCGCGCTCGAACTCGAGGTCGCGCGCGGCGCGCTTCATCTCCCGCTCCACCTCCTTGGCGAGGCGAAGCAGCTCATCCGGTGGCAGCCCTGCCGACTCCTGGAAGTCGGCGGCGTGGGCGCTGACGTCGTCTCTGTGCGTCTCCATCTGGTAGACGGCCTTGACGATGGACAGCGGTGTGACCCCGTGCTCGAGGTTGTGTGCCGTCTGCACGGCGCGGCGGCGGTCGGTCTCGGCGATGGCGTTCTCCATCGCCTCCGAGCGCGAGTCGGCGTACATGACCACGTGGCCGTTGATGTTTCGTGCCGCTCGGCCGATGGTCTGGATCAGGGAGCGGTAGCCGCGCAGGAAACCCTCCTTGTCGGCGTCGAGGATGCCGATGAAGGACACCTCGGGCAGGTCGAGCCCCTCGCGGAGGAGGTTGATGCCGACCAGGACATCGAAGACGCCGAGGCGCAGGTCGCGGATGATCTCGACGCGTTCCAGGGTGTCGATGTCGCTGTGCAGGTAGCGCACCCGCACCCCCGCCTCGCGGAGGTAGTCGGTGAGGTCCTCCGCCATCTTCTTGGTCAGCGTGGTGACCAGGCAGCGCTCCTTGAGCTCGACGCGGCGGGCGATCTGGGCGAGCAGGTCATCGATCTGGCCCTCGGAGGGCTTCACCTCGACGGTGGGGTCGACAAGCCCCGTGGGGCGGATGATCTGCTCGACCATCCGCTGCGAGTGCGCCTCTTCGTACGGGCCGGGTGTGGCGGTCACGTAGATCACCTGGCCCACCATCGAGTCCCATTCCGCGAAGGTCAGCGGCCTGTTGTCGAGAGCCGAGGGCAGCCGGAAGCCGTACTCCACGAGCGGGATCTTGCGCGAGCGGTCGCCACCGTACATGCCACCGATCTGGGGCACGGCCACGTGCGACTCGTCGACCACCACGAGCGTGTCGTCGGGCAGGAAGTCGAGCAGGCAGAACGGTCTCTCCCCCTCCGCGCGGCCGCTGAGGTGGCGCGAGTAGTTCTCGATGCCGGCGCACGTGCCCGTCTCCTGCATCATCTCCATGTCGAAGTTGGTGCGCTGCAGCAGGCGCTGCGCCTCGAGCAGCCGTCCCCGCGACTCCAGTTCGGCGACGCGCTCGGTGAGCTCGTCGCGGATGCGCTCCAGCGCGCCCTTCATCTGCTCCTGGGGGGTGACGTAGTGCGACGCCGGGAAGATGGTGAACTCCTCGCGGTGGGCGAGGATCTCTCCCGTCAGGGGGTCGAATTCCTTGATGGATTCGATCTCGTCGCCGAAGAACTCGACACGAGTGGCCACCTCCTCGTACGCGGGCTGGACGTCGAGCACATCGCCGCGCACACGGAAGCGGGAGCGCCCGAAGTCCATGTCGTTGCGCGAGTACTGGAGGTCGGCGAGCTTGCGCAGCAGGATGTCTCGTCGCCAGGTCGAGCCCCGCTCCACCTTGAGCGACTCGCCGAGGTAGTTCTCCGGGGAGCCAATCCCGTAGATGCACGAGATCGAGGCAACCACGATGACGTCGCGGCGGGTGAGCAGCGCCCGGGTGGCGCTGTTGCGCAGGCGGTCGATCTCGTCGTTGCGCGACGAATCCTTCTCGATGTACGTGTCGGTGCGCGGGATGTACGCCTCGGGTTGGTAGAAGTCGTAGTAGGACACGAAGTACTCGACGGCGTTGTTGGGGAAGAACTCCCGGAACTCCGCCCAGAGCTGGGCGGCCAGCGTCTTGTTGGGTGAGAGCACCAGCATGGGGCGCTGGATCCGCTGGGCGAGGTTGGCCACCGTGAAGGTCTTGCCCGACCCGGTCACGCCCATCAGCGTCTGTTCGCGCAGGCCCTCGGCCACGCCGCCGGTGAGGGTGTCGATGGCCGCCGGTTGATCACCGGCGGGGGCAAACGACGAGACCAGTTCGAGGGCAGGCACGCGGTCCAGTCTACCGGCAGGCCTGACGACGCCCGCGTGGCGGTGGCGCGGTGGCCCTCAGGTGGCGCGCACCTCGTCGTAGACCTCCTCGAGGCGGCGGCCGATCCGATCCCAGGAATGCGTCGCGCGCACGCGCTCCCGGCCGGCATGGGCCAGCTGGTCACGTCGCCGTGGGTCGTCGATGAGCTCGAGGCAGACCCGGGTCATGGCGTCCTCGTCGTCGACCGGGACCAGGAGGCTCGGCTCGGCGATGGCGTCGCGAAGGCCGTCGACGTCGTAGCCGACCGCGACCGCTCCCTGCGCCTGCGCTTCGAGAGCCACCAGCCCGAGACCCTCGTAGTGCGACGGCATCAGCACGATCGATGCTCGGGCGTACTCCGCGCGCAGCCGCCGCTCGGGGAGGTGGCCGGTGACCTCGACTCCGGGGATGCCCGCGGCGAACCCGCGAACGTGCGCCTCGAGGCTGCCGCCCCCAACGACGAGACCGGTTGTGCCCGGGCGCTGGCGGATCACGTCGCGCATCACCCCCACCGCTACCGGCGCTCCCTTCTGAGGCTCCATTCGCCCCACGAAAAGAAGCCGAACGCTGGCGCGCGGCGCCGACGGGGCCTCGGGCACATCGACGCCCGGCGGGAGCACCTCGATGCGGCCGGGCGGCACCCCCAACCCACGCACCGCCGCCGCCGTCGACGCCGAGATCGCGAGCACCCTGGCGGCGCGGCGGTAGGCAAGCGCTTCCAGCGGCGAGAGGAGCCGCCGCGGTGAGGCGCGGCCGTGAGCCATGCGATAGGTGTGATTGGCGGTGTAGACGAGCGGGACGTCGAGTCCGCGCAGGAGCAGCACCCCGCCGGGGCCGCCGAGCGCGTGCACCACGTCGGGCCTGGTGGCGGTGATCAGGCGCATATGACGGTTGACGTGGAGGGAGAAGTCGAGAGGCGCACGCCCGGAGACGCGCGCGAAGCGCTGTGCGTGGTTCCCATGCCCCGCGATCGTGGTCACCTCGTGACCGCGCGCAGAGAGAGCCGAACGCATCCCGCGCACCTCCACGCCTTGGCCGCCGAGAGGAGGATCGTCGTCGTAGCTGACCAACGTGACCCGCGTCATCGCTGGCACGACGGGCACCAGACGGTGGTGCGCCCCGCAACCGTCGCGTGCTTCAGGGTGGTGCCACAGCGCAAGCACGGCCTGCCGCCGCGCCCGTAGACCTGGAGGCGTTCCTGGTTGCCCCCCTTGGCGTTCCACACGTCGCGGTAGTCGTCGATGCTGCTGCCGCGGTTGCTGATCGCCGACACGAGCACTACCGGGATGGCAGCGTGGAGGGCGGCGCGCTGTGTGCGCGTCAGTGTGTGGCAGCGATGCTGCGGTCGAATGCCCGCCAGGTGGCAGGCCTCGTCGATGTAGATGTTGCCGAGCCCGGCCACCCCGCGTTGATCGAGCAGCGCCGCCTTGACGGTCCGCGTCGTCGAGCGCAGAACGGCGTCGAAACGCTGCGCCGTGAAGTCATCGGACAGCGGTTCGACACCGAGCGCGGGAAGCGCGCGCGACTCCTCGAGCGTGCTCCGTGGCCCGAGCAGGATCCGGCCGAAGCGGCGTGCATCGTCGTAGCGCAGCTCGCGGCCGTCGTCGAGAAGGGCGCGCAGGTGGGTGTGCCGTGCCGGCTCGGTGTTCGCCTCGCACACCAGCACGTGGCCGGTCATGCCGAGGTGGAAGACCAGGTCCTCGCCGCCGTCGAGCGCGCAGAAGATGAACTTTCCGCGCCGAGTGACCGCCTCGACCCGTCGCCCCGGCAGCACCGCCGCGAACACCTCGGGGACGGGAAAGCGCAGCACCTTGGGGTGGCCCAGCGTCACCGACGTCACCCGGCGGCCCACCACCGCGGCGCGCAGGTCGCGCGCCACCGTCTCGACCTCAGGAAGCTCCGGCACTCGCCGTCTCGCGGAGCGGTGTCATCTCCTGCCAGTTGACACCGACCTTGACGTCGACGACCAGCGGCACCACCAGCTCCGCGGCGCCGCCCATGGCGTCGCGGACGAGCGCGACCGCGCTGTCGACCTCGTCGTCGGGGCACTCGAGGAGCAGTTCGTCGTGCACCTGCAGAAGCAGGCGTGAGCGCACCCCCGCCTGGCGCAGCGCAGCGTCGCAGCGGATCATGGCCAGCTTCATGATGTCGGCGGCCGCCCCCTGGATGGGCATGTTGACCGCCATGCGCTCGGCGGCGCCGCGCAGCTGGCGGTTGGCGGCGCGGATGTCGGCGAGGTGGCGGCGGCGGCCCATGAAGGTCTCGACCCATCCCCACTCGCGGGCGTGCATGCGGGTGCGTTCGAGGTACTGCGTGATCGCCGGGAAGCTCGCAAAATATCCCTCGATGAAGACGCGGGCCGACTCCTGCTCCATGCCCGTGTCACGCGCCAAACCGAAGTCGGACAGGCCATACACCACCCCGAAGTTGACCACCTTGGCGATGCGCCGCTGGTCGGGCGTGACCGCGTCGGGCGCCACGTCGTACACCTCGGCCGCGGTGCGGCGATGGATGTCCTCGCCGCGCTCGAAGGCGGCGATCAGGTCGGGCTCACCGCTCACGTGGGCGAGAACGCGCAGCTCGATCTGCGAGTAGTCGGCGCTCACCAGGCGCTGGCCGTCGTCCGCGACGAACGCGTGGCGGATGCGCTGACCCCAGCCGGTGCGCACCGGCACGTTCTGCAGGTTGGGGTCGGCGGAGCTGAGGCGGCCGGTAGCTGCGACCGCCTGGTTGAACGAGGTGTGCACGCGGCCGTCCGCCGCGCACAGCAGGGGGAGCGCGTCGACGTAGGTGCTCTTCAGCTTGGTGAGCTGGCGCCACTCCAGGACGACGTCCACCACCGCGTGTTCGCCACGCAGTGACTCGAGGCTGTCGGCGTCGGTGCTGCGCCCGGTCTTGGTGCGCCTCCCCGAGGCGAGGCCGAGGTTGTCGTAGAGGAAGGCGGCCAGCTGCTGTGTGGAGCCGAGGTTGAAGGTGTATCCGGCTGTTTCGGCGACGATGCCCTCCAGCTCGCCGATGCGCTGGTGCAGCTCCGCGGAGAGGCGGCCGAGCTCGTCGCAGTCGACACGGATGCCGACCCGTTCCATCGCCGCCAGGATGGGCACAAGCGGCATCTCCAGCGTGTCGAAGAGCGCCCGCAGTGTTCCCTCGGCGAGCTGCTTCTCGAGAGCGGCGCGCACCGGCGGCACCATGGCGACCCAGTTGCCGAAGTACGCGGCCGCCTCCTCCACGGGCACGTCGGCGACGCTGCGCCGGGTGCGCCCGCTGCCGAGCAGTGTGTCCTCCGGTTGCTCGGTCGTGCCGCAGAGGTCGTGGGCGAGAACGGTCAGCGAGGGCACGCGCGTGCGGGTGGTGATGCACAGGTAGGCGGCCAGCATGCAGTCGAAGCCGAGGTGCGCCACGGTCGCGCCACGCGCGTTCCAGGCGAGCAGCTCCTGCTTGAGGTCGTACCCGTGCACGGTGACGGATGGGTCGGCGAGCAGCGCGGTGAACACGTCGAGGGCGCTGCCGGGCGCGTTCTCCCCAGCGTGCGCCACGGGGATGTAGTAGGCCGGGTCCGGGGAGGCCATCGAGCAGAGCGCCACGCCCGCCACCTCACCGCGGCGCGCGCTGCCGTCGATGACGCTGCGCAGCGCGATGTCACCGCTCTCGCGAAGCCGCGATGCCATGTCGTCGGCCATGGACGCATCCTCGATGACCACCACCTCCACGCCTCCGGCGCCGGGGGCTGCGTCGAGATCGAACAGCCCCTGGCCACCGGGTGCAGCCGCCGCCGATGTCGCGGCCGGGGGCTCGGTGTCGTAGGTGGGGATGCGGCTCAGCAGGGAACGGAACTCGAGGCGGTCGAACACGGCGTGGATGGCCGCATCGTCGTGCGGCCCGAGGCGCGAGGCCTCGAGGTCGAGCGAGATGTCCATGTCGACCTGGATGGTGGCCAGCTGCTTGCTGAGGCGCGCCTCGTCCGCGTGCTCGGTGAGCAGGCGCCTGACCTTGCCCTCCTTCATGCTCGGGACGGCTTCCAGGATCGCCTCAAGCGGCCCGTACTGCTGCACCAGGCTCATCGCCGTCTTGTCGCCGATGCCGGGCACCCCGGGGATGTTGTCGGAGACGTCACCGCGCAGCGATTTGAAGTCGACAACAAGCGGCGGCGCGAAGCCGTAGCGCTCGAAGACGCGGTCGATGTCGTAGACGATCATGTCCGAGATGCCTCGGCGGTTGGCAAAGACGCGGACGTGCTCGGTGACCAGTTGCAGGGCGTCGAGGTCGCCGGTGACGATGATCACGTCGAGGCCGGCCTTCTCTCCCTGCACGCTGAGCGTGCCGATGACGTCATCGGCTTCGAAGGTGGGCACCTCGATGATGGGGATGCTCAGCGCCTCGACCACCTCACGGCACCACGGGAACTGAGGGATGAGGTCGTCGGGCGTGGGCCGGCGGCCCGCCTTGTAGCTGGAGTCCTGGTCGTGGCGGAAGGTGCGCCCGGGGGGATCGAAGGCCGCCACGGCGTGTGTGGGCCGATGGTCGCCGAGGGCCTTCAGCAGCATCGAGGTGAAGCCGTACGCCGCGTTGGTGACCTCGCCTCGGCTGTTGGTCAGCGCGGGCATCGCGAAGAACGCGCGGTACACCAGTGAGTGGCCGTCGATGAGCAGGAGGGTGTCGCGTTCCACGTCAGGCTATGGTACGCAGCCATGGAGGCTGGCCTGGAGCTCGTCCGTGGCGACATCGGCTTCAGCGCGGCCCATTTCTCGATCCACGACGGCCGCAGTGAACGCCTGCACGGCCACAACTATCTGGTGCGACTGTGGGTGCGCGGAGCTGTCGGTGCCGAGGGCACGGTCATGGATTTCGCGGCCCTGAAGACTGTCCTCCGCGCCCTCTGCGCCGATCTCGACGAACGCATGCTGGTGCCCACGCGGTCGCCGCACATCGCGGTCGAGGAGACGCCGGAGACGGTCACGCTCACCGAGGGCTCGCGCCACTTCGTCCTGCCCCGCGGCGATGTCGTCCTCCTGCCCATCGTCAGCACCACCTGCGAATGCCTGGCGGCCCATCTCCTCGGTGAGGTCCGCCAGCGCCTCGGGCCCGGCGAGTTCCGGCTCACCCTCCTGGTGGAGGAAACCCCGGGGCAGGGCGCCAGCATCTCCGAGTGACCACGCCTGGGCCGGGGGCGGCTCGGGGACCGGCGCTATCATCGGTGCATGGCCGACCTCATCGAGATGACCGTTGACAGCATCCGGGTGCACATGCCCACCGGCCAGCACGTGGTGATCCTCAAGGAGAAGAGCGCCGAGCGGTACCTCCCCATCTGGATCGGCATCAACGAGGCCAACGCGATCGCCCTCAAGATCACCGGGATGACGCCGGAACGACCGATCACCCATGACCTCCTCGCCAACATCCTCGGTGCGGTCGATGTCGACGTCGACCGCATCGTGGTGACGTCACTGGCCAACGAGGTGTTCTACGCGCGCATCCTCGCCCACCTCGACGGGCGCCGCCTGGAGATCGACTCGCGCCCCTCCGACGCCATCGCCGTCGCGGTACGGGTGGGGGCGGGCATCTTTGTGGCCACCGACGTGCTCGACAAGGCCGGGGTGCTGCCCGAGCTCGACCATGAGGGCGCGCTCGGCGAGACCGACGAGGAGACCACCGAGCGGCTCTCCAAGATCCGCGACTGGGTCAACGAGCTCAACCTCCCTGACCTCGGCGGCGAGAGCCCTCTCTCCCAGAGCTGAGCGTCGACGCTGCCGGGCGGAGGACGGCGGCAACGCCGCACTGGTCAGCCGCGCCGCGCCCCCGTGGATCAGGTCGGCGACGGCGTGGTCACCGGTGCTGGGATGGCGGTGGGTGCCGGGG
>Ga0209483_1002247_pt1 | contig 13665 bp, 10 predicted proteins | sample NGEPerA_FD_184508 | JGI IMG/M metagenome (GOLD analysis project Ga0209483, IMG submission 184508) | Arctic peat soil microbial communities from the Barrow Environmental Observatory site, Barrow, Alaska, USA - NGEE PermafrostL2-A... | ecosystem: Environmental > Terrestrial > Soil > Wetlands >... | reverse complement strand
ATAGCAAGGGGTGGAGTGGGTGACGGGTTGGGCGCGGTCAATTGCGGGAACTTTGGGATAATAGGCGGAAATGCTAATCGGCCAGCGCACGTTGCTCATGGTGAGATCACGATAGGAGACATCCTCCACCAAGCCGCCTTTGCTGCGGTTAGATTTGATGCGAATGCCGCTGGTCGTATTCTCGAAAGAGCAGCGTTCGACCAAAAGATGCTTGACGCCGCCGAGGGTTTCGCTGCCGATGGACATGCCGTGCCCGTGAAGGAATTGACAATCAGAAACGAAAATATCCTCGCAACCCGGCCCCCCGTCAAAACGATAACCCGATTTGAGCGCGACATTGTCATCGCCCACATCGACTCTGCAATGGGTGATGTGGACATTGTGGCAGACGCTTGGATCAATGCCGTCGGTGTTAGGTGAATCGGCCGGAGCAAGAATCGTGACATGGTCAATCGTCACGTCGTTGCATTCCACTGGAACAAGGTGGAACATGGGTGAGTTGCGCAAGGTGAGGTCGCGAACCTGCACATGAGAACAGCGGGTGAAAATGACCAGTCGCGGGCGATGCCGCGGGTCGGGCAACCCAGCCTTTTTGGCTCGCTTGACCGGTGGCCACCAACGGGCGCCCGCGCCGTCGATAATTCCGTGGCCCGTCAGCGCAATGTTGGTCAAGCCGCGCCCATTGACCAAGGCCAGGCTGGTGTCGCCCCAGTCATCCGGGTCCGTGGTCGCTTGCAGAATGGCGCCCTCGTCCAATTGCAGCGTAATATTGTTTGACAGAAAAAGCGAGCGAGTCAGATAAACTCCGGGTGGAATACGCACAACGCCGCCATGACGCGCGGCGCATTCGTTAATCGCGCGCTGGATGGCTTCGGTGTCAAAGTGGCGTCCATCGCCAGTGGCTCCGTAGTCGCGCGGTTGGCAGACGGGGCCGGCTTGGGCACAGAGGACCGTCATGCAAAGAAGCAGGCACGACACGATGTGTCTTTTCGTGGTCACGCGCCTACCTTAACAGCAAAGCGCCATGGCGCGACGTGAAAGATGCGCACGGTGGGATGATTTTCCTGCGCTTTATTCCATGAGCGCCCGGATTGGCCTGAGACTCATTTTTCAATACTTGGCCGGAGAGCGTGTTACTATGAGAAATGCCTCTTTTTCACTCTACTTTGCGGGTTTTCGACAAGACAGCGTCTGAGGAACTTGCTACTCTGACAACAGACCCATTATGAAGACAATCTCGATTCGCAGAACGAAACACTTCGGGCGGGCGCGGGTGACGGCTGGCTTTGGGGGGGGATTTACGCTCATCGAATTGTTGGTGGTCATTGCCATCATCGCGATTCTCGCCGCCATGTTGCTGCCGGCGTTGTCCGCCGCCAAAGAGAATGCCATGCGTACGAGTTGCATTAATAATCTCCGCCAGAATGCGATCGGGTGGAATATGTATTCGAGCGACTTCAACGCCATGTTGCCCTGCCATTGGCCTGGATATACCGATACCGAGTCGCTCTCCAATCCGTGGCGCACGTATGAGACCTATCGTGTCACTCCCGGCACCAGCACGATCGCCATCGGCAATGGGGCGCCATCGGGCGAGCCCTCCGGCCCGTGGAATCTCGGCCTGCTCTTTGCCACCAAACAAATTCCCGCCGCCCAGGTTTTTTATTGCCCGAGCGGGGCAAGAATTGGCCAGGAATGGACTTACAATTACTACTCGACGTCAACCTGGCCTTCAACGCCCACGAATTCTGGCGATGATAAGATACGTGCGGGATATAATTACCTGCCGCAAGCGGTAGCCACGGAAGAAAGCGGGGTTATTTTCACATCCAAAATTGCCGTCAAGGCCGGTGATCTCAACCTGCAGAAGTCCATGATGGTTGATCTGGTTCAGGACATTAATTCCATTCCCCACCGATTGAAGAATGTTTCGGGACTCAATGCTTTGTTCCCCGATGGGCACGTTGCCTGGGAGGGCGCCAATCGTCTTTACAACGCCGGACCGGGCAAGGGGATGGTCAATGCGTTTGATCCGGCGGTTTGGAAGACTTCTGCGGCCGCCGATTATATTGGGAACAATGCGGGCAATTTCCGCTATGTGAATTATCTGTGGGCGCCGTAGGTGTTTGGGGCAATCCGATGGGACTTATAGGGGCCATGGGAGGTATGGGACTTATGTTCTTATTGGCCCTGGGCGACTATGCGGTAGAAGCGCTGGGTTCCAGTTGCGGACGGGTCGGTGTAGGCGGTGAGGATCCCGGTGGCTGGCACGGTGGCGTTGGTGGTCCAAGGGGTGCCGAGCACGGGAGTCGATTCTACGATATAGCTCACTCCAGCTATCGAGGTCCAGGACAGGCTGAATGAGTTGGAAGCGGTCATGCTGGCGCCGGTGATATTGAAAGGCGCGGCTTGGATGGCGGCGGCAATCACCTCCACTTTAAATTCCGAAAAGGTAAAGTTATCCGCGCTGGTCTCCAGCGAATTGGGGCGGATGGCAAAGGCGTCAAACCTATGATACGCGAGATTGGTGTCCGTCGCGCTGAACGAATAATTAGTCGTGGAGGAACTGATGGTCGCTCCGACGTTCACTAGGTTGACCCCGGTCCGCGCGATTGTGAAAACCAGCGTATAATTGGTGCCGGCCTGGAAGGCTTGAGCGTTGGTATATCCACCACCCGCAGGTCCGCTGCCTAACGATACGTAATCGCCCGTTGTACCCATGAGGTTGACGTCGCCCAGGCCGTTGCGGGCGTACAATGTCATGGGCGTCGCGGAGGTGAAGTTCGTTCCCCAATCGACACTGAGCATATAGCCGCGAACGTTATTGCCGTTTCCGGTGCTGCCTCCGGCGGTTGTGCCGTCTTCCGTCAGCAGGGTGCCGCCATCGGCATAATCGTACAGCCCAAAGCGGAGGCTGGCATTATTGGTGAAGGAGGTGAAGCCTCCGGCCACAAAGGGCAAGGTTACTTTAATGGCCGTGCCCACCGCCAGATCCACCGGCAGGTTGGTCGTCGATTCATTGACAAAGTTCCCCCACCACAAACTTGAGCTGCCGGAGACCGGAACGGCGTACAAATAGCCGGGCGGCGGGGCGGGGTTTTCGTACAAGTCCGCCGAAGTGGCGGTGTACCATAACGAGTTGTTGGTCGTGACCGGCGGATTGTTGCGCAAGGTATTGGTAAAGTGATCGTCCATCACCACGCCGACTGGAGTGGGCACGGGCGCGGTCAAAGTGACGGTGGCGACCCCGGAAGTGGCGGTGGTGGCGTTGCAACCGACGGTCACAATGGCGCGATATTGATTTCCGTTGTCCGTGGCCAACTGCAAATTGGGCGTAACATAGGAAGCGAAGACGGCGCCGTTGATGTTCGTCCAGGCGCTGCCGCCATTCTGGCTCAACTGCCATTGGTAAGTGGGGCTGGTGCCGACCGCGCTGACGGCGAAGGTCGCGCCAATTTCGGCCGATTGTGTGACATTGGTCGGATCGGTGGCCACTTCCGCGTTCAGGCATTGTCCGGCCGGCGGAGTCGCTTCCGCCCAGGTCGTGGTGATGCGCAACTCATCGAGGTTGGCCGAAGCGCCTTGCGCGGCGACCCAGAAACGGCCCGGCCCGGTGGTGCTGGGGTCTTCGGTGCCATCGCTGGTGGTGGCGCTGACTGGCGGCACGTTGGACTCGCTCACCCCCAGCGAAGCCGCCGGCGGGTTTACCCACAAGTCATCAATATCGTTGGCGGCGCCTACGATAATTTGCTGCCGGATGACAACAAAGGCCGTCTGGCCGGCGGAGAGAAGGTTGGTGGCGTAATTGGTGCTGCTGCCGGACGGTTTGCTGATGCCGAGCTGGACTTGGCCTCCGACCCCTCGGGCCTGTAACTGCCAGTGCATACCGGTGGCGAAACCGCTGTTTTGGCGGTTGACCTCACTGAGAATGATCCCGGTAGGCGGCACGTCCGTCGCCACATTGAAACGGTAAAGGAAAGAGTAATAGAGGTCGGCATTGGTCGTCTGCTGGTAAGCGCCGGAGTTGGCAAACTTGTTATAGCATCCCAGAGCGGCGTTGCTGCTTAGGATGGTCACTTTGTCTCCTGCGGACGAAACCAAACCCAATCCGGTGCCATCGAGGCTGTGGCTGCCATTGGTCACGTAAATGCCCACCTGATTATTGAACCAGCCGGGAACATTGCCCGTATTGCCGGTGCCGGAAGCGCCCAGTTGGCCGGTGGCGTAATTAACAAATTGATCCGTCAGCAAAGTAACGGCCTGGGCGGGTTGGCTCAAGGCGGCCGCGACAATGGAAAAAAGGAGTAAGGAGCAGAATTTTTTCATAAATGCTGGGTTTGTGTCGGGAACATCTTAACCCCTCTGGCCGTGCCGTCAGCCTCATATTGCTGCAAAACTATTTGAAATTTCGGCATCCGCCACGGTCAAAGCGAGCGCTGGCAATTTCGCCGATACTGGGTGGGCGTCAGGCCGGTGGTGTGTTTGAAAGAGACGCAGAAACTATTGGCGCTCTGATATCCGCACATCCCGGCCAGCACGTCGATCTTATGGGTTGTTTCCACCAGCAATTTTTTGGCGGTTTCAATGCGCACTCGATGGATCTCCTGGCCGGGAGTGCGATCGACATGTTCGCGAAACGCCTTATGCAGCCCGCGGCAGGACATGTGCCCGACGCGTACGAGATCTTTGACGCCGATCGGCTCATGGGCATGATCCAGGATGAAGCGCAGGCAACGGGAGACGGCGGGATGATGGACGGCAAAAATATCGCTGCTTTTGCGCAGAACCAAACCGCTGGCGGCGACGCGCAACGGCTCCTTGGGCAAGGGCGCGCCGTTCATCAGGCGGTCGAGGAGTTCCGCTCCGGCGTAGCCGAGCATTTGCAGGTTGGTATCCACACTGGAGATCGGCGTGCTCATCGTATCGGGGGCCAGAAGATTATTTTCCGCCCCGATGAGCGCCACCTCGTCCGGCACCGGCACGCCGGACGCTTCGCAGCATTCCAGAATGTCCACGGCCTGGTCATCATTGGCGGCGAAGGCCGCCAGTGGCTTGCGGGCGCGCTTCAACTCGGCCGCCAGCCAGCGGCGCTTCTGTTTCCATTCTTTTTCTCCCGTGCAGTAGGCGGAAGACTCATGCCATTTCAGCCATTGGCATTCGTGTCCCGCCTCTTGCAGAATCCGGCAAAAAGCTGCTCCGCGTTCGTTGTGCGACCAATTGTCCGTGTCGCTGTAAAATATAAACTGCGCGAAACCGCGGCCCAAAAAATGATCGGCCACCAAACGCGCCGCCTGCGCATGGTCCTCCAAGACGCGGGGGAATCGCAAATGCTCCCGCCGCAGGCTGAAATCGACGGTCGGAATCCGAAGCGAAGCGACAAATTCGGCCAAATCGTCTCCGGCTCCCAGCCACGCCAGGACGCCGTCGCCTTTCCAACCCCAGGGGATGACCTTTTCGCGCGCCAGATTGGCGGAGAGAGACCAGCCGCGCTCCTGCGCATACTTTTCGATTCCGCGATGCAACCGGTAATCGTACCACCCCAGCGCGATGAGCACTCGTCGTCGAGTTGCCTTAGGCATTGGCCGCAGCTTGAGGCACTCAGCCCCGATCTTCAAGGAAATCAACCGGAAGCCAATGGATTGAGCCGCAAATCGCGCTGGTGATTGCGGAACAGAAAGAACTATGATTGTTCTATCAGTGCTGGCGATGAGGAAAATATTTCTTGACGCATTTATCCGGCGGCTCCTGCCTTCGGCCGTTGCGCTTTGGGGTTTTCACGCGGCGGCGGCCGACCAGCCCCAATGGGGCCAGGCATGGTCCCGCAACATGGTTTCCGGGGAAAAAGGACTGCCCGATTCGTTCGATCCAAAAACGGGACGCAACGTCAAATGGTCCGCCCACCTCGGAACTGATTCTTACGCGACCCCGATTATCGCGGGAGGGCGGGTGTACATCGGGACGAACAACGAGGACCCGCGCGATCCAAATCACTTGGCCGACAGCGGGGTCTTAATGTGTTTTGACGAGGCCACCGGAAATTTTTTGTGGCAACTCGTCGTGCCTAAACGCGAGGAAGACCCTTACCTTGACTGGCCCAAGACCGGTTGGTCCTCGCCCGTTTCGGTCGAGGGCGACCGGGTCTATGTCGTGAGCAATCGCGGCGAGGTCATGTGCCTGGACGCCCGCGGCCTGACCAATGGCAACGATGGACCGTACACCAACGAAGCTCTGCACATGATTCCTCGCACGATGGAGCCATCGACGGGCGTTCCGCCGCCGGGACGGCGCGACGCCGACATTCTTTGGCTTTTCAATCTCACAACCGGGGCGGGCATCTGGTCGCATGACGGCGCGCACAGCTCGATCCTCATCGATGGCAATTACCTTTACCTCAACAGCGGCACCGGTGTGGACAACACCCACAAACGCATTCGCACGCCCAACGCGCCGAGTCTGGTGGTGATCGACAAAAGGTCCGGCAAACTTGTCGCACGGGACTACGAGCACATCGCCCCAGACATTTTCCATTGCACCTGGTCATCGCCATCCATGGCGGAAGTGAACGGCCGTCGCTTGATCTTTTTCGCGGGCGGGAATGGTGTGGTCTATGCCTTTGAACCCTTTAACGGTGCGGCGCCGGGCCGACGGTTCTCCCGCCAAATTAAAAACGGCATGGCGCTTCGACTTTGACCCCACCGCGCCAAAAAGCGACATTCATCGCTACCTCAGCAATCGGCGCGAAGGCCCCAGCAACATTTATGGCATGCCGGTTTTTTGCCAGGGCCGGCTTTACGTGGCGGGCGGCGGCGACATCTTCTGGGGAAAAGTTCAAGCGTGGATCAAGTGTATCGATCCCTCGAAGACCGGGGACATCACCACCAGCGGCTTGGTTTGGTCTCGTCCGTTGGAGCGCCATGTCCTGTCCACCCCGGCGATTCGGGACGGCCTGGTTTACATCGCCGACTGTGGACGCCATGTCTATTGCATGGACGCGGCGACCGGCCAGACGATTTGGACGCGCGACATTCAGGGGGATGTCTATTCGTCACCGCTGGTTGCTGATGGCAAAGTCTATGTCGGTTCGCGCAACGGCGACCTATGGGTCTTCACTGCGGACCGTGAAGGAAAGGTTCTGGCCAAGGTGGCGATGGGGGGCGCCATCAGCGGCACCGCTACCGCAGCCAACGGCGTCCTGTTTGTTTCGACGGCCAACCGGCTTTATGCGTTAGCGAACACCGCGCGATGACGAATTCGGCGGGTATTCGCCCGAGTATTCCTCGCGAGATCCGCTTGCTTTGTTTTAGCATTTTCTGGCAGGCTCGCACCGTGATCCAAACTCAATACCCTGCGCGCCGAAACCGCCATATTTTCTTCGCCTTGCTGCTGCCGCTCCTGATCTTCGGCGGGCAATCGTCTCGGGCGGAATGGCCCGAGTTTCGCGGGCCGTGGGGTGACGGCCACGTCTCGGCCCCGGGCGACACGAATCTCCTCGGTCTGCCGTTGCATTGGAGTGAAACGGAGAATATTAAATGGAAGACCGCCATCCCCAATCGCGGGTGGTCCACACCCGTGGTCATGGGCAATCAGGTGTGGATGACCGAGGCCACGGAGGACGGTCATGATTTCTTCGCCGTCTGTGTGGACGCCGATTCGGGAAAAATACAATTCACCGTGCCCTTGTTTCATTCCGAAAACCCGGAACCGCTGGGCAATGGCGCTTCCATGAATTGCTATGCGACCCCCTCGCCGGTCATCGAGCCGGGTCGCGTCTTTGTCCATTTTGGCAGCTTCGGCACGGCCTGCCTGGACACGCAAAATGGCGATGTCCTTTGGAAACGCAATGATCTGCCTTGCCGGCATTATCGCGGGCCGTCCTCTTCCTTGGTTTCTTGCCAAAACCTGGTGATACTGACGATGGACGGCGTGGACCTCCAATATCTTGTTGCTCTCGATAAACGGACTGGCGCAACCGTCTGGAAAACGAGCCGCTCCGTCGAGTGGAATGACCAGGACACGACCAGCCAGATGGTCAAAGACGGCGACCACCGCAAGGCCCACAGCACGCCGCTCATCGTGACGATCGGCGGGAAACTCCAGATGCTCAGCGCCGGGGCCAAAGCCGCGTATGGCTACGACCCTCTGACCGGCAAGGAACTTTGGCGCGTGCAATATAATGATTTCTCGGCGGCTCCGCGCCCGTTGTATCAGGACGGCGTCGCCTACTTCGTCACCGGTTTGGCAAAAACCGAACTGATTGCCGTCAAGACCGACGGGCAAGGCGACGTTACAAGTTCGCATGTGCTTTGGCGGCTCAGAACGCACGTTGGCAAATACGCCTCGCCTCTGTTAGTGGACGGGCTTATTTATACTGTGGCGGAGCAGAGCTTCGTCACCTGCGTCGATTCCGCCACGGGACAAGTCGTCTGGACCGAGCGCATTGGCGGCAGCTATGCCGCCTCCCCAATTTTCGCCGACGGACGCCTGTATTTTTTCAGTCAGGAAGGCACAACCACCGTTCTCAAACCGGGCCGCACCTTTACCGCGCTGGCCACAAATTCTTTGGCGGACGGCTTCATGGCTTCGCCGGCGGCCTCCGGCAGATCATTCTTCCTCCGCACCAGATCGAGCCTCTACCGAGTCGAATCCACGGCGGCCAAGGTCTATTAACGCCACCCTTCCCGTGCGCATAATCGAACGAAGCAAAAATCGGTTTGCCAAAAGTCATAATGGCTAAGATTCCGCAGCGGCGTATTTTGATTGTCGATGACGAACCATCCGTTGGCAAAACGGTGGCGATGGTGCTTGAACTCGACGGGCATAGTGTGGAGGTGGCCGGCTCCGGCGAAAGCGCCATCGCCTTGTTCCAGCCGGGCAAGTTCGATCTGGTCATTACCGACTACTTAATGGAAGGGATGAGCGGGGGCGAATTGGCCGCCGCCCTCAAAGCCCGCGACCCGAAGCAGCCCATCGTCTTGATGACGGCCTACGCCGAGACACTGGAAAGTTCCGGCAATGATTCCATGGGCGGGGTGGATTACATCCTTCACAAACCCTTCATGGTCGGACATCTTCGCCAGGCGATCACCGCGCTGGCGCGAACCGGTCCGGCGTAAAACAGACTTCGAAGTAAATCAGGATTGACCAGGGACAAAAAACACGACAAGCTAAACACGGTGAAAGCAGTTATTCCAGCACCAGCATGGCTTCGCAACGCAATGGCCGATTCCTCGAAGCGGCGGACTACGTCAGAAAAGGCGCTCCTCCAGACTCAGAACATGCTCAAACATCGGAAGCGGAGATCGCCCGCCAAGTCCGCCGACTCCTCAAATGGTCCGGTCAAACGGGCTGCTTAATTCCGCCAAATCGGTTCAGGGCGCTCATCCTCGTTTCCAACGACACTTCGGAACACACAGTCTATTATGACACCGATCAAAACCGGGCAGTCAAAGTAACTTTCCCAGGAGAATTTGGATGGAAGCCAACGCTGGAGAAGGGACGCTGGAACTTGGGCGTTGCGGCCCCGTTGGATTATTTGCGCCGATGGCGCTTGTTTAACGAAGTTTTTGGGGATGACGTGCGGCTTGAAGGAGTAGCGCTTTCCAAAGGACCCGTGATGGCCCTTTGCAGCAAGGTCGAACCGATGTCCGCCGTGATTTCTCAACCATGGCACGAAGCGGCAGACCCCAACTCTCCCGCGCCGGAAGACAGGGAAATTGCGACGTTTCTACGGAGATTGGGATGCGAGCCTTTGCCTGGTCCTTCGGCGGCTGGCAGCGAGTTGGTGACGGCGTGGTATTATTGGACGCGTTTCCCGACAATTTCGTCAAGACCGAGTCTGGCGTTATACCGATTGATCTGCTAATCACGCAATGGGAGGAATAGGCGATTGGCCGGGGATGCTGGCCGTCTCTTAGTTGCATCCGTTATCGACGCGCACCTTGCCACTTTGCGCCAGGTCAACTAATCTCGCCCCATGGCTGATCAATCCATTCGAGTGGAATACAATCAGGACTTGGAGCCTCTGGAACAATTGCTTTCGAGCGTCCAGCGGGACGGAGATTTTTTTACCGCCGGTGCCGTTGAAATTCCAATGCCGAGGGTGGAAATCGAGGGCGTGGGCGTGCTGTCATTTCCTGTTCCGCCAAGCCAAGTCGCCGCGCTTCTCGGGCAGGCAACCCGCGCGCCTTACGGGCGCGGCGAGGCAACCATCCTCGACGAATCGGTGCGCAAAGTGTGGCAAGTGCCGCCGGACAAAGTGCGCCTCGGCGGCAAGTCGTGGACGGCCAGCTTTGACGGAATCCTCAAGCAAGTCATTGCCGGACTCGGCTGCGAGGGCCTGAAGGTGTCCGCCGAATTGTATAAACTGCTCGTGTACGACGAGGGTGGATTTTTTCTGGCGCATCGAGACACCGAAAAAACAGACGGCATGTTCGGCACGCTTATCCTCGTGCTGCCGTCCGCGCATTGCGGCGGCCAGTTGGTGGTTCGGCACGCGGGGCGCGAGGCTGAGGTTGACCTGAGCCATGCGGACTTTTCGGAAGTGAGCTTCGCAGCCTTCTACGCGGATTGTGAGCACGAAGTGCGGCCCATTACGGAGGGCAACCGTGTTTGCCTGGTTTATAATCTCATCCAAAGGCGCGGGACGACGGATAAAGGCCAATCGTTGCAGCCGCCTGGTTATGAAAAGGAAATTACGGCGATGGCGAAGTTGCTGGAAAAAAACCTTTCCGCGCCGGGCGCGCCAGCCAAACTCACCTGGCTGCTTGAACATCACTACAGTCCCGACGGTTTGGGATTCGCGGCGCTCAAGTCCGCCGACGTGGCTCGTGTCAAAGTGCTGGCGGAGGCGGCGGAACGCGCGGGCTGCGCGGCCCATTTGGGGATCGTTCATATCGAGGAGTCCGGCGCGGCGCAACCGGAATACGACCAATATAGCCGGCGGGGCAGGGGATGGCACCACCACTCCGACGAGGAGGAAACGGAGGATGCGGGCAGCGAGGATTTTGAGGTCATTGAAGTTTGCGATTCGCGCCGTTATGTCGATCAATGGCGTGACCTGCGCGACCAGCCGGTCGAGTTCGGGGAGATTCCGCTTCAGCAGGGCGAACTTCTGCCCGCGGACGCGCTGGACGGCGAAGCTCCCGACGAGCAGCGCCTGATGGAGGCCAGTGGCAACGAAGGCGCGAGTTTCGAGCGGTCGTACCATCGCGCCGCGCTGGTGATCTGGCGTCGGGAACGCTATGCCGAGGTGCTTCTCCAAGCGGGTATTGCGGCCGTGTTGCCTTACTTTAAGGAACGAATTGCGGCGGCTGAAGTGAATGGCGCCGCACCGGCTGCCCGCCGGGATGCCGTCGCCTTGGCCCGCCGCCTCGTCGATGTGTGGATAAACGCGCCCCATTATCCAAGCTTTCCGAAACCTGAGACGCGCGATGGCCTGTTGCGTTTGCTGAATCAACTGGGCGAGGCTTCCATTCTCAAGGAGTTCATAGCGGAAGCAGTGATGCGCGGCTATGATGGCAGCGGCAACGCCGCCCTCACTGCCAGCGCCAAGTTGCTGGGCGCGAAAGAAACCGGGCGGCTTTTCTCCGAATTGGTTCGCCGACACATGCAACCTTTTCATGGGCCTTGCGTTGACTTGCTCGCTGCCGTTGCTGTCAAAAATAAAGTGGCGGCGAACCCAAAATGGCGGGATGCCTTGCGCCAAATCGCCGAAGCAGCCGTGAGTCAATTGGATGACGTCGGAAAGGCGCGGACGGACGACCAAGAGATGGACTGGGGCAGAAGCCAGGGAACTCGCGCGGTGGAGGCGGGGCCCGTGGCGAAATTATTAGACGTGTTGAGCGGCTTGGAGGCGCCTGGCTTGCGAGCCATGGCCGTGGAAAAAATCGCTTTATATCCCGCCGTGTTTGACCCTGTGACCGTTCTTGTGCCGGCGCTGGCCATGGTTCGGGAAAAGGATGCCATCCTGGCGCGTCTTTGGGAGCATGGCGTGGAATTCCTGCTTTTGCGAAGCGGCCGTCCGCCTGAAGCGCCCAGAGACTGGCGGCTGGAGGCGAAGCTGTCCTGCTCCTGCCAGGACTGCGCTGAATTGCAAAGCTTTACTCTTGACCCGGCTGAACAGACGCATCGCTTTCGCGTTCGGCAGGACCGCCGCCAACATTTGCACCAGCAGATCGAACATCACGGCCTCGACATGACGCATGTCACCGACCGCAAAGGCTCGCCGCAAACACTCGTCTGCACAAAAGACCGCCGGAGCTATCAACGCCGATGCAAACAATATCGGGAGGACATCGCCGCACTCACGGCGTTGGCCGAACAAGCCGGAAAATTCTCCATGGCAAACCCCGAGTCGTTGAAGCGCATCGCAGCGGCTTGCTCGCTGGCCGGGAAATGGTCCAATTCCACTTAGATGCGCAAAATAACTTAACGAGCAGAATTTAGTCTATGCGCCGCCGTCTTCTTTGTTGTGTGATTCTTGCCGGAACGTTGACCGCCGCTTGCGCCACCTGCCACAAAATCAACGGGCAAGACGGCAATGTCGGCCCCGATCTTGCGGGCATCATCACGCATCACGACCGGGAATACATTCTTGAATCGATCCTTTTTCCCAACAAACAAATCGCGCCCGGGTTTGAAAATGTAGTTGTCAAAACGAAAGACGGAAATATTTACGCCGGGATTCTCAAGAGCGATAATGCGGATGAACTGGTCATCAACTCCCCGGACGAGGGGATCTTTACCCTCATCACCGTGAAAAAGTCGGACATCAAATCCCGGCAAAAGGGGTTGTCCGCCATGCCGGAAGGCTTGAATCGCGTCCTGTCCAAAGAAGACATTCGGGATCTTGTCGAATTTCTCGCCACCGTCAAATGAATTCCACATGGGCAGAACTATGGCCGCTGGACCCTAAGATTGTTTTTCTGAATCACGGGTCTTTCGGAAGCTGTCCTCGCGCCGTGCTGGAATTTCAACAAAGATTGCGCGATCGGCTGGAACGGCAACCCGTTCAATTCCTGGTGCGTGACTTGGAACCTTTGCTGGACGAAGCGCGCGGCGCGCTGGCCCAATTCCTCGGCGCGAAGGCGGAAAACCTCGTTTTCGTGCCGAGCGCAACCTCTGGCGTCAATACGATTGTCCGGTCGCTGGCCTTTGCGCCGGGCGATGAGTTGCTGGTGACGGACCACGAATATAATGCGTGCCGCAATGTGTTGGAGTATGTGGCCGAACAAACCGGGGCCAAGGTCGTCGTCGCGCCCATTGCTTTTCCCACTGAATCGGGCGATCAAATCGTGGGGGCGATTCTTGACAAGGTCACAACGCGCACCCGGCTCGCGCTGATTGATCACGTCACCAGCCCGACGGCGTTGGTCTTGCCGGTCGCGCGGATCGTCGCGGAATTGGCGGCGCGCGGGGTGGATGTGCTGGTCGATGGCGCGCATGCCCCCGGAATGGCGCCGGTCGATTTGCAGGCGCTGGGGGCGGCGTATTACACCGGTAACTGCCACAAATGGCTGTGCGCGCCCAAGGCGTCCGGCTTTCTGCATGTCCGGGCAGACCGGCAGGAACTGATTCATCCTTTATCCATCAGTCATGGATTTAATTCGCAACGCACGGATCGTTCGCGATTTTTAATTGAGTTTGGCTGGACCGGCACGTCGGATC
>Ga0209483_1002246_pt1 | contig 13667 bp, 11 predicted proteins | sample NGEPerA_FD_184508 | JGI IMG/M metagenome (GOLD analysis project Ga0209483, IMG submission 184508) | Arctic peat soil microbial communities from the Barrow Environmental Observatory site, Barrow, Alaska, USA - NGEE PermafrostL2-A... | ecosystem: Environmental > Terrestrial > Soil > Wetlands >... | reverse complement strand
CACCCGGAGTTCCCGTTCCACAATGGGAAGAAAGGTCATGGGACCGAATTGTTCGCTTTTGGCGGGCGGCTGCCAAGGCGAATTCCTTTCTTTTCCTAATCTTAATCCTAATCGTAATCATAATCTCTTTCTGAAGGGATAAGAATAGATTAAGATTAAGATTAGGAGCGGAGAAGCGCAGTTTTTCCCGAGGCAATGGCAATGGTTTTGGTCGTCACTTTTCTGGTTTAGCGCCAGCTCCGGCGAGAATCGCTCCCATGTCACGCGCGCCGTGGAGGACGCGCACAATCTCAATAATGCGCTTCTCGCACCGATAGATAATGAGGTAATTTCGCACTGGCCAAAAGCGGAGCGGTTCTGCGGCCAGATCATGGCGGGGGTGACCCATGCCGGGCATTTGGACCAGTTTGTAAAACGCAGCAAAAATTTCGTCCCGAATCTGGTCAGCCGCATCTGGATTTTGAAACTCGATTGCGTAGTAGTCCCAAATCTCGTCTAAATCTACGCGGGCGGCGGGGGCGATTAAAAAATCGCTCATCCTTTGCTCTTGCGGAACTGTGCGCTCTTTCGTTTCATTTGCGCATGCGCGTCAGCGCCCGGAATTCCTTCGCCCCGGTCAAGCTGAGTGAGGCCGAGGTGAATTTTTTTCCGTACTTCATTAAGGTGCAACTCACGCAAACGATCATGGTCGTCCAAGAGCCGCAATCCCTCTCGGATGACTTCGCTGGCGGACTGATAAAGACCGCTCTCAACTTTTTGCGCAACGAGCTTTTCCAATGCCGGCGTCAAAGACACATTCATAATTTGCTCTCAGCCCACTTTATTTATCTATAGTGCCCGCAATAACGGAAAATGTCCAACTTTGTTATGAAGCCATTGACGCTCAGAGAAAGTGATGAGAAATGGGGATGCTTCTCTTTTTAAACCTGCTATAGTATGGCGTTGGTGAAAAAGTCCCAATTCCATCCCGCGCTGGCGCGCTGGTTTAAAGAAAAATTTCACTCGCCCACTGAGCCGCAACGGTTGGGCTGGCCGGCCATTCAAAGCGGCCAGCACACCCTGATCGCCGCTCCCACCGGCGCTGGGAAAACGCTGGCGGCATTCCTGGCCGCTCTGGATAATTTATTCCTCCTCGGGCTGGATGGGAAACTCGAGGACAAAACCTATGTCGTCTATGTCTCGCCACTCAAGGCTTTGAGCAACGACATCCATAAAAATCTCGAAGAACCGCTGGCGGAAATTCGCGCCGCCCTCCAAGCCGCCGAGGGCAGGGACATCGTCGTTCGTTCAGCCGTCCGCACGGGCGACACGCCGGCGTCGGCTCGCCGCGCCATGCTAAAAACACCGCCGCATATTTTAGTCACGACTCCGGAATCGCTCTACCTGCTGCTGACGTCGCAATCCGGCCGCAAGATGCTGGCCACGGTGCGCACGCTGATTGTGGACGAGATTCATGCGGTCGTGGGCAACCGGCGTGGCTCGCACTTGGCCCTTACGATGGAGCGGCTGGCTGCGCTGGTGGAAACGCCCCTGCAGCGCATTGGTCTTTCGGCCACCCAAAAGCCGATGGCGGAGGTCGCCTGCTTTCTGGTCGGGACGCGGAACTTGGACAAAGCGGGCGCGCCGCGCTGTTTGATTGTTGACAGCGGGCATCGCCGTGAAATGGATTTGGCCATTGAACTGCCCGGTTCGCCGCTCGAGGCGGTCATGTCCAACGAAGTGTGGACCGAGGTGTATCAGCGCTTGGCCGGGTTGATCCAGGCCCATCGCACCACGCTTGTATTTGTCAATACTCGCCGTTTGGCGGAGCGGGTGACGCATCATTTGGCGGATTTATTGGGAGAGGACAAGGTCGCTTCCCATCACGGCAGTCTTTCGGCCAAACTCCGTCTCGAAGCGGAGAACCGCCTGAAACGCGGCGAACTTAAGGCGCTGGTCGCGACGGCGTCCCTTGAATTGGGCATCGATATCGGCGCGGTGCAACTGGTTTGCCAGTTAGGCCCGACCCGCTCCATTGCCACATGTTTGCAGCGGGTGGGGCGCGCCGAACATAGCCGAATGGGTTTGCCCAAGGGCCGTTTGTTCCCGCTGACGCGCGACGAATTGATCGAGTGCCTGGCGACTTTGCGCTGCATCAAAGCGGGCGAGCTGGATCAATTGCATATTCCAGAAAAACCGCTCGACGTACTGGCCCAGCAAATAGTGGCCTGCGCCGCCTGCGAGGATTGGGAGGAGGACAAGCTTTTCGAGCTGGCGCGCGGGGCTTTTCCATATCGCAACCTGACGGCGGGAGAATTTCAGGAAATCGTGCGAATGCTGGCCGATGGCTTCAGCACCAAGCGCGGACGCCGCGCGGCCTTGATTCACTACGACGCCGTCAACCGCCGGTTGCGCGGACGCCGGGGATCTCGTCTGCTGGCCCTGACCTCCGGCGGCGCGATTGCGGATAACTCGGATTACCGCGTCATTCTGCAGCCCAGCGAGACGTTCATCGGGACTGTCAACGAAGATTTTGCGGTGGAGAGCCTGGCGGGGGATATTTTTCAACTCGGCAACGCGTCCTGGAAAATCATCCAGGTGGTCGCAGGCGCAGTGCGGGTCGAGGATGCCCACGGCCAGCCGCCCGGCATTCCTTTTTGGCTGGGAGAGGCGCCGGCCCGCACCACCGAGCTGTCGCGCGCGGTCTCGGAATTGCGCGAGCAGGCGGAGGCTCGAATGGCGGGCGCCTTGATGGAATGGCTCTCGACCGACAATGGCCTTTCGTCGCAGGCGGCGCGGCAATTGAGCGATTATTTCGAGGCCACTTATAAAGTGCTCGGCGTGCTGCCTTCGCAAAAGACATTGCTGATGGAGCGGTTTTTCGATGAATCGGGAGGGATGCAATTGGTCATCCATTCGCCATTCGGCGCGCGGGTCAATCGGGCCTGGGGTCTGGCTTTGCGCAAGCGCTTTTGCCGCTCGTTCAACTTCGAACTGCAGAGCGCGGCCAGCGACGACGCCATCGTTCTTTCGCTGGGGACGCAGCATTCGTTCCCGCTCGACGAGGTGTTTCATTATTTGCGGAGTGGGACGGTGCGGGCCTTGCTGGTGCAGGCCTTGCTGGACGCGCCGATGTTCGGCATCCGCTGGCGCTGGAATGCCAGCCGCGCCCTGGCCTTGCCGCGCTATCGCAAAGGGCACAAAGTTCCCGCGCCGTTGCTGCGGATGGAATCGGAAAATTTGCTCGCGGCGGTTTTTCCCGATCAGTTGGCCTGCCTGGAAAACATCGTCGGGGACCGGGAAGTGCCAGACCATCCGTTGGTGCGCCAAACCGTCGAAGATTGCTTGACAGAAGCCATGGACATCGACGGCTTGGAAGCGCTATTGCGCCGGATCGAAAACGGCGAAGTGCGCTGCATCGCGCGGGATTTGCCGGAACCCTCGCCTCTGGCCAGCGAAATCCTCAACGCGCGGCCCTATAGTTTTCTGGACAACGCGCCGCTGGAAGAGCGCCGCACCCAGGCGGTTTACACGCGCCGTTCGGGGGAGCCGGCCGGAGAGGGCGGGCTCGGCATTCTTGACAGTGCAGCCATCGAGCGCGTTTGCCGGGAGGCGTGGCCGCAGGCGGGGAACGCCGATGAATTGCACGAGGCGTTGCTGCTGACCGGTTTAATGACACGCGAGGAAGCTCTCCGTTGCGCGCCGGATGCCTCGCTCCTGCTCTCTAACCTGGCCGCCGAAAAGCGGGCGGGACAGGTGCAGTCGCGCTGGGTCGCGGCCGAGCGATTGCCTCTGGTGTGGACTGTCTATCCCGGCGCACGGGTCGAACCAACCATTTTGCCTCCGGAATTTGAAAGGCAGAAGAAATGGGAAAGACCTGCTGCGTTGCGCGAATTGGTGCGCGGGCGCATCGAAGTCCTTGGTCCGGTGACTACTTCCGTGCTGGCAGATTTTTTTCAACTGCCAGCGACAGAAATCGAACAAGCTTTGCTCGCGCTCGAAGCGGAAGGATTTGTTTTGCGCGGGAAATTTCGGCCGGACGCCACCGAAATGGAATGGTGCGACCGGCGGCTGCTGGCCCGCATCCACCGCTTGACCATCCATCGGTTGCGCGAGGAAATTCAGCCGGTGCCTATTTCGGGCTTGCAGCGCTTCCTTCTCATTTGGCAGAAAGTGGCCGCAGAGCATCGCGCGGAAGGGCCGGAGGGCGTCGAGGCGGCGCTGAATCTATTTGACGGTTACGAACTGTCGGCGGGGGCATGGGAACCGGCGGTGCTGGTCACGCGAGTGAAGGACTATGACCCGGCGTGGCTGGACCAGTTATGTTTGACAGGGCGGCTGGGCTGGGGACGCCTTTCGCTCCCCCAGAATGGCAAAGCGCGTTTGGCCGGCCCGTTGCGTTCCAGCCCGATTGCCCTCTTTGAACGGGAAAATCTGCCCCATTGGCTGGAGCTTTCCGGCCTGCGGCCTCCGCAACAATTGACGCCTGAAACCGGGATGGTTTGGCAGACTTTGTTAGCCGGGGGCGCGCTATTTTTCGGCGAGATTGCCCGGCGCACCGGCTTGCTCAAGTCCCGGACGGAGCAATGCCTGGCCGAACTGGCTGCCATGGGTTGCGTCACGGCGGATAGTTTCGCGGGGCTGCGCGGCTTGCTGGTTCCTTCGGACAAACGGGCGTCGTTCGGCGATTTGGAGCGCAAACGGCGGCGGCGATTGGTGCGAACGATTGAATTTGCGGGGCGATGGTCGTTGTTGCGTCCTCCGCCCCCGGCCGAGGGAGCGCCGGTGGACGAAGTGGCGCGCGAGAAAGCAGTCGAAGTTTTTGCGCATGTTCTACTGCGGCGTTATGGGGTGGTTTTCCGGCGATTGCTGGAGCGCGAATCGTTGAAAGTTTCGTGGTTTGAATTGGGCCGGGTGTATCGGCGGCTGGAAGCGCGCGGAGAAATTCGCGGCGGATATTTTGTCAGCGGCGTCAGCGACGAGCAGTTTGCTCTGCCCGAGGCGATTGGGCTTTTGCGCTCGGTGCGCAAGGAAAAAGCAGCAAACGAATTGATCGTGTTGAGCGCGGCTGACCCGTTGAACCTGGTTGGAATTTTGACGCCGGGCGCGCGCATCACCTCCATCCGCGCCAACCGGATTTTGTTGCGCGATGGCGCGCCCATTGCCGCCCTGGAAGGCGGACGAATTGTCAAATTGGCCGAAAGCGAAGGAACGCCGGAGCACGAGATCGAGCAGCGCCTAAAGGTGTCGCGATTGCCCGCCGCCCTGCGATTGCATTACGGATGATTAGGTCAGAAGCAGGCGCGGATCAGGATAAACTCTCATTGAATTCTTTCAGAATCTGGTTTCCGAGTTCGCGCGTATATCCCTCTGCTTTGACATTGCCCAAAAAGTCCGGCTTCACCGTCTTGGGTTGCATGACTTTGGTAAATATCCCGATGACGTGGCCGCGGTGCGTCACCTGAACGGTATCGCCGCGACTGAGGCGGGATTGAAGTTGCCCGAACCGTTGTTGGAATTCACGGGCGCTTACTTTTTTCATGTAAAACATTTTGTATAACAGCGAGGGATTGTCAACCGCTCGGTTTTGGCCAGCCGATTTTCTTTGATTAGGGTTGAAGATTTCGCGGTTCCCCGTAAAATCGGCCCGATTTTCAGTTCCCAGTTCTTAAGCCGCAAAATGGATGGACAAATGAATAATTGTGTTCGTTGGCCAGAAAAAAGCCTGCCGGTATGGGCAGTCTTGCTGGCCAGCGGCTTCATTTGTCTTCCCCTGGAAGCTTCTGAAGGGGCCTTCGGCGTTATCTTGCCGTCCCATTTTTACCAAACGACGGGTTTTTTTGTTTTGTGCGCCGGGCTGCTGGCATTGCTGGCCATCGGCGGCTGGCGGTGGGCGCAACGCTGGCGCGCTCGCGCGTTGCAAGAGCGCGACGCGGAAGTTTTCAAATTGGTTGATCAGTGGACCAAGAGCTTGCAGCAGGAAGTGGCGGAACGCAAAGATGCGCAACGCGCCTTGCAGGACAGCCAGGAGCTGATCATGCGCCAGGAGCGGCTGGCGGCGGTCGGCCAGTTGGCGGCGGGCCTCGCCCACGAATTCAACAACATTCTCACCATCATCCAGGGGCACGCCTCCTTGCTGCTGGATAACCCGGCGCTGGACGAGGACGCCATCAATTCTGTCACACATATTTCCGATGGAGTGGAACGAACCGCCAAGTTGATCAAGCAAATGCTCGCTTTCAGCCGCAAACAAGTCATGCAGCGCCGCGTCCTCCATATCAAAGAGACGATGGAAGCGATCACCGATATGCTCGGGCAGTTGCTGGGCGAGCACGTCGTTTTGCGTTTCGAGATGGGGCCGCGGCTGCCGCCCATTATGGCCGATCCCGAGATGCTCCAGCAAATCATCGTCAATTTGGTGGTCAATGCGCGCGATGCCATGAGCAGCGGCGGCCAGTTGACGATCTGCGCCTCGGATGTCAAATTTACGGCGGCGGAGCTGGCGGGGAAGCCGGATCGACGGGCCGGTCACTTCCTGCAACTGAGCGTGTCGGACACGGGAGCGGGGATGGATACGGCGATTATCAATCATTTGTTTGAGCCTTTTTTTACGACCAAGGACATTGGCAAAGGTTGCGGCTTGGGGTTGGCCACGGTTTATGGTATGGTGAATCAACACGAGGGGTGGATCGAAGTGGAAAGCAAGGTCGGCCAAGGCGCGACGTTTAACATCTATTTTCCGGCGACTGAAAACGCGCCGGTCAAGCCGGAAGAGACGCCCACGGCCCCCGAAGTGCGGGGCGGAAAGGAGATTATCCTGGTGGTGGAAGACGAGCATGTCTTGCGCGAGTTGGTGCGGGAAATTCTGGAGGCCCACGGCTACGGCATTTTGGAAGCGGCCAATGGGCTGGAGGCGCTGCACCAGTGGGAGAAAAGCGGGATGAAAGTGGATTTATTATTGACAGATATGGCGATGCCTCATGGCATCTCCGGCCGGGATCTGGCGGCGAAATTGCAGAAGGAAAAGCCGCTGCTGCCGGTCATTTTCAGCAGCGGCTACAGCCAGGAGGCGCTCGAGCGCCACGAGGAAACCCTGCCGGGACAGACGTTTCTTTCTAAACCTTACCGCCCCGCCGAATTGGCCCAGGCGGTGCGGGCCGCGTTGGACAAAGCCGGGCAGATCGAAAAAAGCAAACTGGCTGACTGCGAGCCGGCGCGCCCTTTATGAACTCCGAGGAACGAATTCAACAACTGGCGGCCTTTCCCCGCAACGACCCCAACCCGGTCCTGGAATTTGCGGCCGATGGCACCCTTACGTATGCCAATGACGCGGCGCGCCACCTGGCCATTTCGTTGGGCCAGGACGCGGTTGCCTCAATCCTGCCTCCCGAAACGGGAGCCATTGTGGTGCAGTGTTTGGCGACGGGCCGAAACAAAACAAACATGCAATCGACCGTGCAGCATCATACCCTGGCGTGGTCTTTCATTCCGATCAACCAGAGCAAGACCGTCCATTGCTATGCCAGCGACATCACGGAACGATTGAACCTGGAAGCGCAATTGCGTCATTCGGTGAAAATGGAAGCGGTCGGCCAATTAGCGGCCGGCGTGGCCCACGATTTCAATAATATTCTGACGATTATCCAGGGTCATTCCGCTTTGCTTTTGCAATCGGGGGGACTGCCTCCTCAACACGAGAAATCCATCCATCAAATTTCCGCCGCCGCCGTCCGCGCCGGCAAACTGATCAACCAATTGCTCATGTTCAGCCGCAAGCAAGTCATGCAGCCGCGCAATGCGAACTTAAACGACATCATCAGCAACCTGAGTCCGATGTTGCAGGGTTTGGTCGGCGAGCATGTCACTTTCCAATTTTTCCCTTCGGCCGACCTGCCGCCCCTCTACGTGGATCTCGGCATGATGGAGCAGGTGCTGGTCAATCTGGTCTTGAATGCGCGCGATGCCATGCCTCGCGGGGGACGGCTTACTCTTTGCACCTCGCAACAAACGCTCGACCCGGTGGCGTCGGTTTTGAATCCAGAAGCGCGTCCGGGCCGGTTCGTCTGTTTAAGTGTAGCGGACACCGGCTCGGGCATGGACTCAACTACGCTCAGTCATCTTTTCGAGCCCTTTTTTACCACCAAGGAAACAGGCAAGGGAACCGGCCTGGGATTGGCCACGGTTTACGGCATTATGAAACAGCATGAAGGCTGGATTTCGGTGGACAGCCATGTGGGCAGCGGCACGACCTTTACCCTCTTTCTGCCCAATTCCGGACAGGCGGTCGAAGCGGGGTCCCCACAGGCGCCGGTGGCCGCTCCGTCCGACGCTCGCGCGGCGCAGTTGAATATGGCGCGGGGCGATGAAACCATTTTGGTGGTGGAAGACGAGCCGGCCTTGCGAGACCTGGTGGTCAATATCCTGGAATATTGCGGCTATCGGATTTATCAGGCGCAAACCGGGCCTGATGCCGTCGCCGTCTGGGAAAAACACCGGTCCGAAATAAAATTGCTCTTGACTGATATGGTGATGCCCGGCGGGATGTCCGGCCGGCAACTGGCCGAACGCTTGCAGGAGGATACGCCGCACTTGAGGGTCATTTACACCAGTGGTTACAGTCCAGGCATGGCGGGGAAGGATATCGCCCTGCTGGAAGGTTTCAATTTTCTGGCCAAGCCTTATCCGCCCAGCCGGCTGGCCCAGGTGGTGCGCGAGTCTTTGGACGGCAAAGCGCCGACCGCTCCAGCCCGCAAGTAATTTGCCGGCGGGCCCGCTATTTTCCAGGAGTCTTGATGCACCCGGCCAGGTGCGCCGCCGGATAGGTCCAAATTTCCGCCAGGGTCGGATGGTAGTGGGGCATGGCGGCCAATTCTCCCACGGTCATGCGCTTTTGCATGGCGGCGATTATTTCGTGAATAAGCTCTCCGCCGAACGGGCCGACGCACGCGCCCCCCAGGATTTCGCCTGTGTCCGGGTTGGCCAGTAATTTTACGAAACCATCTTTGACTTCCATGATCATGGATTTGCCATGGTCGTTGAAAGGGAAGCTGGCGGCGATGAAGGGAATATTGCGCAAGCAGGCCTGCTTTTCCGTCAAGCCGACGGAAGCCACTTGGGGATCGGTGAAGACAACGCTGGTCAGAAGGCGGTAGTCAATACTCTGTTTTTTGCCGGGATGGGCGATATTGCGAGCCGCGATTTCCCCTTGTTCAACGCCGATATGGACGATTTGGTAAGGGCTGGCGCAGTCTCCGGCGGCGTAAATATGGGGGACGCTGGTTTGCATTTGGGCGTTGACCACGATGCGACCATCCTCAGTATCGACGCCCATTTTTTCCAAGCCGAGCCCGCGAGTGGCGGGGAGACGCCCCAAGGCAAAAAGAATTTCCTGGGCGATGACTCGTCTGGTCTGGTGTTGGTATTGGAAGGCAATGCCCTTGCGGCGTTTCTCGCGAAAAGCGCCGACGAGCTTGGTGTTGCTCCAAAGTTGAATGCCGTCCCGCTCCAATGCTTTTTCCAGCGCGGACGCCGCATCCGTATCGAACTCGCGCAGCAGATGTTCGCTGCGCTGAATGAGCGTCACTTTGACATCGAACCGGCAGAAAAATTGGGCCAATTCCACCGCAATCGGGCCGCCGCCGAGGACGATGAGCGACTTGGGCAGGCGTTTCAAATTCAGGGCGGTGTCGCTGGTCAAATAGCCAATTTCCCGCAAGTGAGGAAGGAGAGCCGGGGCGGAAATCGAGCCGGTGCCGATAATGAAATTTTTGGCGCGGAGCGATTGGGGCGAGCGGCCTCGTGAATGGCTGAGCGTCAGCGTGTGCGGGTCCACAAATTGCGCGCGGGCGCGCAAGAGTTCAAATGCGCCCGATTGCAATTGCTCCGCGCGATAATCGGCAAAATCGGCAATCATGGCTTGCTTGCGAGCCATGACCGCTTTGAAATCGAAGCCGGACTTGGGAATTTTAAGGCCCCACGTCTTGGCGTTGCGCGCCAGATGCAAAACATCCGCCGCATAGAGCAGCGCCTTGCTCGGCATACAGCCCCGCAGAATACAAAGGCCGCCGAGTTCATGCGCGCTTTCGATGACCACCGCCTTAAGCCCGGCCTCGGCGGCCGTTTTAGCCGCCGCATAACCAGCGCTGCCGCCACCGAGGACGGCCACATCATAATCAAAGGCAGGGCGGATTTTCATTTTGGCTTGTAGAAAACGTCAAAGCGGCCGCTTGGATAATTCGTTAACTTTTTGAAATCAAATTCCTCCGGCTGTCTTTCCAAGTGCTCGAAAAAGGCGCGATGTTGCGACCATAAAACCGTTGACCGAAAATTGTCGTCAATGAGTAGAATATCGATGCGCCCCTGTTCGATGTCCGCTGTCCTCAGCCCGTCTGTAATGCCCAGCGCTTCGGCATCACCGTGCAGTGCCAGCACAACATCAGGGTTCGCCCACCAACCGCTAATGCGAGGATTGGATTTCACGTAAGGGGCGACGTGCCGAACGGCGTCCATCTCGTAATTGGGACGCGGAGTCAAATAATTAGGCCGGCAAAGAACGATGCAGGCCAAGACGAGAAGCGGAGCTTCGTAGCGAGCAAGGCCCGGAGTTCTCAGAAGGCAATCCATGCTATAGGCCACGCTAAGATAAAACAGTGGCATACAGGGAAGAAAATACCGTTCTGATGGAACGAGCAAAAGAATCGCCGGAAAGGAAGAGGCCAGTAAGATAGACAGCAGCAAAAGTTTTCTAGTTAGAGAGTTGGGTGTCTCAAGACCGCGAATGACCCTTGAAAAGAAGCCGCGCCATCTTTCCTTGTCATGGCACAAGCGCATGGCTCCAAGCGCGCCGCCCCAGAGAAATATTACGCGCATGGTCCAATAAAGCCAGCCGTGATTCTTGCGCGTCCGTTCACGGTAACGGCCCAGCAAGGACTTGATCCCCTCGAAGAGATTGCGGGTCGCGTTATGGGAAAAATAGCGCAGAGCCTCGTGGGGATTATTCCTGATCGCATCCAGAAACCCTTTCGGTTTTCCAAACGTTCGATCCAGTAACGCTTTATAGTCAACCATGGGGCTCAAGGCCTCATTTCGATGGTTCCGAGCGTAAAAATCAGCATAACATTGGCCTAATCCAAATAGAGCGTATTTATCCAAATAGCGGCCTTCCTTTGCCAGTGACACAGGCGGCCTTGTCCAAAGAAATCCTCCCGCGGCCACCAACGCCAAAAGAACGAGGAGGCAGGTTCCATAGGGAGATAGGCCGGTGCGCGAATGGACTTTTTGCGGTCCGCGCCAAATGATCCGTGCCGCCACTATCGCTGTTATTAAACAAATAGGTATATAATATTCCGGGCGGAGAAGTGCGGCAAGCAATCCAAAAAAGTAAAATCCTAAAAACGCCATGGCGGACTGCTTTCTCAGCAGGCAGCAAATTCCGAACAAGCTGATCGAAAAGGTAAACAGACTCAAAGAGGTGCTTTGGATAAAGGGAGCATTTGAGGAGGACGCGATCCAGATAAAACACCCTAAAACGATCGCGCTCCGCCGGAGGTGGGTAGAAAAGGAACCTAAGGTCAGATAAACGGCTATTGTCGCCAGAAGTGAAGATAAATATCGCATCAAGGTGGTGACCACCAACGGGTCTGGGCTGACATATTTTAGACTCAAGGCCATAACATCAAGGTAGAGAGAGGGGCTGAACTGATGAAACTGAATAAGACGAGCGGCGCTAATAATATTGCTCGTTTCCTCTCCGTATCCGTCACGGGCATTCCAAATGCCAATGGAGAACAAAGTGTGAGCCAGCAGAATGATCACCAACGGGTGTGCCCAGAGCAATTGCCACGCGATTGTCCAAAGATGATGCTTTTTGTCATCGCTTTCTCCAAGGAAACCCCAGGCAGGAATCTGATTTTTGACCTCTGGCGGGTTTGTTGAAGGCGTCCCGAAGAGGGCAAAGATTCGTCTTGTTTTGCTCATTCTCCGCGTTATACTGCCGAACAGCGAACCTATGTCAAGAGGCGAGTCCGGTTGCGGGCAGATCCTTCTCGGCATCGCCGGGAAACGAATTACGCTGATGGAAAATGAACCGAACGCGCCTTTTTGCTTTACGGCTGGGAGCGCGGATGTAATCGCCCCAATGCGGATTTTTACCGACTCGGCCCATTGGGCCGAGCCACCCTGTACGCTGCTCAAACCTCTGGTCGAAAACCCGCCTCCCGCCGGCGGAGGCTCGCTCGCCGCCTACTATGGCGCGGCAAAAACGCTCTTTCGATGTGTGCCACGCGAACAGGCGGAAATCGCCGTGTTCCCCTGTGATTGGCAATTCATCCTCGAGCGGCCTGCCGCAAAAAAGCGCGCGCGCCAATTCATACGCGCCAACGCCTTGCTCGGCATACAGCCCCGCAGAATACAAAGGCCGCCGAGTTCGTGGGCGCTTTCGATGATGACCGTCTTGAGTCCGGCATCCGCCGCCGTTTTGGCCGCCGCGTAACCAGCGCTGCCGCCTCCGATGACGGCCACATCATAATCAAAGGCAGGGCGATTTTTCATTTGGCGATGAGTCAGCCCTGTCGGGCTAAATTTCAAGCTAAAAGTTAGGCGGCCCGTGGAATGATTGTCCGTTGACAGCCCGGAGAGGACTCCATTTAATGCCCGCATGCGCAGCATCACCAGGCAGGAGTTAAGCCATGAGCGCCTCGGCGATTCGTTCCAGGAAAGCCTCTCGGATTATGACACCGGACGACGGGTGGAGGTTTTGGTGCGGGCATTTTTGAGCGAAAACATCGTCCGCGAACGCGTGGCGCTGGACGTGGGCTGCGGCCTGGGATTTTTCAGCGCGGCGCTTCAGCAGCGGGGCGCGATTGTTTCGGCGTGCGATATTGGTCCCAGTTTGGTGGAGCGAACGGGCAAGCTGGCGGGTTGCCCGGCGCAAGTGGCCGATCGATGGAATTATCGAAATACTTTGCCCGGGAAAGTATTGACTTGATCGTTTCTTCCGAGTGCATTGAGCATGTACCCGATCCCCGGCAGGTGATAAAGGAAATGGCCTCCGTGCTTAAGCCGGGAGGGTATCTGTCGCTGAGCACGCCCAATCGCCTCTGGCAGCCCGTGGTGCGGGCGGCGACCGCCTTGAAATTACGACCTTTCGATGGCTACGAAAATTTCCTTTCCTGGGGCGCGCTGAGGGACTGCCTGCGCGAGAATCACCTGCAAATTCAACGCGAATTTGGACTGCACCTGTTTCCCTTTCAATTGGGGATGCGTGGTTTTTCGAGATGGTGCGATGCCCGCTGTCAAACCTTGCGTGGTTTAATGATCAACATGTGTGTGCTGGCGCGAAAGGAGAGCGGAAATCCCCAATGAGTGAGAGACAGGAACCGGTTTCCGCGCGGCGAGAAGTCGCGGGGACGGTGGCGTCGCTGGTGATCGCCTGCGTGGGAATATGGTTGTTGTGGGGGAATTTCACCGCGCAATGGGGAGCCATCGACGATCACGAAATTATGCGATTCCTGGGTCCGCAGGATCGCCTGCGATTCCGGGACATCCCGTCCCGGCTCATGGCGGGCGAGGCAGGCCATTGGGGAGGATCCCCTCGTTATCGCCCGAGCTATTATTTGTTGCGATTGACAGAGACGTGGCTTTGGGGATCGCGGGTTCATTATTGGTATTTTGTCCGGGTGGCTTTATTC
>Ga0209483_1002243_pt1 | contig 13685 bp, 13 predicted proteins | sample NGEPerA_FD_184508 | JGI IMG/M metagenome (GOLD analysis project Ga0209483, IMG submission 184508) | Arctic peat soil microbial communities from the Barrow Environmental Observatory site, Barrow, Alaska, USA - NGEE PermafrostL2-A... | ecosystem: Environmental > Terrestrial > Soil > Wetlands >... | reverse complement strand
TTCGCGCTGCCGCGTCCCGACCCGCTAGCGATCAGAACTACTCCAGACGATTGAATAACGTGCCGGGCGTCTCTCAAAAACGCAGGAAGATCCTCATGAAACCTCGAAGGGTTGTGCGGCCGCCCCCATCCTGGTCCATGATGCCGACTGCCCGATCCGCCGTATCGCCGCCCGAGGTGACCGCAACCAGATCGCCGTATTTACCATAATTCCTCATCTGTCCTTGTGCATTTCCTGGAGCGCGTCTTCTTCGACTGTACAGGACGCCAAATCAAAACAACGTCAAAAAGTGCGTGACCATTGCCGCGGTACTCCCGTGCGTCCTGAGCGGCGGGCGGATCAACTTGAGAATTCGCGACTCAGGCGCGCCAGCGCTAGCGCTAGCGCTAGCGCACCGAGCGATAACCCAAAGTCACGGAACGCAATGTCGAAGAAGCTCGGAATCAAAAGCAAATTGATGATGATCCCCCATAACCACGCCGCGACAAGATAGCCTCCGTATTTTGGTTTGAACGCTACAACCAGGCCCGCGATGATTTCAACCACACCGATCACGAGCATCAGATTGTGCCCGCCAATCGGTGAGAGCCTCGCGATAACGGGTGCCAGGTAGAGATCCCAATTGCACAGCAAGTGGAAAAACTTGTCCAAACCGGTAACAATCGGTATCACTGCAAAGGTGATGTGCAGAATTTGGTAGGCCTGATAGGCTGGGCGTGCTGAGCTTGTAATTACGTCCCTATGCTCCCGAAACGAGCCTTCGGCATGGGCAGCAATAGATTCTGACATCTGATGCTCCTTTGGCCGGGAAAGTGGCCCGGCACTCGCTCTATACGAACTGACCGTGGTTGTACGATTCCAACAACGACTTTGTGAGAAAGCCCGTCGATCTCTTCAGGCTGCGTAACATGGACAATATCTCCTTTCCGCTCACGTCCAACGACCAGCGTAAAGCAAGAAACGTCAAAACCGCGTCAAAACGCAAGCCGAACCAAGATAATCAACGTGGTTCGACCCGTTGGAGCAGCTCGAACGGCCACGAGTCTTAAGCGGGCTCACCGGCAGTGCGATCGTGAACTGCGTCGAGAGCCGGGTTCGCGCGTGCGGCGCATTCCGCCCTGCGTCTTCTGAGATTTAGCTGTAGGCGTCGCGGCCCGCGCGGGCCGCGTGGATTGAAACCCTCGTGCGAGCGCTCCGCGCTGACGACTTGAATCAGCCGTGGGACCGGGAGGCGGCGCGAAAGTTCAACGAGTTTTTCAAGCGGGTGGTGGAGGCGGTGGCGAACGCACCAGAGAGGCCGCGGTGGCGGGAGGGAAAGCCGGTTCGGGCGCGCGGATGCGCACAAAGTTTGAGAGGGGCGGTCTGGCTACTTGGAGATGAACTTTTCGATCACGACCAGGGTGTCTTCGAGGTCACCTATTCTTTGCTCGGCGGCTGCGTTGTCGCGCGTCCGTATCGCCAATGCGATGGCCCGTTGCTGGTTGGCCAGCCGGTTTTGCGCGGCACGGATCTCGTCCGGAAGGGCGCCGCCGCCCACGGCCAACTTCATTCCCGCCTGGGCTAAAGCCAACCGGTCCTGGGACGCGCGCACCATGACGGCGCGGTAGTGAGTCGTAAGGTCGGGTTGGGTGGCATTAGGCGTCGCGGACGAGGCGGGACGCGCCGGAGGCGGGGTCTGTGGTGCTGGAATAGTTGTCGCCGCTGGCCGAGCCGGGTTTGTCGCTGCCCGTGGCCGACCGTCGCCTAACCGGGCGTCCATCCCCTCGATCGGAGCATAAAGGGTCTGCAAAATGTGCCGGTACTCCCCGTCGAGACCCTTCGAATGAGTCTGCTGCTGAAAGCGCACCAAGCCTCCCGGCACCTCAGCGCTGGTCCACGTTTTAGTAAAGGTAAGTGGATCGTCGGCTCGCGTAAAGCACTCCCATTGCGTGGGGATCTTCTTCCCGTTGAGTACCAGCGTCTCTTCGCCTCTTGTGACGATCTGGGTTAGGTCGTCCACTGGCTCTATCCGCCTCGCCTTGATAATCCGCTGATTGCTGGAGTGGCTCCCCGAGATAGTGGAATCGTTCACGATGGCCCGCTCGTCGTCAATCGATCCCAGCGTCAGGGTGTAACTCGAAATTTTGGTTTGCCTATATCCATTGGTTCCCGGTTTGTACTCGTTCAGCCCGTAGGTCGTATAAGCGGCCTTCGAACCGGGCGGGAATTTCTTCCAGGCAAGGTATTCGGGTGAGTCCACGGTGGCTTTGGGGGCCGATCGCAACTTTATCGAATCCGGCGCCGCTTCGCGGAAGTTTGCCAGCGGGCCGGTATCCAAGCGCAGACGGAACAATTGCTCAGCGGCCGCCGCCGTCGACGGGCATTTCGTGAGGGAAATCAGCCCCAACTTCAGAAACGGATGACCATACGCCGACAGAATATCTTTCAAAATATCCGGAGGTGCGGACGGGTACCAGAAGTTGTAATCCGTGTAACCACCTTGTGTGTACGCTTTGGCACTGTTTTGCGTGAAGGGCGGTCCGTACTGGCAGTCCAGAACCTGTTGACCGGCATCCTCGAGATCCGACAACTGTTTCTCCACCATGTCGCGTTGGCTTGAACTTACATCGTACAGGCTGTCCACCGCCCCCTGATTGAGCGCGGAGATCGTCTCGCGCAACAGGGCGATTTCCTGGTGATTGCTTTGCGGCGGCGGCCCGGGAACTATTGGCGGCCGGGGTTTGAACGCGATCGGCGGTCCCGGCCGATTTACCGAAGCCCAAGCATCGACAAAGTGGATTGCCAATTTCAGGGCTTCGTCGGCGACCCCGATTGAGGCCACTCCCCCAACTTCTCCGCTCTCGGCGATCTTCCAAATGGCCTTGTCCTGAATGGGGTTATTTGCCGTCGTCGTGCCAGGGACAAGCCTGCGCAACTCGGCCGCCAGGTCGAAGGCGACCGTCGTAGTGGTAAAGCCCGGGGTTGTAATCTGCCTGCCAAATGGTTGGGTGGGGTCGAGTGGGTGTGTGGAGGGCCCGACGGTGTGCGAACTGGCTACCTCTTTAATGGTTAGGTTGAATACAGGAAACCCGGGCGGCGCGGTATGCGGCAGGATATTGATGCCAAGCTGGCGCAACTGCTCCTCGATTGAGAGGCGGATTTCGGCAGGGTTGATTTCGCTGGTTCCATAGACGCTGACGTAGACGGACATGGCGGTTTGGCCGTGGAGCGGAGTGTTAGCCGCCGGGGCTCGGACATTCCCCTCGATGCCGCCTCCTGCATTGCTGGCCATTGTGCCAGAGATACCGGCGAAGGCGTTTCGAGCGCCCGCAGTCATGCCAGGTACGCTCCCCGCAATCCCGGCTACTCCAGTCTCGGCGTACTGGATCATCTTGAGCCGGTAGTTCAAACGCGCCTGGAGCAGCGTGCGATTCGGACAATTCTTGCAATTTGACAGGCTGGCTTTAATTTCATCCAGCGTGTCAGCCCGCATGGACGATGCTAATGCCAGTGTGAAACATCCGCTGACGATCCATTGATTCTTGGTCATAGAGCTCCCAATCCGTCTTCACTTGTAGGTGATAGCCACGGAAAACTCGATCGTTCCGGTCCCTTCGGCGGTATCAAGACCGGTAGCCGAAAACGTTGAGGCGCCGCCGCCGGGTTCGTCCATCCCGAGTGGTCCGGTGACGGGCGTCATCTTAATCTGGAACTCAGTCCAGCGTCCCCCGCAGTGGTACCGTCCCGTAAATGGGTCGAAAATGCGATTAGAGTGGTCTTGGGCTGCTGCGGCTTGAAGAAACGCGAGGACAAGACAAACAAGCCGTATCGTATCAAGTTAGTGGCCTCTCCGTCCTTGCAATCTGGAGCTTGCATTATGAGACACCCACAAGGGGCTGCTGGGACGGGCCTAATGGATTGTCTCCTGCCATCGCGGCAAGGCCGAGGCCTCGCGCCAGGTATCGGCGGACCAGCGCGTCGGGTTTTCCGGCACGGCAAAGGTGATGTGCAGAATGTGGTAGGCCTGATAGGCTGGGCGTGCTGAGCTTGTAATTACGTCCCTATGCTCCCGAAACGAGCCTTCGGCATGGGCAGCAATAGATTCTGACATCTGATGCTCCTTTGGCCGGGAAAGTGGCCCGGCACTCGCTCTATACGAACTGACCGTGGTTGTACGATTCCAACAACGACTTTGTGAGAAAGCCCGTCGATCTCTTCAGGCTGCGTAACATGGACAATATCTCCTTTCCGCTCACGTCCAACGACCAGCGTAAAGCAAGAAACGTCAAAACCGCGTCAAAACGCATGAGGCTCGGATTACAAGATCGATAAGTAACCGTAGGATCTAGTCCATTTCTCGGTTACCGATGCAGCTCGCGCGGAAGCTGGAGGTCGAACGGATCTCTCCGAGCAATCATTTTTGACCCCGCTTTGACATTCTTTGCGGTAGATTTTGGACGATTAGGGGTGACTCCGCAGACACCTGGAAAAGGTGCCCTGAAATAGGAACGAGAAGGGGCTGTTGAAAATGGAGCTCGAATCGGATGCGTTTGTGTTCTTTGGTCAGACCTTTGGCGATCCGCGAAAAGCGCTCGGCAAGGCATCTCGACCTGTTTATTACTTGGCTGTCCCGCCAAGCTCGTTTGCGACCGTCGCGGCAGGACTTGCCAAGTCGGGCGGTGACCAGGGAGCACGGGTAGTCGTTGAAAAGCCATTTGGCCGCAACCTTTCGTCCGCGCAGGAACTCAACCGAACGCTCCGCAAATCCTTCCCCGAATCCTCGATTTTCCGGATCGATCATTACCTCGGCAAAGAACCGATCCAGAATCTGCTCTACTTCCGATTTGCGAACTCGTTTCTGGAACCGATATGGAACCGCAACTACATCCAAAGCGTACAGGTCACCATGGCCGAGACTCTGGGCATAGAGGGCAGAGGACATTTCTACGAAGAGGTGGGTGTAATCCGCGATGTGGTGCAAAACCATATGTCGGAGGTCGTTGCGTTGCTCACGATAGGGGCGCCGATCAGTCGCGATTCGGACGGCTTGCGGACCGAAAAGGAGCGAGCTTTTCGAGCCATGCGGCCCGTCGCTCCGCATTCACAGGTAGCAACATTTTCGGCCATGAAGCTCTACATCGACACATGGCGATGGGCGGACGTTCCATTTTACATTCGCGCCGGAAAGCGATTGCCTGTCACCGCGACCGAGGTATTCGTCCAACTCAAGCGACCCCCGCAGGCCGTGTTCGATCCAGTCACCCAGGGCGAAGGGGATTACTATCGCTTTCGTCTCAGTCCCAATGTATCGATCTCGCTGGGTGCGCGAACCAAAACAACCGGAGAGGCGATGGTCGGCGAACCAGTGGAACTTGTCGTGCGGCAAGCCCCATGCGACGAGATGACTCCTTACGAGCGCCTTCTCGGCGATGCCATCCGGGGGCGACGCTACGCTGTTCGTGCGTCAGGACAGCGTAGAAGTCGCGTGGAACGTTGTCGATCCAATTTTAGGAGACGCAATGCCCGTTCATGAATACGAACCAAATACCTGGGGACCAGCCGAAGCTGACCAGATCGTTGCCAGCGATGGTGGCTGGCACAATCCCGAGCTAGTGCAAGAAACAACGAAAGGAGCTGCAAAGTGACGCCCGCGAGCAAAGCCGCACGTGCCAGAGAGATCGATCAGGCCGCGCTTGACATCGGTCGGGCTGGCCAAGATCGCGAACGCTACCTCAAGCGTGAAGAAGATAGGAAGTCACAAATAGCCAGCGCGGCCTTCGGGTGGCCTGGCATCGAGCCCAAATGGACTCATGGCGGCAAAGACGGAGTGGGAACCGCCTACGCTGCTTCCAGCCGGATTTGGTTCACGCTTTGGAATGGCATCATCACTGAGGTGTATTATCCGACGGTAGATCACCCGCAGATTCGCGACCTTCAGTATCTCATCACCGATGGAAAGACTTTCTTTCAAGAAGAAAAGCGACACCTTAAGTCACAATGTGAGCGGCTTTCCGGCCACGCGCTGGGGTACCGCTACACAAACGCTGATCCTGATGGCCGTTATACCATCGTCAAAGAAATTATCACAGACCCGCATCTAGGCTGCATTCTTCAGCACACGCAGCTCACCGGCGATGAGGCATTCATCTCGAAGCTGCACTTCTATGCGCTCTGTGCGCCTCATCTTCAAGTGGGTGGATGGAGTAACAACGGTTACGTGATCGAAGCAGCAGGCCGGAAACTCCTCATGGCGCACAAGAACGGCATATGGCTGGCCCTCGGCGGCACGGTCCACTTTTCTCGTGCGTCGTGCGGCTACGTGGGCCGAAGTGACGGATGGACAGATCTCGCCGACAATTTTCAGATGGACTGGGAGTTCGATCACGCTTCTGACGGCAACATTGCGCTGATGGGAGAACTGGACTTAAAGAACAAACGCGAGTTCACTATTGGCCTGGCGTTTGGTGACACCGAGCACTGCGCGATTACAACGCTCTTTCAGGCGCTTGACGTTTCTTTCAAAGAAAATCACCGGCGCTACATCGAGCAATGGGATCGCTCTGGTGCAAGGCTCACTCCCCTGGAAAACGTTTCGGCAGACAAGGGCAATCTATACCACAGCAGTTTCAGTCTGCTCCGCGCCCACGAAGATAAATCCTATCCGGGCGCGTTTATCGCCTCACTTTCGATCCCGTGGGGAGAAGCAAAAAGTGACAAGGACAACGGCGGATATCACCTGGTTTGGACTCGCGACATGGTCAACAGCGCTTCCGCTATGCTCGCGGCCGGTGATCGTGTTACGCCGCTCCGCGCACTTATATATCTAGCCGTGGCGCAGCAGGAGGATGGTGGTTTCCCCCAAAACTTTTGGGTTGATGGCGGCCCGTACTGGCGGGGAATCCAGCTTGACGAAGTCGCATTTCCGATTCTTCTTGCTTGGCAGCTCAATCGGCAGAAAGCCCTGCAAGATTTTGATCCCTACCCGATGATTGCGCGGGCGGCTGCGTACCTTGTCCGCCATGGCCCCGTCACTCAGCAGGAGCGCTGGGAAGAAGCAAGCGGATATTCTCCTTCCACGCTCGCATCGAACATCGCTGCGTTGATCTGCGCCGCTTGCTTCTTTCGCGAAAGACGCGACGAACCAACTGCGGTATTCCTGGAAGAATACGCCGACTTTCTAAACTCTCATGTCGAATCCTGGACGGTGACGACGCAGGGTTCGCTGGTCCCTGGTATCAGCCGGCATTATATAAGGATTCTTCCGGAAAGCGTGGACAATGCCCAGCCAGAGGAAGATCCCAATCGTGGTGTTCTCGCCATTGCGAACCGTCCGCCGGACGCGCAGCACGAGTTCGCGGCGAAAGACATCGTGGATGCAGGCTTCCTCGAACTCGTGCGCTATGGAATTCGAAAGGCTGACGATCCACTTATCGTCGATTCGCTACACGTCGTGGACGCGGTGCTCAAAGTCGATACTCCCTTCGGTTCTTGCTGGCATCGCTACAACAACGACGGCTACGGGCAGCGAGAAGATGGCGGCCCATTCGTGAACTGGGGGAAAGGGCGCGCTTGGCCTTTGTTGTCCGGTGAGCGCGGACACTACGAATTGGCTGCTGGACACGATACTAAGGCTCTCATCCGTGCCATGGAAGGCTTTTCCTCACCCGCGGGTCTCCTGCCCGAGCAGGTGTGGGACGAGAAGGACCTGCCCGAAGTCTATATGTTCTTGGGCCGGCCCACGGGTTCCGCGATGCCGCTGATGTGGGCGCACGCCGAGTACGTCAAACTGCTGAGATCGGTTTCGGACGGTCGGGTCTTCGATCTGGTTCCGGAGGTTTCCGATCGCTATCTGTCGGCACCAAACAATCGTCAGCGTTTCGAAGTCTGGAAACATAATCGCCAGGTACGCCGCGTCAAAAACGGCCATACGCTGCGTGTCCAGGTTCCCGCTCCGTTCCGCCTCCACTGGACATGCGATGAATGGCACACTGTCAAAGATACGCCGTCTTCGGGCACCGTACTCGGAATTGAATTTGTAGATATCCCCATTGCCGCCGCACAGCGAGCACCGGCAAGATTCACTTTCTTCTGGAACAAAAAGAACGCCTGGGAAGGCCGTGATTACGTAGTGGAGATCGATGGATAGAATAGGCCGCCACCGGCTACCCGCGAACGGCTGCACTTGCCGGGACCACGACGGCGTCGAATCGACTCCACTCGATCCAAGCGGCCACGCCACGGTCGGGTTAGCACTCGCGGAACCCGAATGACCACATATCGCACGCCAACGCTGAAGACAGAGATGATCACGTTTCGCAGCGGCGCGGAGAACATCTCGGGTTTTCTCGTAATACCTGGAGGCCGCGGGCGTCATGGCGGAATCATCGCTCTTCATGAATGGTGGGGGTTGAATGATTGGGTGAAGATGCAAGCCACGAACTTAGGGGCGAATGGGTACGTTGTGATCGCCGTGGACCTCTACAGGGGCAGAGCCACGGACAACATCTCGAAAGCGCGCAAGCTGAAGCGCGCACTGCCGGAAGATCGCGCGATACGCGATATGAACGCAGCTTTTCATTATCTTGCCAATCGCCCCGATGTTGATTCGGAGCACATTGGCTCGATCGGATGGTCCTTGGGCGGCCGCCTCGCGATCCAACTCGCGATTCATGAGACGCGCCTGGCCGCATGTGTCGTGAATTACGGTGTTCTTCCGGCAGACCTAGTCGATGTGAAGAGAATCAATGCTCAGGTGCTGGTGAACTGTGGCGCTCTCGACCGTGGAATTCCTCCCTCCCGAGTCCGAGCCTTCGAGAAGCTCATGAAGGCGGCTGGACAATCGGCCGATATAAAAATCTACACCGGAGCTGGCCATGCTTTTGAAAACCCCAGCAATAAGAGTGGCTATCGACCAGAAGCAGCTGCGGACGCGTGGTGCCGCACTCTGTCTTTTTTTGCCCAAGCCATAAAAGCCGGGAGCCGCAACGTCCATTGTGGTGCACGTTAGAGAAGAGAGTCCCTGCGGTTAGCGAGTTCGTTGTACGATGTCGACCGTGAGCTGCACGGAGCACCTCTCCTGCTTGCGCATCTCCGTTTCTGGTCAGTAGCCGTCAAACTCTTCCGTGCGGATGTCGTCATCATCGACTCCGGTCCCATTGATCATCGTGTGGAGACCCTTGACCATCCCTGGAGGCCCGGCAATATAGTATATGGGTGACACGGCATCCTTCAAATGCCTTGAAAGCATTTCTTTGTCGATCAACCCGGTCTCGCCGTGCCAGGGCAGATGCGATTTGTCCATTTCGTTCATGGTCGCGACAAGCTTGTAGTTTGAGTTCTCTTTTTGCAGCGCCTGAAGCTCCGCGAGGAATGGCGCGTCCTCTGGCCGCCGATTCGAGTAGAAGAGAAAGATCCGATGAGGAAGTTGCTCTTTTGCCGCCCGAAACAGAATGCTTCGGAACGGCGTAATGCCAATACCGCCTGACAAGAATACCGCCGTTCGTTTGGCATTGTTATGGAGCGTCAGGTTGCCGAACGGTCCTTCGATCTTCACTACGGTTTCGAGGGGCATGGCCTTTAACACTCGCTTGAAAGCCGTATCGCGCAAGCGGGTAGCCACCATCAGGGTTTCTTCCTGAGGGGCGCTCGCGATCGAAAAGCCTCGCTTATTGCCCTCAGGATCGGTCTGGGAAGGATTAAGCAAAGTCATGTCGATAAACTGGCCCGCCTTGAACGCCCACCCTGCTGGTTGTTCGAAGTGGAATGCCATCGTGCGCTCCGCGATCTCTTCCCGGCTTTTCAGTTTGGCGGTAAAAATCGGCCACGTTTCAGCAGTGCTCATAAGGTTTCCCTCTTTTCAATACGCCGCCCACCGTGCACTCACGTTGCCGCCTTGTGCGGAACTCTCTTCTTGCCGATTCGTGCTTGGAGGTAATCTTTTAGTGCAACTGCATTGTTATGCTCCATGTCATGCGAGCTGTACACCAGCGTCACCCGGCTGCGCCGTGCGAGCTTGAGAATGGGGTCTAATACTTCCGCATGCACGCCCAATTCGTGAAAGTACCGTCGCCGGAATTCACTCCACTTCTTTGGGTCATGGCCAAACCAGCGACGTAAGGTGGTGATGGGAGCAACATCCTTCAGCCATGCGTGCACGTGCAGGGCAGTTTTCTTCACGCCCCGAGGCCAAAGCCTCTCCACAAGAAAACGCGTACCGTCGGTGGAAGCAACGGGATCATATGCTCGCTTTAGGCTGATCATTTCGAGCCTCGTATCTTGAATCGTCACTTGGCGTACTGGGTGCGCCTGAGCGTCGATCTCGTCGACACGGGTGTCTGAGTTCACATACTTAGCCGAGTGTAGAGCAGGAAACGTCAAAAGTGTGTCAAAAGAGATTAGTGCGACGCCTCGGCGATCAGATTTTCACTATAGTTACAGTTGGCCTCGAACTCGCCGCAACGGCTGGTTTGCTTCAGCTCGGCCGGTTGCGGATACCGACGAGCAATGTACCGAAGGATGCACTGGACCAAGACCAATTGTGCTGAAACGCCACACCCTTCAACACGTCTTATTCGTGCCGCGCAGTAACCTGCCGACTTCCAAGCCGTTCGAGTGCGTTTTTGTTGGATCATGATGTGATTTGTTTTCCCCTTCGTCCGCAGATGCCATTCCGGCTGGATGCGACTGCGTGGGCCTTGCGGCGTCGCGCCATGAATGCTGTAGATGTTTGGAACGGCGAGACGTATCGCCGAGTCCTGGCAGTTAGTGGCAAACCTGTCCTCGTTGCGGTGACTCAGAATGCGATGATCTTGGACGTCACAGTGGCAGGAAAGAATCTTTCTCCTGCGGTTGAGCAGGTCGTCACAGTTACACTGAAGCGGCTGCTGGGGATCGACGTGGACCTTTCTGAGTTTTACGAGTTCGCCTCACGGCATGCCCGGCTGGAGCAGTTGGTGGAACGATTTCGCGGGTTAAAGCCTCCGCGCTTTGCTAGCGTTTTTGAATGTCTCGTAAACGGAATTACCTGTCAACAGCTGAGCCTGACGGTTGGGATTATTTTTCTCAATCGCCTTTCCGAACGCTGCGGTCTGAAATTCAGCTCGGGCATGCACGCTTTCCCTCGTCCGGAAGATTTAGCCTACCTGCAGCCGGCAGACCTTCGACCGCTGGGGTATAGCGGCAACAAAGCTCGATCGATGATTGGAGTGGCACAGGCAATCGTCGAGGGACGACTCGATCTGGAAGAGCTCACTCAGTTGGACAATAAAGAATGCTTCGAGCGCCTCGTCGCAATACCCGGAGTAGGACGCTGGACGGCAGAATATGTCCTGCTCCGTGGTTTGGGAAGAACCAGCATATTTCCCGGTGATGACGTTGGCGCCCGAAACAACCTGGGACGTTGGCTGCGCCTAAGGAGCAAACTCGATTACGAACGTGTGCAGCAAGTTCTGAAGAAGTGGAAGGGGTATGGTGGTCTTATCTTTCTACACTTGCTTCTCAAGAGCCTCGACGAGGCGGGATGCCTGGAGAAAGGTGGCCCGTGATATCGTCAACTCATCGTAGTGTTCACGTCCGGCGGGCAAGTGCGTCCTCGCCGGCACGAGCGCCATCCTATCGTCTACGACCGATTCTGATCGCGAATCGAGGCGGTAAGACAGAGATTGGCGCCATTGCGAGGTGGCCTAAAATGAGTTCGGAGCAGATACAGAATAAGGGTGAAATGCCGATCGCGGAAGTCGTCCGCCTGATAGGCCTTGTGAATTATCAGGAGGGGTCCGTTGTCAGCAGAACGATTGTCAAACGAGCGACGGGAACTGTTACGCTGTTCGCTTTCGATGAGGGCCAAGGCTTAAGTGAGCATACGGCTGCGTTCGACGCCTTAGTGCTCCTGCTGGAGGGCGAAGCGGAAATTACTGTCTCTGGCAAGCCACTAAGAACAACCGCAGGCGAAGCGGTTCTAATTCCAGCAAACCAATCCCACTCCCTGAAGGCCCTCAGTAGATTCAAGATGCTGTTGACGATGATCCGCTCGTGACCATCGCGCGGATGAAGGATCGGCAAACCATACAAATGGGCGTGGAAATTCACGGCTTGATGCCTCGTATTATCGGGGCGGTTAGTTTTCGAGCATGGTCCATCAAACCAGCCTGGCTGTGATTCCTGACCGCACTAACTCATTGCTATGCTGAAAGTGCAATGGTGAATGGCCACGGTATCTACTTTTCCACCGTCTACCGGATGGGAAATACCAGATCGGAGACGGTCAGTAAGTTATAGTAAATACAAACTTTGGGCCCTTAGCTCAGTCGGTTAGAGCAGCGGACTCATAATCCGTTGGTCGATGGTTCGAGTCCATCAGGGCCCACCACGCTAATACCCCAGGCGCAGCATGCCTTCCTGTTTGCCCTGCACCGACCCTTTCGTCAGCCACTCGAGCGAGGCGCCGAACAACAGCAGATGATTCTTCTCCCACATTGCGTTGTGCGACGAACACGCCAGATCGATGAACACCTTGTTGGATGCGCCCAGGTCGGCGTAAAGCGCGCGCACGTTGTCGGGATTAACCTGCTTGTCCTGCGCGCCGGAGACCATCAACGTGGGGATCTGCGTTTTCGCTACCACGGCCGTGGTCCATCCCCAGGTGGTTACCTGCGGAGCGCGCCGCACGCCCGTCCCCCAGGTTGATCCAATAGGATCGGAAGCGATCATCTCGGACCATACCGAATTGAGGGCGCCCGTTTCGTATTGCTCCGGACAGCCCACCTGACGATCCCAGTTCGCGATGAATTCGTCGCGCGATTGCGTATTGAAAGCCGCGCCGTTGGCGGGCACCTGCGCCGGCGCGTCCGCTTTCGCCGCGCGATTGTAAGCCGGAGCCAGCAACACCAGCCTGGCGACTTTATCCGCATGCTGGGCCGCATAACCTGCCGATCTCGGTCCGCCCAGCGACCACGCCAGCAGGTTCAGCTTGTCCACGCGACGCAGCGCGCGTACGTGATCCACTACGGCGTCGATATCGTGCCAGTCCGACGCGAGCGTCGTCATCTGGTGCGCGTAGCTGGCGGCGCAAGGCGCGGAAATCAGCGAAGGCACGAACAGCGCCTGCTGTTTTTCGGTGAGATTGCACGGATCGTTCATCGCCGCGGGTCGCGTGGACCGGCCGTAGCCGGTCATGTCCATGGAAAAGACATCGAAACCGGCATGCGCCAGGTACGCCATCCAACTGTAGTCCTGATAAGGAACGTCGAAAGCCACTTCCGCCGGCGTGCCCGCTCCGTGGATGAAAAGCGCCACTCGATCCGCGGCCGGTCCGCCGCGCAGGACCGTTCCGGCTTCCACCACCTCGCGCACGTAGATCTGCGTAAGCTGCCCGGCGATGGCCGGAACGGTGGAGTGAACCTGAACGTAGTGGTCGACCCGCAGCAGGCGGCCGCCGTCATCACCGAAACTCATGGATGCGAGCGTCAGGCTTAGAAGTACGGCGGGTGTCAATTTCATCGTTCATTAGTATACGTCGTATGTTAAATAGATAGCTCATGGTGGAAACCATCCAGTGGACCGATGCGGGCGTGGTGATGATCGATCAGACCCGCCTGCCGCGCAAGCAAGAATTCGTTACCTGCCGCACCTATCTCGAGGTCGCCGACGCCATCAAGACCATGGTGATCCGCGGCGCGCCTGCAATTGGGGTCGCCGCCGCGGATCAC
>Ga0209483_1002242_pt1 | contig 13688 bp, 18 predicted proteins | sample NGEPerA_FD_184508 | JGI IMG/M metagenome (GOLD analysis project Ga0209483, IMG submission 184508) | Arctic peat soil microbial communities from the Barrow Environmental Observatory site, Barrow, Alaska, USA - NGEE PermafrostL2-A... | ecosystem: Environmental > Terrestrial > Soil > Wetlands >... | reverse complement strand
TTTTAAAAAATAGGAATTTTTTTAAAGGTAACAAGTTCTCGTTTATGAGGACTTCAAAAAAGCGAGGAGGAAATTATGGCCATCGAATTGGGAAATTTTGAAAATAAAACACACTCTAAAGACCTTCGTTTTGAACGTGTGTTAAAGGCGCCCCGGAAGACGGTTTTTGAGGTTTTTACGAAGCCGGATCACCTGGTGCATTGGTGGGCTCCGAAGCCATTTACAATGCCCCGGTGCGAAATAGATCTGCGCCCGGGAGGTAAATGGAGCTATTTATTCCGTTCCCCTGAAGGTGTGGAACACGATTGCCAGGCTATTTACAGGGCTGTGGAACCACCCACCAAACTTGTAATGGAAAGTTCGGTTCCGGATGCTCAAGGCAAACCGTTTTTTACCATCCGGCAGACAATTCTATTAGAAGACAAGGGTGCTGAGACCGGGTTAGTCTTAGAAGTAAAAGTTTTGCTAGTGAATCCGGGCGGTGAACCATTCCTGGAGGGTGCCAAGCAGGGCTTCGGAATGACCCTGGCCAATCTCGAGGAATATTTGGGCAGCAAGAAATAGGATGGAGCAAAGTGCGGATTGGTTAGCTAAACTTTTTTCGATGGTAAAGTTATAAATTAATTAAAAATGGAGGTTATATCGATGACTACAAGTGTTAAAACGGGAAAATTAGTTTGGTTGGGACGGGTAATGACAGGGTTGGCAGTTTTGCCCTTTATTATGAGCGCTTCCATGAAATTTATGGGAGGCCCACAGGTGGTGCAAGGATTTAGTCATTTTGGCTGGCCCGAGAGCATGTTAATTACCTTAGGGATTCTAGAAGCGGCTTCAGTTGTGCTTTATCTTATTCCCCAAACCGCCGTTTTAGGTGGGATTGTGCTGACCGGTTATTTGGGCGGGGCCATTAGTACGCATTTAAGAATTGGTGAAGCTGTTTATATTCACGTCATTTTGGGGCTGTTGATTGGGGGAGGGCTTTATTTAAGAGATCCCCGTCTCCGAGAATTGATGCCGTTTCGAAAGAATAACTGATGATGAAATAATCCATAGACAGGGTTAAATAAAATAAAGGAGCGCATATGTTGGTGAAAATTATTTTGGTCTTGGCCGTTTTGATCGGCTTGTTTCTGGTTGTGGTTTCTTTTCAACCGAATAATTTTAAGATATCCCGCTCCATACTGGTCATGGCATCGGCGGATAAGATATTTTCACATGTAAACGACCTGAAAGCCTTCGACTAATGGAATCCTTTCATGGAGGCTGATTCCGAGGCAAAGGTAATTTATGACGGACCTGTGTCCGGTGTTGGGATGTCTTCCACTTGGAGTGGCAATAACCAGATAGGGGCTGGAAAAAATACCATTATGGATAGTCGTCCCGGCGAATTGGTGTGAATGAGGCTGGATTTTGAAAGACCGATGAGGAATATGGCCAACGTGCAATTCAACATTCAACCCCAGGCCCAGGGAACCTTGGTGACGTGGAGCATGACTGGTAATTGTCATTATTTAGCAAAGGTAATGCACTTGATCATCAATATGGACAAGATGGTGGGTGGTTCCTTTGAAAAGGGATTGGCCAACTTAAAAAGTGAGGTTGAGACAAAATGAAAAAGAAAATCGTGATAAAAAACGCAAAGGTTCAGAAAATAACGCCCTTTCTGTGGTTTGATCATCAAGCGGAAGAGGCGGCGAGATTTTATGTTTCTATCTTCAAGAACTCTAAAATTCTAAAGGTGGTCCGGTATGGGAAGGCGGGACCCGGCTCCGAGGGAACGGTTATGCTGGTATCGTTCCAGCTATCGGGTCAGAAATTTACCGCTCTGAATGGAGGCTCACAGTTCACTTTTTCACTGGCGACATCGTTTGTGGTCGATTGCGCGACGCAGAAAGAAGTGGATTGGTTTTGGGAAAAACTTTCCCAGGGCGGGGAAAAAAGCCAATGTGGATGGCTTAAGGACAAATATGGTTTGTCCTGGCAGGTTGTACCATCTGTCATACCAAAATTTATGAGCGATTCGGATCCGGCGAAGTCGCAAAGAGTAATGAGCGCTGTTTTTAAAATGAGTAAAATTGAAATTGAAGTTTTAAAGAAAGCTTACCGGGAGTGAGGCAATGATCGACCACAAACAGGCGGCGGTAAATTTTTTACAGATGGTGGTGGCGGGTGATATTGAAAGGGCCTATCAAAAATACGTCGATATGAGCGGCAAGCATCATAATCCCTTTTGCCCGGCGGGATTGGAAGGTTTGAAAAAGGGAATGATCGAAAATGAGACTCAGTTTCCGAATAAAAAGTTTACAGTGAAACACGTTCTGGGAGACAGCGATTTGGTTTCGGTCCATTCCCACCTTGTACTTAAGCCGGGGGAGCTAGAATTGGCCACAAATCACATATTACGCTTTGAAAATGGAAAAATCATTGAATTTTGGGATTTGGCCATACCCATCCCAAAGGATTTGCCCAATAAGGACGGTATGTTTTAAATATCGATTATTACCAATACGTTAATCTTTCGCAGGTTCTGAAACGCTCAAAACACCACAAATATTTCAGATTTTAAGACAGGTAGCCGTTTTTTTAGAAAGTTAATTGCAACTAACTGGGTGTAAAATGCGTCCAAATAATGGCTCCAAGTTCAGCTGATTTGGGCCAGATTTGTAAAATTTTATGGAGGCTTTCATGAATTTGAAAAAGATTGCTTTGGGTGCGGCTTTGTTGGGTTTAATGGTTATGCCTGCTTTTGCGGGTGTCGATTTGACAGTTAATGTCGGTGGAGACGATCAGGCGCATTTTGATTTTAACGGCGGACCGGGACACCACGCCCCTATGATTTGGAAGGCTGCAAAACAGTTGCAAAACGCAAAGCATACACTTTGGCAAGCTCGTAATGACTTCCATGGACATAAAGCTGCTGCGATCGATGCTATCAATGGTGCTTTGGATCAATTGAAGGTTTGCGAAGGACAATAATTTTTTTGTTTTTTAAAGCCATCCTCTTAGAGGGTGGCTTTTTTTATTTCAGCTACTCGTCCATGACGCGGTAGTCTTCCACCCAGGGTAAGCCAAACAAACCTCTTCTAACTGAAAGTTCGACATTCGTGCCATAACCCACCTCAAAATAAATCGAATAGGGTATCAGCAGCTCACAGCTTTTATTCTTATCATCCCAATCAGGAAAGCGGATGAAGTAGGCCATGGCGTTGAGGCCGTCTTGGATACTGGCGCCAAAAACCGAACCGTCCCGGCTAGCCACGACCACCATTTTTGTCTCTGGATCCGAATTGTCGAATAGTCCGTTGGTAATCTGAAGGGTAAGTCGAAAAAAGCAACTTAATAAAAAGCTCAGGATCAAAAAAAGTATTAACACGATAGATAGATGGATTTTTTCTGCGAGAGCTTCTTTGATTAAACGCCTGAAAAACCAATAACAGAGGCCAGTTGCTAGAAACAGGCAGATCAGATGGGAAGCCCAAATATCCCAGGTTCGGATAAAGCGGTAATTTGCAGAACAAAAGAGATATTCGGCCACCAACAGCAATATAAATAAAATAAAACCAATCACAATGAGGCCGAATTTTTTGACGGTCATAAAGCTTGGCCTGCTGCCCAACCGGAAGACCAGGCCCATTGAAAATTAAAACCACCTAATTGTCCTGTCACGTCCAGAATCTCCCCGATAAAGAAAAGCCCTGGTACCTTCAGGCATTCCATCGTTTTAGGCGAAAATTCTCGGGTATCCACGCCGCCTTTCATCACTTCGGCCATGCGATAACCGAAGGTGTCTGCTGGTACGAAACGATAGGCATGGATAGCAGTTGCCAGTGCTAATAAACGCTCATCTGATAGCTCGGCCCAGGAGCCTCGGGCTTCAGCGTTCCAGGCGATGCGCTCGGCCAGACGATGTGGAATTCTTTCGGAAAACCAAACACGGAACTCGCCTCGTCCCCCAGCGGCCTTATCCTTTTTCAATTGTAGATAGGTAGACTCAACAGTTAATTCCGGCACCCAATTGATGAGAATCTCCTGACCCGGCCTCCATACCAGCGAGGCGTTCAGGATGACAGGGCCGCTAAGGCCTTTGTGGGTAATCATGATGTCTTCTTCCATTTCCCAGCTGCCACAAGAGACTCCTACCCGTAAATGAATACCCGCCAAGTCTTTGAACCGGATCATTTCTTGCGGAGGGAAAAGAAGCCCAACCAGGGCTGGAGATGGTTCGATAACCTTTAATCTGAATTGATTGGCTATTTGAAAGCCTAGGTCGGTTGCGCTCAATTGGGGCCAGGATAAGCCGCCAGTGGCGACGACAAGTCGAGAAGATTGATAAGTCTCGCTTTCGACTTGAACCGTGAATATCGCATTTTGGTGGGTGACTCGCTGAATCTTTTGGTTGAGCAGAAGTTTGGCACCGCTAGTTTCGGCGCGGGTTACTAAAAGATCGATGATTTCTTCGGCGCTTTTATCACAAAACAACTGACCGTCTTTTTTCTCGTGGTAGGAAATACGATGTTCTTTGACCAATGCGATGAAGTTTTTGGGTTTGAAACCGCCTAGCGCCTCATTCACAAAATCAGGGTTTGAGCTGATGTAATTCGATGGTTTGGCGTAAATGTTTGTAAAATTGCAGCGGCCGCCTCCCGAAACGAGGATTTTGGGACTGGGTCGTTGGCTCTTCTCTAAAACCAGTATTTTTCGTCCTCGGGTTGCGGCTTCAGCGGCACACATTAGGCCCGCTGCCCCTCCTCCAAGGATAATGACATCGTAGGTGTTCATGGGCATAGGATAACAGTCCGCCAAAGGCTCACAAAATCAAAAGGATAACTATCTATTCACTGTTGCAACCCTTACGATGAAGGTGATGAGTTGTTCAATTGATTTGGAGGAATTATGACGAAGAAAAAGGGCCCGAAAAAGGCCAAGACGGAATTTACAGTGAAGCGCATTGAACGAAAAAAGACCCGGCATTTGAAAGCCGTTGTTGCTGAAACAATCGCGAAATAAGCTGAAACGGAAGAAAAAAGGGCTTTCCCGTGAGGGGGAGTCCTTTTTTTATGATGTTTAGTATCGACTCCATCAAATCAAAGTCAGTAGAATGCTTTGGTTTTTCATGATTTGATTACGATTACTTGGTGATTATTTTCTGAAAGGTATGGAAATGGAACTGAAGTCGATCTGGAAAAAGTATTACGCTGTCGCGCCTACGCAGCTCGAAAAGATGAAACGGGTGAAAGGTGTGGCTTCTGTATTTAACGCTAATATCGACGCAGTTCTAAAAGTCAAACCCGAAATGATGCGTCGCTGGATAACTGAATTGAAGGCGGATGAAAAACAGATGCTTACCCCCGGAGATAAAAAAATTGTTGAACCAGTGGATGTGCTAAGGGGTTTGGCGGATAGTTTTATCAAAGGTATCGCTCAGGAGTGGGTCGTTTTTAAAGCCGAAACGTTTTTTTGGTTAAGGGATCATCTGGGACAGGACCGCAATCAAATCGGCGGACAGGGCGGTATTATCGCTAATGTCATGGCCGTTTGCGGGGTTCAAAACACCTATGTGCATTGCGCTTCGCTGCCCGAACGACAGGCTGAGCTTTTTCTGAATCGGCCCAACTTACTCAGTGTGGACCAGCAGGGGAATTTAACCCAGGCTTCCACCATTCATCGGTCGGAAGATCTGCCTTTGATTCACTGGATTCTCGAGTTTGATAAGGGCGCTGAAGTGAATATTGGCGGAGCGAATTATATCTGTCCCAAGGCCAACCGTTTTATCGCCACTTACGATCCCCTGAATTTCAAACTGCATATTGATGAGGGTTTCAATAAGACCATGAGAAAAACATCGAATCCGCTGGAATACATTCTTTTGAGCGGTTATCAATTGCTTAGTGAGCCCATGCAAAGCGGTGGTTCGGGAATAGACCGCATCGAAGAAAGTTGGAATGATGTAGAGGCGTGGAAGCAGGCTCATCCAGGATGCAAAGTTCATTTCGAATTTGCCTCTACACAGAATTTAATTATCCGCAAGGCGTTGGTGGAAAAACTGGCAACCCAAGCCGATACTTTGGGATGCAATGAACAGGAAGAAATTGAAATTTTAGCCGTTATGGGAGAAGAAGATTTGTCCCGGGAATGCGCTAAGGCGATGGATAGCGTTTCACTTTTTAAAGGTTTGCTCAAAATTTTTGAAAAATTAAAACCCGGACGGATTCAGTTGCACATGTTCGGGCTTTATTTAACGCTCTCTCGGAACGATTGGGAACAAAGTAGTGAAAGTATGCGTGATGGAATGGTTTTTGCGGCCACTTTGGCTGCAGCCAAGGCCGGAACGGGTAGTTTAGAAAATGAAGAAAATCTACTCTGGGCGCAGGGCCGGGAGGTTTCAGATCAGTCGTTAAAAGAGTTGAACGTACTTTCCGCTTATTTGTTGAAGACCTATGGTATTGAGGGGTTTGAAAATTCAGGGATTGCCAAAACCGCAGGCTTTCAGATTGTGGCGGTTCCCACCATTCTTATCGAAAAGCCTGTCACTTTGGTGGGCATGGGGGATACGATTTCTTCGCTATCTTTAGTAGGCGCTCGTTAGAATAAATTAGGCCTAAAACACAAAAAGCCCCCTCGGCTTGCGCCGAGAGGGCTTTTCTTTTCGAAAAGATTAATTAGATCTTAACGACGTTTTCAGCCTTGAGTCCTTTGTCTCCGCGGGAAATTTCGAATTCCACGCGGTCCCCTTCGTTCAACGACTTGTAGCCGTCAGCTTGAATGGCAGAGTGATGAACAAATACGTCTTCACCGCCGTCCTGGGAGATAAAACCAAAACCTTTTTCATTCTTAAACCACTTCACAGTTCCTTGCGGCATTGTTTGAAACCTCAACTTTTTTTCTAAAAATTTAACTACACCAAACCGATCTGTTGGAGCACCGTCTGGAGGGAACATAATACAGGAATGGACTCCCATAAGGTCATCATTGCGCCATTTGGCCCAATTAATTTAAAAAACAAAGGGTATTTGAGGGTTTTGGACAAAAAATTGTTAGGAAAGGAGAAAGTTGTATGGTCGAAAGGAGTTCTATAGAGGATGAAGTGCTTTTAAACCCGATTTGTAAGCCTCGTTTTTTATAGTAGGTTGCAAAGTCTTTATAGTTTTTCTATCTCGAAAATAAGGTCAGATTGAATGAAGCCCACATTAGCGAGGATTATTGGATTTTTGATCACTAATGGCATGCATCATTTTGGTAAGGCTTTTTTGATTTACGGCAATGGCTTGGAGGTGGGCGTGGTAAACATCGCGGCCCAGTTCACTTTCCGTTTCAACACTGATTACTTTCGCAAGAAATAGTAATTCGCTTCGATAATTGGGGAAGTGAATCATAATTTCTATCAATAAACCCGAAGTCGTCAAACTTTGGGTCAGCAGGGATAAATTAGATTTAAAGATATCTTTGTAGATAGCCTTATAAAAAGTAGCTTCCTGTGCTTTTTTAACAAAATCGTTTTCGGTGGTTTGAGAATAATGTTCATGCGCTGGTATTTTTTTATCTTCGGGCGGATTAATAATTTGGTAATGCGCCTTAAGGGTGGCTACAATTTTTTCCTTGTCATACTTTTCAATCCAACCGGTCAGGCTTTTTTCGAGCCAGTCGTTGGTTATTTCGTGAGTTTCGGGTGTTTGTGACAAGACCAGCCTCGTTCCTTAAATGACACTAGCTTGAAATTTGAAGGTTTGAATGATGGCGGATTGAGTTTATCACTTTTTTTGTGGTTTGGAAGGTTGCGGCTGTTTAAAGTTAATGAAGGTTTTTGATTTAAAACGCCGTCATTTAAATAATTCAAAATATTCGTGAGGCTGATCTATGAAAAAAATCTGTTTAATTTCTTTCTTCTGTGTTTTGACCGTCGGTTGCGGTTCAAGCAGTTTGTCCAAGGAAAATCTGGATTTGACTCCCGGAAGTGAGAGCGAAAAAAGCGCTATTGCGAAAGTGAAACGTTTAGCTGTCCAACACGGATATCGCCCTGAAAAAATGGAGCTGGAAGTAAAATCGAATTCTGAAACCGGGGATTTCTTGATTTTTCTTTTCCCTAAGCCTCTCGATGCCCAACATCTTCGCAGAGAGTTGGGTTTGTTTGCCCTTGTTAATGCCAAGTCGGGACAGGTGATTCGCTTTAGCGATCCAGCGCTTGGGCCTGAAAAATAGGAATTATCGAAAAGGGTCGACATGGGCGGTATCGAGCATGAATCGTACACCAAATCGGCCATCAAAAACCTGCGTCAAACCTTGCCAGAAAATCATGTGATCCAAAGCTTCCGTATAAAGCGACACTTCCCGTCCATTTCCAATGGGAAAGTCGATGCCCGCACCGAAATTCACACCGAACAAAATATCATAACCGTTGGTGAGCACAGGAAGTTGTTGAGCGACGGAAGTGGTCGACCCACCGGATACAGAGTTGTTGCTATCAACGACTAAATCCATGCCCATCCCGCCTAAAAGGTAAAAGGAGGTATTGTATCGCCGATGCGCATAATCCCATTTATTGTTAAAAGGATACCAGCGAATGTTAATGGAAAGCGAAACATCATCCGTGGGTTGGACGATAGTAGTGGCGGTGGAAGAACTGGGCAGAACGACGGTGGCTGGTCCATTGATGGTTATAGGAACATTTGGCATGGTGAAATAATCCACCGCAAAAAAACCGTCCCATCGGTCCGATAGGCCTGCGCCCATCCAAGCGCCTCCTTCAAAAGCTGGTTGATAACCGGAGATAAAGCCTGTGGTCATTTCGCCACCGGTATGGAACATCAAACTGAAATTCGGCATTTCGTCGCTATCAGCCCAAGTAAATGTGTTTAAACCCATGAGGAGTAGCAAAACGAGAAGTGTTTTTTTCATCAACGCTATTTTAAGCGGGAAAAGCCCCAGAGGGAAATAAACCCTAAAAAATCACACGGCTTTGTGGGCGTGAACGGCAGGCGTTTTTCGTCGCCTTTTGGAAATGGGTCTGTTCAGGGTCATCTCAACTTTTTGTCCATTATGACTTTGGACGAGTGTTTCATAATGAGACAGTAGTCGCCCATTAATGGCAGGCCAGTTGTACTGTTCGGCAGTCTCCAAGGCTTTGTGGCGAAGACTTTTTGTTTTTTGGGGATTGTTGAGAATCCATTCGATTTGACGGGCCAAGTCCACCCCGTCAAAGGGTGCCGCCAAAAGTCCATCTTTTTGGTGGTGAATTAAATCGGCGGAACCCCCTTTTTTAGCCCCGACCACAGGTAAACCCGAAGCGAAGGCTTCTAAAACTACGTTGCCGAATGTCTCGGTGGTGGAAGGGAAAACGAAAAGATCGGAAGAAGCGTAAACCTTTGACAGTTCCTCGCCTTTAATGAAACCGAAAAATAAGTCATCCGGGAATTTTGCTTTTAATGTTTTGCCGTAGGGACCGTCTCCCGCGAATCCAAGTTTAAATTGGTATCCCTTTTGACGGAGGAGCTGAGCGGCCTCCCCCAGTTCTCCCAAGTTTTTTTCAGCTACTAAACGTCCTACAAAAAGAAATAGAGGTTTTTTTTCCAGGCCGTGAATACGGCGCCAGTTCTCATCGCGGTGAGAGGGTGAAAATTTATGGCGGTCAATGCCCCGGGGCCAAAGTTGAACCCCGTTGACGCCTTTGGAGATCAGAGTGGAGACGGCTCCGGGCGTGGGAGCGAAAGTAGCCTGACTTCGGTTATGAAACCATTTCATATAGCTCCAGCCCGGGTTGGCCGCCCAGCCCAAGCCATAGTAAGGAAAATAATCCACGAAATGGGTGTGATAGCCCACGACGGACGGCAGATTGTGGCGGAAGGCATAGTTTTGACCGTATATGGATATGGGAGTCGGCGCAGAAACGTGAATCAGGTCTGGTTTAAATTCATTCAAAGTTTTTTCAAGTTGAAATACCGGCGGAATCCCAATTCGGTAATAGCGATACAGCAAAAAGGGAACAGAAGTAACTTGAATGACCCTGCCCTTCCAGGGGTTCTCTTCGGTGGGGAGGCTGGGAGAAATAATTCGAAAGTCGATTTTTTGTTGGTTGAGAGTCTCCGCTAAACGGGTAAAAGTGCGGGCTACGCCGTCGGTAAGAGGGGGAAGGCTTTCGGTGAAATACGCGATACGCAGGGTGTTTCCTCCAAAAGAGTTTTCTTTTGGAACACCACCATAAAGGTCAGGGGAGTAGCTGTTGTGAAATAGGCGTAACTTTCAGGTTAAATCCTTTAATTTCGCCAGACACTGCGGTCCATGTTTCGATATTGGATCGCTTCGGCGATGTAAGAGGGTTTCAAGTTTTCCTCTCGATCCAAGTCAGCGATGGTGCGGGCTACTTTAAGGATGCGGTCATAAGCCCTGGCTGAGAGTCCGAATTTTTCCATAGCTGCCTTTAGCAGAGCCTGGGAAGGTTCATCCAACTGGCAGTATTTTCTTAATTGGGCGGTGTTCATCTGGGCGTTGCAATGGATGCCGTCTCCGGAAAAGCGTTTTTGCTGAATGGACCGGGCTTGGCTGATACGTTCGCGAATGGCGCTGGAGGGTTCGGATGGTTCGTTATCGGAAATTTCTTTCCATTTGAGAGCCGGGACTTCAATGTGCAGATCGATACGGTCAAGAAGCGGGCCGGAAATTTTGCCGAGATACTTTTGAATTAAATTGGGCGAACAGGTGCATTCCCGGGATGGGTCCGTGTAATAACCACAGGGACAGGGGTTCATGGCCGCCGCCAGCATGAATTGGGCTGGAAAAGTCAGAGTGGACTGAACCCGTGAAATGGTAACGGTTCCATCTTCCAAGGGCTGCCGAAGAACTTCCAAAACATTTTTATTAAATTCCGGAAACTCATCCAAAAAAAGAACGCCGTTGTGTGAAAGACTGACTTCGCCCGGTTTTGGAATAGTGCCGCCGCCAATGAGACCCGCGTCTGAAACGGTGTGATGAGGCGCTCGGAAAGGCCGGGTCGCCATGAGGGCTTTTCGTTTTGCCAGGGTACCAGCAATTGAGTGAACCTTGGTGCTTTGGATGGCTTCTTCCAGCGAAAGCGGCGGCAAAATGGTAGGTAGTCTTTTAGTGAGCATGCTTTTACCCGAACCCGGCGGACCGACCAGTAGGATGTTGTGGCCTCCCGCGGCGCCGATCTCCAAAGCTCTTTTGGCGTTTTCCTGTCCCTTGACATCAGCAAAATCTAATTTGTAAGTGGAATGTTGACGAAACTCTTCCTCGATATTCACAACCATGCGGTGCAGAGTTTTAGTTCCGGTTAAAAATTCATAGGCTTCCCTGAGGTTTTTGACGGGATAAACAGGGACTTCTTGTACTACAGCCGCTTCTTTGGCGTTTTCTGCTGGTACTAAAAGACCAGCGGCTTGATGATCGCGCGCGGCCAGGGCGATAGATAAGGCACCCCGTATAGGCCGAATTTTTCCGTCCAAAGCCAATTCACCGACTATCCAGAAACCTTCCACTGCTTTGGCAGGTAACTTTCCCGAAGCCACCAGAATGCCGACGGCCATCGGCAGATCAAAAGAGGGACCTTCTTTTTTAGTGTCCGCTGGAGCCAGATTGACTGTAATCCGCTGAATGGGGAAAGAGAACTGGGAATTGGTGATAGCGCTTTTAACCCGGTCTTTGGACTCCTTGACGGCCGCGTCGGGAAGTCCTACGGTTTGAAAGGTGGGCAGGCCCGGACAGATGTCGACTTCACATTCAACCGGGTAGGCGTCGATGCCTAAAAGAGCGGCGCTTCGAATGTTTGAGAGCATGATTTGTCCAAAATAGGAATCATGGAATTTGGCTTATTTTCTTGGATATTATTCAAGGTCTTTGGCAAGAATCAAGCGAATATGGTACTGTAAGGCCATAAAAGCGCTGGGGTGTCCCGGGGTTTCCCTTGAAAAAGGCTAATCCGGCCGTTAATATACCCAACCCGACAGAACCATTTCATTAAAGGTGTGACCATGCCAGCGAACGAAAAAGTTAAAGTTAATATTCACGAAAAAGATTTTGAAATTGAGCTTTACGAGAAACAGGGCAAGTTTTACGCGAAGACCCTGGTAAACCCCTTTGGTGAGATTGTGGTGGCCGATCTGGGTGGCGGTAAAGAAAAGGCTTTAAAAAATATTCAGGCTCGCATTGGTAACATCGTGGGCGCTTTGAAATCGGATGAGGATCGTGAGAACCGCCGTAAGCAGCACGCTGAGGAATTAGCCAACAAGCAGAACCAAAACAACTGATTTTTGTGTTCCAGCCTCACGGTTGGGCACTGAGGGGATCCCCCCCTCTTTGAAGCCTCGAATCCCCATTCGAGGCTTTTTTATTTTCAGGACTTTGGCGAATTAGTGGAAGAAGGCCGATATCTGCAAGCCAGCAAATGGGCCGCTGAGATCGAAGGCGTCATCACTGCTGGAGGTATCTCCAGTCGCAGCAAATATATTACCGGTTTGACCATTCGAACTCCAAGTTGAACCCATGTTGGCCAATTGATAACCCCCATAAAGCGATAACGCAAACATTGGATCGAGATGCCAATCCACGCCCAATTGAACTTGCTCTCCAATTCCCGAGGTTGAAGCGGAGTTGTTGTAACTGGTGGTTGAAGAACTACTGGAACTGGGTGCCGATACAGAAACCATGTGATAAGCCACTCCTGCTCCCAAGAAAGGCTGAAGATCGCCTGTCATAAGAAAGAATCTTGCGTCGAGCCCTATTGAGATATCTGTAAAATTTAAAGTGACTCCTTGATAGGCGCTACTTCCGGGACCGGTTACGGACGCTGTATAAGATCCAATGGAATCGTATGAAATGGGTAAGCCGATTTCAAAATTGCTGCTGATTCGATAAGTCGGCTCAATTGTTAAATCAAGGCTTCCGGTGGGAACATCAGCGACAAATCCATCGTTGGGGTTATTCAAGGCTAAAAATTGATTTTGGTTGTACGTTTCCAACGTTAGCAGACCGGGTATGCTGAAAGTCTGAAGTGTTGGCTCCAAACGAATTCCAATGGTGCCGGCGTCCGCGAATTGAGGCATGCTTTGGTAAGCTTTTCCGTTTTGCGCTTCCGCGACTTGACGGTCCACCCATTGAGCGTCATCGGGTGAAAGTCTCGTTTTTAATTTGTTGTAGTAGGCTTCGGTGGAAGCATTGGGGCGTTTTAAATTGCAGATGCCCAAGGCGACCGCCGCGTCTTTAGTGTCGCGCAGCATCATTTGTGAATAGAACAGGTAATAGTAAGGTTTGTAATTGTTAGGGTCTTGTTGAGCCGCTTGTTGAAAGCAGGCCGCGGCTTGCGTGTATAGTTTTTGCTGGAAGTAGCTTACCCCTTGAATGAAATTAGGATTGGGGGGGGCGTTGGGCGCGGGAGCGGCGGAAGAAGTTGAATTGATTTTAGCCTGAATTTTAGAAATAAATTGGGCCAGGCCGTCGGAAGGGGATATGGCTTGAACTTTTTGGTAATCGTCCAAGGCGCCGGGATAATCCCCCAGGGCATAATGACAATTGCCTCGAGCCTGTAAGGCGGCTGTATTGTTGGGATCTAGTTGGATCGCCGCGTCGAAATAACGTACCGCTTGATCGTAATTTTTTTCCGAATAAAGTTTGAGACCGGCTTTGTAATAATCAGCGGAAGAATAAGCGAAGGCTTGAGAGCTGCAGAAAAATCCGAATAAACC
>Ga0209483_1002238_pt1 | contig 13694 bp, 8 predicted proteins | sample NGEPerA_FD_184508 | JGI IMG/M metagenome (GOLD analysis project Ga0209483, IMG submission 184508) | Arctic peat soil microbial communities from the Barrow Environmental Observatory site, Barrow, Alaska, USA - NGEE PermafrostL2-A... | ecosystem: Environmental > Terrestrial > Soil > Wetlands > Peat... | reverse complement strand
AGATTCTGGTATCCCAGCTGTGACGTGACAAGCAGCGGATAACGCCACGCCGCTTCGGAAGTAATTTCCGCACCGACGTGTGCGCAAAGTTTCGATTTATTTGCGGCCAGGTAAAAACGTGGAGCGCCATAGACGCCATCGCGATCGAGCAGAGCCATGGCGGGCATTCCAAGTTCCGCGCACGCTCCGGCCAATTCTTCAGGCAGGGAAGCGCCCTCCAGAAAACTGAAAGCCGAGCGCGCATGAAGCTCTGTATACATTAATCGTACCGGCCCCGCACGAACCAGCTACGGCGTACCCAGTCGTAATAGATCCGGTACAGTCCATTTTGCGGAACCGCCCGCGAGTTCTGTTTTTTACCGCAAGAATCAAAGTGAATTTCAATATCCCATTCGTCCTGCCTCCATCCCTGCTCCTCCCACCAATCTCCGGAAGTCCGCCACGGCCCCGAGGCTGCGCTTACATTGCCGCGTAAGCCTCGAAAATAAATGTGACACGGACGTCCCTCCTGCGAGTCAACGTTTGCAGCCAAGTCCGGCCTGAATCTTCGAAAAGCAATTGCTGTGCGACGCGACTGAGGCGAGGTCTCTTCCTCCTTCACAGTAAATTTTGTAGCGACAGATTTTTGAGCGAAATGCGATTCCTGTGCCGCGGGAGAGAACGGAGCCATCCGAAACTCTCCGGGACGATGCGTGTTCACAAGTCGAGGCGAGCCCACGTTCGCATTTCCTACGAGTCCAGCAAGGCGCGCCATGGTGACTTCCAATTTTTCCGGATCCGGAGAGTCCGCAACAAATAAACCTTTTTGACCTGCGCGCGGCCGGGCCGGCTCCGCGCTAAGAATAATTTTTACGATGGAGCCATGCGGCGGATCGGATTGCAATTGCAGGCGAATTAATTTCAAAAGTGTTTTGGAATCCCGCATGGGCACGGGAAGGCGCAGAGTTTTCTCAAAAGTCCTCAAATTAATATTCGATAGGGAACGCTTTCGGATCAGTTGAGGATCCTCCTCCACGGAATCCTGTAACTCCATGCGCAGGCAAAAAGCGGAAGCTGCCAGCGAACGCGCCGTGAGGCGCGCGCACAATTGGTCCAGCAATCGCCCAAGCAAAAAGGAGAGCGGCTCCAGTTCCGTGACCGCGAAATCGAGAGCCAGCTCTTCTTCAAAAAAAGTTTCCGGATCGGCGAGCACGAGGGCGCGGGAATACGCGCCGCACGCGAGTTCGTGCAGGCGTACTCCTTCCTGGCCGAGCCGCTCTGACAATTGCGGCACGGGCAGCGCAGCCAATTCTCCGTATGTGCGAATCCCCCAGCGATATAAAGTTTCCAGCGTTTCCATCGAAGGCAGCAGCACTTCAATGGGCAAGGAACTCAACCGCGCCGATTCTTCTCCCGGCGGGATCAGAGTCATTCCAGGAAAGCCTCGCGCCGCGTGAATCGCCACTTCGACGTTTGACGCCACGGCCACACTGGGATGCAAGCCAATGCTCGCGGCGCGTTCCGTCAATTCCGCCGCGAAAAGTTTTACAGATTCAAATAGGGAGGTCAGTCCCGCAATGTCCAGGACAATGGTGTCGAGCGCGGTGTCTTCCACGCGGGGAGACGCGGACCAGCCCACGTCCAGAAAAGCGGCATGCGCCATTTTTTCCTGGCTTCGGGAACGGCGACGAATTTCGATGTCTGGAAATAGCGCGGCTTGCGATCCTCCCATGCCCAGTTCGACTCCTGCGCGCTGCGCAGCTGCGTTTGTCGCAACAATTTTCCAGAGGGGAGGATCTCCGTCCACGAGCGCAACCGCCCGCTCGCGCAGTTCGGGCTCCGCGCGGACGACGGCTTGCAACATAAAATTTGGAACGTAGACGGAAGCAAATGCCATGTGACAGTTTTGAGAACCTCATCCTGTAAGTTTGCGCCGGTTTGAGTGGCGCGGGCTTTAGCCTGCGGAATTTTCTTGTACTTACAATCGAAGAGAGATTCTTCGCCTCGCTCAGAATGACAAGATAAATACTTTTTCCGCAGCCATTCAGCCTGCGGGGGTAGGCCCGCCGCAAAGTCTGCGCGCCGGACGTCTGATGCAAGCGGCCCTAAAATCTCCAAATTTCGCTAGTTTCAAAAACAACGGATCGGTCATTTCTTTTTCGCAGTTCTCCCTCGTCCTGAAAATCTGTTTTAATTCCCCGGTGGTTGCGGGAACGAACCATTTCCGCTCGAATGTCTGAACCGCTCACAAGCCGTGAAAACGGATACCGGCAAAAATCCGCGGTGTCCGGCGGAAGTGTCGATTTCCATCGCGACTTCTCCGCCTCCATTTGCAATACAAGGGAAGCGCACGTCTTGGCGTGAGGTTCTTGTTCGAGGACCAGCAGAATGGTGGAGGTTCCCTCAATGGCGCGGCGAAAGCGAAACCAGGTATCGAGAGGAACGCGATGCACCAGCTCATGCGAAACGTCGCTCAGATCCAGAGCGATGAATCCAAAACCGCCGGCTTGCAGGATGAAATCGGTGGCCCGAAAACTTTGCTCCAGGTTTTGGCAGCGGACCCACAGCAGTTGCTTCAGATCGATCCCCGCTGCTTCCGCGGAGTGGGGATCGAAGGCGTCGCAGCCGTCGATCAGTGCGCACGCCTCCGCCTCTGTGGTTCTGGCGCCCAAAGCCGAAAACAGCAGGCTTGTACGGCCCGAGCAAGAAGGACCAAAAACTTCGATGAGCGAGCCCCGTGGAAGACCGCCGACCAGTGCGTCAACTTCAGAAATTCCCGTCGCAACATGTTCGACGGTAAGGTCGCGCAGAGTGAACGGAGAAGAGACACGGCCCGCGAGGGCGAGTTCGACTTGAGAGCGCAACTGAGCAAGATTGGCAGCCATAGAGGGTATGAGGGGCAATTTGCATGTTCGCCTTTTGTTCGCCCAGTGAGATTTTCCGCAAGTTTCCGGAAATTGTCAATCCTCAACATTCCCCGTAGTTTTATTTCAATATGCGATCTAAAAAAAATGTGAACTTGCTGTGAGAATTGTGGGGCGGATCTCTGAGGCAGCCAAAATCAAACTTCCGGCTGAATGGGAATTACGTCCACGGAAACACGCAACATCTGACATCGTCCGCCTACCAGAACGCCGCGAATGGGACCGATGTCGTCATAATCTCGACCCCAGGCTAATGTCACATGTTGTCCAGACGGGGCAATCCCATTGGTAGGATCAAAGTCGACCCACCCGCGGCCAGGAATAAAGACGCTGAGCCACGCGTGAGACACATCCGCGCCTTGCAATCGATGCATTCCGGGAGGCGGAGTCGTCACCAGATAGCCGCTGACATATCGCGCTGCCAAACCCAATGATCGCAGGCAGCCGATCTGCAAATGGGCGAAATCCTGGCAGACGCCGCGCCTGGTCTGCAACACCTCAGCCACAGGCGTGTCGACCGTCGTGGCACCGGGATAAAATTCAAATTCCGCATGGATGCGCTGGGCCAGATTCAGTGCGCAGTCGAAAAGTGAATATCTTTGGTTAAAAGAAGGCAGTGCATATTCAGCGACCTCGGAATTTGCCGCGACATGCGGAGAATCAAAACAGAATTCACGCGCGGATATCGTGGCCGGATCCTGCGAAGCATGCAACTCATCGCGTGACTCTTCCCAGGAAGGAGAAGTAGAAGTGTCCCCAGCAGGCGGCGCGAAAACCTCCACAACACTTTCCGCAACCACCATCAGTTCGCGATGGCTTTGCTGAAGGGCAAAGTAATCGGTGTGATTTCCAAAGTAATCCTGCCAATACGCTCGCGCTCGCGGATTCGGTGTGACGGTCAGTTGATGCGACAAGCATTTTTGTAAATCGTGCTCGCGCGGCCGCAACCGCGCCACGTTCTGGGAAAGCGTCACAGGCTCCGAATAGTCATACTGCGTGACGTGTTTGACCTGGTATTTCAAGCGAGCGGCTCCCGGAAATTTCCGCCTCGCGACAGCGATAAAATTACGTGCGAAAAATAGACCTGCGCGATGGCTTCCGATAATTTGCGAACGTGGTCGATGACTTTGGGCAGAAATTCTGCAAGCGCTTCATGTTGTCCTTGTGCCTGATTTTGCCGCATCGCCGCTTCTTCCTCTTGAATCAATGCCCGCACCGTGCCCAGCACCTGTTGATCCCGGTTTTCGTGGAAATCCGAACTCTCCGCTCCCCTAGGCAGCGCGTTGAGGTGTTCTCCCACAGTCGCCAGTTGAAAGGCCACCGACCGCGGATTATTCCCTTCCACCAGGAGCAGATCCACCACCGCCAACTTTTCCAGCCGCGTCAAATACCGCCGCCGGTAGGGGAATGCGCATTCGGTGATCTCCAGCACAGCCTCGAGCAGAGCCCTGTCGCTATCAGGATGAAGAATAAGGTTTTTCAATAATTCCAGCGTCTGCATCGCGCGCTCAATCCTGCGGCCCATGTCGTAAAAACGCCAGGCCTGGCTTCCCATCATCGAATCGGTGGCCAGACCGCAAAACGCGGCCAGTCCCGTGACCACGCCGTCCAGCAGGCGCATCGCTTGAGCAGGAGATCGATCCTCGTCCGAAGCCCGGTCGAAAAGATTTTCGTAACCTTCCTGTAGCACCCGGTATGCATCCATCGGAAATCGATCGCGCAGCACCCGCGTAAGACTTTGAATCTGCAGAAACGCATCCCGCACTCCCAATCCTACTTCTTCATCACGCACATAGTGGACCAGCCCGCGAATGAACTCCGGACCATCCGAAAACTTGCCGTCGGGCTGGCACCACGTCGCAAGTACTTTCGCCGCTTCGCTATCCTCTCTTCCGCTTCCCTCTACATACCGGCGTAAAGCCGTTCGCGCCAGATGGACTTTTCCTTCCGTGCGTTCCACGTAGCGGCCGAGCCAGTACAAATTGTCCGCAATCATGCTGGGCAGGTCGCCGGTGCCGAGGCTGAAGGGAATCGGTTGATTCACGCTGCCAAGAAGAGTGACCGGCGGCACAGGCGCGTCTGCCAGTATCCATGTGTCCTTGCTGCCTCCCCCTCGCTGTAACGAGACCAACACAGATTCCGCCGACGGGGTAATGCGCGTCAGGCCTCCGTTCATAACAACGTACGAATCGTCTCTGGATATGAGATAAGACCGGAGTACGAAACGCCGGGGTTGTATTTCACCGCCGCTGAAAGAAGGCGCCGTGCAGGACATTGCCGGCAGCTGCGCTACATACTGCTCGGGATGCGTCTTGATTGCATCCGCCAGGTCCGAGATTTCCTCTTTCGCCAAGTCATATCCGAAAACCGGATCGGCGCCTCTCGTCGGGAACGCTGACTTGATCACCAGTTCCGATAAATGTTCCAGCACATACTGTCTTTCCTTTTTCTGGCCGCACCACCACGTGGAAACGGACGCGAGTTTTAATTCCTCGCCGAGGAATTCGCGGCACAACGCAGGGAGGAAAGGTAGAAATCCAGGAGCTTGCAGAACGCCCGCGCCGAGCGAGTTTGCCACGGCCACATTTCCTTGGCGCACCGCCTGCAAAAGCCCCGGAACGCCCAGGTAGGAATCTCCAAACAATTCCAAATTATCGCAGAAATCATCATCCACTCTGCGCAGGATTACGTCGACACGCTGCAGTCCGCCCACCGTTTTCAAATAAACCATTTCGTCGCGGACGGTAAGATCTTTCCCCTGCACTAGCGAATAGCCAAGGTATTGGGCCAGGTACGCGTGCTCAAAATAGGTTTCGTTATACGGGCCGGAAGTAAGCAGAACGATTCTCGGATTTTCGCGTGGACAGAGCTGCAACAACGAATCGCGCAGCGCAACGAAAAATGGCGCCAGACGCTCCACATGGTACGAATTAAAAATTTCCGGAATGGATCGCAAAACAGCGATCCTATTTTCCAGCAAGTAGCCTGTTCCGGACGGCGCCTGGGTCCGGTCGCTCAATACCTGAAAATCTCCGTCCCGCGTGCGAACGAGGTCAGCTGCGTAGAGATGCAATCGCCGGTCGCCTATGACGGGCACGCCATGGCACGACCGCAAGAATGCCGCATTTGCCCAGAGCAATTCTGGAGGCAGCAATCCTTCGAGGAGCGCCCGCTTGGGACCGTAAAAATCCGCCAGCAGCAGATCCAGAAGACTGGCGCGCTGAATCAGACCTTCGGAAACAACGCTCCATTCTTCAGGCCCGATCAGAAGCGGAATGAGATCGAGTTCCCACGGGCGATCCAGTCCATTCGGATCGCCATAAACATTATGCGTCACCCCGTTTTCGTGAATGGCCCGGCGCGCGCTTTCCCGGCAACGCTCCATCCTTGCTGGACCCATTTCATCGAGCATGGAGGCGCACACTTTCCAGTGTGGACGGAGTTCTTTGGAGGGTCCGAGCATTTCATCGCGCAATGGGTCAGGAACAAAATAATGGTCACTGATTCCGCGGATTTGCTCGGGGCCGCTATTGGTAATTTCTGGTGGTGTCGGGGGTTGCATCTTGATATCGAACCGGGGTCGTCTCCCTCATTGATTATGCATGTGTCCGTAAATCGAGCGTGTAAGGGAATTCCTTTGAGATACTGCCGTCTGGTACGGACATGGGCCCGGGAGTATGCCCAAACGAAAAGAATCTTTCGCGGCGCCTGCTCTCTGCCTCGTTTGCATTGACTGGAAAATGTTCATAGTTTCGTCCGCCGGGGTGCACCACATGGTAAGTGCAGCCACCGATGGATCTGCCGGACCATGTATCCACCAGATCAACGACGAGCGGCGCGTGAACTTTAATCGTGGGATGCAGGCAGTTCGGCGGCTGCCAGGCACGGTAGCGAACTCCAGCCACAAACTCTCCATTCGTGCCGGTTGGACGCAGGGGGACTCGCCGTCCATTGCAAGTCACCACGTGCCTGGAATCGACCATGCCTTGCACCAGCAATTGAATGCGCTCCAACGAGGAATCCACGTAACGCACCGTGCCGCCAGGACCTGGCTCTTCGCTCAGCACATGCCAGGGTTCTATCGCCTGGCGCATTTCGAGTGTAATTCCTCTTTGTTCGATGGAGCCGTACCGCGGGAACCGAAACTCAAAATGCGGTATCAGCCAGTCGAGTTCGAATGCATAGCCGAACTCGTTTGTCTCGCGTATCACGTCTTCCAGATCCTGGCGCACAAAATAGGGCAGCATGAAGCGGTCATGAATTTCTGTGCCCCAGCGGACAGGCATAACCGTATAAGGTTTCTTCCAGAACCGCGAAATTAAGGATCGCAACAACAGGTGCTGCGTCAGACTCATCCGCGCGTGCGGCGGCATTTCAAACGCCCGCATTTCCAGCAGCCCCAATCGTCCCGCGGGGCCGTTCGGTGTATAAAGTTTGTCGATGCAGAATTCCGCGCGATGCGCGTTTCCTGTAGCGTCAACCAGGATATCGCGGAAAATACGATCGGTTGTCCACGGAGATATCGCTCCCTTACGCGGGATTTGCTGAAATGCGAGTTCGAGTTCATACACTTGATCGTTGCGTGCTTCGTCCAGACGGGGTGCCTGGCTGGTAGGACCCACAAACAGCCCACTGAATAAATAGGATAGTGACGGATGATTGTGCCAATACCCGATCAGGCTTCGAAGGAGGCCAGGGTTGCGAAGCAGCGGTGAATCCGCAGGTGTTGGCCCTCCCACGACGATATGATTCCCACCTCCCGTGCCGGTGTGCCGGCCGTCCATCATAAATTTTTCGGTGCCCAGACGGGTGAGCCGTGCCTCCTCATACAGCACGGTAGTGTTTTGCACCAACTCGTCCCACGAACTGGCCGGCTGCGTGTTCACTTCGATCACTCCGGGATCGGGCGTAACCTTGATCGAGTTCAGGCGAGGATCATTCGGCGGGGCGTAGCCTTCAATCAGCACCGTCCTGCGCAGCTCCGCCGCGGTTTCCTCGATTGCCCAAATCAGCGTCAGGTAATCTTCCAGAAATTCCTGGGGTGGCATGAAGATGCGCAAGACTCCCCCGCGCACCTCTGCGCATAGCGCGGTTCGGATGACCTCGGGCGCGGACTTTCCTTCGGGTGGCGGCGAATCTTGCACGCGCGGGTCAGGTTTTAACTTTGGATAGGAACTGCTGACGCCCGCCCGTTTCTCGGCAGTTCCTTGCCTGTCAGTTGGCATGGATTTTGCCGCAAATTTCATGGTGCGGCGAATCGCGGCGTGTGTAGGCAGGGGACTGCGATCGTCCATCGGATCCTGCTCGACGACACGCGGGTATTCGCAGGCCCACGGAATGGAATCCAGAGGAAGCCGGTGCCCCATCGGAGAATCCCCTGGGATTAGAAACATTTCGTCGGATCGCAGAAACCAGCGGCTACTGGACCACTTGCTTCTTCCGTCGACGAAATATTCTCTGGTTAGCGGTAACGCATAACCGACCGCCTGTCCGAGCCCCATTTCCAGAAGGCGCGCCAGCCGCGCGCGATCCTCCGCATTCGCAAGCTTGTTGTCCGCAGCCGTCACATTGACCGGCAGCCTTCTTTCTTTCCACACGTAATAGAGTTGGTCTTCGTATCCGGGGATCACGAACGCGGGATTTACATCCAACCGGAGCGCCAGAGTCGTCAGAAATTTCTGAGCGTCGCCCGAGGAAAGTGGCTGTGGCGAATTTTCATTCGCGAAAAGGCTGGTCTCCCGCCAGATGGGCTCGCCATCCTTGCGCCAATAAATTCCCAGCGCCCAGCGCGGCAGCGGTTCGCCGGGGTACCATTTGCCCTGTCCGTGATGCAGCAATCCGCAGCGCGCAAAACGCTCCTGGAGCCGCCTGGCAAGAGTATCCGCCCTACGATATTTTTCCGGTCCCAGCGCGGTCAATTTCCATTCGTCGCCATCCATATCGTCAATGGATACAAATGTTGGTTCGCCACCCATGGTAAGCCGGACGTCGCCCGCGCGAAGGTCAGCATCCACATTGTGGCCAAGAGTTTGAATCGATCTCCACTGCTCGTCGGTGTACGGTTTTGTGACGCGCGGATCTTCATGCACGCGCTTGACGGACATGGAAAATTCAAATTCCGTGGTGACGCCCCTGCCCGCGTCCACCGTTTCTTCCGTTTCCTGCGTCACCACCGATTCGTCATCCAGAGAGAAGAAACCCTCAATGGCGGCCGCAGTGGATGGGTCCGCCGAACACGCGAGCGGGATGTGGCCCTCGCCCGCCAGTAGTCCGGACGTCGGATCAAAACCGATCCAGCCGGCCCCCGGTAGATAAACCTCCGCCCAGGCGTGCAGATCCGTAACATCCTGTTCGGTGCCGGACGGCCCGTCGAGAGATTTCACGTCTGGTGCCAGCTGAATCAGATACCCGGACACAAATCGTGCCGCTAGCCCCAAATGCCGAAGCATCTGAACCATAAGCCACGCGCTGTCCCGGCATGAGCCGCTTTGCAGCGTCAGCGTTTCCTCGGGTGTCTGGATCCCCGGTTCCATGCGGATCAGGTATTGAACCCGTCGATGAACCACCTGATTCAGTTCCACAAGGTAATCCACGATGCGCACGTTTTCCCGCCGCACCTCGTGAATCAGATTCTGGAGTTTCACACCCGGCGGCTCGGTCTCCAGGTAGGGAATCAATTCACGCGCAAGAATACGGTCGTACGCGAACGGATACGTTTCCGCGTATTTGTTCAGAAAAAAATCAAAAGGGTTGATCACCGAAAGTTCGGCAATCAGATCGACTTCCACGCTGAATTCGCGCGTCTTCTCCGGAAACACCAACCGCGCCAGCCGGTTGTTATACGGATCCTGCTGCCAATTGATGAAATGCTTTTCCGGTTGAACGCGCAGGGAATAGCTGACCACAGGCGTCCGACAATGTGGCGCGGGGCGCAGGCGGACCACCTGCGGCGAGAGCCACACAGGCTTGGAATAGCGGTAGCGGGTCTTGTGATTCAGCGCGACTCGAATGCTCATGGAGAATAATTTCCTGGTTACTCAGCCTGCTGTCGTTCCATTCGTCCTATGGTACAGCACTCCCGCACTTGCCGCCCGTCGGGCGACACTCCGGGTTCTTAAACAAGGCTTAGCCTTTGATGATAAACGTTATTTGCGGAAGCCGTACCTTTGAAGTTCCAATCCTCTGTATCAATAAATCAGCTTGAGCGGGCGGACTTCGGGTAGCGCAGCCACTCTTGGCTGTGTGTACTTAGCAAAACCCGCACAGGCAAGAGTGCCTGTGCGGCTCAAACTTTAGCCGCCAACCTGCTTTCGGCAATTTCGGCAGTCCGTTTAGGAGGCGTCTTCCAGTAACACCAGCATCAAAACCTGCATGGAGCCCGTCGTTATACGGAACTAGCCGCAATTCTTCCGCGCTGCTAGATTAGTTTTGGGCTGTGTCCAGGTTGAAACAATCCCATGAAGCCGCCATGCGATCAAGCTGTAGTCGAAAGCGGGGGAGCAGCGAGCCCTTGTGCAAGCGGCGCTCAACCGTGGATTCTCGCCGCGACGATTCTCGGTTCCAGCATGGCCTTCGTCGATAGCACGGTCGTGAACGTCGCGTTGCCTGCGTTGCAAAAAAATCTTGGCGGGACGGTCATTGATTTACAGTGGGTCGTCGAGGCCTACGGGCTTTTTCTGGGCGCGTTGATCCTGGTTGGCGGTTCGCTCGGGGATCTGTTTGGTCGTAGATTGATGTTTCTATTGGGCGTGACCGTGTTTGCCGCGGCTTCCGTGGCTTGCGGGTTTGCTGCAAACATTCACCTACTGGTGATCGCGCGCTCCGTGCAGGGATTTGGCGCTGCGTTCCTCGTGCCGGGCAGCCTTTCCATTATCAGCGCATCCTTTGCGGAGAAAGACCGCGGTCGGGCCATCGGCACGTGGTCCGGTTTCACGGCAATTACTTCTGCGCTGGGTCCCGTCATCGGCGGATGGTTGATCGAACACGCCTCCTGGCGCTGGGTATTTTTTATTAACGTGCCTCTCGCAATTGCGGTCATCGCTATTTCGCTGTGGAAGGTTCCCGAAAGCAGGAACGCTGTTCGCGGAGCGGTCGACTGGCTCGGCGCATTGATGGCCACGCTTGGACTCGGAGGCGTGGCGTACGGATTAATCGAATCCGCCGGCGCGGGTTGGAGCCGGCCTTCTATTTGGGGCTCCTTGCTCATGGGCTGCCTTTTTTTGCTCGGGTTCTTCTCGCTCGAGTCCCGCGCCAGCTCTCCCATGGTCCCGCTGGAATTATTCCGTTCTCGCAATTTCAGCGGCGCAAACTTATTGACGCTTTTCTTGTACGCGGCTCTGGGCATTTTTTTCTTCCTGTTCCCGCTGAATCTAATTCAAGTGCAGCATTATTCGGCGGTGGCCACGGGTGCCGCCGCGCTTCCCCTGATCTTGTTGATGTTTCTGTTGTCGCGCTGGTCCGGCGGGTTGGTCGCACGCTACGGGTCCAAACGGCCGCTGGTTCTCGGACCGGTCATCGCAGCGGCGGGATTTCTCCTCTTCGCTGTGCCGTCGGTCGGGGGAAATTATTGGCGTATGTTTTTTCCGGCTTTTGTGGTGCTCGGCTTTGGCTTGGCCGTCAGCGTCGCTCCTCTGACCACTGTGATTATGAATTCTGTCGATCAGAAACGCGCTGGGACCGCATCCGGAATTAACAATGCGGTCGCCCGAATCGCAGGACTTCTTTCGATTGCCGCATTAGGGGTCGTGATGCTCGGTGCGTTCAGCTCGCATCTGAATCGCAGCCTGAACTCGCTGCCCATTCCCAGCGATGCTCTCTCCCAGCTCCAGGCCCGCGAGATCGATCTGGCCGCCCTCTCAGTTCCCAGTGGAATCGACGCGGGAATGACGGCTGCCATTAATGCCTCGATCGAGCGGGCATTTGTCTTTGCTTTCCGGATTGTCATGTTGATTTGCGCCACCCTGTCGATAGTCGGCGCGTTGTGCGCATGGCGAATCGTTTCTCCCACGACCCCAACGGATGGCTAAGCTTCACATACAAACGTCATTCGCTGATCGAGGGCGTATGCGATTCGTTGCGCGATGCGGAACATCTGTGGGCCCTCTGGGTATCGACAAAGTTACACAGGAGCTAGTTGCACGTTTTGCATCCGATGGTAAGCTTGTTGCGGATTTTTAGCGCGAAGTGGAGCGCCGCAATCCGAAACACGAAACCTGCGCGCATTAACGGGAACGATAACTGATGGTTGCCGATCCGAAGAACGCGTCCGAAACGACAGGCAAGTTGCCTGCCGTCGCGCAGGCAGTCGACGCGCCACTCACGCGCGCCGCGATCTTCCTCGTCGTCACTCTCAATCCGGGCCCGGAAAATCGCGCGACGCTGCGCTCGTTCTGCGGGGACTTCGCCGCTCTCGTCCGCGCGGTGGATTTTCGCGATCTCGGAGGCGGCCTTTCGTGCGTCATGGGCGTCGGCGCCTCCGCGTGGGACCAATTATTTGGCGCGCCGCGCCCTGCGGAACTCCATCCCTTTCGCGAGATTCGCGACGGAGCGCGCCATGCAGTCTCCACTCCCGGGGACCTGCTGTTCCACATTCGCGCCAAACGCATGGATCTATGTTTTGAAATGGCCACGCAGATTCTGGCGCGCATCGGAAGCGCCGTTTCTCCCGTCGACGAAGTGCAGGGCTTTCGTTACTTCGACGATCGCGATCTGCTCGGTTTTGTCGATGGCACGGAAAATCCCCGAGGCGCCATCGCAACCGCGGCTGTCCTCATTGGTGATGAAGATCCTGAATTTGCCGGCGGCAGCTATGTGATCGTTCAGAAATATCTGCACGACCTTACCGCGTGGAATGCGCTCTCCACCGAAGCGCAGGAACGCATCATTGGCCGCACCAAGCTTGCGGATATCGAATTGAGCGATGCCGTTAAGCCCACATCGGCCCACAGCGAGCTGACGACGATTGTCGAAAACGGAAAAGAGATGAAGATCCTCCGTGACAACATGCCTTTCGGCCGCCCAACTCACGGCGAATTTGGAACGTATTTTATCGGCTACAGCCGTTCGCCGCGCGTCACCGAGCAGATGATCGAAAATATGTTCGTCGGCCGGCCTGCCGGCAACTACGATCGCCTGCTCGACTTCAGTCATGCGGTGACTGGAAACTTGTTCTTCGTGCCGTCGGCGACATTTCTGGAGGATTTAACTGACGCCCCGTCAGCTGATGAAATGTCGTCGAATGCGCAACTTTCCGCAAATGACGAAATATCCTCGGTCCCGGAGCCTTCGGCGAGTGGCGAAATATCGTCAACTGCCCAACCCATGCGCGACGGTTCCCTCGGTATCGGTTCTCTCAAAGGAGACAGACAACATGAATAATCTCCACCGCGAGCTTGCTCCCATTTCCGACGCGGCATGGGCGCAAATTGAAGAGGAGACAACGCGCACGCTCAAGCGTTACCTTGCGGGGCGGCGTGTGGTCGATCTAAAGGGCCCGGCGGGAACAGAGCTTTCCGCCGTCGGAACCGGGCACCTGCGGTCCATCACGGCTCCGGCGAAAGGCATCCTCGCGAATCAGCGTGAAGTGAAGCCACTCGTCGAGCTGCGCGTGCCATTCGAACTGAACCGCCAGACGATTGACGATGTGGAGCGCGGCGCAAATGACAGCGACTGGCAACCGGCGAAGGACGCCGCGCGGCAGATTTCTTTTGCTGAGGACGCGGCTATTTTCGAAGGGTACGCCGCTGCCGGCATTGGCGGCATCCGCCAGGGGACCAGCAACCCCCTCATGAC
>Ga0209483_1002235_pt1 | contig 13698 bp, 8 predicted proteins | sample NGEPerA_FD_184508 | JGI IMG/M metagenome (GOLD analysis project Ga0209483, IMG submission 184508) | Arctic peat soil microbial communities from the Barrow Environmental Observatory site, Barrow, Alaska, USA - NGEE PermafrostL2-A... | ecosystem: Environmental > Terrestrial > Soil > Wetlands > Peat... | reverse complement strand
CTGATCGATTGATCGCTGGCGGTGGATCGCCCACGCGAGTTCGCAAGACTGTAGTGGTGGGCGGCCAGGCTGTGGCGTCAAGCCTGATGCTGCTGGCATTCGTTCATGACAACCTTCCCCTGTCGATTGGAATAATGACCGTGGCATGCATTGGCTACGGAGCCTTCGCTTCAAATCACTGGGCAATTAGCCAGACACTTGCCGGGCCTGCAATGGCGGGGCGATGGACTAGCATGCAGAACGGAATCGCCAATCTTGCGGGGATTGTCGCCCCCTGGATGGCGGGAGTCATTGTGCAGATTAACGGAAGTTCGCGGCTGGCCTTTTTCGTCACCGGATTGGTGACCATCGCCGGAGCGTTCGCTTGGGCGCTCCTTGTGCGTCGCGTGGAACCTATTCAGTGGGATTCGTCGATTTGCGCTTCTGGGAAATAATTCTGGGGAAAGACATATGCGTATAAGAAAGTTCATAGTCGGATTGATGATGGCGGTTTGGTTGATTGCAACCTGCGCGTACGGCGCCACTCCTGCGCCCGCAAAAGCAAACGGGCCATTCTTCAATATTGCGGACTATGGCGCTCACAACGATGGCTCCGACAATTCTACGGAGGCCTTTCGAGCGGCAATTCAAGCGGCGAAGAAGGCGGGCGGCGGCACGGTTTATGTACCCGCGGGAAATTATGTTTCAGGGCCCATCGAATTGGTCAGCAATCTTACCTTGTACATTGATGCCGGGGCGACGATACGATTCCCCGCGGTTCTCTTGCCTTTCACTGCCGGCCGTCAGCAGGGCATTGAAACCCTGACTCCCGTGCCGCTGATTGGCGGTCACGATCTGGAGAACGTCGCCGTTGAAGGGCGTGGAACCCTCACCAGCAGCAATGCAGATTGGATGAATCTCCACGGAAGGATTCAAGCCTCGGGATCCGAGCCGGGAAGTGCCAATGGCCCCAACTGGGAACATTTGCTGCAAACGCTGAACGCGAACAAGGCAATAGCAAAACAGGAATACGAGGCGGCCGCTTCAGAACTGAGACCTTCATTCATCCGATTTATGAACAGCAAAAACATCCTCATCGACGGCCTCCATTTTGTTGGCTCGCCGATGTGGACGATTCATCTTCTCTACAGCGAAAATGCGGTCGTGGAGAATGTCGTCATTGAGACCTATCCTGGAGTTCATACAGATGGGATCGTGGTGGACTCCAGCCGGTTCGTGAAGATCGCAAACGCTTACATCGACACTGGGGACGACGGAATTGTGATCAAGTCGGGCAAGGATGCCGATGGACTGCGCGTGAATCGACCGACAGAAGATATTGCGATTACCAATTGCACGGTCCATCACGCGCACGGCGCGATCACCATCGGCAGTGAAACCTCCGGCAGCGTGCGCAACATTGTTGCAAGCAACATTACAGCGCTCGACACACAGAATGGCGCTCGCATCAAGAGCGCGCGTGGACGCGGAGGAGTTGTAGAAGACATCAGCTTCAACAACTGGACTATGGAGAATGTAGGAGAAGCCATCACGGTAACCAATTACTACCTGATGGAAGGAGAGACCAGGACATCCGAGGAGCCGGTGTCGAAACGCACTCCAGTATTTCGGAACATTGCAATGAGCAACATGATTGTGAATGGCGCCAAAGTTCTGATCGACATAGAAGGCCTTCCGGAGATGCCCATTTCAAATCTGCACATCAGCAACATGATCGGTACAGGAAAAGTGGGACTCATTGGAAATTACTCTGACGGGCTCGAATTGCACAAGGTACAGTTGAATTCGGCGAGCGGGCCGGCGTTCAAGGTTGAAAACTCAACGAGCCTCGAACTGGATGATGTGAGCACTCGTAAGCCAAATGCGGACACACCAGTCATCCGGCTGGACAACACTCCAGGCGCGATCGTTCGCGACAGCAGGGCGTTTCCCGGCACAGGCACATTTCTCTCGACTGCTCCCGGGGAACTGAAGAATCTGCTACTGGAAGGGAATCTGCTTGGAAATGCACGGACGCCCGAGGAGGAGAAAGTGAACCCTTCGCGTGGCGCGACTCCTGAACAGAGATCGGATCGTTGATCGTTCTGGCGGGTTAGGGGGATGCGGAATGGATCAATCACAACGAAGCAGGTGAACGACCGATCGTTCGAAGTGCGGATGGCGCCGGGTTCCGGGGCCAGGTTGACAGTCAAGATGAACCGTTTTGCCAACCAGCCAACGCTAAACTTTCCATGGGATGAAGTGGCGACTGGTTAGTGTATCGCGGGATTTCTCTGAGACCGGGCCGTCACAAGAAAAAAGTAGTCCACTCATAAGGGCAGAACCTACAGCCACACAGAAGCGGTTCCCGCTGAAGACTTATGCTCAGCGTGGCTCAAGAATGCCGGCGCAGATCAGGCTCGAAGGCGATACAAGAAATGCGTCGCTGTAAGGAAGGCCGGCCACCGCGGTAAGCGGTGGCCGGCCTGTTTTGTTTCAGGTTTAAGCGCTCCTGCTTAGAACTGGAACTTGATGGATCCTTGCAAAGAGCGACCGCCTCCGACGCCATTCACAGTGCCCTGTCCGCTGCCCAGGGTACCTGTGATCTGGCCGAAGTTGGAGGAGGTCATGCTGCCGTTGGGAAGGCCGAATTGAGGCGAGTTGCTCAACTGGACGGCGTCGACACGGGTCTCCAGATTGAGTTCGCGGTAGATGGTGAATTTCTTTGCGATTGAGACGTTGTCCTGGACATAGCCAGGGCCACGGAACTGGTTTCTGCCGGTATTCCCAAGGCCCGGGTTCGGGCATGGCGTTGTAGATCCGGGGCAGCCGGCGGGTTGCGTGAAATTACCCGTGTTGAACCACTGATTGCCCGGACCGATGTGATGGGCAACCTGCAGGCTGCCAGTGATACTTCCATCCTGCTGAGTTCCGGGTGTATTCAGCGTGCCGCCGTTGGCGGTAACCGTAAACGGCAATCCGGAGAGCATGGAGACTATTCCAGTGAGGCGCCATCCGCCAAGAACCGCGTCGCCAACGCCGGAGTTGAAGTGAGCATGGCCGCGACCGGCCGGTAGTTCGTAGTTGAAGGTCTGCTCGAAGTTCTTAGCGCGGTCGAAGTCTCCTGGTGCGTAGTTTCTTCGGAAGTTGATGAAGAACGGTACACCGCCGTTATCGTCTCCGCCCGTGGCGTAATCAAGTTCCTTGCCCCAAGTGAAGGCAGAGGTAAAGGAGAGGCCACTTGAAAAGCGCTTGGTGAGCTGGACCTGGAGCGAGTTGTAGTTGGAGGAGGCACCGAGGAAGTACTCGTTGGTTGCCGCAGTGCGACCGGTAGCGCCGCCGGTGAAGGCAGTCGTGTTCTCGGGAAGGGAGGCGTTGCCGCCACCATAGTAGCTGGGCAGGTTGATGTTCTGCGACAGATTCATACGCGAGCCATGGTTGCCGACGTAGGCGATCTGGAGCGAGAAGTTGGCCCCGAAGGCCTGCTGCACGGCCAGGTTCCAGGCCTCAGCGTAGGAATTTCTGAATGTGGAAGGAATATAGGTATAGACCTGACTGATGAGCGCAGGCGTACTGGCGGCAATGATTCCGCTGGAGGGAATGGCAACCGGAACCGGGGCCGGGAAGCCGGCCTGGAAGGAAGCCACGGTGACTCCATCACTAAGGACTGCCGGCGTATATGCCGAACCACCCGCGGGCTGATAGCTGTTGTTGGCGCGGATGGGGTAGTTGTAGGCATAGGTGTTATCGGTGAATGGAATGTAGCTGACGCCGAATCCGCCACGAACAACGGTGGCATCGGTGAGGCGATAGGAGAATCCCGTGCGCGGAGCGAAGTAGTCGTAGTGGGTGGCCATCCCGAGGTTGGACGGGTTGGAGCCGAGGCCAGCCAGAACGATGGTGTTGTTGGTTGGGTTGTAGTTGGAGAAGCCGCCTGCGATTCTTGGCGTTGCGGGTGGATAGAACTCCCAGCGAACGCCAAGATCGAGGGTCAGCTTGGATGTTGCCTGCCATTTGTCGGCGCCGAATGCGAAGAACCACCACTGCCTGTAGCAGGGGAAGAACGTGTTGAGGTCTCGGCCCGTCTGGCTGGGCTGATCGAGGAGGAAGCTTGCGATGTCGTTGACCGCGTTGGTGCTGCCACCGGTGCTTGATGTCTGGTTAGCTGAGAAGGTGAAGGCGCCGCGCGGACTGAAGGTCTGGTCTTGTAGAAGATCGTCACGAACGCGGCGAAGGTCGACGCCCCACTTGATGGTATGGTTGCCCTTGACCTTGGTCCAGTTGTTCACCATATCGATGTTGGACTCAGCCCTGATCCAAGGCACGGATGCCGAGTAGCCAATCAGCGGGCTGGAGAATCCGTCGTTGATGGTGAGGCCCACCTGGCCGCTGGTGAATGGCTGCCCGGCGATGTTTACGCCGGGGATACCGATGGTGGTTGCGTCGTTGGATCCATAATCGTTGGGGTTGGCCGAGTTGCGCAGGTGGGCGACGCCTACGCGGGCTTCGGTGAAGAAGCTAGGCGAGAAGACGTGATCCCAGTTGCCGCCGGTGCTGTAGGTATTCTGGGTGCCGTTGGCTTCAAAGCCGCCACCCTGTGGACCGCCCAGGAAGTTACCGAACGCAGGCGCCTGGTAGGTGGCGTTGTTTTGAAAGCTGTACCGGCCGCTGAGGTGATTCTTCTCAGTGGGGGTGAAGTCAATCTTAATGTCGTAGCTGTTTGATGCCTTGGTGAAGGGCAGATTGGTGGTGTAGTTGTTTGTGGGGGCTGAGAGGGGCAAGGTGGAGTTCAGTTTTCCGTACTTTGCCGCCGCCGCGTTCAAGTCCTGGAGGATGGTGAGCGAAACGGGATTGACGCGGTTCAGAGGAAGCTGATTGTTGACAAACGGGGTGCGGGGATGCGCGGTAGAGCCGTCACCTGTCGCGGGGTCGTAGACTTGTCCCTTGGTTCCGACCAGGGCGGCGCTGAGATCGATATTGCCGCTGCTGTTTGCCGTGTAGTAACGAGCATCTGGAATTGTGAATGTGCTGCTAACCTGTTCGTGGTCAATGGTGCGGAGATAATCACCGAAGAAGAACAGCTTGTCCTTGACGATGGGACCACCGAGGGCGCCGCCGAAGTAGTTGTAGGAGAGATGGCCGAGCGGCCCGGCGAAATAAGAACGGGCGTTGACGGCGTTGTTCTGAATGAACTCGAAGGCCGAACCGTGGAATCGGCTGGTTCCGGACTTGAGTGTCACATTGGTGATGGCCCCGATTGAACGGCCAAGTTCGGCTTCATAGTTATTGGTCGAGATGTCGACCGACTGAATCGCTTCTGCCGGCGGAATCAGGATCTGTAGAAGGCCGGTGCGCTCGTCGTCGTCGATACCTTCGATCTGGTACAGGTTGCTGACGCGCGGCATGCCGTTGGCTTCAGTCTGCAGGGAGTCTGAGGCGTTGAAGAACTGCGAGTGCTGGAAGACTGCGGGTGCGACACCGGGCACCAGGTTGAGAAGCGACTGGTAATTACGGTTGGTGGTGAGCGGCAACTCCATCACGGTCTGCGCTTCGATCTTGGTGCTGATGTCGGCGCGATCGGTTTGGAGAACCGGAGGCGCCGTGGTGACGACGACGGTTTCAGAGACATTACCGGGTTGGAGCGTAACGTCGACGCGGGGCGATGTGTTGGCGAGCAGGTTGATGTTCTGCTGCTCAGCCTTTTTAAATCCGGTTGCGTTGACGGTGATGATGTAGATACCGGGTTGCATGTCGGGGAAGGTGTAGTTTCCGCTCGCATTGGTTGTGGACTGGTGAATTGCGCCGGTGGATGTGAGTGTAGCTGTCACCTGGGCATTGGAAATGGCTGCGTCGGTGGAATCAGTCACCGTTCCGAGCAGCGTGCCGTTTACTGCCTGGCCCAGCAGCACTTGGGAAATCCCAAGCACAAGAAGGGCGAACACGGACCCGATTATAGGTCTCATCATTTTGCGTAGCGTCATATTGGAGCCTCCATGATTGATTCAAGTTCCGGGTTTGAACGGTCTTTCAATGCCGTACAAACCCCGCGTAATGCCCTGCGACGCCCAGCTGAGGGCGCGCGGGCCATCGATAATCTTCCCTCCGGAAGATTGGAATGCTCTTTGCACCCAACCCGGTCCTTCTTCCCCGCTATACATTTTCTGAGCGAAAAAACTGGACCCGGTTTGCCGCAAAGAGGTTCAGAAACCTTCAAGCTATCCGGCAATGTGTGCGAGACACACTAATCCCCACATTCGTGCTCACTGTCTGCAGCTCGCCGGAGATTGGAGATTTCCAAACCGTGGGCATTCTTGTCTTCGGTATAGGCGCGCGCAAGGTTGATACCGTATGTTACATTCATTCTAGACGTGAACTTTATTTGTATATTATTGACAATAAGTATTTTAGAAAATTCTCGCTTCTCGAATAATTCCAGCCGCTCTTCCCCGTTTCGCGCCCCAGATTCGCTCGTGACAACCCAAGCCGCGCGGGTGTATGCTACCCCCCGGATAGAGTGATAAAGACCTTAGTATGTCTGAAAGTACGCAATCTCCGGAGCTTTGGGCACCTGCTTCAGGAGCCGACCGCGAACTGGTTCTGAGAGAGCTTGACGCCATCCTTGCCAGCTATCATTTTCGCGGCAGCAAGCGCTATCCCGCTTTGCTTAAGTACGTTGTTGACGCTGCCCTTGACGGCCACTCCGGTGAATTGAAAGAGCGGACCCTGGGCGTCGAAGTTTTTGGACGCGATCCCGATTACGACACCAGCGCCGACCCCGTGGTCCGCTTCAGCGCCAGCGAAGTGAGAAAGCGGATTGCCCAGTACTATCACGAGAACGGCAATGGCACCCATTTGCAGATTGAGCTGCCGCTCGGTTCCTATGTGCCGGAGTTCCAACTGCGGACGCCGGAAGAGCCAGAAACGCGGACCGGATTTTCAAGTGAAGGCCTGACCGCAGCTCATCGACTGCTAACTTTAAGCCGGCATCGCTATCGCATAGCCGCGTTCGGCCTGGTTGCGCTGTTATTGGTCGCTGCCGTCGCCGGCACGTATTGCTATCGCAGGTTTACTTCACCCAAACCCAATGTCGTCGACAGGCTTTGGGGTCCGCTCGTCAACTCGCCGCGACCGATTCTGATCGTTGTGGGAACCAGCCACCCAATTAAGCTCGGGCCGGAACCGGATCAGACCAGCTTCATCGATCACATGACTGGTCCGTATCACCACGTTTCTATAGCGACGGCAACCGCACTTGCTAACCTCGCGGGTGTTCTGCGCCAGCACGGCGCCGCCTATGAGATCAAGGAAGATACTGAAACCAGCCTGACGGATCTTCGCTCACGACCCTTGATTCTGATTGGCGCGACGAATAATGCGTGGACGATGCGCATGGTTAGTCCGATGAGATTTCATTTCACACAGGGCCCGATGGCCAAGATTCTCGACCAGAAGAATCCTCAGAATTCGGATTGGGCCATCGATTTCTCGAAGCCCTATTCCTCGGTCGCTATCGATTATGCCATTGTGGCCAGCTACCACGATCCAACCACTGAGGGGCCTGTCATGGTGATTGCCGGGATCGGTCCCTATGGCACCGAAGCTGCGAGCGCCTTTGTCGGCTCGCCCAAGTATCTTGAGCAAATAGTCAAGCAGGTGCCGGCAGGTTGGGAGAACAAGAACCTGGAAATGGTGCTCAAGTCGGATGTGATTGACGGCAAGCCCGGGCCGCCCGTCCTGATTTCTTCGAACCTCTGGTAATCGGGCTGATTAACCAGCTGCCAGGTGAATCGCCAGCAACTTTTCGAGAAGCGGCCTGAGCAGTTTCAGATCCAGCGCATTCGCCCCATCGGACTTAGCGTTTGCCGGGTCGTCGTGGACTTCAAGAAACAGTCCGTCGATGCCCGCTGCCACCGCGGCCCGTGCCAGCAGGGGAATGAACTCCGGTTGGCCTCCGCTAACGCCATTGGCCGCTGAGGGCTGCTGCACCGAATGTGTGCCGTCAAACACCACTGGCGCCATGTTTCGCATCACGGCAAGCGACCGGTAATCCACTACCAGGTTGTTATAGCCAAAGCTGGAGCCCCGCTCGGTGAGAAATATCCGATCATTTCCGGTAGAACGCACCTTTTCGACTGTGTGCTCCATGTCACCAGGCGCGACAAACTGCCCCTTCTTGATATTGATGGCACGTCCGGTTGTTCCTGCGGCTACGAGCAGGTCGGTCTGGCGGCACAGGAATGCGGGAATCTGCAATACGTCCACTGCCTCGGCGGCGACCTCGCAATGGCCGGGCTCGTGAACGTCGGTGAGCACCGGCAGCCCCGTCTCCCTTGCCAGGCGACCAAGAATGCGGGTGCCCTCGACAAGGCCGGGGCCGCGAAAGCTCTTCACACTGGTGCGGTTGGCCTTGTCGTAGCTGGCCTTGAAGATAAATGGAATGCCAAGGTCGGACGTGATTCGCTGGAGGGCGTCGGCCATCGTGCGCACGTGGCCTTCACTCTCAATAACGCACGGCCCGGCAATAAGGAATAGCCGGCCTGCGCCCACCTGCACCGGCCCGATTTCAAACGAGTTGCTCACGAAGGCGATTTTACCCCGTCGGGCGCTGCCGATGCAGTGAGCAGGTCAATGCGCAGCCAACTCTTCCGCATGGGTCCGCGACCATTCCCATAGCGCCCTCTCCAGCGCATGGAGCGCGGTTGGGGCGGGAAGATCTTCTTGCGGCTTCACGATCGCGCACTCGGCAAGGTGCCTCAGCGTGGCGTTGTATTCGACATAGAAACGGACGTCGTGACGCGCGTGACCAAGCGCCTCCAGGGCACGGAAGTCGAGCACCGCATAGCGCTCCGGGTAAATCGCGGACAGAATCGCGGAAGCGATGGAAATGTCCACGCCGCGCAGCGCGACCAGTGCGTTGACGGCTTCTTCAGGCGATGCGTTCGGCGAGGAAGCCACCGCTAGTGCGGTTCGGATGTTCTCGCTTCCGTTGCCGATCAAGTAATGGACCATGCGCTCGGATTTCCACCGAACGATGGTTTCCAAGTTAGGCAGCGTGTGCTCACCGCTGCGAATCGCTTCTCCGGCTTCATAGGCGGCCGCTTCAAGCTGCCGCTCTCTTTCGCCTGCCTCCTGCCAATACTCGTCTGCCAACTGTTGAAGGTCCACTTCCGCGGGTTGAAGCTGAAAGTACGCCATGATGTTTTTTCCTCGATCACAAAACGATCAAACAATAGGCCGGTGAAGCGGCATTGTCAATAGCAGGTTGAGCGCTCCCGGCGCAGGTCCATGGGGGGCCAATTTGTCAGCCCCAGAGCACCAATCTGTATCAATGGACGTTAAATGAGACTGGCACTCGTTCAGCAGTTTAATTGGTGATTATTTACGCCGTCCGGTCATTTTTGTACTGCGGCCGGCTCGATTGCCAATTCGGGAGTCAAGTGGTTTTTCCGATTCTTGTAGCTCGCCACAATGAACTCCCGGAACAGCGGATGCGGCTCTAGGGGCTTGGACTTGAACTCGGGATGGAACTGGCAGCCGAGGAAGTAGGGGTGGCCGGGAATCTCGACAATCTCAACATAGGTCGCATCAGGTGTCGTACCGCTGAGACGCAGGCCGCCGCCGGTCAGCAGAGCTTCGTACTCGCGATTGAACTCGTAGCGATGACGGTGGCGCTCGCTGATCTCGGTGGCGCCGCCATAAGCCTTTGCGGCCAGTGAATCCTCCTGCAGGATGCAGGTCCACGCGCCCAGGCGCATGGTGCCACCCATCTCTTCAACGCCCAGCAATTCGCGCAGCTTGTAGATGATGCGGTGCTGGCTTGCGGGATCAAACTCACTGGAATTGGCGTCCTTCAACCCGCAAACGTTGCGCGCGAACTCGATGCAAGCCGTCTGCATGCCGAGGCAGATTCCGAAATACGGCACCTGCTTTTCGCGGGCGTAACGGATGGCGTTCAACATGCCTTCGATGCCCCGCTTTCCGAAGCCTCCGGGAACAAGAATGCCGTCGAATCCTTCCAACTGCAACTCATAACTCCGGTCATCGGGGGTTTTCGATTCGAGGCCCTCAGCCTCGATCCAGGTGACCTTGAGTTTCAAATTCTGCGATATGGCTCCGTGAGTCAGTGCTTCCTTGAGCGATTTGTAACTGTCCTCATACTCCACATACTTGCCGACGATCGCGATGTGAACTTCATCTTTGGGGTGGTAGCAGCGATCTACCAGATCTTTCCACCTGCTGAGATCAGCCTCCGGCGCGTCCTTGTGCAGGTATTTGAGAATTAGCGCATCAAGGCCTTCGTCGGCGAAACGAAGCGGGACTTCGTAGATGGAGGGCACAGTAGTGGCACCGATGACTGCCTTCTCCTCCACGTTGCAGAAGGCGGCGATCTTCTGCTTCATCTCGCGCGGCAGGCTGCGGTCGGAGCGGCAGAGCAACACATCGGCCTGAATGCCGATAGAGAGCAGTTCCTTCACTGAGTGTTGCGTCGGCTTGGTCTTCAACTCCTGCGCGGCGGAGATCCACGGCACCAACGTAAGGTGGACAAACACCGTATTCTCGCGGCCCAGTTCCTGGCGCATCTGGCGGATGGCCTCAAGAAACGGCAGCGACTCGATGTCGCCTACCGTGCCGCCGATTTCGACGATGGTTACGTCAGCCCCGTTCGCCGAGACCTTGCGCATTGCGTTCTTGATCTCATTGGTGACGTGCGGAATCACCTGTACTGTCTTGCCCAGGTAGTCGCCGCGGCGCTCCTTGAGGATGATCTGCTCGTAGATGCGACCGGTGGTCAGGTTGTTGTCGCGCGAGAGCGGCGCGTGGGTAAAGCGCTCATAATGGCCGAGGTCCAGGTCAGTCTCGGCGCCGTCGTCGGTGACAAAAACCTCGCCGTGCTGGAAGGGCGACATGGTTCCCGGATCGACGTTCAGATACGGGTCAAACTTCATCATATTTACGCGCAAGCCACGGCTTTCAAGCAGACAGCCGATCGAAGCTGCGGCCAAACCCTTGCCTAAACTGGATACAACTCCGCCCGTCACAAAGACATACTTTGCCGACATCGATGCAACCTCAAAATTGGATTGTTGTGATTGGACGTACCTGGTGGGCACAATCAAGTATGGCAGAGTTGGAAACGGGAAGGAAGTGGAAAATTCGGCTGGAACCTCCGCGGATGCGACGGGGATCTCATTTAAGTACATTTTCAATGAGCTATTTAGCGGCCGTTTAGCCCAGGCGGATGGGTTTTCGATTCGTGGTTTACAACCCTTTCGCTGGAACACGAGGAAAGCATGGGGCACCCAGCTTCTTTTGCCCCGGCTGGTGAGGGCGTTGGGTAGGGATTCAAGGGATTCCTCGCGATAATCGCCCGCGGAGTGTTCCAAGACCGCCAACCCCGGCCAGTCTGGTTCGTCTAAACTGTGTCCGATGAACCAATTCCCAAATGTTCGCCGTTTGTTGCCTGTTTCGCTGGCATTCCTGCTGTTTGCGGCGGTCGCCGTCTCGGCGCAGTCGTCTCAGAGCGAGAAGAAAGAGACGCCGCTAGTGTTGAAGCCCGATGCGCCCGGCCTGACCAGAAATCATCGCCTTATTCTCAAGGACGGCTCCTACCAGCTGGTCCGCCAGTACACGATCGCAGGCGACCGCGTGCGCTACCTTTCGCTGGAGCGCAGCGACTGGGAGGAAATGCCTGTCGACCTAGTGGACTGGGACACCACGCGCAAGTGGGAACGTGATCATGCGACCCCAACCGGGGAAGCGCCTTCGCCGGCCATGAAAGAGGCCGAAGACGTCGACAAGGAAGAGACTGATGAACGCAACCTACAGAAGGCCCGTATGCCGGAGGTTTCTCCCGGGCTCGAGCTGCCAGATGAAGACGGCGTCTTTGCGCTCGACACTTTTCAGGGCACGCAGGAATTGGTTGAGCTGAAGCCCATCGACCTGGACGTGAACGCGAAGACGCGCCACGGGATAAGTACACTGAACCCTCTTGCCGCCTCGAAGGCCAATCTCGAGTTGGAGGGCGCGCACGCCAAGGTCCACCTGCATGTCAACGATCCGGCAATCTATCTCTCGCTCAACGTGAGCGACGAATCCGAGCCGGTTCTCTCCCACGCCGTAACCATCGACACAAGCCACGCAAGATCGGCCAGCAACAGCAAGCACGGCGCACACTCAGACAAATCGGGCTTCGCCATTGTCCGCGTGGACGAACGCAAGGCTGTGCGCATAGTCGGCGCCATAAGCGTAGGCCCCACGGGAAAGGTAACTCAGGACGAAAACGTAATTCCTACTAAAGTGGAAGTGGTGCCCGGCAAGCACTGGCTGCGCATCCAGCCGGAGCAGCAACTCACCATCGGCGAATATGCGCTGGTGGAGATTCTGTCCCCGTCCGACATCAACCCCTCGGTCTGGGACTTCCGGGTCAATCCGCAGCTAGGCGACAACCCCGGTTCGCTGGGCCCGATTCTGAAGCAGGCGAGTGAGCGGTAATGTGGCTCCTGAACTAGACGCTGCTGTTCGGTTTCTCCGTTGACTGTTTTCGGCGCCGGCTTACTACAAAATGTGCAAGCAGCAGAGTGGCTCCAACGGCGCTCAGCACAGCATCCGCGCCAGGCATGGCGCGTGGGCCCCAATATGCATAGCTTCTGCCATCGAGGTACGCCATATAAGCGACAGGCAGGTTGCCCAGTGAGTTGATGATGGCGTAGCGCGAACTGCCACTCTTGCCGGAGCCGCCCAGAAACTCCAGCGCCACTCCTGTGAACAAGGCGTAGCAGGCTCCGATGGTAAAGAGGTAGAGTACCGTGCTCGTGAAGTAAACCGAAGGCCGTAGCGCTCCCAGAGCGAGCAAAGCCAGAGCGGCCGCATTGAAAAGGCCGGCCAGCAGGAATGCGATTGGGGCACGAATCCGGACGGGAATCAATGACGCCGACATGGCGCCTGCGGCCATCAGCAGCGCTCCGGCCACGCCATTCATCCAGGCGACCTGGCGGCCGCTGACGCCGTAATCGGCCGCGAGGCCCGGCAGCAAACCGATCATGGCGCCACTGCACATGGGAAACGTAATAAGCAGCGTGTAGGGAATCGCTTCCCAGCGCAGAAAAGTGGAGCGAAACTCCTGCCAGAAGCGCGAAGCCGCCTCCCTCGCGGAGTGCTCGCCGAGTACCGATTGGCTTGGCGCGGCCAAGGCGAAGAGCGATGGCAAAGCGATCATGACCGCAACAATCCAACCAAGCGATCCAAGCCGAAGGCGGTCCGCAAGCGATACGAGCAGGAAGACTGCGAGCCCGCCGAAGGCCAGCGAACCGCTTTGGTAAAAACTGCCGGCAAGACGGCGGCTCTTTTCGCTACGCAGTGTGCCCATCATGCCGCCACATGCGGCCACGACAAGCCCTCCGAAGCACAAACCCAGGAACATGAAGCCGACTGCCCGCGACGACGCAAGACGGGGCTGGTGGAATGCAACTAACTGCGCTGCCGCAGCCGCAGCGGCCGCCAGCATGAGCCAGGTTCGCCGACGCAACCAGAAGTCCGTAATCGGGCCCCACAGAAAATAGATCGCATGTGGCAGGCTGACCAGCGCGACAATGCTGGCGCCGTGCGCGGGATCGACGCCCTCGCGCCTGAGCAAATAGGAAAGCGCACCGCCGACCAGTCCGATAGACATGACCGCCATGGGCGCAATGAGGAAGTTGAAGAGCCAGGGGCGCTCATTTG
>Ga0209483_1002234_pt1 | contig 13701 bp, 11 predicted proteins | sample NGEPerA_FD_184508 | JGI IMG/M metagenome (GOLD analysis project Ga0209483, IMG submission 184508) | Arctic peat soil microbial communities from the Barrow Environmental Observatory site, Barrow, Alaska, USA - NGEE PermafrostL2-A... | ecosystem: Environmental > Terrestrial > Soil > Wetlands >... | reverse complement strand
ATGGGCCCCCCACGGCGCGGGGTTCTTTGGTAGAGTGGGCGGCCCATGCAACCCCGCGCCGATGCGCCGATTTTTCTGGTCGGCTTCATGGCCTCGGGCAAGACCACGGTCGGCAAGCTGGTGGCCTCCCGAATTGGGTGGGCCTTCGCGGACATCGACGATCTGGTGATCAAGTCCGCCGGGCGCTCGGTGGCCGAGATCTTCGCCGCCGAAGGCGAAGAGGGCTTTCGTCGGCGCGAAAGCCAGGCCATCGCCGCCGCAGCGGCCCGCAAACGGTCGGTGATTGCCACCGGCGGCGGCGCCGCGTGCCGCGAGGAGAACCTGACGCTCATGCTGACGGTTGGGCGGGTGATCGCGCTCGGCGTCTCGGCCGAAGAGGCGGTGGCGCGCGCTGGATCGCAGTCCGGGCGCCCGCTGCTGGACGGGCAGGCCGATCCCCTGGGTGCGGCACGCGGGCTGCTCGATGTGCGGGCGCCGTTCTACGCGCGCGCCCACCAGCGGGTGGAAACCGAGGGGCGGGCCTCGAACGACATCGCGGCCGAGATCGTGGCCGGCCTGGGGCTCGATGACGCGGCGGAGCGACCATGAATGTCGTCGTCCCCGTCGAGCTCGGCGCGCGGGCCTACCGGGTGCAGATCGGGTCCTTCGCGCCCGAAGCCGCGGCCGAGATCCTGGCCAGCGCCTTCGGCCCCGCGGTGACTGGCGTGGCGCTGCTGGTCGACGAAGGCATGGCGGCGCGGGCGGCGCGCTTGCAGCCTCTGGTCACGGCGTTGCGCGCCCGATTGCCGCGGGTCGAGCTTTTCAACCTGCGCGCCGGCGAGACCTGCAAGAGCCTGACGGAGATCGAACGGACGCTCGAATGGCTGGCCGAGCAGGGCTACGATCGTCGGGCGGCGGTCATCGGCATCGGCGGGGGTGCCGCCACCGATCACGCCGGTTTCGCGGCGGCCGTCTATCTGCGGGGCATTCCTTTCGCGACCGTGCCGACCACCTTGCTGGCGATGGTCGACGCCTCGGTGGGCGGCAAGACCGGCGTCGATTTGCGCGCCGGCAAGAACCTGGTGGGGGCTTTCCATCAGCCCAGCGCGGTCATCGCCGATCTGGCGTTTCTGGACAGCCTGCCGGCACGCGAGCGCACGGCGGGCCTGGCCGAGGTGGTCAAGTGCGGCTTCATCGCCGATCCGGAGATTCTCGTGCTGCTCGAACGGTCGAGCTCCGGGCGGCCGTCGGAATGGCTGTCGCCCGAGTTGCTGATCGATCTCATCACCCGGGCCGTGCGGGTCAAGGCCGAGGTGGTCGCGGCCGACGAGACCGAAGGGGGCCGGCGCGCGATCCTCAACTTCGGTCACACCGTCGGCCACGCCCTCGAGTCCGCCTCCGGATACGACCTGCTTCACGGTGAGGCCATCTCGCTGGGTATGGTGGTGGCCTTGGACCTGGGGGCGGCGATGGGGATTGGGTCCCCGGAGCTGGCGACGCGGGCCCGGGTGCTGCTCGAAAAGCTGGGATTGCCTATCGACGCCGCGCGTCGTTTGGACGCCGGCGTACTGGCGCGGCTGTCGGTCGACAAGAAACGGCACGGCGACCAGATCCGCTTCGTTTTCTGCCCGGCCGCGGGCCAGGCGCGCCTGGTCGACATTTCGGCAGCCGACCTGGCGGCGCGCGTCCTCTCCAAAGCTTGACCCCCGAATCGGCAGCGGGTACAAGCGCAAGGACACGATGGCGAGCCCCTTCCGCGAGAGCATCCAGAACCTGCTCGACAAGGTTGACGGCGGCGTCGCCTGCGTGATCATGGGCTTCGACGGGATCACCCTCGACGCCTGCTCCAAAGATGGACAGGCCGCCGCGTTGCCCGACGTGCAGACGCTATCCATGGAGTTCGCACACCTCATCGCCCAGGCCCGCCGCACGCTCGGCTCGCTCGACGCCGGAATCCTGGAGGAGTTCACGCTGCGCACCGACGTGCTCACGCTGATGGTCCGGGTCCTGACGCCGGAGTATTTCCTGGCCTGCGCGATCATGCCGCAGGGTGGCCTGGGGCGGGCGCGCTACTTGTCAGAGGTCGCCGCGCCGGCCCTGCGCGCCGACCTCTGAAAAGGACGCCGACTCTCATGCCCAAAAAGGACAGCAAGGACAAGGCGCCGCCGCGGGCGCTCGAGGTGGTGGGCGCGCCGCCCGCCGGGCGCGCGCGCGCCGGTCAGCCGGAGGGCAGCTCCGGCATCGATTTCGAGTCGGTGCGGGTGTTGGCGCGCATCGCGGCCGAGTTCGACCTCGAGGAGATCGAGCTCAACGGGGCCGGGCACCTGCGTGTGCGGCGGGGCCTCCGCGACGGTGGGGTGACGCCCTTGCTCGCGCCGGCGCCCGCGCGCCCCATCGGGCTCACGCCGCCGGTCGATAGCGCGGACGAGACAGACGGCGCCTTCGTCACCTCGCCGTTCGTCGGGACGTTCTACCGCGCGGCCTCGCCGGAGACGCCGCCGTTCGTCGACAACGGGCAGGCGGTCCGCAAAGGTCAGGTGGTCTGCATCGTCGAGGCCATGAAGCTGATGAACGAGATCGAAGCCGAGGCGGACGGCCGGGTCGAGGAGATCCTGGTCAAGAACGGCGAGCACGTCGAATACGGCCAGCGCCTCATCCGCCTCTCCAAGTCCTGAGCGCGAATCCTGATTCCGCGTGTTTAAGAAAGTCCTAATAGCGAACCGCGGCGAGATTGCGCTGCGGGTGATTCGCGCTTGCCGGGAGATGGGCATTCGCTCGGTGGCGGTGCATTCGACCGCCGACGCCGACGCGCTGCACGTCCGGTTCGCCGACGAGAAGGTCTGCATCGGACCGCCGCAGGCGCGGGCCAGCTACCTGTCGATCCCGGCGCTCATCAGCGCCGCCGAGGTCACGCGCGCCGACGCGGTTCACCCCGGCTACGGCTTTCTCTCCGAGAACGCCCACTTCGCCGAGGTGGTGAAGAAGTGCGGCTTTCAGTGGATCGGGCCGCAGCCCGAAATCATGCGCCTCATGGGCGACAAGGTTTCGGCGCGCGCGACGATGGAGAAGTTCGGAGTCCCGACCTTGCCCGGCACCGGCGTCATCGAGACCGATCGCGACGCCGAAGAGGCCATCGAGCGGATCGGCCTGCCGGTCATCATCAAGGCCTCGGCGGGCGGTGGTGGTCGGGGGATGAAGGTGGTGGAGAACAAATCCCGCCTCTCGGCCCAGCTCAACGCCGCGCGCAGCGAGGCCAAGGCCGGGTTCGATAACCCGAACGTCTACCTAGAGCGGTTCATCGCCCGCCCGCGCCACGTCGAGGTTCAGGTGCTCGGCGACGGCACGCGCGCCATCTCGCTCGGCGAACGCGAGTGCTCGATTCAGCGTCGCCACCAGAAGCTGGTCGAGGAGGCGCCCAGCGTCGCGCTCGACGACGAGCGGCGTGCCAAGCTGCTGGGCGTTGCCCGCAAGGCCACCGAACGCCTCGGCTACCAGACGGTCGGCACGCTGGAGTTCCTGCTCGACGAGGACAAGCAGTTCTACTTCATGGAGATGAACACCCGGATCCAGGTCGAGCACACGGTGACCGAAGAGGTGTTCAGCGTCGACCTGGTGCGCGAGCAGATGAAGCTGGCGGCGGGGGAGCCGCTCAAGCTTCCCGCCGACATCCGCCCGCGTGGCCACGCCATCGAGCTGCGCATCAACGCCGAGGATCCCGTCACCTTCGCGCCTTCGCCGGGGCGCATCACGGCGCTCAACTTGCCGGGTGGGCTGGGCGTCCGCGTCGACACCCACATCTACAACCAGTACCTGGTCCCCCCGTTCTACGATTCTCTGCTGGCCAAGCTGATCGTGCGGGCCGAGACCCGTCCGGCGGCGCTGGCCCGGCTGCGGCGCGCGCTGGCCGAATTCGTGGTCGAGGGCTGCAAGACCAACCTGGACTTTTTCCGGCGCCTGTTGGCCAATGCCGAGTTCGTGGCCGGGAAGATGGACACGCACCTCGTCGAGCGGATGTAGACTTGTTCTGCCGGTGCTCACGAAGAAAGACAAGTATCTAGCGGCGGCCCAGAAGTTCCTGGAGCGCGGACACGATCACCGCGCCCTCGAAGAGTTCGGGCGCGTGGTCCAGGAAGATCCCAGCGACACGCGGACCTGGCTCAAGATGGCCGAGATCCACGTTCGCCACGGGGCCTTGACCGAGGCGCGCGAGATCTACCTGCGCACCGCCGAGATCTATATCGGCCAGGGCTTCCTGCCCAAGGCGGTCACCGTCTATCGAAGCGTCCTCAAGCTGACGCCGGGGCTGCCCAAGGTCCGCATGCAGCTCAGCGAAGTCTACCGCGGCCTGGGCATGGTGGCCGACGCGCTCAACGAGCTCGAACAGGCGGTCCTGGAGCTCCAGCAGGGTGGGCGGCCGGCGGACGCGCTGCCCGCGCTGCGCCGGATCGTCGAGCTTCACCCCGACAACGTCGTCTCGCGCATCCGCCTGGCCGAGGCCGCCTCGCAGTCCGGGCAGACGACGGAGGCAATCCGAGAGCTGGCCCAGGCCGCCGATCAGCTCAAGCTGGAGGGACGGGGCGACGAATTCGTGCGGGTCGCGGAGCGCCTACTGTTCCTCAGCCCCGGCAACGTTGCGGTGGCGCGCGAGCTGGCCGCCGCTTACATCGCGCGCAAGAATCCTCGGCTGGCGCTTTCGCGGCTGCAGGGCGCGCTCAAGGCCGCGCCGCGCGATCCCGAGACGGTGGCGCTGCTGGCCGAGGCGATGGTGCAGCTCGATCCGCGCAAGGCCATCTCGGTTTGGCGCGAGCTGGCAGAGATCCACGCCGCCGCCGGCCGCGAAGAGGCCCGCGACGCCACTGTCCGCGCCGCGCTGGCCCTGGATCCCGCCGATGGGGCGACCCTACAGCTGGCGGCGCGGTGGGGGATCTCCGTCGCTGTCTCGGCGGCCCGCGGCCGACCGCCGTCCCCGCCGACGTTGCACCCTTCGGCGGTGACGAGCCTGCGGCGTCCTACGCCGCCCATGTCGGCGCCGCTCGAGACCGCCGGCATGCTGTCGGGGCTCTCTCGCCCCGGAGTATCCGGCCTCACCCAGACGCCCAACGACGTGACCCGTATCCTGTCCGAGGCCGAGGTATTCGTGAAGTACGGCCTCGCCGAACGGGCTATCGATCACCTGCGCCGGATCTTCGCCTTCGAGCCCGAGCACCGGGGGGCCCGCGAACGTTTGGCCGCGGTCTTGGAACAGGTCGGACGCCAGCGGGAGGCAGCCGCGGAGCTCGCGACGCTCGCGACGCAGCTCGAGGCGGCCCGCGATCCCGAAGCACGGAGGATCGCCGAGCGTGCGCTTTCCATCGATCCCTCGTCGTCACAGGCCGCCAAGCTCTTGGGGCGAGCACCGGCGCCGCCGCCTGTTCCGAAGCCCACGGCGGAACCTCCCGTCGCCGCCGACGAGCTGACGCTCGAGCTCGATCAGCTGGACTTCTTCATGCAGCAGTCGATGCACGACGAGGCGCGCGCGGCGCTGGTGGAGCTAGAGGCGCGGTTTCCGGGCCAGGCGCAGGTGCGCGCCAGGCGCCGCGCGCTCTCGCCGATCGGCGCGGGCGCTGGTGCCATCCCCACCGATAATCCCGGGGCGGAGCCGCTGCACGCGCCGGTCGCCAAGCTCAGCCCGTCGGAGGACGCCGACCCGGCCACCCACGGCGATCTGGGCATCGCCTACAAACAGATGGGGCTTTACGATGCGGCGGTGGCGGAGTTTCGCATGCTGGCCGCCGACAAGACCCGGGCGGTCTTCGCGCTCACCATGATCGGTGAGTGTGTGGAGGCCAAGGGTGAGCTCGGCGAGGCGGTCGCGCGCTACAAGGAGGCCCTCAATCTGGCCCAGGCCACGCCGCAAGAATCGGTCGAGCTGTATTACCTGCTGGGTGCCGTCTTCGAGCAGCTGGGCGACGTCCGAGAGGCGCTGTATTTCTTCGAGAACGTGGGCAAGCGGGATCCGGGCTTTCGCGACGTCAACCGGCGGATCGCGGCGCTCAAGACGCCGAGCCAGAAACGGGCCTGACGTGCCGGCGCCGCCACAGTCGATCGACGATCGGGCGGCGGCCTACTTCGCCGAGCTGCAGGATCGGATCACCACCCGCATCGAAGAGATCGACGGGGGCGGACGATTTCGAGAGGACGGCTGGACCCGGCCCGCCGGCGGCGGTGGGCGAACGCGCGTGCTGGCCAACGGCGCGCTGTTCGAAAAAGCAGGGGTGGGCTTCTCCGACGTCCACGGTCAGCTCCGCCCCGAGATGGCCAAGGCGTTGCCGGGTGATGGAATCGCCTTTCGCGCCACCGGCGTCTCGCTGATCTTTCACCCGCGCAGCCCGCGCATCCCGACCGTCCACGCCAACGTGCGCCATGTCCAGCATGGGTCGGCTTCCTGGTTCGGTGGCGGCACCGACCTGACGCCGTACTATGTGGTGGCCGAGGACGCCACGCACTTTCACCGGACGTTGCGCGACCGCTGCGACGGGCACGACCCCAGTTTCTATCCGCGGTTCAAACGCTGGTGCGACGCGTACTTCTTTCTGCCCCACCGCAACGAGCCGCGCGGCGTGGGCGGCCTCTTCTTCGACTACTTGGGCGCGGGGGCCGAGGAGACGGCGGAACAGCCGCCGCCGGCTGCCCACGCGGCGGGCGAGAGCGACGCCGAGGCGATGTTCGCGTTCGTGCGCGGGATCGGCGACACGATCCTGGACGCCTACCTGCCGATCGTCGAACGCCGGCGCGGCGATCCCTGGGGCGAACGCGAGCGCCACTGGCAGCTGGCCCGCCGGGGACGCTACGTCGAGTTCAATCTGCTCTACGATCGCGGCACGGTCTTCGGCCTGCGCACCGACGGCCGGGTCGAGTCGATCTTGATGTCGCTGCCGCCCGAGGTCCGCTGGGAGTATGGCCTCGTCCCCGAGCCGGGGAGCGACGAGGCGGAATCCCTGGCCGCCATCTGCGCCCGCCGCGACTGGGCCGGCGCGGACGTCGACGCCGCTTCGCGCGGGCGCTAGTCGCTGGGGCCGGTCTTGCCCGCGCCGCGGGTGCGTCGCGGTGGTCGGGGGAGGGCCTTGGGCGCGCGCGCCGCCCGCCGTGGCTCGCGCGCCGGGAGCGCCTCGATCTCGGCGACCTCGCGCGGCGGGACCTTGAGGACGTCGCGAAACCGCCCCACGTCCAGCGTGAGCTGGCCGAGCAACATGTCGAGGAGCGTCTCCCCGAGCCGGCAGATGTCCGCCAGCCGCGCCACCCGCTCGACCACGAAATCGGCTTCGGCTTTGGCGCGTCGGCCGCCGCCCGGAACCGCCGTCGGCGCCGCCTGGGCCTCTCGGGCGATCGCCTCGGCCCGCCCCACCACCTCGACAGCGGCGCCGATCTCGCGCCGCTCGCGCTCGTTGATGACGCCGGAGATCATCTTCCAGAAGTCGGTCTCCGCCTGGTAGTGCTCCCGCCGCTGCCCGCGTACCCAGACTTTGTGGACGACGCCCCAGCGGCCGAGCGCCGCCAGGGTCATCGAGGCACTGCCCGCCGAGATGCCGAGGCGTGACTGAATCTCACTTTGGGGCAACGGCTCGCGCGAAAGATAGAGCAGGCCAAAGGCGCGCCCCATGGTGCGCGTGAACCCCCAGAACTGGATGATCCGGCCGCAGGCGTCGATCGCCAGATCGCGCGCCGCCGTCAGGTCGTCGTCGGTTGCCATGGCCGAAGCGTCACCAGATCCCGCGCGGCCGATCGCGTGGGCAGAGCCGAGCTTGGCTCGCCGGAGCCCGTCGCGGGGGAGGGGGAGGTCCCTTCGAGGGTCCTCGCGGCCAATTGCCCGCAGGCGGCGTCGATGTCGTCGCCGCGGGGCGTCCGAATGTAAACCGCCTGCCCGGTCGATCGGACGCGCTCCTGAAAAGTCCGGATCCGCTCGGCCGATGGCCGCGCGAAGCCTGGGCCGGCGAAGCCATTCCAGGGGATCAGGTTCACTTTGGACGGGATGTCCCGCAGCAGGCGGGGGAGTCGGTCGGCGTCGGCATCGCTGTCGTTGACCCCCGCCAATAGGACGTACTCGAAGGTCACCCGGCGTCCGTGCGAGAGCGGAAAGCGCGCGGCCGCCTCGAGCAGCGCCGCGATCGGCCAGCGCTTGTTGACGGGCATGATGCGGCTCCGCACCTCGTCGGTTGTTGCATTGAGCGAAATGGCCAGGTTCGGCGCCGGCGACAGCGCGCCCAGCTTGGCGATCCCCGAGACCAATCCGGAGGTCGAGATCGTGATCCGGCGGGGCGAGAAGGCCGCGCCCCAGGGATGCTGCAGCAGCGTCAGCGCGCGCGACACCTGGTCGAAGTTGTGCAGCGGCTCGCCCATCCCCATGAACACCAGATTGGTCGGCCGCCGTTCGGCCAGCGCGGCCGCGCGATAGACCTGCTCGACGATCTCGCCGGCCAGCAGATGGCGCGTGAAGCCGAGGGTCGCCGTCGCGCAGAAGCCGCAGTCGAGGGCACAGCCCACCTGCGACGAGATACAGAGTGTCAGTCGGCCCCGCTCGGCATCCTCGTCGGGGATCAGGACCGATTCGATGGGGTGGCCATCGCTGGTGCGAAAGCGAAGCTTGCGGGTCCCGTCGGCCGCGGTCTGGACGGCGTCGAGGGACAGCGGCTCCGTGTGGTGCTCGCGCTCCAGCGCCGCGCGCAGGGTCGCGGGAAGGTTGGTCATCGCGTCCAGCGAGACGGCTCCCCGACCATGCAACCAACGAAAGATCTGCTGGGCGCGATAGGCCGGCTCTCCCGCGCGCGCCACCCAGCGACCGAGCTCGTCGGGGATGAGGCTGCGCAGCTCGGGCGACGAATTTTGAGGCAACGCGGCGGCGGTCACGGCGGCGACAGGATAACGCCCGTGGCGGCGGGGTGCCAGCCGAGCGGCGCGGAGCGGCGCCGGGCTCAGCCGCGGCGATTCCGGCGGTCGGCGCGACGAGACGGTGCGCGCCTTCCCACGGCCAGCCCCAGGGCCAGGAGCAGCCCGACCAAGGCCGATCCGTGGTCGCCGCCGCCCGCTGCGTAGCTGCAGCCCGACTCGCCGCCGCCGCGCTGGCCAACCTGGGTCTGGATCGACTGGCACGAGTTGTTGAGCAGGCAGGTGCCTTTGCCGTCGGAGGTGATGCCGCACTGCCAGCATTCGCCGGGGCAGTTGATCGTCGAGCAGGGATCGGTCTCGCAGCCGCCCGTGGTGGGGACGCAACGCTGCCCGATCGGGCACTGCAAGGATAGGCAGGGGTTGGGGAGGCAGGCTCCCGTCGCCGGACTGCAGAAACTGCCTTGGTTGCAATGGACGTTGGCGCAGGGATCGGTCTGGCAGGCGCCCGCGACACAGCTCTGGTTGCTGCCGCACTTGCCGGGCTCGCAGAGATCGATGCAGCTGCCGTTCGCGCAGTATTGGTTGGTGCCGCAGGTGATCCCCAGGCACTTGTCGGTCTGGCAGATGCCCGCGACGCAGATCTTGCCCGTTGCACAGCCGAGCTGGTTGCAGTCGACGCAGCGGCCCTGCACGCAGGTCTGGGGCAGGGTGCAGGAGACGCCCGCGCAGTCGTCCACGCAGGCGCCGCTGGTCTCGTCGCAGTGCTGCCCGGAGAGGCAGGTCACGGTCGCGCAGCGCTGGGGGATGCAGTAGTTGCTGACGCACTTGTAGCCGAGCGGGCAGGGGAACTCACCGCTGCCGCACTGCAGCGTGCAGGCGCCGTCCTTACACCCGAACCCGTTGGGGCAATTGCCGGTGGTGTCGGGCTTGCCGTCGCAGTTGTTGTCCTGGCCGTTGCAGATCTCGCCGGCCGCCGGCAAGACGCAGCCGGTGCACACGAACCCGAGCGCGCCGGCGCAGGCCAGCTTGCCGGCCTTGCAGATACCGACGCCCACCTCGGCCTGCGTGAGGCCCGGGCACAGACAGGGCTGCCCGGTCTCCGGGAAGTTGCCGTTGTCGATGATGCCGTCGCAGTTGTCGTCGATGCCGTTGCAGATCTCCGTCTTGGGCGTACTGACCACGTTGCAGACCAACTTGCCGGCCACGCAGACGATGGTCCCGGCCTGGCAGGCGCCCAGGCCGTTGCCACAGGCCTCGCCCACCCCCGGCAGCGTGCCTTCATCGATCTGGCCGTTACAGTTGTCGTCGATGCCGTTGCAGACCTCCGGCTGGGGCGTCACCGTCGGCGCGTCGCAGGCGGTGTCGGTCCCGCTGGCGTTGCAGACCAGGAGGCCGTTGCGGTTGCAGGCGCCGATGAGGCCGTTGTTGCATTTTGCGCCCACCGGACCGGTCGGCCAGTTGCCGTTATCGACCAGGCCATCGCAGTTATCGTCAAGGCCGTTGCAGATCTCGGGCGGCACCGGGCAGCCGCACCCCTTGCCGCAGGCGTTGGGCGGCAGTCCCTCGTCGATCTGGCCGTTGCAGTTGTCGTCCTTGCAGTTGCAGATCTCGACCGCGCAGTGGTGCGCCGCCGTCCCGAGCTTGTTGTCCGGGTCGTTGGGGTCGTTGGGGCTGATCACGAATCCGTTGCAGTTCGGATTGGTGTTCCCGGGGGTGCAGGTCGAGCAGGCGTTCGAGACGCCTTCGTCGATGAGCCCGTTGCAGTTGTCGTCCAGGCCGTTGCAGATCTCCACCGGCGGGACGTTTTGCGCGATGATCCCGACGATGGCGCCCTTGGCGGCGTTCGCGTCGTTGAGCGACACACGGATCGAGGCGCCCGTGCCGCCGGCGGCCGCGATGGTGTCGTTCGCGTTGTCCGCGGTGGTGTCCGTGATGACGTAGACCTTCACGCCGAGCTTGTTCAGCAGACAGGCCTGATTGACGGGGTTGTAGACGTCGTAGTTCCCGCCCCCCGAGCAATCGGCGAGTTTGAAGGTGTTGTCGGGCGCGGTCGCATCGTCGCAGGTGTCGTCCCCATCGGTGACCACGACCATCACATTGTGCCGGCACGATCCCTTCGGATCGTTGGGGACGATCTCGTTCTGGAAGTAGAGGTTCGCGTAGAACAGCGAACGGCCGAGCGGCGTGTCGTCCTTGGGGTGCAGCTCGGGATCGGTCACGGCGCCATTGCTGGTCGGCGCTTCGTTGTTGTCGATCCACTTGTAGATTGCGGCCATCTGGGCGGCGCCGGGCGGGTCGAACTGGGCGGCGGTGGGCATGGTGCCGGGCGCGGCCGAGGTCACGCCGACCTCGAAGACCTGGGACGCGCCGCTCGTGAACCAAGTGTCGTAGGTCGTCTGGCTGGCCGAGTTGTTGGTGGTCATCAGGCAGCCAGCCGGATAGGTGGTGGCGTTGTGGAACGTGGTGGTGACCCGATTCGGCACCGTCATCGTCTGCGCCGGGGCTGCCACGTAGTGGCCGATCGGGCTTTGCCCGGTGTTGGTGCACTGGTTGGCCGAGAGGGTGGTATAGGCGTTCTGAACGGTCTGCGGGAACGACATGAGCCCGAAGTTCGCCTCATCCGTCCCCACCTGCTGCAGCGCCGACCGGATGCCGCTCTTCAGGCTGTAGATGCGGCTGGTCGTGCTCTGCGGGCAAACAGTCGTGCCGTCGGCCCGGTCGACGAGGTTCGAGTCCTCATGCATCGAACCGGAGGTGTCGAACAGGAACATGATGTTGGGGCGCAGCGACTGTGCGCTGGCCGGCGCTGCCGCGGCGCACGTCACGGCGGCCAAGAGAACGAGCTCAAGCCGAAGTCGGCGCATCATAGGGGGCCCTCGCTTCCTCTGGGTAGTCGCTGACCCGCGGGGGATCGAAAGGACCCTTTGAGGGTCCTTTTTTTAGTGATTGCCCGGGTGATCATGGTGGCAACGTCCCCGGCAGGCAGCAGCGAAAGCCCACCGACGGCAAGCGGACATCGATCCCCTGCGTCGTGTTGCCGCCGTCGCCCGTGATGGTGGCGTAGGGCGCCGGGACCGAAGCATTGCACTGTAGCCCGGGGGCGGAGGTGGTGGTGGTCGTGCCACTCGTGACCGTGAAGCTGGAGATGTCGTAGGCACCGCCGCGCATCTCGAACAGGCACGGTACGGTCGTGCACTGGGGGTTGCTGGGCGGCTTGGTGGACGTCAGATCGGTGGCGGTCCACTCCTTGACGTTGCCGCTCATGTCGAAGATCGAGTAGTTCAGGCTGGGGTTGATCGAGAAGCCCGTGCTCGTCTTGGTCGAGATGACCGATACGCAGGTGGTGCTGTCGCTGCCGGTCGGGATGGGCGCCGCGGTGCCCCCCTTCGAGGTCAGGTAGTCATTCCCGTTGCAATCCGCCGCCACGTAGGCGTTCCCGTACGGGAAGGTGGTGGCGGTGACGCCCTGGCAGGCCGCCTGCCACTCGGCGGCGGTGCAAACCCTCCAGTTGGGTCCCGCCAAGGCACAGGTCGCCTCGGCCTCCGCCATCGTGACGTTCGACCAGGGGAGCTTCCCAGGAACGGAGCAAGCCCGTCGGGTCGAGTCGAAGCCGTTGCTGGTCGACGTCGCGTCGTAGCGGCTCGCCTCGTAGCCGTACATCGTCACGTTCACCGACGGGACGTAGACCAACAGATCGTCCGTGGTCCGGTTGGAAAGCGAGTCGATCTCGTCGACCAGCCCGTCGCAGTCGTTGTCGAGGCCATCGCAGATCTCGACCCCCGGAGGCTTCATCGTCCCCATGCAGCGGTGGTCGCCGGGTTGCGAGTTGTCGCAGACCCAGGTGCCGGCGCCCGCGCAGGGACCGGTGCCGAAGATGCAGGCCTTGCCAATCAGGAAGCCCTCGTCGGTCTGCCCGTTGCAGTCGTTGTCGAGCCCGTCGCAGCCGAGCGAGGTGTCCTCGACAGCCTGGTAGGTGGTTGGATAGACGCACGACCACCCGTTTTGACCGAGGCAGGTCGGGTGGACCCCCGCGCAGACGCCCTGGGTCAGGCAGGTGGTGGTGGCGGCCTGAAGGTTGTCGTCGACCACGCCGTCGCAGTCGTTGTCGATGCCGTCGCAGATCTCGACGCCGCCGTTGGTCATGATGCACTCGGTCTCGCAGCCCGGGATGGTCGGATCGCGATCGTAGAAGTCCGGCAGGCAAGCGCCCTGCGTGCAGACGCCGGCCACGCAGCTGGCGGTTGCGAAGGGGAAGGCGCACTGGCGGTTGCAGCCGCCGCAGTTGTTGACGTCGGTCTGAAAGTCGAAGCCGTCGTCGACGATGCCGTTGCAGTCGTTGTCGATGCCGTCGCAGATCTCGATGCCGCCGTTGGTCTTGGTGCACTCGCAGCCGTTGGAGGGGTCGTTGTCGGCATCGAAGAAGCCGGCCTCGCAGGTGAACTGGCAGGCCCCCTTCACGCAGGCGGGCGTCGCGTTGGGCACGATGCACTGGTGAAAGCAGGTGCCGCAGTTGGCGACATCGGTCTGCAGATCGATCGAGTTCGGGTTGCAGGTCTGAATGCCGCCTGTGCCCCCGGTGCCGCTGGTGCCCGCGCTTCCCCCGGCACCCCCGGCGGCGTCCGCATGGCCGCCCGATCCGCCCGGATGTGCGTCGAAGGTAATGACGCCCGTGTCCGTCTTGGCCGAACCGTCGGTCACGACCGCGGCGTCGACGGGAATGACGCCCACGCCGAAGTCGTAGAGATGGTCGTGGCAACCGGCCGCGGTCCCCGCCGCTGCCACCGCCACCCAAAACAGACCGGATCTGAATAGGTTAACCAACCGCCCCGCGATCATAGGTTTGCCTACTAAGTATACTTC
>Ga0209483_1002230_pt1 | contig 13710 bp, 7 predicted proteins | sample NGEPerA_FD_184508 | JGI IMG/M metagenome (GOLD analysis project Ga0209483, IMG submission 184508) | Arctic peat soil microbial communities from the Barrow Environmental Observatory site, Barrow, Alaska, USA - NGEE PermafrostL2-A... | ecosystem: Environmental > Terrestrial > Soil > Wetlands > Peat... | reverse complement strand
GAATACAAGTAACCGACCTGCACCAAAGCCGTATTGCAAAGAAGAGCGTTACGCGGAACTAAAAGGCCTTCACGATGCCATGTTCAAAATACTCACAGAGATGGATCTCAGCAATCCTCTCTACTGGGGTGCGGTCAATCGAATGTTGATTGCTGAAAACATGATCACTGAGCACCTCTTGACTGAGATGACGACCTGATCCCTGCAGAACAGGGTGCGCGGCGCGTCGAGCGCAGCGCAGAGTCTTTGGCGCAAAGAGACGATACAGAATCCCCATTTACGGATAATTCACCGATTCAGACTCTGGCTCGTGTTCGTCGCAGTAAGGATTCCCGTCATCAGCGGCCACTGTCGCTGATTTAGAGCAGTTTACGCACTTCCATGTGGTGCCAGCATGCCTCGGGCACGCAAGCAAATCTCTGCTCCCCTCAGTCGTCGTCCAATCGCGGGCGCACGCCCAAATCCACGTCGCGTCTTCACGAGTGAATCCAGACGTCACCGGGGCGTGCGAGTGCACCAGGCAGCTCGGTGCGTTGCATGAAATGCGGTTGCCTTCTATCGTCATGTGAGGGGATTAACCGAAAGCTAGGTCTCGCATTTGACGAATGATTCGCCTGGCAAAGTCAAATTCTGATCTTGGCAAGTGCCGTTTAGGCACAGAGGTTGGAGCAAAAGGTTTGAATCGCTACCTTGCACAAGCCCTTTGTAATCGACTGTGTGGCCGGGCTCAATTGGTGGCAGTGTGAATGTCGCAGATGCGACAAAGTTGGTGTACTGAACCGTGTCTTGGCCCTGGACAAATGTCAGTACCACTTGGCAACTCGGCGCGCCAGCAACGTTGCCAGTGTTTTTGACCCACACCTGAACTGTCGCTTGCCCGAATTCGACGACAGTTCCGTAGTTCGTTGCAAAGCCTCCCGTATACGAACTGATCCGTGCAGCGGAAGTCGTTGTCGTCGCCATTTGCGCTTGAACTCGATCAGCGCGTCGCACTTGGTAAAAGAGCGCGGCCGCAAGAATTAGACAGACAGCAACCAGGACCGTTACTGCGACAACAAGTGCATCGCGCCTCCGGGCCGATTCACTCACTTTGGCTCACTTATCGAGACACTGCACGGGTCTACCGTCGCTGGAGACGCGAGCCGTCGAATCCCGGCAAGGATCTCGTAACTTGTAACCATCGGTGAGTAATCGTAGTCCTCGCCATTGTCGGGACACCTAAGACGATTCCGCGGAGGGTCCCTCTTAGGCCAATGGAACGTCGCCGAACCAAAAGGGCTCGCAGAGCGCCAGGCCAGCGATCTCATCTTTTGCGGAGAAACGGTCGTCGTATCGAAATAGAACATCCGCTTTTGCGCGCATGGCTGACGCCAGGTGGACGGCATCCCCCGGTTTTAGTCCATGCGTTCTGGATAGCTTCCTCGCTTCCAATGCCAGAGTTAGATCAAGCTCCACCCACAGGATGCGGTCGGAACGAAGAATCGCCTCTATCTTCGATTCTCTGTCCGGCGATAGTGGCGCAGACTCTCCCTTCATCCTTATGACTTCAGCGGCAACGAACGTTGACGCGACGATTTGAATTTGTTCCTTCTCAGCGGCGTCCAGCACCTGACGAACGATCGCCCCTCGATTCTTTTCGTCACGTATCGCTGCGATGTAAACAGAACTGTCCAAGTACGGTCGAGTGTAAGTCTTGATAATCACGAACTGACCCGCTCCCAGTATTCAGCAAGTGAAAGTCCACCCGTAAAGTCCGGATCGAGGCCGACAAGATCTGTCAACGGTTCCGAATCTGGCAATACAGAGAACTCAGCATCCTCAACACGAAGAGGTTGCCCACTCGAATTCCTAACGACAATTCCGGAAACCACGACTCGACGCCTTAGCGCGTCCTTGATGTCGTCGAGTTGTTCATCGGAAAATCGGCATGAAACGGGACGGCGAGAGACGGGATCGAGGAGTTGAAATTTGTTTGGCCCGCGAGTCGAGATCGTGTCGAGAGTCCCCGTGATCGACCCGAGAGCTCGAGATCGAGCTGCTTGAAGCTTCACCAAATTTTCGGTGATCTTGCTTGTGGCCCTTGCTGTGACCACCGTGTCGTCAGACCTAACGCTTGCTTCCAGATACTCGACACCCGGAGTCCCAAAAGGGCGAGCCAGTTTTGTGAGACTACGAAGAGATTTCGACGAAAAATACTCTGGTAGAAGATCGCCTGCCTCGACCACCCTGAGAGCGGTGACGAATTCTCTTCCGACAGCGAGAGCATCATCACTTATGTCCTCAGCCGTCAGGACGGCTTGAGCGCTTCCAATGCTGAGACCGGTCACGTACCAGGTCAGGGTATGGCCGGGCGCGTGCGCGCCTTGAAGGTCTCCTAGAATGCTCAGCGTCTCAGTGAGTACGGAAGCGAGCGCCGCCGCGGGGACACGATTTCGGGGCCCTTCAATCTTGAGGGTGAGATTCGTCATTGACGGAGCCCCCTTCACATCGGTCGGGAATGGTTATCCTCCTGCTCACAACCCTACACACAACGGCCTACATCCCAGCGCCGAGGGGCGACGCTTAGTCGCCAGCACGATCTCGCGTCTTGTCTTGGTCATAGCCATGATCGTCTCAAAGAATCGTTCGCCGTCGGCTTCACCGACTGCTTCGATTGTTTCTTCGGTCTTATTCATTGTGCGCCACTAAACACCTCGTGCAACAGTGCGCTGGAGCTTTATGTCTCGCTAAGTAGTTCGTGGTGTCAAGGGCGACCAATGGAGGCCCACGTCTCTAAACCAACCACTTACTACTACCTCTACCCAACTACTTCTTTAGCCTCTTTCTACTACTCCCCCTCTTCCCTTTCTTAACCACTTCTGAGACCATTTTTTGACATCAGTTCGTAGTTGCATTTTCGCTGAACTCCGGAAAAGCAAAATTTTCGTTAACACAGGCACGTCTGCACTGTTGCCACAGTGCCCAAAAGTCGCGCGCGCGCGAGCTTTCAATGAAGAACGAGATCATCGTGGCGCGAACGCGCGGTACCAAGACAATCCAACGAGTACCCGGCGCCCAGCCGTGCCCCCAATTAGGAGATCACTCAATGCCTAAACCCACTTCCGTAGCCACCATCGCCCGAATAAAGCCTGAAGGCAAAAAGGGAGCCCGGCGCTACGCCAAGTACATCGCCGGTGGTGCGAAAGTCCAAGAGATTGGCATGAGTGAGCGAGAAATCAAGGGCACCTCGCACTACTACGCCGTGGGCGGTGCTCGTTGGTTCGGAGGCTCCTGTGCGGCACTGGGAATCATTGAGGGCTCGGTCGTTCACGAGCGTGACCTTGAACGACTTCTCCGCCAAGAGGACCCGAGAACCGGCGAACTTCTACCCAACAACGGAACTCCAAGGGCCAAGATCTCCGCTTTCGACCTTACGATCTCCGTGCCCAAAGAGCTCTCGATCTACTACATGATGGCCGACTTCGAAACCCAAAAGGCCATCTACGAGATGCTCGGGAGGGCGAACCTCTCGGCCCTGGAATACGCCGATACCTACGCCAGCAAGGTGCGGCGGGGCAAGGGGGGCGTCGTTACTCTTAGTTCCGACGGGCTCGTCGTAGCCGGGACCTTTCACTCGACCACTCGTCCCGTAGAGGGCATGACCGCCCCAGGGCTCCATTTTCACAACGCCATTCTCAACATGGCCCACCTCGACGGAATCGTATCCGCTCTCGACGGCAAAGAAGTCTTCGCACTTCAGGGCGTATTCGCCGCTCTGGCCGGGCAGATTATTACCGAGTGGACCGAAGAGAATCTGAACTTCCACTGGGTACACGACGACAAGGGCATCCCCCGCGTTGAGGGGTTCGACGAGGGGATTCGCCGCAATCTCTCGCTTCGTCAGCAGCAGACCTTGGAGAGCGCTATCGCCGCCGGGGCCGACATCACTCGGCGCAAAGACATGGACTACCACCAGCGCATTACCAAAGAAGGTAAAAGTCTCTGTGACACTGACGTTGAGGCGTTAGCACCCGCCAAGAAGATGCTCGCCGAGCAGAGCTACACGATCGACGTAATTGATGGGCAACTCGCGGAGATCGACAAGTCTTACTCAGAGCGTGCACAGCAGGTCATCGCCGATCAAACCTTTCTCGCGGAGAACTTTGAGCCACAACCCACGGATGAATCCAAAATCGGGAACTGGCGTTTCCGGGCAGCCTTAGCCCTCACCGGAGCCACTCCTGATGACGCCCCGCGTCAGTTGAGTGACGAAGAGTGGCATCGCCTGAATGCAGCCCTTGAGACCGATGAGCGCACGTCGGAGCAGAAGCGAGACGACCTGGCTCACGAGGCGATGATGAGCGTTGGCCGCCTGCAAGCTACCTGGCACGAGTCCGACTTACGAAAAGCCCTACTGGTCGCGGGCATCCCCCGCACAGAGGCCATCGAGCGATCCGAAGCTTTCATCGCCAGCTCTGACGCCATCCGGCTTTTCGGCGACGACGACGACCCTGCGCGCCAACTTCGTGTCGCCTACGAGCACCAGAGCGTGTTCGCTACCAGGGAGTTAGTGGAGAAAGAAGACTACGTATTTGACTTCGCAGAAAGCGGTATCGGCCAGGCTCCACGGATCCTTAATGAAGCCCAACTGGATGACATCGTCACCCAAATGAGACAGCGCGGCTACGTCATGGAGATCGGATCTGAGCAGTACCAGATGGTCTATGCGTTGCTCTGTGGAACCAACCGAGTCACGGCAGTGGTAGGGCTGGCCGGATCTGGAAAGAGCACCGGCGCCGAGATGTACAGCCTCGCCTTGGAGGCTGGATTCTTGGCTCAGCGCGAAGGCTACCTTGGTCCAACTACACACTCAAACGACCCATCATTGGTCCGTCACCACGTTGTCGGCGCGGCCCTGGCCGCCGCCGCCGCCGAGAACCTCGAAGAGAGCGCGGGTATCCCGTCGTACTCCTTTGCCATGTTGTTGTCGCGTCTTGAGAGCGGATCGGTCGTGCTCGAGCCTGGGGCCACGGTCATCATTGACGAGGCCTCGCAGGCCAGTACCGATCAACTGGAACGGTTGGCTCATCAGTTAGAGCGCGTAAATGGCCGCTTAGCGATGTTAGGTGACCCGCGTCAGAAGCAGAGCGTGGAGGCCGGGGGCATGTTCGCCACGATCGTCGCCACCCTGCCCGAAGCCGTCGTTCGACTCCACGAAACCCGGCGCCAAAAGAACCTCGAAGAGCGTGCCGTGCTCGCCTATCTCCACGACGCTCGCGCCAACACAGGGGATAAATTCCTTCAACTGTCACAGGGCTCACGCGAAGCTTTATTGCGTCAAGGCGTCTCAGCCGAGTTCTTGGACACCTTAAAGGGCCCTAAAGATGCCGTCGACTGGTACTTCCGCAACAACCGCGTGAAGAGTTTCGAGAATTCTGACGAGGAAGACCACGCAGCCGTTTCTCGCTACTGGGACGAGGTGGAAAAGGCGTTGCGTAATGGAGAGGACCCCACCAAGGCCACCCTCATCATGGCCAAGAGCAATGAGAAAATCCGGGATCTCGACACCGCCGCCATTGACGAGGCCGTCAGACGAGGCCACCTCGATCCCAACCAGACGGTGGAGTTTGGCAAGAGGACTCTCCTCATCGGTCAGCGCATTCTCTCGCGCAAAGTCGATCGCCGCCTCGATGTCCTAAATGGCTACGGTGCCGTTGTCATCGGGGTAGAAGAAGTGGTCTCTTCTTATGTGGTAACCCTCAAGGGAGGTAGTCCCTACTCCACGACCCGCACGTTGGCTGGTGCCCCCGTCATCGGAGATCTCATCTACGAGAAGTTCTCCCGGGAGCGTGTACAGCGTGAAAAGACCAACTCTGAGATCGACCTCACTCGGCGCATCGAGCACTTAGAAAATGCCAAAGCCCAACTCGCCAACGCCCACGAACGAGTAGCTCGCGCCAAGGCCCGGGTCTCCAAACTTGACTCACTACTGTCTAACGCACGCACCGAGAGCTCGCGCGCGAAGTACCGCGCCTCTTTTGCGGCCGCAAGTAAGTCTCTCGACAGCGCGAAGGCCGAGCGCGCCAAGTCCCGAGGGCTGGTGGCCTCTCGTGAAGAGAAGTTGGCGGAGGCGCAAGAGTGGGTCCGTTGGGCGCAGGCAATGCCCGATGGTGAGTGTTCGGTGGGGCTCGCCGTTACAGCGGCCACGCCTAAGAAGACCGATACGCGCCTGAAGGTTCGCTTAGATGACGGTGAGATCCGTCACCTAACCGAGGACTTCGTCGGGAAGCACACCGATGCTGCTTATGCCGTCACAGACCAACGAAGTCAGGGCCAAAGCGTTGGCGTTGGCATCGTTGCGGATGCTCCGAACTACACCATGCTCTCACGCGACCGCGAGACCACCGAGATCTACCAGACCGTCCCACGCGATCGTGATGAAGAGGCCAAGGTCATGGCCGAACGCGCGGCCAGCCTGCAACCAGTTACCAGCTGGCTCACCACTCAACTCTCCGAAGACCGCGCCAACGCCTTCTTGGTTGGTGAAGCCCACCGGCTTCGCACCAGCGCCGAGTCCAATAAGTTCGCGGTCACCGATCAGATGACGGTGCGCGTGGAGAAAGGTGATGACACCATCACCCAGTCCGTCTCCCAGGACGTAGCGCGCTCTAACTGGTTGGGTGAACGCAAAGTTGCTGTCGCGCGCACCACCGCACGCGTCCACGAGCTAAGTGACGCCATCGTTAGGGAAACCGTCGCCATGGCCGGCGGCACGTTGCATTATGACAAGATCGATGACCGCTTGTGGGTAAAAAACATGCCCGTGGTCGTAGGTCGGGGAGATGTAAAGGGACTCGAACACGGCAAGACCTACTTCGTGACGGGGGCCGCTTCGCGGGGCCTACGCATGGACGCGGGAGACGGCCACACGGTAAGCCTCACTCCTGAAGAGGTGGCTACCCACATCGACAGTGCGTATGCCATCACCGCCGCGCGCATGCGAGTTGGCATCGACGCCGAGGCCTACGTCGTAGAAGCCCACGGACTTTCCGACAGTGACATAGCTCGCCTCGAGGAAACTGAAGTTCCTACTGAGATCATCATCGTCGATCCCCAACTCGAAGTCGATCACGAATACGACAACGCGTGCCGAGCGCAGGTCCAAGATGCCCTTGAGGCCGATCTCAAGGTGGAGCCTCGTTCTCACAGCGCCATGTATTTCCGTGAGTACATGGAGAAGAAGTACGGAGCCGAGGTGGGCATCGACTCTCTCCAAGCCGAGATGAATCGCATCAGTAGCGAGGTCTACGAAGTACGCAACATGGATCCGCGCGATCTCGCGCGACGCGACTTGGACCGTGAGATCCATGGTGTCTCGGTGCGAACCAAGAACGCCAAGGAGCGCGTGGCCAAGCTCTGGGGAAGCCCGGTCGAGGACATTTCAATCGTAGAAGAAGTAGTGCGTCCTCAGTTCTTCACTGAGCCTGAAGAGGGTGCCGGAGACGACACAGCGAAACCCACCAAAGAGTTAGCCGAAGAGACTCGAATTGACCTACGCGATACCTTGCACAACCTTGACGCCCTGAAAGCTGAGCGCGCGAAATTGGATCGGCGCTATGAGGTGGTAATCAGTGACGTGCCCGATGACGATCCGGCAGTAGTTAAGGAGATCACTCGAAGCCAAGCGCGTCACGAAAGCGCTATGGCGCGCGAAAGCGAAGTGGCCGAACTCCTCGATCATTACGTTGGTCTTCGTGTTCTTGACGCCGAGAAGGCGCCTCGCCCCTATCACGAAGCCGCGGGTCTCATCCTCGATGAGAAGGCGCCTGAGTATAAGCAGAGCCAAGAACTGCTGGTACGCGTAGAAGAGTTTAGAACCAAGTGGAACGTAAAGGACCGCGATCTCCCTCTGGGAACCAAACCTGAGAAGGACGCCAAAGATCCCGCCAAGAATGCGCTGCGGCTCGAGGAGTACGAGAACCTCACGGCTCTAATCAGGGGCCACGAAGCTCAGATTGGGCTTGTTCGCACCATCTAAAAGGCCTGTTCGTCCCTTGTTGTGGTGGCGTATGCACCAACTGAAGACTCCCACACAATCATCGTGAAGGGAGTTTCTATGGCCACCACTAATCGCAAACCGCGCAAGGACAACTCAGAACTCATCGACAAACTGACCGAAGGCATTGCCAGTTTGACCACCAGTGAAAAATGGCGAGAGTATCTCGAATTCCAATCTCAATTCACGAGGTACTCACCACAAAATGTGAGTCTCATTGGGTATCAGGACCCCTATGCAACACAAGTCGCTGGGTACAACACATGGAAGAAGCAGGGCCGCTTTGTCAAAAAGGGCGAGGTCGGAATTTCGATCCTTGCTCCAGTGACGTACAAAGAAAAGGACGAGGACACGGGCGAAGAGACCAAGAGCATTAGGGGATTCCGATGGGCGTCAGTCTTTGACATTCGACAGACCGACGGGGAGGACATTCCAGAGATCGCGCAAAAGCTAACTGGTGAAGACACTGAGCACATCTACGAAGACTTGGTCCGCTTTGCGAACTCGATCGGTAGCAACGTGAGCGACTACGACTTTGAGGGCGGGCCGAACGGTGATTATGACCGAAAAACGAAAGCAATCCGCATCGAAGTCAAAAACTCTGAGATCCAACGTGTCAAGACCCTGGCTCACGAACTCGGGCACGCTCTGCTTCACGGTGGAAATGAAAACAGAGAAGTGTTAGATCTCGATCCCAAAACACGTGAGCTTAGAGAGCTCGAAGCGGAGTCCACCGCGTTCGTCGTTTGCAAAGCCCTCGACATTGACTCCGATGACTACTCGTTTGGATACGTCGTTGGGTGGGCTGGTGGCGGTGATGAGGCTATTGCGAGCATCAAGAAGTCCCAAGTTCGGATCCAAAGCGCAGCCAAGACCATCCTCGAACCGTTCGAGGAAGAGCGCGAGCGCAGGGTCGAGCAAGCTCGGATCCTTAGTGAGGAGACCGTCCACGAGGAACCACTCGAGCCTGCTCAGTCGCTGGAGGCCCTGCGTAAAGCCGCGGCCAAGTGCCAGAACGAATTTGCGACTTCGTCAGCAAGAAAAGACAGCCCTGAAGATTTGGCGCGACTTGACTTAGACATCGAGCTCCACCATTTGACTTGGCGGCGATTTGTAGCAGTCCATGCCGGAGTCCCTGTCGATACGATTGACGAGGAGATTGACACCGCCAACGCGAACTACCAGGTGATTACAGGCAAGGATCCAGATCCCAGCCGACACGCCAGGCTCATAAAGGAGTCTCAATCTCGTCACGCGAGTGATGCAGAGAGGGTTGTTAAGTCCAAGGGGGCACTTGCGAACTACCGAGAGGTACTACGCCAGAAGCTGAGCGAACAAGATGACGCCTGGATTGAGCAGCTCGGTCCACTCCAGAGTGAAGATGATCTCTTAGAGGTCGTTGAGTTTCGCCGCAACTTCGACATAATCGATCCTGAGCGGCCCTACGGAGACCCCGAATCCGAGACCCCCGAGCAATCTCTCCAGCGGATCCGCTTAGAAAAGCAGATCGCAGCAATGCAGGTCGATGTTGGCCTTTACCAATCTCGCTAACCGTGTGGCGAAGCCAATGCGGGCCGACACTGTCGTAGGAGCCGGGGACTCCTCCCTCGCCGGAGTTAATAGGAGAACCAACCATGAGCCAGACCCCCACTTCTACCCGATCGAAGAGTTGGACGCGGGGCCGCTAAGCGATGGCCGGGAACTCAATAGCTACGATGGAAGCTGCGGTGGCCGAAGCTCGCAAACTACACGAGTTTGCAAAGGTCGAGTTGCAACTGGCCGAGACCCAAGCCGAACTCTCTGCCCTGATCGTCAAGGACGCGCGCGACGCCATCATTCGCGTCGAAGACCACCTCTCCGCGACGCTCCAGCGCGTCGATGCGACCGTTGGCAAGGTCGTGCTCACCGGAACCGCGCTAGAACGGGACGTCGACTTGGTAAGAGTGGCCGTGGCGCGCGGGACTCTGCTCGCCGAGAGTCGCAAACAACGCCCCGAAGACCAGGACTACGCGCGCTGGTGCTTAGACGTTGCGATTCATCGTGTCACCAACGAGATCAAGGCCTCCAAACCGGCGAGTGACGAAAAAGAGTGGCTCAAGATCGCCTTGGATTCAAATAATGAGCAGTACGACATCGTCACTGGGAAAACGCCAGTCCCTGAGACCGAGTACCTGCGTGTGCTCACTGAGATCCTGGAGAAGCCAGAAAACATCGTCGATGAAGGGTGGTTAAGCGCCCAACGCGAGGTTCTCGAAGCTCGTGATCCAACTGAGGCCAGAATCCGCGCACCCCAAGTAGATCTCAGTCTGACGCACTAAATACTGGCGCGAGAGCGCAATTGGCAAACGGTAGTTCCCGCAAAGGGAGCACCAATGAAACAAAGAGGGTAAGCCCAAGGCCGCCTTCGCTACAGAAGGAGGCCCGCACCATCGCTGACTCCATGACCGCGCGTGACGGTGCAGTGATGAACACATACGTCTGTGGTGAGTGCCACCAGTTCCACATCGGCCATGCTCGCTGATTTGGCCCCCAGCGTCTCGCGCAAACGGTAGATGTCATGGCCAGTGCTCACACTCACGTCGAAGTAGGCCTCTTGGCTGGGGTTGCTTTAGGTGTTGCCCTACACCTCAGCCCCGAGGCCTCAGCAATAGTCTCCCTGTCCAGTGGGGGCGCAGCCCTTCTCCCCGATTTTGACAGCCGAAATAGCGCGGCCAGTCACGTCTTTGGCGAACTGAGCGTTGTTGCTCTCGCGCCGTTTCGCGTTCTTACCTTCGGTCACCGCAAGCTCACTCACACGCTCTTTTGGTCCGCGGGTATGTGGGCATTGATCTACTTCTGGATTGGGCACCTCTTCCCAACTTCTAACGGACTGTATCCCCCTTACTGGCCGATTCGGCTACTTATTCCCGTGGGGCTCTCACTGCTCGCCGTTAGATCACTGCTCACGAGCTCCGGAGCGTTCAAGGCAATTGTGCCTCGCCGGCTCCTGGCGTTCTGCTACTTCATCACCGTCTTGATAATGGGTTATCTGTGTCATCAACTCAGTGTCGGTCCAGGTTTTGTTGAAGCCATGGCTTTGGCCATTGGCGTAGGTAGTGCCTCACACGTAGTCGCTGACGCCTTCTTTGAGAGCGGTGTTCCAATGTATTGGCCACTGTTTCCTTGGTTTCGCTCTCACGTTGCCTTCGCGCACTTTCCCGTGTACAACGAGAGCCCCGGTGGTCGTAAGCACCGCTCCATCGCTGATCACTTGATCGGTGACGTGGCGCTGTTAGGTGCCATTGCTTTAACTGTGCTCTATCTACACTGAGGCGATCGATCGCTTACAGGTCGGACACACACTTCCGCTTACACAGATGTGTCTGGAGTCATCGAATGGATCAGTCCATTCGCCACCGCACGGCACCCTACTCTCTGGCGGGAGCGCCCTAGCCTTCGGATCAATTAACGGCTCCGTCTTAGGGCGGCGCCGCCTGGTCTTTGGCGGAGCCGATGGAGTAGGTGTGACCGGGTCCGCGAGACGAACCAATGGGCGCGCTACTGGATCAACTGAGCGTGCAGGTGGCCCCACCGAGGCACTAACAACTGGTCGAACGATTAGCTTTCTCGCAAGAGGCTCTGTTGGAGGCACCACTGGCCGTGCGAACACAGCGCCACCTGGCGCAGTCGACGTCGCTACATTCGGGGCTTCTACTGGCTCCGAGGGTGCTTCAGTACTCGGAGAAGTCGTGACGCGCTCCGCAGCTGCTTTTCCTCGGGCGACTACGGCAGCCTTTGGCCGACGCCAAATGCCTCTCGAGTAATCGGTGAAGCGTTCTTTGCGAGTACGGGTGCGTAGGCGCAGTTCCTCGGTGCTCTCACGGAAAGGCATGGGGACAACCCCTCGATCACGGTAGGGATCCTCTAACGCCCAGATCGGCATCTTTAGTTCAGTGAAACCACCACGTGTTAGTGCCAGAGCCTGTCCTGGCTCACCCGTCTCGAAATTAGAAGTTTGCATCCGAGTGATGTAGCCGCCCTGAACCAAAGACTCAGACGCAATTTGTCCTTCACCAAATGACACGTGCGCGCCGCCCGCGATGGAGGCGAGTTCATTAATGAAGTGTGCGTCCGTGATTCCAGGAAGGATGAGCATTAGGGTCGCCGCGCCCAAAAAGATCAATGCCTTGTCGGGCCCGAGCATCTCACTTACCTGAGCTCGTGACTGGAAGATCGCCAGCACTTGGACCCCGAGTGATCGCATCGTCGAATACAGACTTTCGATCTGTGGAACAGGTGAAAGGTTGGCCATTTCATCCAAGATGCAGTAGCACTTGTACGGCAACCGCTCACCTTCTTGCATGCGCGCGTAACGTCCGAGACCAATGAGCAGGCGATTCACTAAGACCGCAAAGATGCTGCGCGTGGTGTAGATGTGCTCCATGTCACCCACCAAGAACAAGGCCTCACTCTGATCGCTCTCGATCCACTCGTTGATCTGAAAGTTGGGATCACGGGTTGCGCGATACGCGCTTCCTGTCGCCAGACGAGCGAGGTAGTTCTGCAAAGTGGCGTCGATTGACTGTCCCGTTCCCGCCGCCCCTGAGAGTCCGGCCTTCTCCTTCCACGCGATGGCCTCTTCGTCCATACGCGTCTCCATGTCAAGCATGAACTTTCTGATGTTGATAAAGTCCGCACACATCTCGGGCTCTCGATCACGAAGTGTATTTTCGACTTCGGTGACTTCTGGGTTGCCCCACCTCTTAGCCAGTCCGAAGGCCCATTCGAGATTTTTGTTGGCGATGTTGGCCGCCCGGAAACACGGTGCCAGAATTCTCGTTGCAGAAATTGCCCAGAACTCGTCCTTCGTCCGATTGTGAGAATCAACTGCCGCTTCAGTGGACATCGCGGCAATAATCTGTGCGTTCTCGGCAGTGTCACACAACGAGATTGGAGACCATCTCGTCTGGTCACCGTACTCATCGGTCTCCGCAGTAGCTCCCGTAAGGTCGAACATCCGGACTCGAAAGCCACACGAGCGCAGCCACGGTACAAATGAGACGTAGTCCTGGGTCTTGACGCTGGTGATAATGAGTTTGGTACGCACTGTCCCGTCGAGTCCACCAACGGCCCGGTTGAGAATCTGAGTCTTGCCAGATCCGGGTTCACCAAAGACCACCCCCTGGCCCTCAAAAGGCAAACCAAAATCGATTTCTTCCTTCTTCTTTCCCCACTTTGGAGCGAGGCTGGCAACTCCGAGTGACAGCCGCGAAGGCATGTCCTTCTCTTTGATGAGAAATGGCTGGACAGTGTTTTGCACTTGGGTGAAGTGGGAGCCTTGTGATGCCTTGGCGGGGGCAAACTCCGCGCCACTTACAGCCTTGCGAACGGTGCGATGAAAGGTGAAGAGACCTTTCTTCTCATCCAAACTGGCGACATCGAACCTATGAATGAACTCTCCCACTACGAGTGCCCAAACCAAAAAGCAGAGGATGACCAAAAACTTGCTCGGCAGTGAGATCAGAACCAGTGGCCCAGCAAGCAATGCGGCAAAGAGAAGGGAGGGAGTTAGCGCGTGAACAAACTCAGCGAAGGCGTACATCGACAGGCCGATACCCATCCACGCCAAGAGAAGGTGCCACGCTTCGACAACTTTCCCGTGCGCCCAAAGTCTTATTGCGGACACCCTTTTGTTC
>Ga0209483_1002229_pt1 | contig 13713 bp, 16 predicted proteins | sample NGEPerA_FD_184508 | JGI IMG/M metagenome (GOLD analysis project Ga0209483, IMG submission 184508) | Arctic peat soil microbial communities from the Barrow Environmental Observatory site, Barrow, Alaska, USA - NGEE PermafrostL2-A... | ecosystem: Environmental > Terrestrial > Soil > Wetlands >... | reverse complement strand
TCTCATCGCAGGGTCGCAAACTCGGCGTTCACGGTTCAAGTCGGTGACACGCAAAATCATGAAAAAGGTCTTTTCGTTCCTTGGCTTACGAGTCGTTCGCTAGAAAACGTTGGGACACTACTGTGGCGCTACGAATTATTACAAATTCCTCACGCTGGAATTGATACCGTTTGTGGAGTCGCAGTTTCGTGCCGATACGACCAAGCGAGTACTGAACGGCCAATCGTTGAGTGGCTTGATGGTGATGTATGCGCTCTTCATGGAGCCACCGAACGATCGGCACTACTCAAGCTTTATTTCCGAAAGAACGAAATAAGGAGTGGTCGACGTGCTAGGGACGGTCTGATCAAGTCACTCGATGACGTGGTTCTGGGTCCTGACCCGCCATCGCTGGCGACATCGGTTTTTGAATCGTGGTTTTCGGAGCGATGAGCGCTATTCAGCCACTGTTTTGTGGCGGCAGGCAACATTGCTCATTGTCGGCGGCGGCATCCGCAATGACGTGGACCTAGGCAGATCGCAGTTTCGGGTCGTGATGGTCCTCGTCGTGCACATGCTGACGGTGTCCGCGCCATGGTGATGATGGTGCGCGTTGCCGAGGGTCAACGCGCAAACTACGTTGACCGCGAGACCGATCGTCGCGACGATGATTTCTTCGAAGCACTGTATGGGGCTGAGGTGAAATGAAGCGCTCGACTTCAGGCGGCCGGTGAATCGCCCCAATCCTCGCCCGGGCGCTGCAACTCCACAAACCGATCATGCTCGCGGACGTGGAAGATGGCGATGTTCGCATCGCTGATATCCTCTGTCCCAGCCATGGCAATCTCCTGTCAAGAATGCTGTGGTTAGCCGCCGGGCGCGCTACATGGCGCCCGTGCGGCGCTTCATGCGCCCAGCTTCGGGCCTATCTCGCGTGGTCCGACCTCAATCGTCACCGTGCGCATGCCAGGTGCAACATACACTTGGGTTCGCTCGGGCCGCTTACCCAATCGTGCGAGGAAATCGAGGTGGTCCATTGTTGAATCGGCTTGACCGCGCGTGCTTGGACCCTGGCTGAATGGGAACTTTGTTCAGGTCTCACCATGTGCGATTGTTTACAGGGGAACTTCCGATCACTTGCCTCTTTAGTTTCCAGAATATCAGCCAATACCAGACTACCGGGATTTCTTGTATTCTCACCTACGATCGTGGCGGCTCGCAAGCCGGTGATGTCAACATCAAGACGAGCGACGCTCGCAAATTGTACTTGCGCAGATAATGTTCAGCTGTTTCTTTGTTCAACGTCGCTATACTGGGGTTGTCCATAAACATCGCTGAGGGCCTGTCGGCGGGTGACTTCCCGAGACGCGTAAGTGCCATAGCGCTCTTTCGTGTCGCGGCGCCTGCTACATGCGCAAGGATTCCGACCAGAGCGGCGCCTGCGAGCGGATGAACGCGGTATCGAGCTTTGATTTCGTGGCCAATCAACTGACCAACTGGCAGAAGGTTCGCGCACTGACGGGTGATGATGTCGTCGCCCGCGAAAGCATCGCCATTGTCGCGGGAAACCGGCTGGCTGGAGCCAAGGTCGTGTCGACGCTGGAACATGATGATCGGTAGGGGGAAAACAATACCGCCTCCATTCCAGGAGAATTGGACCATCACCGTAGAAGCAAACCGGCTGAGCACGCAAGCGCCGCTAAATCCTACCCATCAAGAGCAACACAATGATAACGACGACTACAAGGCCCAAGCCGCCACTTGGCCCATAGCCCCAACTTCTGCTATGCCCCCAAGTTGGCAGCGCGCCAATCAATGCCAACACAACGATGATAAGAAGAATCGTCCCGATGCTCATGGCAGTGCCCCCTTTTCCCAATTAGCCGCAATTGATTGTTCTTTCGATCGTTTGGTCGAACGACTTGCTGAGCTGTTGTCTCCGTTCGCGCCATTCAACCATTTCTGCCGAGATCGAAGCTTCCATAAGGCGTTGCTCCGAAATCCGACGTGTCCATATATCTGACGCTGTCTAAAATAACGCGGGCAATTAGGCCAATGCGAAGTCCACTCGCTGATTTGTGCGTAGGACAAACGGCAAGCCAATCCCGCCGTCGATCTGCCCAGCGACCGAAGCGGTGTCGCCTCGGTAAATTTCGGAAGCGGGCTTTTGGATCCCCCAGTCCCAATAGATCGGGTCCTCGGATGCTGATTGGCAGCATAACGATCGGATATGGGAGCACAGGTCGGGCGCGGCCTTTGTTGGCGACCACGTTGGCCGCCCGATGAACTTGCTCTTCGACAACCACTCGGGTTGATCGCGATCGCCAGCGTTGCCGTTGTCGTCAACGCAATCACGCGCGATGGCGAGGCAACGTGGTTCTAGGGCGTGATGCTCATATCCGTATACGCAATGCTGGCGTTCACCTTCCTATTCGCGACACCGCCCTGGCGCGTGAGTGCGCGGTCGTTCAATCCGGCTTTCAGATCTGCGAGGCGATCAGCGCGGACACATGGTCCCGGATCTTCTCGGCCAACGGGCGATCGCGCCACTGCTTGTACGTGATGCGCTTTGACGACTCGAGGTCGCGCTCGAAGACTTCGATCTGGCGGGTGGCGAACGCCTCATCGTAGATATTCAGGCTGGCCTCGTCATTGAGATGGAACGAGCGGGCATCGAAGTTGGTCGAGCCGACCGACACCAGCAGGCCGTCGGCAACCAGCACCTTGCAATGGAACATCGTCGGCTGATACTCATGGATTTCTGCGCCGGACTTCAGAAGATCGCCCCATGACGCTCGCGATGCACGGCGTACAGTCTGGTTGTCAATTTTCGGCCCCGGCGTGATGACGCGCACGCGGACTCCCCGCTGCAGTGCGGCGACCAGCGCGTTGCGCGCAATCTCATCCGGAACGAAGTACGCGCTGGACAACTCGATCGAGCGCTCGGCTGCTGCGATCATCAGTAGGTACATGATTTCCATGCTCTCGCTGCCGCCCGAAGGCGAGCTCGCGAACATCTGCGCGGCACCATCGCCGACCGCGGCCAATACCGGGAAATAGTCGGCGCCGTCCAGCACTTTTCCCGTGGCCTTGACCCAGTTATCACCGAATACCGCCTGCATTTGTGCAATCACGGGACCTTCGGCGCGGAAGTGACTGTCACGCCAGTGCTGCGGATCCTGCGCGTGGCCGGTCCACTCTGCGGCAATGCCAACGCCGCCGGTATGACCGACGCGGCCGTCGACGACGAGGATCTTGCGGTGCGTCCGATTGTTGAGCTTGTTCAGGTTGTACCACTTCGGCGCGTGGTAGCGATGGACCTCGACACCGGCGTCACGCATCTCCAACAGATAACTTTGATCCATCTTGTCGCTGCCCAGCCAATCGAGCAGCACATGCACGTTGACCCCGGCACGCGCCCTCTGCGACTACGCGTCGGCGAACATCTTGCCGACGTCGCCCGACCAATAGATATAGGTTTCGAAGCTGATGGACTTTTGCGCGTCTGCGATCGACTTCAGCATCGACGGAAAGATTTCGTCGCCGTTCTCCAGCGCCTCGAAGCGGTTGCCGGAGACGATGATCGGACCCAACAGCACACTCATCGTGCGTTGAAACTGCGCATCATGAATGGAGTACAGGTGTTCAATCCGCCTTTTGACACGCTTCTCGCCGGTGGTGAGATTCAGCGCAAAGAAAACGACAACCAGCGTGATGGCGACACTGATGATGATGGTCAATATCGCGTGTCACCATCGGCAAGAGGTTTTTTCGAAAACCTATTTCGACCAAGTCGTATGACGGCGTATCCGTAAGACCGACAGCCGACCACCCGAACGACGCGGTTCCTCAACGATTGACCGGTACTTTGGTAATGCGACGCGGTTGCTCGCGGATGGCGCCGAAACCATAGGCGTGGTCGAGCAGCCGTGCCTTACGCCTCGATAATGTGGCTACCGCAAACCAAAAAAACTCAATACGGCGATGACCACGACGACCAGACCAACGATATAAATTATTCTGCTCATGATTACACCTCGGGTATAGGGCGACTGGAGAGAACACGCGGTTGTATTGGCGCGGTGTTCTCTCCGGCTAAATCCTGACTCAAACTTGCGAACGGCGTGAGGCTACTCGCTGCCAAGAGTCGCGGCTGGCACTTCTGGCGGCATTCCACGAGAGTGTGGAATTACCCTTTGCATTTTCCCAGTCTGTGCGTAACGACGGTTCGGCGTCATCGAACGACCGATCAGGATAGCGCTGGTATGCACTGACCCCGTATCGGTAGGCCGGGGCGTATTCATCAAACGTCGCACCCTTGGTTACGTAGGGACGCGTGGAATAGTTTTCGCGCCAATAGGCTTCCTCTGCAGTCGGGTCGATCAGCTCTGCCACGCCCTTACCCGCAAGACCGCCAACCACGGCGCCCGCAGCAGCCCCGATCACCGTGCCCACCGGCCCCACCACCGTTCCCGCTGCTGCACCTGCCGCCATACCGCCAGCCACGGCGCCAAGTCCGGTTCCAACCGGGTGGGCGCCAGGCGCGCCGGTAATGGGATCTAGATTCGGTTCGCCGGGCTTGTTCACATACGTGTTGGAAGTTGCCATGTTCGTCCTCCGATCAAGTGATTATTCGAGCCTGCGTGTGAACGCAGTGCTTCCTGCGCCAGCCATCGAATAATCATTCCACCAAGTCCGCGGGCCTATCTCGCGTCGGCCTGTTTTGCCGTAGGACAATGACGACATGCGCGCAACTGCCTTCAAGGATTACCAGGTGGGCTTAGTAGAATCCGTACGTGTAAGCACTCTTGCCACTCGATACCTTGCGGCGACCTTACCCGAGTTTAGCGCAGTAGAATAGTGGAGGCCCTCCTGCGGCCGATCTCACAGGCCAATTCATGGTTTCCTTCGCTCTGGTGCCACGCGTGAAGGCAATCTGCATGCCTGGAGGAGTCCGCCTGCACGTTTCGTCACGCATGTTGCGTCCGCTGCTGCAGCGAGCGTTGCACCCAAAGTTGCATAAGCCGACGCCACCAGTGCCACCTGAATTTGCACGTCGCCGTATTATTTCGTCCCCGCAAGGGCTGTCTGCCTCAAAATTCTGCACCACCTTTGGGGACATGGCCCAATCCGTAGCATCACTCTTCAATTGCCACACGTCTGTATCCGATCATCAGGTTCTCGCGACATGAAATGCTGGCGATCGATCGCCGTCGGAGTCGCTGCCACCGTGGTATCGCTGACCATTGTGGCCGCCATTGCGCTACACGTGCTTGGTGATCCGGAGCGATTGCAAACATATGCGCGCGACAAGGCGCGCGAAGCGGGATTGCGCGATCTTGCAATCGGCGACATCGCACTGCATCTACTGCCGCGGCCATCGGTGTTCGCGAGCGACGTCAGCATCTTCGACGCATTTGGCGACAAGGATCCGTGGCAGCTTCACGCCGACCGCGTGGTCGTGAGCATCGCACTTTGGCCATTACTCCGGGGAGAGGTGAGTCCGCACAGCGTGCGAATTGAGGGCGACATCGTCCACTATGGCCACCACCTGAAAGTGGTCGCGGCGCTGGACGACATTTCGCATTACGGCCAACCCGATGCTGTGTCGGACGGCAAGGTCGACTTCGACTGGGGCAAGACGCACGCGACGATAAAAGGGCGCATTCCTCTGCAGCCGCAACTGCGTGGAACTGCGGTTACCACGCGCCTCGAATCACAGGGACTCAACGATATGCTGGGATTCTTCGGCATCGAACGGCCGCGCACTACCGCTCCGGCGCGTGCGCACCTCGAGTTGAGTAGAACGGGGGCCCTCACCGAAATCACCGATGTCGACGCGACGCTCGGCAAACACCGTGTGACAGGCAGCGCGCGTATCTCGGGGTCGGGACCCCAGCCCATCGTCGAAGTGTCATTGCGAAGCGACCGCATCGATTGGGCGCAGTTGTTGCTCGAGACGGGCGACGCGCCGGTCGCGCCGCTGCCTCCGACCGAGCTCTTCTACGACCGTCCGATCGCGTGGCCGTTGCTGGTCGCGCTGCAGGGCATGCACGGCACGATCGACGCGCGGTTGGGGAGTCTGAGCCTGCGAAACGGCGTCGAATTGCAGCATGTAAAGGCGGACATGACATTTGAAGGCGACGATCTGCGGATCAGCCGTTTCACCGCAAATCTCCTGGGAGGTTCGGTCACGGGCACGATGCAATTCGCCGGCCGCAAGAAGCAAGTTCACACCCGGATCCAGGGCACGGGTCTGCTGCTCGAGCGCTGGTTCAAGGAGCGCGGACGCGAGATTCCGTTCACCGGTGGTGCGATGGCGATCAATGCATCGATCAACGCAACCGGAAATTCCATGCGTGATCTTGCAAAGTCAATGACCGGGCCCGTCAGCATACAAATGGGCCCTGGCGTTTATGCGTCACAAAAAGCGGGCGACGCCGAGGCAATAATGGTCGCATTTTCGAAGAAGGATTCGACGGGCGTTATCGCCTTCGAATGCGGGGGCGCCGGGCTTTCCTTCATGCAGGGACGAGCCGCCGGCAACGCGATCGTTGGCGCGCGCAGCAACGTGAGTCGCCTCCTTACATCCGGTTATATAAGTCTGCGTGACGAAACGGTGGACTTGCGCGGACGCGTACAACCGAAGCCGGGAATGGGCGTGGGTCTTTCGGCAATCGCCGGCAATATACGCATCGCCGGAAGCATACGGGCGATGAAAGTCACGCTGGACCCGGCAGCCACGCCTGAAGTCGCGGCGCGCGCAGGCGCGGCCGTGCTGACGCTTGGCCTGAGTCTCGCGGGAAGCGCAATCGCCAACGCAGCGCACCAAGACAACGATCCCTGCACAACGGCATCCCAGAAGCAGCGCGCCGATCGTTGAGTCCCGCCAACACGATTACCTTCAGAGGTGGTCCCGTTTGTTAGAACAGGATCCCCGGTTTCTTAAATGAAATTACGGCGGTAGTGGATTTATTTGTCAAGGAGGCCGCTCTACGGGTATTTTGCCACCCACTAATCCGAACTCACGGGCATCCAGAAGAATTTTTGGCCAGCCTCGAGCCTCGCTCTCACTCGGAGGGGTAACCTAAATCGATGATTTAGTTGGAGGCGGGGGTCGGAATCGAACCGGCGTGAACGGCTTTGCAGGCCGCTGCACTCTGTTAAAAATCAATAGGATAAGTGCGTTTGACACCCGGTTTGACGTCCGGGCCCATCACTACGCACGTACTTGCTCGCATACGTCACGGCTCGATTCAGCACTATGCAGTTGTCGCAACTTGGCTCGTACGAATGATCCGACATACCACGTCCGATCAAATCCGAATCGCATTGCGTTCGTCGATGACTGACGTCGACTCAAACGGGTCCTTCGCGCTGTCCTAAAGCAGACAGCCGGGCGTCATCTCTTACGAGGCATCCTAACTCTCGGTCGCAGGGCTAGAAGATGTCTTCTCCGTCTGACCGAACCGGATCGTACGTTTAGCGCATCGGCTGGCAGCCACGCCGCCGAGCGAGGCGAGCCGGCTCCTCGCGGTCACTTTCGTCAGACGATCTTGCAGGGAATCAGTGCGTCTTCGTCGAATGAGTAGACCGCACACATTCGATGATAGCCATCGGCAATGATGACCTTCTGATTGTTTGTAGCCCGCACCAGCAGGAGCGGGGACAACGATTGACCCGCGAGCACTTTTTCTCGGTCGTGTTCCACATGCGAATTGCTGATACCCAATAAAGACAAACCGGATGCTCGGAAAATGACTTTCGCCTTGAATTTCGAGATGGGCATTTTTCGCAGCTGCTCGATATACTTTGCCGCGGCAGTCTCGTCGTACATCAGACAAAGGTACGAGCCCGCAGCCAGATAGTCATGCTCTTCCGGATCAGCCAACCAATTGATCGTAGTCCCATTTGCCATCGCAGTGATTCCTGTTGGATTACGAGGGGCCGGCGCGGTGGGCAAAACGAATTACATTCTCGAGCAGCGCGGCGATAGTTCCGGCAACAAGGATGCTCATTGCTACCGTATCGCTGATCCACTGCGAATGTCGCGCGTATCCGGTGGCGATGAGCAAGGCGACGATCACCAAGGCAAGGGTCCCGTCATCGAAAAAGAGGCCAGCAATGCCTCGGAGTACATTCGTGATCGCGTTCATGGCTCGCTTCGCTTTAGCGCGACGATTCGACGTGCGATCGTCACGCCGACTGCCGATGCCACGAGCAGAAGCGCCATGAGTCCGACAATCGCGAAGTCGCCGTAAGGCCAGTGGACGCCAATGCCTTCACCGAACCAAAACAGTCCGAATGCGGATACCATCACGCCGACTACGAATTTGAGCGTATTCTCCGGGACGCGCGAAAGAGGACTACGCAGCAACACGCCCGCCAACACCACTATCAGGCACGCAGCAACCGCTCCCAAAGAGGCGGGAAGCATCCGGTTGCCCGTTGCACCGAGGCCGATCACAATGACTACGACCTCGATCCCCTCCAGCAGCACGGCCTTGAAACTGGCAAGAAAAGCGACGGCATCCCAGCGGGGGCTCGCGCCCGTGGCGGCGGCGAGCGCTCCCCTCTCTCGAATGAAATTGGCGGCCTCATCGCGCAGATCGATCGTTCCGGCGTAGCGCAACATTGCCTTACGCAGCCAGCGAATGCCAAATAGGAGGAGCAACGTTCCGACCGCCACTTGCAAGTACTGGATTGGCACCTCGGCAATCGCCTTGCCGAATGCAGCAACAATGGCCACAAGAAGCAGGAGCGCAGCTGCGACGCCAATGAGCGCCGAACGCCATCCACGAACGATACCAGCGGCTAAAACGATAGTCAGTGCTTCCACGGCCTCGACGGAGGAGGCGAAGAAGGAAGTGGCTGCAACTGGGCCGGCCTGCACCCAATCAATCACTGCTTCATCTTTCGCGAAGACTCGTTGTTCAGAGGCCGCATTGTACGATCATCTGCGAGAGAGAGCTGGCTTGGTTTGTTGAAACAGATTTCCGTGGTTGATAAGTGAGTTCCCTGCGGTGGTGGGTTGACCTCGGGCGGCGCCCGTGGACAATCCAGATCTCATTCAAGCTGCGTTTTTCAAGGTTTCTTGAACGAAGTAATGCCTCGTCCGGGGCGCAGTCGCCGAGCGCGGTGTTCGGACGTCGGCCATTGTAGAACGCAAGGTATCTGCCGACGCCGACCCTGACCGCGCTGACGCTGTCGTCGGCGTACAGGTAAACCCTCTTCATATGGAGGCGGGGGTCGGAATCGAACCGGCGTGGACGGCTTTGCAGGCCGCCGCACTATGATTGTAATCAACGACTTACGCTCTACCACGCGACCAGTCACTGCTGACTGCCACTAACTATGCAGGCAGTAACGCATCTAGCGCGGTGACCAGCGCGTCTACGGAACCGCGTTTGTGTTCGTGTAGCGCTGATGCGGGATCTGCAGCGACGGCCTTGCCAACTAGCGCTTTTACCTGCATCAGCACTGCCGGATTCCATTGCTTTCCTTGGTTTTCAAAAACCGTTTGGATCCGGTTCGACCACTTTGATCGACCGCGCATGTTCTGCGCAATTAGATTTACGCCGAACTCAGCTTTAACTTCAGACGCGTATGTTTCGATATTGACGCAGTCTTCGAATTCGCTTTGCTGCATGCCCTGACAGCGCACAAACGTGCAAGCAGCTGGGTTGGTCAGCCCATCCGCCAATGCCTTTTCGTAAGCAAGAACCCCTGAGGAATCGTTGTCTAGGAGCGTATGAGTTGCGCAAAGTGAAGTCTTCAGAAGCGACAGTTTGTAGGATAAATTTCCTGCACCACCTATTGGCTCCAAAACCAAAAGATTGTTACGCAGCGCCTTTGCGATACGCGAACTCATTGTGGGCAACAGCGCGCGCAGCGCCACGGCGTCCTCTTCACCTTCGACAACCAATGCGAAATTCGCATTGGTGAGATTGTCGGACGCTCTAATACCTAACAAGTTACGGATTGCAGCAACCGTTTTCGCGGGATTCGCACCACCGTCTGTGACTATGATGTTGGCTTCAATGTTCTGGCGATCCACGAACAGCGGGTTATGTGTAGTAATGATCACCTGAGAATTGACACCGATTGCTCGGATGATCTCGGCTACCTGGTGAATCGCCGCGGGGTGCAGGTGCGACTCGGGCTCTTCGATGGCAAGTATGGAAGCCCCCGGCCTTGCGTTCTGACTTCTTAGCAACGCCAAGGCGGCGAGGCTCTTCACGCCGTCGCCCTTGTGTTCGAGGCTGGTAGCGGTCCCGTCGTCGATGGTCACCGTCACATCGCGTCTAAATGCGGTTCTCCGCAAAGCGTCCGGCATATCGATGCGCACCGATGCGATGTTGGGGAGGAACGTTTGCAGGGCGCTTTGAACCTGACCCGCAAGTTGATCCAATATTGGACGTTGAAGTTCGGCGATGGTATTGAGCGCCGATAGGTATGTTGGATCTGCCTCGAGCCTCTTTAATTCCTGCGCGACCAGTTTGCTGATTAAGTCGATCGTGTCTTTTTCTGTTCGAACCGCCGGAATGTAATTGAAATGAATGCGCGACGCGATGAACTTCGCAATTTTTGCTGACTTCTGGGTGAGTGCCTTGGTCCCCTTCCCAGATTTCACGACGCGAAACTGAGGCTCTTGCTGTTTGCCGATTTTGATCTCGAGCGGCAAGAATCCGTTTAAGTTTGACCCTATCTCTCCTGCGAACTCGGATAACTCAACATCGTTTAATGAAAACTCCAACTTCATACTTGTTTGAGTTGCTGTCGTTCGCGCCTGCAAACGCAATGGGAAATCCCGCTGCCAGACATATGGCAACTCCGACGGGAACGGCGAAATCATTCTCGCGCCTGGTCCAGAGTGCCTGAGTAACAAGGCCATTGCGGTGTCCAACGCCTTCAAGACGTTGGACTTTCCTTCGTTGTTCTTTCCGATAAGGACTGTGACGCTAGATAGCGTGATCCGGTGGGCCGCCGTGATGCTTCGGTAATTCGTAACCGAGAACGAGACGAGCTTCATGAACCGCCGCTTTGTAAACGCTGTGGAGCTGCCGTAGCAGCGAATGACGGGAAATTCCGTCCGTTGGTCAATGGAGTGGAGAACCTCAGTGACCACGCAAGAAATACGCCAGCGCGTCGGGCTAACTACCCAGTAGCTGGTCGATATCCACTCTGAGGGTGGATGCCAGCCTCACGACAACTTGCACAGATGGATTGCCAACGCCTCTCTCAATCTGCGAAACATAAGTGCGATCTACACCCGCGCTCAGCGCCAGATGTTCCTGGGACATACCGGCCTCAATTCGTATTCTTCGCAGATTGGCGGCCAAGTCCCGGATGACACGTTGAAACGTTCTGCTCACGCGCCCGAGTTTGTCCCGGACGGGATTGTCTATCCACGGGATATATTCTACATTGAGGTATGCTGAAGACATTTAACGCCGATGAGTGCGCTGCCTTCCTAAACGTTAGTCGGGGGACTGTGTTTGACCTAGCCGGCCGTGGCTGGCTCCGCGGAGCGAAGGTCGTTCGTGCTTGGGTATTTCTGGAAGAGGATCTGCTCACTTACCTAAGCGAACTCGCGCAAAAGCAAACGGAAGAGAGGAGATTGAAATGGGAAGCGACGCAGGAAGCTGCGCGCTCGGGCGTGCCAATCTTTCCTCCAAGCCGGAGACGCCGCTTACCGTTTCGCGGGCTGTAGCTTGCATGTAACGCATGCAATAGAAACTGTGCGCTAAGCGGTTCTCGCATAGATGCGAGACGAAATAGATAACGTTATTAAATAGCTGCTTAATGAGGTTTTGTATAGACACGTCCTACGTTAAGTAGTTTATCAACATAAGTCATTGATTCTGGAGGCGGGGGTCGGAATCGAACCGGCGTGGACGGCTTTGCAGGCCGCTGCACTTGCAAATAAATCAACAAGATGGCGCGTTCGACACTCGGTTTGACACCCGGCTATCGGACGGTTCATGCGATGGTGGCTGGCCTCTTGCCTGGTTGTCGCGCATTGGCACCACGCTTGGATTTGGATTGCGTCCGAGCGGGCGACTTTTCCCGGGCAGACGTTAGCTTATCGAGTTCTTGCCATGGTAATTCTCAGTTGTTGATGGCGGCTTGACTCAAACCCGGAGGTTTCCGAAAAACACCGAGGCAGTTCAGTGCCGAAGAGTCCCTTCGTGGTCCTGCGAGTTAGCAGATCAGAGCGGCATTTTGATAGCTGACTAGCGCTGCGGTAACCACGACCTCAATGCCAGACTTCGGGTTTGCCATCTGTGCCTGCACGGTCGCGCGAGACGGGCAGTTGCCGCTCGAAATCCACGCATCCCACACCGTATTCATCTCGGCGACCTGCGCGATGTCCTTCAAGAAAATCTGGCAAGACAGCATGCGGCTCTTATCGCTTCCCACCTCGAACAGCAGGCGATCGATCGTCGCAAGAACCTCGGCTGTTTGTTCTTTGATCCCTAGATCAATCGATTTGCGCGGAACCTGTCCAGCCAAATAGGCAACACCGTTGAAGATGGAAACGTCGGAAAGGCGCGCACCGACGTTAATGCGCTTAATGTCGTTGTCGTTCTGGTTCATGGTTGTGGATGAGTCCAAATGTCAGGTCGAGAATTGTGATTCAGAGGGGTTGCAGCTTGGGTCGTGCAGCGTTCGACACGCACGTCCGCTGGAGGCTCGGGTGAGCGATACACGCTCGAGCTTACACAGCCTCGAGCAATACTGTCCAATTTCGAGGCTCGCTTCAACAGTGAGGCGCTGGAAGCATTGGCATTGGTTACCCGACGCCGGTGAACTTGGCTTCGTACGTGGCGAGCAGGAATCGGTTCATTGCATCGGACATCTTCCGATCGCTTGTGGTAATGAGGAACCAGGGTCTGGGTCTCGGGGTGAACGGCGTGCGTACCACTTGGATGGCGCGCACGCTGAGTTCGTAACTGATGATGTCCTTCGCAAGGAGGGACACACCGACCCCAGCTGCGACGCAGCGGATAATCGCTGCGTTTGCCCCCAGCGAGCGGGTGCTGGGGGCGATACCGTACTCGCGCAGGAAATCCTCGGCCTCGGTGCGCGTCCCGGCTCCCGGTTCGCGCAGAAGCCACAGGCTTTGCTCAAGAGCGCTCCTATCGTAGCGTCTTCCGGCAGGGGCGGCGACGATGTAATCGTTGGAGCGCATCGCCAGCAGCCGCAGCTCCGGTCTGAACGGGGGAACCTCGACGAATCCTAAGTCGATCTCGCGTCGTTCGAGTAACCCCCACATCTCGTTCCGGCGTACGACCTCGACCTCGACGGGGATATCAGGAGCGCGCTTCATGAAGCAGGCGAGCAGACTGCCGAGAAACATTTCGCTCGCCGCGCCCACCGTCCCGATCCGCAGTGGTCGCGCCACAGTCATCGCCGCTGCGCGTGCCGACACGATTGAGCCTTCCGACAGTGCCATGATGCGTCGCGCGTCGTTGGCGAAACTAAGCCCAGCGGCCGTGAGGTTCACGCCACGCCCTTTCCGCGCGAATAGCGGCACTCCCACGATGGCCGCGAGTGTCGCAAGCGACGACGAGACCGCGGCGGGCGAAACGCCGAGTACGTCCGCCGCCGCTCGGAGGGATCCATGCTCAATGACCGTGAGAAACGTTCGCAGCTGCGTGGCTTGGAATAGCAAGGCGTTCCTTAATAATTTGCGGGTTTACATGCATTGATTCTAATGATTTTCAATAA
>Ga0209483_1002227_pt1 | contig 13716 bp, 5 predicted proteins | sample NGEPerA_FD_184508 | JGI IMG/M metagenome (GOLD analysis project Ga0209483, IMG submission 184508) | Arctic peat soil microbial communities from the Barrow Environmental Observatory site, Barrow, Alaska, USA - NGEE PermafrostL2-A... | ecosystem: Environmental > Terrestrial > Soil > Wetlands > Peat... | reverse complement strand
GGACCGCGGCGGATTGTATGGCTCACCATCCGAGTCGCCGCCGCGGTCCTCACCGTTCCCATCGCCGAGGAACTGGCCTTCCGCGGCTTCCTGCTTCGCCGGCTGGTCTCGGCGGACGTGGAATCGGTCGCTTACCGCTCTGTGACCCCACTCGCAATTCTGCTCTCATCGATCGCGTTTGGCCTGATGCACGGCAGGCTTTGGCTCGCCGGCATCGTCGCCGGAGCGGCTTACGCCCTCGTCCTGAGGCGGACCAACCGCCTCGGCGAAGCCGCCGCCGCCCACGCGACTACCAACCTGCTGCTCGCCGTGTGGGTGCTCACGCGGGGTGATTGGGGACTGTGGTAGCCACGCCTCGTCAGCGGCCCCTACGGCCAGCTTCGCGCGGCTCGCGTAAGACCGTTTCCGACTCTACCCGGAGATATTAATTCGATGCCGCAGTGACGACCGCCGAAATATAGATTTGGTGCGACAAGCTACCCGACGTTCCGGTGATCGTGATCGTCTTTGAACCCACCAAAGCTGTGCTTGAGGCCGTGATGGTCATGGTGGTGGTACCGGTTGTGCTGGGGGGACTGAACGATGCCGTCATTCCACTACTCAGACCACTGACCGAAAAGGTCACCGCATCGCCGAAGCCATTGAGGCCAGTCACAGTAATCGTATTGCTCTGGCTGCTGCCCTGGACGACGTTGAACTTGTTGGGTGAAAGCGCAAATGAGAAATCCGGCGGCGTTGGGACCGTCAAAACCACAGTCGTGGTATGGACCAGACCGCCGGAAGTGCCGGTGACGGTCAGCGTCGCCGTACCCAGGGCCGCCCAGCTCTGGCTTGTCACCGTCAGCGTGCTGCCGGTGGTCGTGGTCGCGGGACTGAAGGCCGCCGACACGCCGGAAGGAAGACCGCTGACGGACAGATTCACGGCCCCGCTAAACCCGTTGAGATCCGATACTGCGATCATGCTGGTTCCGCTGCTGCCGCGTGCGACCGTAAGGGCGTTCGCTGTGGCGGACAAGGAATAATCGGGCATCAGGACTGTTAGCGCGACCGTCGTCGTATGGACCAGGTTGCCGGAAACCCCGGTCACAGTGACCATCGACGGACCGGCTGCTGCGCTCGTCGATGCCGTCAGCGTCAGGACGCTGGTACCGGCGGTACCGGTGGGGCTGAAGGACGCCGTCACGCCGGCGGGAAGGCCACTCGCCGCGAGGTTCACCGCGCCCGTGAATCCATTGAGGTCGATCACCGTGACGGTGCTGGTTCCGCTGTTGCCCTGAATGACGCTGACGGGCGAGGCGGACAACGCATAGTCGGGGGGTGCTGTGACCGTTAGTGAGACGGCGGTGGTGTGGATGAGGCCGCCGGAATTGCCGCAGATCGTGATCTGGGCCAGGCCGAGCGATGCAGCGGCGGAGGCTGTCAATGTCAGCGTGCTGGTACCGGTTGTGGTGCTGGGGCTGAAGGATGCTGTTACTCCAGCCGGCAGACCGCGGGCTGAGAGAGCGACCGAGCCGGTGAAGTTGTTCATGCCGGTGACTGCGATGGTGCTGACTCCGGCGTCGCCCTGGACAACGCTGAGGTTGTTGGGTGAGGCCGAGAGGGAGTAGTCCGGTGCTGGAATGACCGTGAGCGTGACCGTCGTAGGGTGGGTCAGGCTGCCCGAAGTGCCGGTGATGGTGACAGTTGCAGGGCCGGCGGTTGCCGTTCCCGAAGCTGTCAGCGTCAAGGTGCTGGTGCCAGTTGTGCTGCTGGGGCTGAAGGAAGCTGTTACTCCAGTGGGGAGGCCGCTGGCAGAGAGAGCCACGGAGCCGGTAAAGCTGTTGACACCATTGACCGTGATCGTGCTGGCGCCGCTGTTGCCCTGGACGACGCTGACGCTGCTGGGTGAAGCCGACAGGGAGTAGTCCGGCGCCGGGGTAACGATCAGCGCGAGAGTCGTGCTGTGCATGATGCCGCCGGAGGTGCCGGTGATGGTGATAGTGGTGGAACCCACTGTTGCAGTGCCTGGGGCGGCGATCGTCAGAACGCTGGTGTCGGTTGTGGTGTTGGGGCTGAAGGACGCCGTTACTCCTGTGGGGAGGCCGCTGGCCGTAAGGGTGACCGGCCCGTCGAAGCTGTTGATGTCGTTGACGATGATGGTGCTGGTCGCGGTAGCGCCCTGGACGACGGTGATGTTATTCAGAGAAGCGGAGAGGGAATAGTCCGGGGCCGGGGTAATGGTCAGTGTGACCGTCGTGGTGTGGGTGAGGCTGCCGGAGGCGCCGGTGATGGTGATTGTTGCCGGGCCGACTGCGGCGGTGGTGGTGGCCGTCAGGGTCAGAATGCTGGAGTTGGTTGTGCTGGCGGGGCTGAAGGATGCTGTGACTCCGGCTGGCAAGCCGCTTGCCGAGAGATTTACCGACCCTGTAAAGCTGTTGATGCCGGTGACGGTAATGGTGCTGGTTCCTGACGTCCCCTGGACGACGCTTGCAGTGTTGGGCGAGGCCGACAGGGAGTAATCAGGCGCCGCAACGACGGTGAGGGCGATGGTCGTGGCGTGCGTCAGGCTGCCGGAGATGCCGGTGACGGTGATTGTCGCCGGACCAACCGTTGCGGTGCCGGAGACCGTCAATGTCAGGATGCTGGCGCCGGTTGTGCTGGAGGGGCTGAAGGACGCGGTCACTCCGGCTGGGAGACCGCTGGCCGATAAGCCAACCGATCCGGCGAAGCTGTTAATGCCATTGACGGTGATGGTGCTGGCCCCGCTGTTGCCCTGGACGACGCTTGCGTTGTTGGGTGTCGCCGACAGGGAATAGTCCGGCGCGGGCGCGACCGTCAGAGTAAATGTCGTGGTGTGGGTGAGGCTGCCGGAGATCCCGGTGACGGTGACTGTAGCCGGGCCGACGGTGGCGGTGCTGGATGCTGTCAGCGTCAAGATGCTGGTGCTGGTTGTGCTGGAGGGACTGAAGGATGCGGTCACACCGGTGGAAAGCCCGCTGGCCGATAAGCTCGCGGCGCCTGAGAATCCACCGATGTCGGTGAGGGCGACCGTGCTAATGCCGCTGGCGCCTTGGACAACAGTGGCCGGTGAGGCCGAGAGAGAATAATCTGCCGCAGAGGTGACGTTCAGGGCGACGGTCGTGGTCTGGGTGAGGCCGCCCGAAATGCCGGTGACAGTGACCGTCGCCGGACCGATTGGGGCCGTGCCGGACGCTGTGAACGTCAGTGTGCTGGTGCTGATTGTGGTGGCGGGACTGAACGTTGCGGTGACACCGGATGGAAGACCGCTGGCCGTCAGGGACACCGCTCCGGTGAAGCCACTGATCTCCGTGACGGAGACGGTGCTGGCGCCGCTGCCGCCCTGAGCGACGCTGGCCGGTGACGCCGACAGCGCATAACTCGGTGACGCCGTGACGACCAGCGAGACATAGATTGCATGCGTCAGGCTGCCTGAGGTCCCGGTGACGGTAATAGTCTGCGACCCCGCCGGCGTTGTGTTGGCAGCTGTCAAGGTCAAGGTGCTAGTGCCGGTTGTGCTGACGGGGTTGAACGATGCGGTCACTCCGGTGGGCAAACCGATGACCGACAGGTTCACCGCGCCGCTGAAGGTGTTGATTCCCGTGACAGTGACCGTGTTGCTCTCACTGCCGCCCTGGGGAATGCTGAACCGAGTCGGTGAAAGTGACAACGAAAAATCCGGCGCCGTTGTTACGGTCAAAGCGATCGTCGCGGTGTGGACCAGACCGCCCGAAACTCCAGTGATCGTAATCGTTGCCGAACCGACGGGGGCATAGCTGAGGGCGGTCAGGGTCAGGGTGCTGCTGGTGGTCGTGGATGCGGGGCTGAACGATGCGCTCACATCGAGGGGCAAGCCGCTGACTGTCAGATTCACCGCTCCGCTGAAGCCGTTGAGGTCGGTAACGGCGATCATGCTGCTGGCACTGAGGCCGCGTGGGAGAGTGAGGATGTTCGGCGTAGCGGATAAGGAATAGTCGGGCACCAGGACCGTCAAGGCGAGGGTCGCGGTGTGGGTCAGGCTGCCGGATGTACCGGTAATGGTAACCGTCGCCGGTCCGGCGGTGGCAGTGCTCGATGCTGTCAGCGTCAGCGAGCTGGCGCCAGTTGTGCTCGCGGGGTTGAAGGACGCCGTCACGCCGGCTGGAAGACCGCTGGCCGTGAGGTTCACCGCAGCGGCGAAACCGTTCAGATCGGTGACCGCGATGGTGCTGGTTGCGCTCGCACCCTGAATCACGCTGGCAGCCGAAGCGGACAGCGAGTAGTCCGGTGGAGCTTTGACCGTCAGAGCGACGGTGGTGGTGTGGCTGAGGCTGCCGGAGGTGCCTGTAATGGTGACCGTCGCGAGGCCGAGGGTCGCCGTGCTCGAAGCCGTTAGAGTCAGCAAGCTCGTGCTGGTCGCGCTGGCGGGACTAAACGACGCCGTGACTCCAGCGGGCAGGCCCGTGGCGGATAGGGCAACCGATCCGGTGAAGTTATTGAGGGCGGTGACTGAGATCGTGCTGGTCCCGGCAGCGCCTTGGACGACGCTGAGACTGTTAGGCGAAGCGGACAGGGAGTAATCCGGTGCTGGCGTGATTGTCACGGCGACGGTGGTGGTATGTGTCAAACTGCCGGACGTGCCCGTAATCGTGACGGTTGCCGGGCCGAGAGTCGCCGTGCTCGAAGCTGTAAGAGTCAGCGTGCTCGTACTTGTCGCACTGGCGGGGCTAAATGACGCTGTAACTCCAGTAGGTAGACCGCTCGCCGACAGGGCCACCGAGCCGTTGAAGCTGTTAAGCGGAGTAATCGTGACCGTGCTCGTTCCAGCGGTACCCTGGACGACGCTCACGCTGCTGGGCGAAGCCGCGAGCGAATAATTCGGCGCAGGCGTGACAGTCAGCGTGACAGTCGTAGTGTGCGTCAAGCTGCCTGAAGTCCCCGTAACGGTAACCGTCGCCTGACCCAGTGTTGCCGTGCTCGAAGCTGTCAGGGTCAAGGTGCTGCTGGTCGTCGCGCTGGAGGGACTGAAGGACGCGGTGACACCGACCGGTAAACCGCTCGCCGACAAGGCCACCGAGCCGCTGAAGCTGTTGATCGGAGTGACGGTAATCGTGCTGGTCCCGGTCCCACCCTGAACAGCGCTGACGCTATTGGGCGAGGCGGAAAGCGAATAGTCCGCTCCCGACGTAAGGTTGAGAGACAAATTCGCAGTGTGGTTCAGGCTCCCGGAAGTGCCCGTGATAGTCACAGCCTTCAGGCCGGTTGGGGCCGCGGCCGATACGGTAATGGTCATCGTGCTTGTGCCCGCAGTGCTTGTGGGACTAAACGACGCGGTCACACCGCTAGGCAAGCTGGCCGACAGGGCCACCAATCCGGAAAATCCACCAATGTCGGTGACGCTCACGGTGGTTGTCCCCTGGCTGCCCTGGGAGATCGTCAGAGGGTTGGGTGAAGCTGCCAAAGAGTAATCCGCCGCTGTGGATCCCGTCAGGCTTGCAATTAGTGCGGCGTTGGGGCTGCCCCACCCGGTGATCAGGTCATATCCCGCGACGGCGGGAAGGCCGTTCGAGCCACTGACGATGTCGTGGAAATTGGCGGCATAGGTTGAACCGAGGCCAATGTTGTAGATCGTGGGGTTCAGGAAACCGAGCCTGCCGTTTCCGTGGGCAACCGACTGCTGGTTGGCGAGTGCGATAAAGCCGGCCCAGCGGGGTGTGGCATAACTGGTGCCGCCGTATCCGCTTGAAAACTTGCCGTTGATGACTGTCGTGTTGTCGAAGTTGCCTTCGGCGGCCACGTCGGGAGTGTTGCGGAGGGTGGTGGACCCTTTATTCGTCGCCGTGATGAGGCCGGCAGTCGTTTGCCAGACGGGAATCGCCGTCCCAGCCATAAACCCGCCGCCGCTCTTGGACCATCCTGTTTCCGACGACCACGGGCCGCCGGCGCCCATGGTGATGAGGTCGGTGCCGCCGACCTGAAGAATGTTGGGATCCACCGATGGCGGATCGTAGGTTGAGCTATTGAATTCTCCTAAGTCTCCGGTGGCGTTGAGGTAGGTCTGGCCCTGTGCCTGGAACCGCAGGAAGATAGGGTCGCACGCCGGGCCAAAGTCTCCGCCACCCCAGGAACTGCTGATGACCGATGCCGTATCGTCGACGGCCATCTGGTTCAGGGCATCGACTGCGCTGTAGCTAACGTAGAACTGCACGCCGCTCAACCCGGGCGCCATGCCCATCACGTTCACAATGTCCAGGATCTGTTCGCCATCGTTGCAGGTGTTGTAGTTGATCGTGCCGTTGCTGTTGAAGCCCCAACAAGGAGTGTCGTATCCGTCCACGTAGACGTTGGTCACGGGAACGTTCGAACTCATACCGGTGTGGGTGTAGTACACGTTCAAGTCGGCTGGCAGATAGTCGTCGAACGAAAAGATGGCGACGGTCTGTCCCGTGCCGTCCAGCGGACCTGAGCCATAGTAGGCCGCTCGCATGTCGCTGGGGAGATAGGTATTGCTCGGTCCCGAACCGGCAATGGCGTTACTCTCGGGCGCACTGACGTTTTCAGTGACAGTGTTCGACGCCGGCGCGACATCGTCGACTTTTCTGAGGTGAGTATGCGGCGGGATGGCATCGTCCAGTCCTGAAACGGCCAGCAGTGGAACGGAAAGATCGACCGTGGGTTCGCGATCGGGCGCATGGAAGGTGCGCGCGTGCCGCTTGTCCTGGTAGGTTTTCATCAGCACATTGAAGGCCCGGTTGACAGTGCCCGCCGAGGCATCAACCTTGATCAGGCGACGGTTCGCAGTCGTGCCGGTGACTTGCAGTCCTTTGGCCTTCGCCCATGCGATCACCTTGTCGTAGTCCTGCTGCGCAGGTTCGAATCTGTCGGTGAACTGCTGCGGCGTCAGGTAATGATGGAAGTTCGGGCTTTGCGGATCGTATATCCCCTGAAGCAGGGTGTCCAACTCGTCTTCGTTGCGCAGTGGGAGGCTGATGACGAGGTGCATCGGATGTTCGGCTTCCAACTGACCCGTAGCCGACGCTTGCCCATTACGCACAAGGTCGGGAATATGTTCGATCCGCAGGGGATGCTGTTGGGCCTGAAGGGAAACGCAGAAGGCAGAGGTTACAAAGAAGGTCGCGAGGTAAGCTGCCTTCCGAAAAGGAAAATGCATCATTGGAACTCCGTGCCAAAAGTAGTAGCTACATCGAAAAGCGGAAACCGAGGGCAGAATTCGCACCGATTAGCACGATTAATTGATCGACACGGGCCGAAGAAACATTAGGGAGACTGAGAGAAGGGTACGTGTGCATTGGCTAATCGGTCAATGCCTAAGTTAACCAATTTCGCACTGTTTTCAGCCGAAGAAGGGCTGCCCGGTTGTTACGAATGTAATGACCCTGAAGGGTTTGGCGATTCCCCGATTAGTGGGGTGCGCCGGAAAGAGTGGGGGCTTCAGTCGCGGTGAAACGACCGTCCGGAAGGCGTTGGATCGTCGGAGCGTAAGTGCCGAGAAGCTCGCGGCGCCACCACAGACCATGGGCGCGTTTTTCCTCTGGAGTGCTGAACCAGTATTGCCACAGGACCGCGCGGACAAGGCGCGGCGGCTGCCGCGGGAATGGGTTGGAACGGAAGAGACCGAGGACGGCAGGGTCATTTTCGAGCAAGCGCTCCTGGGTGAGAGGAACGATGGGCGCGTCGGTCCACGAGGCGAGCGACGCGAACCAGAGGTTCCAGTCGAAGCGCGGCTGGTAGGGAGCGTAGATGCGGGGCCGCTCGTCGAGGGCCTGGGGCTTGTAGCGGAAGAGATAGGGGGTCCATGTCTGGCCGTCGTCGGAGCCCTGGAACTCGATCTCGTAACGGTGGGGCGTCATGACGGCGAAGAGGCCGTAGGCATTGGCAATGCGGAAAGGTTCAAGCGCGGCAACCGGGGCGCTGGGGAGCGGGGCCTCACGCCAGAACATGGCGACGAACTGCGCGGTGGTGGCATAGGCGACCCAGATGAGGCAGACCGCTGTGATCGCATGGCGGATGGGGGCGAGGCGGGATGTTGCTTTGGCCGGCTTGAGTTTGGCGTTATCGTGGAGGAGTGTCGAAGAAGTGGACGGGCTGTTTCGCCAGCGGCGGGGGAGAAAGCGGCGGAGGCTGGCGTCGTCGAGCAGAAGAAAGGCGAGGATGAGGACGAGGTAATTGAGGAAGGCGTAGTTGGCGGTGGCGATGACGCCGATCTGCCACGCGGTGACGACGCAGAAACACGCGATGCGGAAGCGGCGCGGAAGAAACGCCATCCAGACGAGGACGAGTTCCATAAAGAGCGTCAGGGCGGCGGTCGCGATCTGGAACCAGTGCGGAAGGTGTTGGAGGTACCATCCGATCCAGGTTGGAAGCGGACCGTTTTGGTAATACTCATACATTGCGGTGAGGTTGCGCCATGTGGGGTCGCCGCTAAGCAGCTTGACCGCCCCGGACTGGAAGTAGATGCGGAACCACTCCCAGAGCAGGAGAAATATTGCCGCGCGCGACGGCAGAGAGCGCCGGCCCAGGCCCGGGAGCAGGCCCGTGGGAGCGAGGAAGAGCGAGAGGAATCCGGCCTCGAGCAACATGCCGTCGGATTGATACTGGCCGAAGTCCTGCGAGACGGCGATGAAGGAAAGGAAGCAGACAAAGCAAATCAGCAAAGCGGGGCGCGGGGCGACGTTCGCGACCGCGAAGAGAGAGGCAATGAGGCCGGCCCAGGTAATCGCCATGAGTGCGTGGTTGCTGCTGGAAATCCAGAGAAGTGTAGGGGCATACCAGAAGCGCAGCGCGCCGAACTGATGGACTTGCCGGAGGTATTCGGAGGCGGGCAAGATGCCCTGAGTGCCGATGAGCCCGCGGACCTGAAAGAGCAGCGCAAAGAACGCAGAGAAGAAGATGAGGCCAAGGGATCGGAGAAAGAGCCAGCGCGCGACGAGGTGGTTTGCGACCCCTTCGTCGCGGCTGAAGAGATATCGATATGTGCGTTGGACGAGATGCATCGGACCGGCGCCTGGTCGATTTTAATGCACGATACAACCAACCCCAAATGGTCTTTGAGTTCTCATAATTGTGCAATCGGTATCAATCCATGCATTGGGGTAGAGTTGCTATGTCGCTTTTGCGACATAAGAAAGATTTGCGGCGAGCTATCATCCACGTTGCATCGAATAATCTTGCTTTGCACCCTCAAAGGATCGCCTCCATGCGACAGTTAGAGGTTTCGTGAGTGAAATGACAGAACAGTCGGCCCGGCTACAACGCAATCTCGAACTGGTCGTGAAGACCGGGCTACTGCTGGCAAAAAATCTCGATCTGCAAACCCTGATCCAGGCGGCGACCGATGCCGGTCTGCAATTATGCGGCGCCCAGTTCGGTGCGTTCTTATACAACGTAATCGATAACGCGGGCGAGAGCTACCTGCTCTATACGCTGTCCGGCGCGGACCGCTCCAAGTTTGAGCGGTTTCCGATGCCGCGCAATACGGCTGTGTTTGGGCCTACGTTTGAAGGCCAGGGCGTGGTGCGGTCTGGCGACATCACCAAAGATCCCCGGTACCGCCGCAACGATCCATACTTCGGAATGCCGCCGGGGCATTTGCCGGTGTGCAGTTACCTGGCTGTGCCGGTAAAGTCGCAATCGGGCGAGGTGCTGGGCGGCTTGTTTTACGGGCACGAAGAGACCGACGTGTTTCAGCAGGACGCGGAAGACCTGGTGGCCACGATTGCGGCCCAGGCGGCCATCGCCATGGAGAACTTCCGCCTCCGCGAGCAGTTGAACCGGAAGATGGAAGAGTCGGAAAGGGCTGAAGAGCGGCAGCGTGAAAACGCCCGTCGTGTGAGTGAAGTGGCAGCCATCGTCGAGTCTTCCGACGACGCCATCATCAGCAAGGACCTTACCGGACGGATTGTGAGTTGGAACCAGGCCGCGACGCATATCTTCGGATATTCGCGCGAAGAGATCGTGGGTTCGTCCATCCTGAGGCTGGTCCCTGAAGACCTGCATCCGGAAGAAAAGATGATCATCGGCAAGATTCGGGCAGGCGAGCGCATCGACCACTTTGAAACGGTCCGCGTTACCAAGGATGGTCAACGGCTCGATGTATCGCTCAGTATTTCGCCGGTGCGCGATGCTTCCGGGACAATCGTCGGCGCGTCGAAGATCCTTCGCGATGTTTCGGACAAGAAGCGGACGGAAGCTCTTCTGCTGCAGGCGGAGAAGATGGCCGCCGCAGGCAGGATGGCGGCGACCATCGCGCACGAAGTCAACAATCCACTGGAAGCGGTGACGAACCTGATCTATCTGGCCCGGTTGAATGCTCACGATCCGATGCAGGTCGAAACGTTCCTCGGCGCGGCGGAGAGCGAAGTGGCGCGCGTTTCGCATATTGCGAAGCAAACTCTCGGGTTTTATCGCGAGAATGCGTCGGCGGTGCATGCATCGCTTGCAGAATTGGCCGCCCATGCCTTGCAGGTTTATCGGCCCAAGTGTGAAGCCAATGGAATCGACATCGAGGAGGACCTCACTTCCACGCGGCAGATTGTGATGCGCAAGGGAGAGATGATGCAGGTCATCTCCAACCTGATCGCAAACGCGATTTATGCGATGCCCTCGGGAGGCACGCTGTCGGTTTCGGTCGTGGATGTCGATCGCGCGGACGCTTCCGGCGTGCAACTGACGGTCCGCGATAACGGGACCGGCATTGCGGCGGAACAGTTGCCGCGAATCTTCGATGCATTCTTTACGACGCGGAGCGCGATCGGCACGGGCATCGGCTTATTTGTTGCGAAGCAATTCGTCGAAGGCCATGGCGGAAAGATTTGTGTCGAGAGCAGCACCGATCCCGAGTCACACGGCACCGCGATGTCTGTCTTTCTGCCGCTTGAAAACGATCGCCCCGAGATCACGACAGCGAAGGTTTGACCGTCTTCGGTTTCATTGCTGTCGCGTCCAGCTGCCATCGATAAGCCGCCAGGTATGCGGGTTCGAAGTCCGGTCGCGAAGGATGTCGGGCAGCCGCTCCTGGCGCACTCCGTCGTAGCAGTGCAGCGCGGCGAAGCGAGTCAGCGCGGCGGGAATTCCGACCGAAGTAAAGCCCGGGTGCCCGGTGGAAGGATAAGGGCCGCCGTGGTTCATCGCGGGACTGACGGCGACGCCGGTAGGCATCTTGTCGTTCAACAGGCGCCCGACTTTTTCCCTGAGTATCGCAGCGAGCGTGTTGTAGAGGCCGTCGTCCGCGCCGGAGCGTGCGCTGTAAATGCAGCCCGTAAGGCTGCCTTCGATGTGGCCGATCACGGCTGCGAGTTCGGCAGCATCCTGGGCGACGACAATCAGAGTGGCGTTGCCGAAAGCCTCGCGCTGCAACTCGGCGGGCGCCGCGCAGAACTGGGTCGCCGAGGCGCGCAGGAGAGTGTTGGCATAGCGGCAGGATGGGCCTTCGACGGTGCTTCCGCCGGTGACGAGCTGGGCGCCCGCGGTGTTGAGGGCGATGACGGCATCGTGCAGTTGATTGCGACCGTTGGCTGAAAGCAGAGGCTGCGGCGGGCGCTGGTTGAAGAGGGCTGCGACACCCTCGATCATCGCCTCGGCATCGGGGCCCGCCGAGAGGACCACGACGTTGGGGCTGGTGCAGAATTGACCCGAGCCGGCGAGAGAACTGTCGGCCAGTTCGCGGATAAGCTCCTCGCGTCGTTCAGCCAGTGCGCCGGGAAGAAACACGACCGGATTGATGCTGGACATTTCCAGGTAGATCGGCTTCCCCGCCCCTTCCGCGGCGCGCTTGAGGTGGAGACCGGCGGTGCGGCTGCCGGTAAATCCAACCGCACCCACCCGGGAATCGCTGACCAGCTTCAGTCCATCCTCGTTGCTGAGGTGGTAGAGCATCTGGACCGTGGCGCGCGGCAGACCGGTCTCCTCGACAGCCTTCTGCGCCTGTTGGGCAAGCAGCATCGACGTGTGCGGGTGCAGCGGATGGGCCTTGGCGATGACGGGATTTCCGGCGGCGACGGCAGCCGCGAAGTCTCCGCCACTGACGCCGTTGAAGGCGAAGGGGAAGTTGTTCGGGCCGAAGACGACGACCGGGCCAATCGGAGCGTAGCAGGAACGGATGTTGCGTTCGAGATCCAGTGTGGCGCGCCGCCACGAGCCCTCGCGAGCGGCCGCTGCGGCCTGGCGGAGCTGGTTGGTAGTGCGGGGAAGCTCAACATCCTTGAGGCGCGGAGCGACGGGCAGACCAGTCTCGGCAGCGGCGGTTTCGTTGATGGCGTCAGCGGCAGCTTCGATGTTGCGAGCGTAGGCTTCGAGGAAGTCGGCGAGGCCGTCAGGCGACAACGTGCGGAGTTCGGCTGCCGCCTCGGCGGACGCGGCGAGCGCGGCGTCGCAGTCGGCCCAGTCGCTGATGGGAAACTCCAGCGCCCGTGCTTCGCCAGTGGAGGGATTGTTTGCGTGGAAGGTGAATATGCCTTGCGCCGAGCGCCACTCTCCGTCGATCAGTACGGGTGCGATGTCCATAAGACATCTTTTCACAGCGCAGGTTGGAGGAAATCAAATCTCGAAATCGGGCGGCTGATCTCGCACAAAATACTTTATTGGTGCCCGGAGGGGGACTTGAACCCCCACGACCGTTTCTGGTCTGCGGATTTTAAGTCCGCTGTGTCTCTTTGTAAGTATCTAACATATAAAGAGTTACGTTTGCAGAAATGTGGACTGTGTAAGTTTATGTGTAAATTTTGCCGCTTTCCCATCATCGCACAACTTCCCTTTTGGGCAGTGCTTGGCATTTCAAGAGCCGAGAGAGGGGTGAACCGCACGGCTGGGCAGGCTCAGAGGCTCAATCCAATGTCCATGCCCTGGCTCTTTTCCTGCTTGGGAGTCTCGGCTAGCCTTGAGGCAACGGAGCAAGGCAGCGCGCTTGGTCGTGGCTCCTGACAAGCCCTCGTCCTTGAAAAGCGTCTTGCATCCGGCCCGCTTCAAGCCAGCGAGCTGCAAGGCCGCACTCTGGTCGTCAGTCGATACGCAGGCATAGCCGTATTTCATGGTTTAATCACGGCCCTGACATTTGACCCATGCAAGCCCTTGAAAACGCGGGGCGGCGGTCGTGGGTCAAAACTTACCCTTTATGAAACGTGAAAGCGGTCTGGAAAGCTAGAGCTGCCCGACAAGGACAAAATTGCGGGTAGGGCCAACGGCCTTGGCTGCCTCGGTGTATGCAAGCAAATAAGCAACGAATTCCTTTGTGCCTATCGGCGGGATCAGGGTCAGTAGCTCATGATTTGGCGGGAGCCTGGGGCTGGCACAAAGGTCCATGTGGTCCAGCGCATATTCATAGCTGCCGCCGTTTTTAGCGGACATACCGGTCCATTTAGTAAGCGGGACTAGGCCGGTTGGATTAAGAGGGAGTCGGTCGAGTTGTTGTAGAGATGGGTCGATAAGATGTGTGTGGCCCAACTTCATCGCTAATGCGATTGTCCGATCGAGGCGCTCGAATACCGGCTGTTTTTTACCCGGAAAGTGAAAACCTTCCTCTTTCCAGCGGTTGAGAACTACGCGGGACTCTTGGTCCATCTCGTACTGTGTGCCTGTCGCAATGGGCGTCTCTACACTGACCTTGCCCTCAGAATGCGTATCCCATAACGGTTAGGAAATTGGTAGTCGTGGAGGCTGTGGGAAAGTTGGAAAGCGTTCTTTGCTTTCCTGCTTTTCCATAGCCTGCTTTCGCTGGCGCCGGGT
>Ga0209483_1002224_pt1 | contig 13729 bp, 12 predicted proteins | sample NGEPerA_FD_184508 | JGI IMG/M metagenome (GOLD analysis project Ga0209483, IMG submission 184508) | Arctic peat soil microbial communities from the Barrow Environmental Observatory site, Barrow, Alaska, USA - NGEE PermafrostL2-A... | ecosystem: Environmental > Terrestrial > Soil > Wetlands >... | reverse complement strand
TCTCGCGCCCGACGGCGCCATCTTCCATACCGGGCATGACGTGCCGTTGTTCGAGAACACGGTTGCGCATCGCGTCGGCGACGTGCTGACCATCACCTTGCAGGAACAGACCAACGCCTCCAAGAGTGCCACCACCACCACCAAGAAGACCACCACCGAAGCCATGGCGGCGCCGACGCTGCTCGGCATGCCCTTGACCATTCACGGCACCAATATTCTCAACAACAATCTCAATGACGCCACGACCTTCGACGGCGAAGGCGCGAGCGCCCAGAGCAATGTACTCACGGGTTTCATCTCGGTGACCGTGGCCAAGCGCCTCGCCAACGGCAACCTGTTCGTGCGCGGCCAGAAGTGGATCACGATCAACCAGGGACGTGAGTACGTACGCATCCAGGGCATCGTGCGGCCCGTGGATATAGCGCCCGACAACAGCGTGCTGTCGACCCAGGTGGCGGACGCGGTCATCGCCTACGGCGGACAGGGCACCCTCGCCGATGCCAATACCAAGGGATGGCTGGCGCGATTCTTCGATTCCAAATGGATGCCGTTCTAACGGCACCTGAGAATGACATGAACAAGCGGATATTGATCAAGTGGTTCCAGTTGTTCGGCGCGATGGCGTTGCTGTGCGTGCTGCGGCCGGGCATCTCGCACGCCGAGCGCGTGAAGGACATGGCCTCGGTGGCTGGTGTGCGCATCAATCAGATCGTCGGCTATGGGCTGGTCGTGGGCCTCAATGGCACCGGCGACCAGACCACGCAGGCGCCGTTCACGGTGCAGAGCATTTCCAACATGCTGGCGAAGTTCGGCGTCACCATTCCGGCCAGCGTCGCCTCGCAGATGCAGCTGAAGAATGTGGCGGCGGTGACGGTCACCGCCGATCTGCCGGCATTCGTCAAGACCGGGCAAACCATAGATATCACCGTGGCCTCGATTGCCAATGCCACCAGCCTGCGTGGCGGCGCGTTGCTCATGACGCCGTTGCGCGGTGCCGACGGCGAGGTCTATGCCGTGGCGCAGGGCAGCGTGATGGTCAGCGGCTTCGGCGTGGCCGGCAAGGACGGCTCGCGCGTGAGCGTCAACGTGCCCAGCGGCGGCCGCATTCCCAACGGCGCTACGGTCGAGCGCGAAGTGCCCAATACCTTCGCCAGCCAGCCGTTTGTCATGCTCAATCTGAATTCTCCCGACTTTACCACCGCCTCGCGGCTCACCGATGTGCTCAACAAGACCCTGGGCGCGGGCAGCGCCCAGGCGGTCGATGCGGTATCGGTCAGGGTCAGGGCGCCGGCCGATGAGTCCGCGCGCGTAGCGTTCATCGGCGAATTGCAGGAAATGGAGGTCGAGCCGAGCGATGCGCCCGCACGCGTGATCGTCAACTCGCGCACCGGTACGGTCGTGATCAGCTCGCGTGTACGGGTCATGCCCGCGGCCGTGGCGCACGGCTCGCTGTCGGTCACGATCCAGGAGCGCACCGACGTCAGCCAACCCACTGCGTTCTCCAAGGGCGGTACGACGGTTGCGACCCCGCGCTCGGAGATCAACGTAACGCAGGCCGATGCGCGCATGTTCGTGTTCGATGCCGGTGTCAATCTGGATGAGATCGTGCGCGCGGTGAATCAGGTGGGCGCCGCGCCCGGTGATCTGGTGGCCATCCTGGAAGCCCTGCAACAGGCCGGCGCCCTGCGTGCGCAGCTGCTGGTCATCTGAAGCGCCGTGAGCAGTCAGCCCGTAGGGCCCAGTTATTACGCCGATTTCAACGGCCTCGAGGGGTTGAAGAAGGGCGCCAAGGCCGATGATCCCAAGTCGATCCGCGCGGCGGCGCAGCAGTTCGAGAGCCTGTTCACCAACATGATGCTCAAGTCCATGCGCGAGGCCAAGCTGGGCCAGGGCCTGGGCGACAGCCAGGAGAGCGATCTCTATCAGGACATGTATGACCAGCAGCTGTCGCTGAAGATGGCGCAGGGCAAGGGCATCGGTCTTGCCGACATGCTGGTGCAGCAGCTCACGCGTAACACCGCGGCCAAGGCCGCTGCCGGTAGCGCGGCGGCCGGCGGCACATCATCGCCGGCGGTATCGACCAGCGATCGCATCAGTTTCGTGAAGAGCATGCAGCCCTATGCCGAGCAGGCGGCCAGTCAACTCGGTGTGTCGTCCGATACGCTGATCGCGCAGGCGGCGCTCGAGACCGGGTGGGGACAGCACATTCCCGCCGGCGGCGATGGAACCTCGAGCCTCAACCTGTTCGGCGTCAAAGCCGGTGCCGGCTGGAATGGCGCTGCGGTTAATGCGCAAACCACCGAATATGGCGGCGTGAGCCCGAGCAGCGTCTCACAGCCATTTCGCGCCTACAGCTCGGTGCAGCAGGGCGTGAACGATTATGTCACTTTGCTGCAGCGCCATCCGCGCTACCAGCAGGCACTGGGAAGCGGTGCGGACGTGCATGCCTTTGCCAGCGCACTGACGCGTGGCGGCTATGCCACCGACCCGTCGTACGCACAGAAATTGCAGGCCACTGCAGCCAGCGTCAAGGCATTGCGCGCCACGGGCAGCGATCCGGCACTCAAGATTCTGGCCGGGCTGCCGACAACCGTCACTGGGGAATCGTCGTGAGTGAAAGGACACCGTAATGGGTGACATGCTGTCCACTGGCGTATCGGGGCTGCTGGCCTTTCAGACCGCGCTCGATACCATCAGCAACAACATCTCGAACGTCAATACCACGGGATACAGCGAAGAGACCACCAATCTCGTGACCAATCCCGCCACCGCTACCAATAACGGTTGGATTGGCAATGGCGTATCAGTATCGGACGTCACACGCTCGTACAGCAACTTTCTGGATGCGCAGACGCGCACCGCGACCAGCAGCTACAACCAGTTCAATACCGCGGCCGGCCTCGCCGACAGCATCAACAATATGTTTGGCGATTCCTCGACCGGCCTGTCGGCGACCTTGCAGGGCTTCAGCCAGTCCATCCAGACGCTGGCGAACTCGCCCTCACAGAGTTCTGCGCGCGAGGCCGTGCTCAATCAGGCGCAAATGGTGATCAGTCAGTTCCACGCCTGCCAGGGCAACCTGAGTCAGCTCGGCGGCCAGGTCAACACGCAGGTGCAGTCCGAGGCCAGCACCATCAGTTCGCTGGCGCAGAACATCGCCAGTCTGAATCAGCAGATCATGGCGGCGCAGAACAACGGCACCTCGCAGCCGCCCAACAGCCTGCTCGATCAGCGCAACAACCTGATCGATCAGCTGTCGCAGAATGTCAGTGTCAATACCGTGCAGCAGAGTGACGGCTCGCTCAGCGTTTTCATCGGCAGCGGGCAGGCCCTGGTCGTGGGAGCACAGGCCGGAACATTGAGCGCCGGCCCCGACCAGTTCAGTTCAGGACAGCTGGACCTGTCGCTCAACACCGCCTCGGGCAACGTTGATATTACCAATCAGCTGAGCGGCGGCGCGATCGGTGGTCTGCTGCAGTTTCGCAGCCAGATGCTGATACCGGGCGAGAATGCGCTCGGGCAGGCGGCTGTGACCCTGACGAATCTGCTCAATACGCAGAACGAGGCGGGGCTGGATCAGAACGGCAACGTGGGCGCGGCCCTCATGGCAGTCGGCGGTCCGCAGGCACTTCAGAGCAGCAGCAACACCGGCAGTGCCACCGTTACCGCAAGCATCAGCGATCTCAGTGCGCTCACTACCAGCAATTACTATCTGACGTACGACGGCACGAACTGGAACATGACCGATTCCGCCAGCGGGGCTGCGACATCGCTGGCCGCCAGCTCCAGCGGCGGTGTCACGACCCTGACCGGCGTCGGCATGACGCTCAGCGTATCGGGCAGTGCCAGCGCGGGCGATAAGTTCCTGATCGAGCCCACGGGCAATGCCGTCAACGGCCTGAGTCTGCTGACCAACGACCCGTCCAAGATCGCCGCCGCCGGTCCGCTCGTGGCCAGCGCCACCGTCGGCAACACCGGCTCGGCCAGCATCGCCAGCGCCACGGTAGCCGATACTTCCGCTTATACGCGCGGCAACTACACATTGAGTTTTACCAGTCCCACGGCGTACGCGGTCACCGATGCCAGTGGCAATCCGGTCGGCGCCGGCACCTATACGGCCGGCACGCCGATCACATTCAACGGCATCAGTGTTGCTTTGACGGGAACGCCGGCGGCCGGCGACAGTTTTGCCGTCAATGACAATGCCAATGGCACGGGTGATAACAGCAACGCGCTGAAGCTTGCCGGAATTTTGAACCAAAATGTTTTGAGCGGCGGCGCCGAATCCTTGAGCGGCGCGGTCAATTCCTATGTCGGTACCGTGGGCCTGCTGACCAGCCAGGTGCAGAACGGGGCTACCGCCCAGAAAAGTGTCATGCAGAGCGCCCAGAGTGCGCAACAGAGCCTGTCGGGCGTTAATCTCGATCAGGAAGCGGCCAACCTCGTGCAATACCAGCAGGCCTATCAGGCCGCAGCGCGGGTCATCGCGGCTTCCAATACTTTATTTAATTCGCTGATCAGCGCCATCCACGGATAGATCCGTATGCGTATCTCTACTTCGATGATCAATCAAACCGCCGTGAACGGCATCCTCCAGGATGAGTCCGCGCTGTCCAACACGCAGAGCCAGCTGGCCAGTGGCAAGAGCATCAATACACCGGCCGATAATCCGGTGGCGGCGGTGCAGTTGCTGCAGCTCAACAACACCAGTTCGCAGTATGGGCAGTACATCAGCAACGGCCAGAGCGCCAACACCAACCTGAGGCTCGAGGAACAGGCGCTGTCCAGTTCCACCACCACATTGCAATCGATCCGGGATCTGGTGGTGCAGGCCAATACCGGCTCCAACAACACCGCGGATCTGCACAACATTGCCACGCAGATCAGCGCACTGGAAAGTCAGCTGCAAGGCAACGCCAACACCCAGAACGCCCAGGGCGAATTCCTGTTCGCCGGCTTCTCCAGCGGTACGCAGCCATTCGTTCGCGGCAGCAGCGGCGCCATGAGCTATGTCGGTGATAGCGGCGCGCGCAGCGTGCCGTTGAACGGCGGTACCTCGGTACCGACCGGGGACCCGGGTTCGGCCGTATTCATGAATGTTCCCGCGGGCAACGGTACCTTTACGACCGCGGCCGGCACCGGCAACACCGGTACCGGCGTCATCGATACCGGCAGCGTGACCGACCAGTCATCGTGGGTGCGGGGGCAGTACACGATCAGCTTCTCGGATGCCAGCGACTACACGGTCACCGATGGCGCGGGCGCCACGGTGGCCAGCGGCACCCACAACGCCGCCAACGGCGGCAACGTCGCCTTTGACGGCGTCGAGGTGGGCATTACCGGTGCTCCGGCGGCGGGCGATACCTTCACGGTTTCATCCTCGAGCACCCAGGGTGTGTTCGATACCCTGGACAACGTGGTCAGCGCCCTCAACAACGCCGGCAGCAGCGCTGCGGCGCGTGCGCAACTGAGTTCCACGCTCGGCGGCTCGCTGCAGCAGATCGATCAGGCGCTGAATCAGGTGTCCACGGTAACCACGAATGTCGCCTCGCGGATTTCCCTGATCAGCAGCACCGGTAACGCGCTGACCAGCGCCACCACCACGCTCACCAGCCAGATTTCCACTCTCAGCGACCTCGACTACGCCAAGGCCACCTCGCAGTACAGCCAGGAAGTCATCGCCCTGCAGGCCGCCGAACAGTCCTATGTCGCGATCAATCAGCTCTCTCTGTTCAAATACTTATGAGTGATCTAATCCTGGATGTGACCGAGTCGACGCTTCTCCAAAGTGCGAACCAGGTCATTCAAGTTCACCGGCGCGGCACCGATAACTGAGCCGAACAGGTGCGACCCGTGTCGCCCGCAAGCCAACAGTGCGACGGACCGGTGTCCGGCGTCTGACCGAAACATCAGGAGCAACAGGCAATGTCACTAGTCCTTAATACCAACATCAATTCGCTGCTGGCGCGGAACAGCCTGACATCGTCAGGTAGTTCACTGTCGTCGGCACTGCAGCAGCTGTCTTCGGGGTTGCGCATCAACACCGCGGCCGATGACGCCGCCGGCTACGCGATCGTGCAGGGCATGACCTCACAGATCGGTGGACTCAACCAAGCCGCGAAAAACGCCAATGACGGCGTGTCGCTGACGCAGACTGCCTCGGGCGCGCTGCAGGAAGTGACCAGCGACCTGCAATCCATGCGCGATCTCGCGGTCGAGTCGCTCAATGCCACCAACAGCGTTCAGGACCGTGCCGCCCTCGACACGCAGTTCCAGCAGCTGAAGGCTGACATCAACCAGGTCGCGCAGACCGCGAACTTCAACGGCGTGAATCTGCTCGACGGCTCCTTCCAGGGCGCCACGTTCCAGATCGGTGCCAATGCGGGCCAGACCATTACCGTGGCCTCGGTCGCGAGTGCGTCGAGCGCGGATCTGGGTCAGCTTTATACCGCTGCCGGCACCGCCACGACCGCGGCGGCATACAACAACACTCTGGCCACGAACGGCGATACCGGCACGCTGACGATCACCCCCGACGCGACGGTAAACCCGACGCTCGCTGCGGTTACGACCGCAACCATCGCACTGACCGGCAATCAAGCCACCGACTTGAAGACCGTTGCCGCGGCCATCAATCAGGTCTCCGGCCAGGACGGCGGCATCATTGCAACCGTCAATGCCACCGGCGGTATTGACCTGAGCAGCACTACCAAGCAGACACCGACGGCCATCGTCTGGGCTGCTACAGGCAATACGATTACCGGCGCAGCCAATACTACTGCCGAAGTGGTCACCAGCTGGGGACTCGCAGCCGGCGGTGCCGCGATCACCACGGCGGGCAACAAGCTGAATTCGGGCGATGTCAAGACCGTCGATGGCTCGAACAAGGCGCTGAGCCAGATCGATGCGGCTCTCCAGCAGATTGCGACCACCGGTGCCCAGCTCGGTGCCTACCAGAACCGCTTCACCGCGGCCATTGCGGGTATCAACACCGACGCCACCAACCTGTCGAGCGCACGCAGCGGCATCCAGGATACGGACTATGCGGCCGCAACGTCGCAGCTGTCCAAGGCCCAGATCCTGCAGCAGGCGGCCACGGCGATGGTGTCCCAGGCCAACCAGGTTCCGCAGAACGTGTTGACGCTGCTGCAGCACCTGCCGTAACAGCGTGGCAGATCGTAATGAAACACGGGCTTAAACCACCCGTCACGGCAGGGCGGAGATCGCGAGATCTCCGCCCGCTGTCGTTTTCCGAGGGGCCATAACGATGACCACGACTGCTGCCACTACCGCGCCTGCTGCCAGCACCACCACGCCGATCTCGATCGCCAGCAACAGCAGTTCGGGTGCGGCGGGCGGCTCAGTCATCAATGTCAGCAGCCTGGTCTCGCAGCTGGTGGCAGCAACGGAAGGCCCGCAGCAGACGCAGATTGCCAACCAGACTGCCGCCGTCACCGCGAACATCTCGGCCCTGGGCACACTGCAGAGTGCGCTGTCGACCTTTCAGAAGTCGCTGTCGTCACTGAGTACGCCCAGTGCCTTCAACTCCGAGACTGCGAACAGCTCCGATGACACCAAAGTGACCGCGACTGCGGATGCCTACGCGGTCAGCGGCAATTATGCGGTCACAGTCACGAATCTCGCCTCGGCACAGCAGCTGTTGTCGGCGCCGGTCGCCAGTGCGGCTGCAGTCGGCACCGGTACGCTGAGCCTGTCTCTGGGCACTACCAGTTTCAGTGTCGCGATCGACAGCAGCAATAACACGCTGACCGGTATCGCGGTGGCGATCAATGCCGCGACCGACAATCCCGGCATCGGTGCCACCGTCATACAGGGCACCGACGGCGCACACCTGCTGCTGTCATCGACACAGACCGGTGCCGCCAGCACCATCGCGGTCAGTGAAACCGATGGCGGCAATGCGCTTGCCGCGCTCACCTACGGGCCCGGCAACCTGACTCACTACACGCAGGAGGCCGCCGCGGCCGATGCCAGCTTCAGCGTCGCCGGCGTGGCCTTTACCAGTGCCAGCAATACCGTCAGCGATGCACTGAGCGGCGTGACCCTTAACCTGCTCGCTCCCACAACAGCCGGCAGCAGTGCCACCTTGACGGTGGCCAACGATACCTCGACCGTCGCCACCAACATCCAGGGGTTCGTGAGCGCGTACAACACCCTGCAAACCGCGCTCGCAGGCCTCGGCAACTTCAATGCCAGCACCGGCACCGGCGGTCCGCTGCTGGGCAACCCGGTGCTGACCGGCACTGAAAATCAGATCCAGCAGGTGCTGTACAGCTTCGTCGGCAGCTCGAGCTACAACTCGCTGGCGAGCATCGGCGTGACCACCAAAGCCGACGGCTCGCTGTCCGTGGACAGCTCGCGATTGCACACTGTGCTATCCAGCAATTTCAGTGCGGTCAGCCAGCTGTTCAGCAGCAGCAACGGCGTGGCGGCACAGCTCAACAGCACCATCAGCTCGGCACTGGGCGCCAACGGCGCCATTTCCACCTACGGACAAACCCTGACCGCGCAGGAAAACGCGCTCACCACGCAGAGCAATGCGCTGAACACGCAGATGACGGCGCTCACCGCCAGCCTGACGCAGCAGTATGCGACGCTCAACACGCTGCTGTCGTCGCTGCAAAGCACTTCGGCCTATCTGACGCAGGCGTTTGCCAGTTTGCCCACCGTCCAGGGCACTCCCAACGCCTAGCTCAAGTTCGCGCAGGATGCGCCGTTAAGCTCCTCAGCACGGACGTATGGAGCATCGCGCAGTGAGCGCTTACGCAAGAAATTCCAAAGTAGCCGCCTATCAGAGCGTCTCGGTTCACGGCGGCGTCGCCGGCGCCGATCCGCACCGGCTGGTGCTGATGCTGATGGATGGTGCGCTCGAGCGCATGGCCATCGCCCGCGGCTACATCGAGCGTGGCCAGATCGCCAAGAAAGCACAGGCGCTGCATCAATGCGTCAGCATCGTCAATGAGCTGCGCGGCAGCCTGAACCTGGCCCAGGGCGGCGCGCTGGCGCAGAATCTCAGCGATCTTTACGACTATATGCTGCGTCAGCTGTTGCGCGCCAATGTCGACAGCGATCTGAAGTGCGTCAAGGAAGTGGCCAGTCTGATGGGCGAGATCCGCGGCGCCTGGCTGGCGATCGGGCCGGAAGTACGTCTCGCCCAGCGCTAGCGCGTAGAATGAGCGGATCTGCTCAATATGAAGGCGCCGATACCGTGGTGCTGTACGACGAGCTGGCCTACCACGATGTGCTGCCGGTGCAATGGAAAACACTGCCGCGCCCGCTCGACCGATTCGAGCTGATCGGCCTGGACGAATCGAACCTGCTGCTGCTGCAGGCCTGCATCGCGGTCGAGGAACACCCGGCACGCGACAAGAACGAAGACCTGGGACCCCTGGCCGGTGAGCTCGCCCGGCTGGATTTCAAGCTCAACCTGGTGCTGCAGTTGCTCGCAAAACTGGTATCGCAGGACCGGATCTCGACACCGACCACCATTCAGTTCAACGCCCTCGGAGCCAGCTGGACGGCGCTCGGCTCGACGCCGTCGATCGGCGATCGCGGCGTATTGCGCGTGCAGTTGCGCAGCTCCCTGCCCCAGCCGCTCGAGCTGCCGGCCGAAGTGTCGTCGGTGAACGGCGCGACGGTCCGGGTGAAATTTCCGGAGCTGTCGGAAGGCACCGCGGAACTCATTCAGAAGCTGGCGTTTCTGCATCACCGGCGACACATTGCCGATGCCCGCAAAGCGCGTGAGACTTAAGATCGGCGAATCTGCGACGCAGCGCTCAATAACCCTGTGACGGAGATCCATCCCTTGCCATAACGCCGCCCCTAATCTGTGCGCTACCAAAACAAGGGAAGCACAACCACATGGCTGATAGGGCGGCTATGACTGTGACAATCGGCGGCGGCGCCGCGATATTCGCATCCGAGGAGCCATCGGCCGGCGCGGCTGTGCTGCCGACGGGCGCTTCGGGCGCCATCCGGCAGGTCAATCGCCTGATCCGGCAAGTGTCTGCCTTTGACAGCAACGTGCTGATTCTCGGCGAATCGGGCACCGGCAAGGAAGTGGTCGCGCGAGCCGTCCATGACAGCTCCTCGCGCCGCCTGCGTCCGTTCATACCCATCAATTGCGGCGCGATTCCGGCAGAGCTGCTCGAGAGCGAACTGTTCGGTCACGAGAAGGGCGCTTTCACCGGTGCCCTGGCGACGCGTAAGGGCCGTTTTGAAGTCGCTGAAGGCGGCACGATTTTTCTCGATGAGATCGGCGATATGAATCCGACCATGCAGGTAAAGCTGCTGCGGGTTCTGCAGGAGCGCAGCTACGAGCGCGTCGGCAGCTGCGTACCGCAGCGCTGCGACGTACGCATCATTGCCGCCACGCATCGCGATCTCGAGCAGGCCATCATCAAGGGTACCTTTCGCGAAGATCTGTTCTACCGCCTCAATGTAGTGCCGATCGAAATGCCGCCGCTGCGCGAGCGCGGCGAGGATTTGCCGCTGCTGATCGCCGATCTGGCCGAGCGCATCCGCGTCTCCGGCCGGCCGCGCGTGCAGTTCACGCCAACCGCGCTCGAGGCACTCAGGGCCTATCGCTGGCCCGGCAACGTGCGCGAGCTTGGCAATCTGATCGAGCGCCTTTCAATCCAATGCCAGTCACGCACGGTGTCCATTGAGGACCTGCCGCCTCGCTATCGCCCGCTCGACTGGACGCCGGCGGCGCAGGCTGAAACCGAAACGCTGATTGCATCGGTACCGGCCATGAGCGTGCTCGCGCCGGCGCTGGAAGCTGCGGCGCCGGGCGGACCCGGGCCGGAACCCGAGACGGATACTGATACTGATGCTGATCTCGAGGCGGCGCTGAATCCGAATCTCACCGATGAGTTGTTGCAGCAGATCCCGGCCGGGTTCGACTTGCGGCAATATCTCGAACAGCTGGAACAACGCCTGATCGTGCGCGCCATGGAATCCGCCGGCGGCACGGTGGCACAGGCCGCACGGGTGCTGGGCCTGCGCCGCACCACCCTGGTGGAAAAGCTGCGCAAGTATGCCGTGGGCGTCGGCGACGCCGTGGTGCCGGAATCTTGACGTCGTGGCGGCGGCAATCGCCTGCCGTCGAGAGTTCCGTCACAGTTTGACGACGGCACGCAAATTGCTCCTCTGACCTCAACAAGTACCGCTTGAAGAGGCTATGGATTCCCCGATGCAGATGTCAGCGATGCCCCGCATGGACGTGCGCAAGCGCGTCAATGCCAGAGATATACACGACCCGGTGGTGTGCGCCGAAGTCTCACGAGCGCTGATGGAGACCGCGCGGCGCGTCGCCGCCAGCGAATGCACGGTATTGATCGCCGGCGAATCGGGCACCGGCAAGGAAGTACTGGCGCATTATATTCATCGCCATTCCAAACGCGCCGCCGGCGTGTTCGTGGCCATCAATTGCGCCGCCATTCCCGAACACCTGCTCGAGGCCATGCTGTTTGGCTGGGAGCGCGGTGCCTTCACCGGCGCGCACAGTGCCCACCCGGGAAAATTCGAACAGGCACAGGGCGGCACATTGCTGCTCGATGAGATCTCGGAGATTCCGCAGGCTTTGCAGGCGAAGCTGCTGCGCGTGTTGCAGGAGCGGGAAGTCGAGCGGCTGGGAGCGCGCACCGCCGTGGGCCTGGACCTTCGCATGATTGCCACCACCAATCGGCGTTTGCGCGAGGAAGTCGCCGCCGGGCGTTTTCGCGAGGACCTGTATTACCGCCTGAACGTATTTCCCATCACGCTGCTGCCATTGCGTTCGCGGCGCGATGACGTACTGCCATTGGCAATGCGGCTGCTGGCAGCGCACTGCCGTGCAGGCGAGCGAATTCCAGCCATGCATCCGGACGCGGCACAACTGCTGCTGACCTACGCCTGGCCCGGCAATGTGCGCGAACTGGAGAATGTCATGCAGCGCGCACTGGTGCTGTGCGACGGCGACCTGGTGCGCGATACGCACATTGTCTTCGAGCCGCCGGCGAGTCCGGAGCCGCCGCTTGCCGCGGCTGCGTGCCTGACCCGCACACCGGCCCTTGCACCGGTAATAGTCGAGGCCGCGGCAGATTCGGCGCAGGTAGCGCTGGCGCAGTCACTGGCGCTGGCCGAGCAGAAAATCATTCTGCAGGCATTGCGCAGCGACGAGACGCGCGAGCGCATCGCCGAGCGCTTAGGGATCAGTCCGCGCACCCTGCGGTACAAACTGGCGCGGTTGCGGCGCGCCGGAGTCGACTGTGATGAGATCGCCGAAATCGGCGGGAGCGCTCCATGAGCAACATGGCCATCGATCAGGTGCTGGCACAGATTCGTTCGCTGTCGGCGCAGGCCGGCGCGAGCATCAAGCCGGTGGCGGATGGAGCTGGGGCGATTGGCGGCGCCAACGCGCCATCGGCGAGCGCTTTCGGTGACCTGCTCAAGCAGGGTATCGACTCGGTAAACAAAGGGCAGCAGACGGCCGGGGCACTGGCCGACGCCTGGGAGCGCGGCACGCCGGGGGTCGATCTGGCCAAGGTCATGATCGAAAGCCAGAAGGCCTCGGTTTCGTTTCGGGCGCTGACGGAGGTGCGTAATCGCCTGGTCAGCGCCTATCAAGACATCATGAACATGACCATCTGAGTACAGCGGGAAGAATCAGCTCATGGCGAACAATCAGACGGTAATGGTTCCCGGTGCGCTCGGACTGAACGTCCGGCCGCTATTGCTGCTGCTCGGCATCGCCCTGGCGGTGGCCGCGGGCGTCACCGTGGTGCTGTGGTGGAAGGGACCTAGCTGGAGCCTGCTGTATGGGAATCTGTCGGATTCCGATGCCAGCAGCGTGATCCAGGCGCTGCAGACCGGTGGTATCGACTACAAGCTCGACAACACCAGCGGCGCCATCATGGTGCCGGCCGAGCGCGTGCACGATGCGCGTCTGCAGCTCGCCTCACAGGGCTTGCCGCAGGGCAAGAACAGCAGCTTCGAGTTGATCAGCAAGGATCCGGGTTTCGGCGTCAGCCAGTTCATGGAAAATGCACGCTACCAATATGCGCTGGAGAGCGAGCTGGCACGTACCATTTCCTCGTTGCAGGCGGTCGAGGCCGCGCGCGTGCACCTGGCCATACCACAGCAGTCGGCGTTCGTACGCGATCACCGGCCGGCCACGGCTTCGGTTTTACTGCAGTTGCGTGCCGGCCATCGGCTCGAACCGGAACAGGTCTCCGCGATCGTGCATCTGGTGGCTTCCAGCATTCCGGAACTCGATTCCGATCAGGTCACCGTGGTCGATCAGCAGGGACGGCTGTTGTCATCGCCCAAGTCGGGCGACGCGGCCATGGAGGCCGAGCAGTTTGAGGCCGCCCACCACGTCGAAGACACATACATACAGCGTATCGAGCAATTGCTGGCGCCGATCGTCGGCGAAGGTCATGCGCGCGCACAGGTGACGGTGGATCTCGATGCCACCGCCAGCGAAGAGGCCCATGAACAATACAAGCCTGACGGCGCCGTGGTGCGCAGCGAGCAGACCTCGCAACAAGTCACGGTTCCCGGCAGCGGATCGTAGATCGCCGCATTGAGGTCGGCACAGTCCTTGACGGTTAGACTCACCAGAACCGCCCGCCACCGAACAGCGCCAGCAGCACGAGCACCAGCACGATAACGCCAATGCCACCGAATCCCCCGCCGCCATAATAGCCGCCGCGGTAGCCATAAT
>Ga0209483_1002222_pt1 | contig 13733 bp, 13 predicted proteins | sample NGEPerA_FD_184508 | JGI IMG/M metagenome (GOLD analysis project Ga0209483, IMG submission 184508) | Arctic peat soil microbial communities from the Barrow Environmental Observatory site, Barrow, Alaska, USA - NGEE PermafrostL2-A... | ecosystem: Environmental > Terrestrial > Soil > Wetlands >... | reverse complement strand
CGTAAGCTGGCCGCCTTCCTCATAGCCCACATATCCGGGAGGGGCGCCGATCAACCGGCTCACGGTGAATTTTTCCATGTATTCACTCATATCTATCCTTACCAGCGTATCTTCCGAATCGAACATATAACGTGCCAGTGCGCGGGCAAGTTCCGTTTTTCCTACGCCGGTGGGGCCCAGGAAAATAAATGTACCAACGGGCTTCCTGGGATCCTTCAGGCCAACCCGGTTCCGCTGTATGGCTTTCACCACTTTCTGAATGGCTTCGGTTTGTCCCACGACCATATCCGCCATGTCCACCGACATGTTCCTGAGTTTCTCGCTTTCGGCCTGCACCATTCTTTTTACCGGAATGCCGGTCATCATGCTCACCACTTCTGCGATATTATCTTCATCGATCGGATACCGCTTGTGTTTACTTTCCTCTTCCCATTCTGCTTTTGCTTTTTCCAATTCTTCCTGCAGGCGTTTTTCCGCATCACGCAGGGAAGCCGCTTCTTCGAATTTCTGGCTCTTGACTACTTTATTCTTTTCGTTTTTAACGTCTTCGATTTTCTTTTCAAATTCCACGATGTTCTGCGGAACGTTGATGTTTTTCAGATGCACCCGGGCGCCCACTTCATCCAGCACGTCAATGGCCTTATCCGGCAGCAGCCGATCCGTCATATACCGGTCACTCAGCCTTACACAGGCTTCGATGGCTTCTTCGGAATAGGTCACGTTGTGGTAATCTTCATATTTGGATTTGATGTTAACCAGGATCTGAATGGTTTCATCCACGCTGGGCGGATCAATCATCACTTTCTGGAACCGGCGGTCGAGGGCACCATCTTTTTCAATATACATCCTGTATTCATCCAGGGTGGATGCGCCGATACATTGCAGTTCTCCCCGCGCCAGGGCCGGTTTGAATATATTCGAAGCATCCAGGGATCCGGAAGCGCCGCCTGCCCCGACAATAGTATGGATTTCATCAATGAACAGGATGACATCGCGGTTTTTCTCCAGTTCATTCATGATCGCTTTCATGCGTTCTTCGAACTGACCCCTGTATTTGGTACCTGCCACCAGCGCAGCGAGGTCAAGGGAAATCACGCGTTTGTCGAACAATACGCGGGAAACCTTCCGTTGCACGATGCGAAGGGCCAGTCCTTCCACGATGGCTGTTTTACCCACGCCCGGTTCACCGATCAGGATCGGGTTATTCTTTTTACGCCTGGACAGAATCTGGGAAACCCTTTCGATTTCCTCTTCCCTGCCCACGATGGGATCCAGCGAGTTCATTTCCGCCAGCCGCGTAATGTCCCGGCCGAAATTATCGAGCACGGGCGTTTTACTTTTGGCATTTCCGGCAGGTCGCGCCTTCTGCTGTGCATACTTTTTTTCATCATCAAAATCATCATCGTTTTCTTCAGCATATTCGCTGCGGGTATCATTACTTTTAACAACACCCAGTTCATTTCTGAATAAATCGTAATCCACGTCGAATTGATTTAGTATCTGTGTTGCAATGTTTTCCTTATTCTTGAGAATGGAGAGCATCAGGTGTTCCGTTTCAACGGTGGGACTCTTTAAGGCTTTCGCCTCGAGCACCGTTACCCGGATCACTTTTTCAGCCTGCTTGGTCAGGGGCAGGCTGTTGATGTTGGCAATATTCTTACCTGTTTTATCTTTTACGGCAAGCTCTACTTCCTTGCGCAGTTCATAAAGATCCACATTGAAGCTTTTCAGGATGCGGACGGCCGTATTGTCACCTTCCCTGATCAGTCCCAGAAGCAAATGTTCCGTACCGATAAAGTCGTTTCCCAACCTTAAGGCTTCCTCCCTGCTGAACGAAATAATCTCTTTAACCTGGGCCGAAAAATTATTATCCATTTTTAAGTAATTGTGCTTTATACAATAATAACGAATATTTTTGATTCCTGTTTTGCATGGTTTATTAACGTCTGTTAACAATACCGGTGAATATGAATGTCAAAATTAGTACCAACGGGAAATTCCATGCCATTACCATCCATGAAACGGAACTTGCTGCTAATATGACAGAAGATCTCCGGAATCGGTTAACGTTCTTTCTGCAAGATGACATAAAAAACCTGGTCATCATTATGAAAGACATTCAAAAGATAGATTCTGCTGCTGCCCGGGAGCTTCTCCTGATCCGGAACCGCTTTTACGAAAACGGCGCGACCTTTGTTTTATGCGATCTCCGGCCCGCCGTGAAAAAATGCTTTGATCTGGATGAACAATTTGAGCCCCTGCAGATCACACCCACTTTCAGCGAAGCCTCGGACATCGTTTATCTGGAAGAAATCGAACGAGAAATGATGGATTAGGAATCCTGCTTCTGCCTACCTACAATCCTCTGCAGCATTTGTTCAATCGGTTGTCTCCCGGATACAATGGAAACGACCGAATTCCGTTCCTATTACTATTTGTATTATTTTTCCTGTCTGGCAGCTTCCCCATCCGGAATCTGTCCCCGTGATCATACCTTAAATTCTATTCGTGCTGGCGGTAACCATTCTAGGAAATAATTCGGCTATTCCGGCTTTCGACCGGCATCCGACGGCGCAGGTAATTACCATGGAAGACCAGCTTTTCCTGGTGGATTGCGGTGAGGGTACACAAATGCAGATGAGCAAATACAAGATCCGCCGCAGCCGGATCAACCACATTTTTATCTCCCATCTTCACGGGGACCATTATTTCGGGCTGATCGGGCTGCTCACCAGCATGGGCCTGCTGGGCCGTCAGCAGGACCTGAACCTTTACGCACCGGTTCCTCTTAAAGAGATCTTCGATCTGCAACTGAAAGTGGCCGATACCAAACTTCCCTATAACCTGATCTTCCATCCGTTGCAACAGGAAGGTACGCTGGTGAGAAGCAGCCATTTTGAAGTAAGCTGTTTCCGGGTGTTTCACCGCATTGAATGCTGGGGGTTTATTTTCAGACAGGTGAAACCGCTTCGTAAACTGAATCCCGTGAAAGCCAGGGAATATGATATACCCGCTTCCTTTTTCGATCGCCTGAAATGGGGTGAAGATTACGAGGCCCGCAACGGTACGGTGATCGCGAATGCACTGGTTACGGATGAGGCTCCGAAACCCAAATCTTATGCCTATTCGGCAGATACTGCCTACAATCCGGTGATCGCCGAAAAAGTAAAAGCTGTGGATCTTTTGTATCATGAAACCACCTATCTGAAGGATCTGGAAGAACGGGCATCCAAAAGGTTCCATTGTACCACGGCACAGGCGGCCTCCATCGCCCTTCAGGCAGGAGTAAAGAGGCTGCTGATCGGTCATTTCAGCTCCAAATACGAAAAGCTGGATGATTTTGAACAGGAGGCAAGGTTAATCTTCCCCAATACTGATGTAGCCATAGAGGGAGTTACTTACCGCGTTTAAGCGATTCGTCAGGTATTCCGCTGCATTAAATAAACGGCCATTTCGTGCAAGGGTATTTTTCTTCCGGAATCAATGCGGATCCGCTCAAGATCCACCATGGCCTGATCAAAATAATGTTGTTGTGCGGTTTGGGCCGCCGCGTCAACGGCACATGCCCTGAAAAGCTGCAGCATTTCTTCCACTTTATCCGGCCCGGAATAGTCCAGCAATTGCAGGATTTCCTTTTTCTGTTGTGCATGGCCGGATTCCAGCGCCTTTACGAGCAGGAATGTTTTTTTATTCCGGATGATGTCCCCACCGGTCTTTTTGCCGAATTTTTCAGGATCTCCAAATGCATCCAGCCAGTCGTCCTGCACCTGAAAAGCAAGGCCAAGGTTCTTCCCGAAGGCGTACAGATTTTTCTGATCCTCCTCCCCGGCTCCGGCAATAATGGCCCCCATGCGCAGGCTGGCTGCCAGCAGCACGGCCGTTTTCAGCTCAATCATGTGCAGGTAACCGGTCAGTGTAACGGATGGATTATTTTCAAAATCCATATCCATCTGCTGGCCCTCACATACCTGGCGACCCACTTCGTTCAACTGGCCGATCAGCATCTGCGCATGCCGGGATCCGGTTGCATTCAGATATTCGTAGGCTTTCAGCAGCATCACATCCCCGGCAAGCAGGGCGGAAGATTCGTTGTATCTGGCATGCACCGTGGCATTCCCCCGCCGCAGGGGCGCTTTATCCATGATGTCGTCGTGAATCAGCGTGAAATTGTGGAACAGCTCAATGGCCGTTGCTGTTTTCCAGGCATCGGCATGAATGTCCGTGAACAATTCATTCCCCATCAAGCAAAGCACCGGCCGCACCCTTTTACCGCCCGCCTCCAGCATGTAAGACGCGGCGTCATAAAGCCCCGCTGGCTGACGCGGAAAATGGTCCGTATCGAAATATTTTAAAAATGCATGTGATAATTCCTGGAATCTTTTCATGATTTTCCACAATGGGCATTAGGATTTGGAAGAAGACAGCACCCATTCATAATCCAGTTGCCGCTTGGCCAGGTTTGCAGAAACCACTTTGATCCTCACCTTGTCCCCCATACGGAAGCTTCTTCCGCTGCGGCGGCCAACCAGGGCGTAATCTGATTCTATGAGCCGGAAATCATCATATTCCATCAGGCTATTGATGCTGACCAGTCCTTCACATTTATGTTCCACGGTTTCCACCCAGAAGCCAAAAGCAGCCACCCCGCTGATTACACCATCAAATTCATCGCCGACGAATTCTTTCATGAATTCCACCTGTTTGTATTTGTTGGCGGACCTTTCGCTGTCCATTGCGGCCCTTTCCCTTTCGCTGCAATATTTACACTGATCATCAAGTTTTTGGTGAACCTGGATATGTTCGTCCAGCACTTCCTGCAATATCCGGTGTGTAAGCACATCCGGATAACGGCGGATGGGAGAAGTAAAATGACAATAGTTACTGAATCCGAGCCCGTAGTGCCCGATATTTTCCGTAGCATATACGGCTTTGGACATGGTGCGGATGCCCAGTTGCTCCAGCACATGCTGTTCTGGCTTTCCCCGCACGTCGTGCAGCATCAGGTTAAAGGAAGCGGCTATGCCCTCCGGCGTTTTGGTATCAAAATGGTGTCCGTATTTTTTTGCGAATAATACGAATGGCGCCAGTTTCTCTTTATCCGGCGTATCGTGTATGCGGTAAGGAAATGGCACCGGTTTCTTTTTGAATTTTATTTTGGACACATGGGAGGCCACGGTCCTGTTGGCCAGCAGCATGAATTCTTCAATCAGCTGATGGGATTCCTTACTTTCTTTAATGGTGATGCCAACGGGTTTACCTTTTTCATCCAGTTTAAACCGCACTTCCACGGAAGAAAAATTAATCGCCCCTTTTTTGATCCGTTGCTTCCGGAATCGCTGGGCAAGGTCGTGGAGAATCAAAACCTCTTCTTTGTATTTCCCTTCCTGTTTTTCAATGATTTCCTGAACGTCTTCATAGGCAAAACGCTGGTCAGAGTGGATAACCGTTCTTCCCAGCCAGTAATCTTTCACTTCCGCCCTGGAGGTAATGGTGAACACCGCTGAGAATGTCAGTTTATCCTCATTGGGTCTGAGGGAACAGAGCTCATTGGATATCCTTTCCGGCAGCATGGGATTCACCCGGTCCGGCAGATATACAGATGTTGCCCGCTGGTAAGCTTCATCATCCAGCACGCTGCCTGTTTCCACGTAATGGCTCACGTCGGCAATGTGAACCCCTATTTCAAACAGGTCTTCTTTGATCACCCGGAAAGAAATGGCATCATCAAAATCCTTTGCATCAGCCGGATCGATGGTGAATGTGCGCACTTCCCTGAAATCCTTTCGCTTCGCAATTTCTTCGTTTGGAATGCTGTGCGGCAGTTTTTCCGATGCCAGCAAAACGTCTTCCGGAAAAACGATCGGGAACCCGTTTTCAATCAGGATTTCTTTCATCACCCGGTCGTTCTCATCCGATTCATCCAGTACCTGCACCACTTCGCCTTGCGGTTTTTTATTTTTGCTCCAATCGGTGATGCGCACGATCACCCGGTCCTTGTCCACCGCCCCATTGAGTTTTGCGCGGGATATATAGACGTCGGGCATGGGACGGGCTGTTTCCCCTATGAAAAAGGCAAATCCATCGCCCATTTCAATATGACCCGGAAAATCCGTCTGCTTTCTTTCGGTCACCGCTTCCACTTCTCCCTGCACCCGGCCGGTTCCTGCCTGTCCCCTGGTGATTTTAACCAGCACAGTATCGCCATGCATGGCGGTATTGAAATCGTTCGGACGTACGAGCACATCCTGACCGAAAGTTTCCGAAATAACAAAACCCATTCCGGACCGGGTTACTTCCAGTGTGCCTTTATACAACCGGCCAGCTGGTTTTTTCTTTTTTTTATCGGGATGTTTATGACCCATAGATGTTTAAGCTTGATCAGGAAAGTCCTGAATGAATGTAGTTATTAAGCGGGTAAACTCATTTTCTTCATGAAATAAAAATACCGGTGTGATCGGTATCACATAAAGTGGAAGTTCCTGCAACTGATGAGAGAATTTAAGCAGTCGGACGGCATCTTTTTCCGTGGTCAGCATGATTTTTTGTTGCGATGGCATCTGGTTAAACCGTTTCAGGATATAGTTCAGATCATCGATGCTGAAAATATGATGGTCGCTGTAAGCCAGTTCGTCGTATTCCCTGAAAGTTTCCTCCAGGTGTTTTTTTAGCGGGCCGGGATTGGCAATGCCGGTGATCAGCAGCACTTCCGTTTCCGCCTGCGGCATGTAAATGTCTTTACGTATGATCTGGTATGGTTCCCCGTACCGGATGGCCGAAAAGAACAGTTGCTGATAGGGTGCCGGATTGATTTCCCTGATCAGGCGGTGCTTTTCCGCCAGGGAAAGGTCCGGCGGGCACTTGGTCACCACGATCAGGTTGGCGCGGAGATAACTTTTTTTCTGATCCCGCAGATCGCCCGTCGGCAGGAACCAGTCCCGCGTGAATAAATTATTCACATCCGTAAGCAGGATGTTATACCCCGCTTTCACATACCGGTGTTGAAACGCATCGTCGAGAATGATCACCTGCGTGTCCGGCCTGTCATGCAACAACTGCGGTATGGCCACGATCCTTTCCTCCCCTACCGCTATCGTTACTTCAGGATATTTATTGAAGAACTGCATGGGTTCGTCCCCGATCTCCAGGGCATTGGTAATGCCGGTGGCGAGCGCATATCCCCTGGTCCTCCGCTTGTACCCGCGGCTGAGGATGGCCACGTTAAAACGGTCCTTCAGGTTTTCAATGAGGAATTCCACCATGGGTGATTTACCCGTACCCCCCACGGATAGATTCCCTATACAGATGAGTGGCAGATTGAAAGAAGCGGACTGAAAGAATTTTACATCGAATAGCCAGTTCCGGATATAGACGATCAGGCCATAGATCAGCGAAAAGGGCAACAGCAGTATTCTGACCGGTTTTAATAAGGGATAATTCAGATTGATCATAACGACCTGCAAAGATAACTCATTCCCGGGCATGGACAGGGTCTTCCAAAAAGAGCTTTCTGATCTTATCTCCATGGCGGCCGGCTTCCCGGGAAACGGTGTCGCGGGAAACAGGTTGAAGGAAAGGAACCGAGAAAAGGGCAGGAAAACCCGTCCATGAAACGATTTCCGTTTCGTAATCCATAAACTGATCGTTAAAAACCCAGCCGGCAACGGAAAGGCCACGCTGCCGGCACACGGCTGCAGTGAGCAGGGAATGGTTTATACTGCCCAGATAATTGCGGCTGACCAGGATCAGCTTCGCATCCAGTTTTTCGACCAGGTCGATCACAAATTCGGATTCATTGAGCGGAACCAGCAGGCCGCCTGCTCCTTCAATGATCAGCGGCCGGTTGGTTTTCAGCCGGTCACCTGCACGCACTATGTTGCCGGTATCCAGGCGGATGTTTTCTTCCCGGGCAGCGATGTGCGGAGAAGCGGGCTTTTTCAGCCGGTAGGTTTCCGGATGAATGACCGATTGGCTGTTGCTGATGAGGGACCTGATGGTTTGTGCATCAGTACCGCCTTCCAAACCAGCCTGCACCGGTTTCCAGTAGTCTGCCCGCAGTATTTCCGTGAGCACCGCACTGATAAAGGTTTTGCCGATGCCCGTACCGATGCCGCTGATAAACAAGGGTTGCATTAAAGCTTATTGATGAAGATGGAAAAAAATGTGGTTCCGTAATGACGTTCCGCGGCGAACAAAGGATAATTTTCATAGTGGTTCCTGGGGGTATGTTCCAGTACGAACCAGCCATTTTTCTTTAGCAGGTTTTTCTGTACGATGATCTCCGGGATCCGGTCGATGGTATCCAGGGCATAGGGCGGACCGGCAAAAATAAAATCGTACTGATCCCCGGTTGTTTTCAGGAACCGGAAAACATCTGAACGGAATACCCTCAGGTTGGTCAATCCCAGTTTTTCAGCCGTTTCCCTGATGAACATTTCCATCGCCTGATTTTTTTCCACTATGCTGAGATCTCCGGCGCCGCGGGAAGCCAGTTCAAAACTGATGCTGCCGGTGCCTCCAAACAGGTCGAGGGTTTTCATACCTTCTATTCCGCGGTTGGACTGGATGATGTTAAACAGGCCCTCCTTGGCAATGTCCGTCGTGGGGCGGGTAAGCGGCATCCTGGCCGGTGGATTTATTTTTCGTCCTCCCAACGCTCCGCCGATTATACGCATATCGTCATTTTCAGCAGGGAGGAGAAAAAATGATGGGGATATTGCAGCAATTCATCCGAGATCCGGATGCTGTCTTCCATAGTGTCGAAACGGATATTTAAAAAATACTGTTCCAGATCCTCGAAGAGGGCGGATTTTTTTTCGATCATGCCCGAGAGCTCAACCATGATCTGATCCCGGTTCATGCCCAGCTGATGACAACAATTCAGCAGGTTAAACAGAACGTCCTTGGCATCCAGATAGGGAAAATGCTGAATCAGTTGCAACTGGCCGGCCTTGCAGACCATGACCTTGATCTGATCGGCATAGAAGAAAACCTTCAGAAATAAAGGTTCTTCTCTGGCCGTAAACATTTTAAAGCATTTCAGCTGAAGGCTGTAAAAATGCCAGCATCGCGCATTTGGAAATTTATCCTGCATCAGATAATGGAGGTTTACCGGAACACGGTATACATTGTGGAATTCAAACCAGGGTACTTTTTCATCCAGGACCAGGTCCTTGTTGAGGTCCCCGTAAATCAGGCTGGTGACCGGCCGGCAGCTGTCGTCTGAAAAATATTTTTCGGGCACCAGATTGGATTCCGGAAAATTATACACCAGAAATACCTCATTGGCGGGAAATCCGGACAGGATCTGGTCCTTTTCAATGATGCCTCTGGCCACTTCATCCGGGGAACCGTTTTTTTGCGTATTCCATTGAAACACTTTTATGGCTACAGGCCGCATACCCCGTACATTGAGGAGCACATAAATCAGGGAACTGGCGCCCACCTCAATCAGGAGGCGGCATTGCTCAGGATCCTCTGCTGCCGGATCGGCATTGTGAATGTCAAAATCTGGTCTGATTAGCATAAACGGAGGGCAATAATACTACAATTATACGACTGAATTACCAGCCGGAAAGACCGGACCGGATTTGAGGGTAACCGTTTTATTGCCAGTCTTTGAGTAAATCCCTGGCCGTGGCTTTAACCCGGGTGTCATCATAAATCATGCTGGGGAGAGTGAGTACGCTATGGAGTTCTTCCACCGCTTTTTCCTTTTTATTATCCCGATGATAGGCCCGGGCGAGTTCCAGGTAATTGAGCAGGAACGCCGGGTTGAGGGTACTGCTTTTTTCAAAATAATATATCGACTGTTTTAAACTGGCTGCAGGAAGTCCCCCGTAAATCAGTTTGGCAATGGCCTTTTCCGCCATGTTCATGTTACTCACCTCAAAGTTCCATTTTCCCAATACATGATAGGGTTTGAAATTGGCCGGATTCAGCCGGATTGAAATTTCCGCATATTTTTTGATGTCCCTGGCTAGTACAATTCTTTCCCTTGTTCCGGCAATAAGGGATAGTCTTCCGAGGGCAAGCGACATCACGAAATTGGCATCTGAGGAATTGGGATCCACGCGGAGTGCGGCTGAAGCATAATTTTTTGCGGCAATAAAATATTGCTGCATCTTATCTTTTCCTGTTTGCCTGGCGCCGATCCGGCTGGACAGTTCACTGCATTTGCACAGGGCGATCAGGTTGTTGGGCTGGATCCTGAGCATTTCAGCATATTTCAGAAAAGCCTCATTTTCATGAAAGGAAGACTCCTGCTGCCGGGCCTCTTTTAATAAGGGATTCAGGTCCTGTGATCGTAAAATAGAAGGAAGGGCAAAAAACAGTAAAAAAGAAAAGATTCGAATCATACATTATTCCTTAAACACCCGGTGCATCGTTACCCCTGCTTTCCCGAGAAAATTTTCTATGGGAGCCTGAAGTTTATAAATGCTGATCCTGATTTCATAAACAGCCGGATAATGAAATTTAATCATTAAGATAATATCCTGGCAGATCTTCTCCAAAAGAAAAACGGGGTTGAGAACCTTTTGTTTCACAATCGCATACAAATTAACATAACTGATGGTATCTTCTGTACTTTCGAATGCAGATTCCTTTTCGGGAAAAGACACGCTGAGATTCACTTCAAAGGTATTCATCACCTTTCTTTCTTCTGCGTAGACGCCATGCTGCGCATGAAAGATCAGGTTCTGCAGTTCAATGGTTAACATGGATTCAGTTGATTTTGGGTTTCATGGAAAGATATCTTTCCGCATCCAGTGCGGCCATACATCCGCTGCCTGCAGCGGTTACAGCCTGCCGGTAAACCCGGTCCTGCACATCGCCAGCGGCAAATATGCCTTCGATATTGGTTTTTGAAGTGCCGGGAATGGTCTGGATATAACCGGTTTCATCCATATTCAGCCAGCCCTTGAAAATGGCCGAGTTCGGTTCATGCCCGATGGCCACAAAAAATCCTTTTACGGCAATGTCCTGTTCCGTTCCGTTATTAATATCCTTCACTTTCACGCCGTGAACATGAGTATCGCCCAGCACTTCTGCCACCTGTGTATTCCAGTATAACTGGATATTCGGAGTCTCTTTCACGCGTTGCTGCATGATCTGGGACGCACGCATCGCATCGCGGCGAATGAACATGTGCACTTTGGGAGAAAGTTTTGAAAGATACAGGGCCTCTTCCGCAGCGGTATCCCCGGCTCCGGTAATGGCCACTTCTTTTCCTTTAAAAAAAAATCCGTCACAGACTGCACAGGCACTTACACCGTAACCGTTGAGCCTTTGCTCACTTTCCAGGCCGAGCCATTTGGCGGAAGCACCGGTAGCAATGATCACCGAATCCGCTTCGATCAGTTTCTCCTCATCGATCCATACTTTAAAAGGTTGTTTTGAAAAATCCACTTTGGTGGCCAGGCCAAAACGGATATCAGCCCCCATGCGGACGGCCTGTTTTTCAAATTCAACCATCATTTCGGGTCCCTGCACCCCTTGCGGGTATCCCGGATAATTTTCCACTTCGGTGGTGATGGTCAACTGACCGCCAGGCTGTATGCCCTGATACAATACGGGTTTCAGGTTGGCACGCGCCGTATAAATGGCGGCAGAATAACCTGCCGGTCCCGATCCGATGATCAAGCAGTGAACTCTCTCTGATGATTTATTTTCCATAATGTTGATGCAATCCCCGGTTAATTAAGTTGACAAAATTAATTGTAAAAGTTGAATTCGGTCAACGGTCATCCGTCAACAAACTTTCTATTGAATTATCAAACTCGTGTACTGCGCCGCATATCCCCCGAAATATCCCAGCGCGCCGTTGGAAATATTGGATAACACCTGAATGGGTGAAGAAAATGGATTCCCGATGCTTTGGTAATTGTATTCCATCGTTCGCCAGAAATCGTAGGTCGCCTTGTCTATGTTAGCCAGTTTCACCTGAACGGTGTCTCCTTTGTTAAAAAAGGAATAATCGTCGAAATCAATGGTCAGGTTCCTGTCCACACCCCGGTCCACATCCACCGTGTAAACGGTTCCGTCGGTAATCTGATCGTCAAAAACAGATTGCAGGCCGGGATAAAAGGGTCCGTAATTCACACTGGTATAATACCGGGTATAATCGCCGAAGCCCGGAGGATCCACGATCCGCGCTTTTACAACCACCTGGTTGGAATCTTCGCTTTCGCGCGCCGGTACCCACCATAAACTGTCGATTCGTTTAGTCATTTCAGGAATGGTTGTGCTTGCCGTGTACGTTTTGTTGTCCACGGTAATTTCCAGGTCATACCGATGGCCCGGTGAACCCACAAATTTCTGGCTGGTATCTCCGGCCCGGAAAGAATAGTAATAGATCATCATGCCCGTGCTGTCACTCAGCAGGCTGTCTTCTTTCAACCGGGCCGTGATGGTGCCGTTGGACATGCTTACTTTTGCCAGGTGAACAAAGGATTTGGCAAGAACCGCCGCATTAATCTGACTGAAATAAGAAATGCTGGTGGAAAGATATATAACCGGGAACTGTCCGTTTTCGATGGAAGCGTCCACCACCAGGTCCGTACTGGACGGCTGCAATTTGATGGAAATGTTCTTTTCACAGGAGGAAAAGACAATCAGCAGAACCAGGATAAAGAAAGAAAGCCTCAGCATAACGCAAATGTAAACGGAATGAAAATAAAAAAAGTCCCGGAGGCCGGGACTTAAATTATGTATAAAAGATTTGAATTAACCGAGATAAGCCTTGAGGGCACTGCTGTAACGTGCTTTCTGCAGGCGTTTGATGGCCCTTTCCTTGATCTGGCGTATTCTTTCCTTGGTGAGGTCATATTTCTGTCCGATCTGTTCAATGGTCACCCCATTTTCACCATCCAGGCCGAAATAGGCATTCACAATTTCAGCTTCGCGGGGACTCAGTGATTTCAGTACCCGGCGGATCTCTGCCCGCAGGGAATCCTTCATCACATCGTCATCCGTATCATTCCCGCCTTCCAGGAGGTCGCCCATGGCTACGTCTTCTGCTTCGTGAACGGGTGCGTCCAGGGAGCTGTGACGGGTATTGCTCTGGAAAATATTATTGATTTCAGTTTCGCTCATTTCCAGGAGTTCGGCGAGTTCCTCGGTGCTGGGTTCGCGTTCGTGCTCTTGTTCAAAAGCCATATAGGCCTTGTTGGCCTTATTATAAGTGCCAATCTTGTTCTGCGGCAGGCGGACAAGACGTCCCTGTTCAGCCAGGGCCTGCAGGATGGACTGACGGATCCACCAAACGGCATAAGAGATGAATTTAAACCCCTTGGTTTCATCAAAACGCTGGGCAGCCTTGATCAGGCCCAGGTTGCCTTCATTGATGAGGTCACTCAGGGAAAGTCCCTGGTGCTGATACTGTTTTGCCACGGACACCACAAAACGCAGGTTGGACTGGGCCAATTTATCCAGCGCCTTCTGATCTCCCATCTTAATCCGTTGAGCCAGAATGGTTTCCTCTTCAGGAGTGATCATGGAGATCTTTGAAATTTCCTGTAAATACTTTTCTACCGCCTGCGAGTCGCGGTTGGTAATCTGCGTTGCAATTTTAAGTTGCCTCATAATGAATAATAAATTATTGTGACAAATGTCTTTGTCGGGTACAAATCAAGCTAATAACAATGCTGATCGCGGAAATGTTGAAAAGGGGTATGATTAATTGAATACTGCTGTATCCTGACACGAAAGTAATACCCATTCGCGGAACTTCATAG
>Ga0209483_1002221_pt1 | contig 13734 bp, 12 predicted proteins | sample NGEPerA_FD_184508 | JGI IMG/M metagenome (GOLD analysis project Ga0209483, IMG submission 184508) | Arctic peat soil microbial communities from the Barrow Environmental Observatory site, Barrow, Alaska, USA - NGEE PermafrostL2-A... | ecosystem: Environmental > Terrestrial > Soil > Wetlands >... | reverse complement strand
CCGCCGTCGCTGCGATCCCCTGCCTATTGTCCACGCTCTCCCTTGGCTCATTGGAACCCATTCGCGTAAACTTGCCATATCCCGGACGCCTGTGGCGAGCCGCCCGTGCCACTATTTCCGGGCCACGCCCGTTCACCTTCGATCACATCAGTTTGCGGGAGCAACCATCAATGCCTGGCGATAGGCGTTTTCCAGTTCACGAGTGAACGCCTGCACGTTGCAGAGTATGGAGGCGAGCATTCGCTCTCGAAGGGTTGATCGCAGGCCGGCCACGCGTGCCAAGTCATTGGCCGCGCCAATGGCGGTCCGCATGTACTGCTCTTCAGAGGCGGCCAACCATTCCGACATCCCAAGACACGCCAGGATGCTCGCCCCCTGCCGGCTCACATATGTGTTGCCGGCAAGGCTGACGAGCGGCACGCCCATCCATAGTGCATCACAACTGGTGACGGCGCCGTTATACGGATAGCAATCGAGAGCGATGTCAATACGCTGATGGAGCCGGAGGTATTCGTGCTGGATAAGTCGCCCCACCAATTCCACCCGGCTAAAATCCACACCCGCGTTGGCAAAGATCCGCGTCAACCGCTCGCGCAGGCCGGCATCATTGGCCGCCGATCCGCCCAGAAGTAGCAGCCGTGAATTGGGCAGGGCCGCCATGATGCGCGCCCAAAGCTCCAGCATTCGCGGCGTGATCTTCGGGAGCCGGTTGAGGCATGCGAACGTAACAATTCCCGCCGCCCGCGCCGGCAAAGGGCCCGGCGGCGGGGCGTCCGTTGGCGGTGGATAGCACCACGCGATCCCGGGCAGTCGCAGGAGTGACTCCGTTGCATTTGCTCCGATCGCTCCCGGCGGATCAGCATGGGCGTCGGTGATGCGCCAATCCATTGTTTGCAAGCCGGTGGAGTCGGGGTATCCGAACCAGGCAGCCTGCACCGGCGCGGGCCGGCGGGCAAACAGTTTCAGCCGATTGTGCGCCGTGTGGCCCGCCATGTCGATCAGGAGATCGATCTTGTCAGCGCGCACGGCGTCCGCGGCCTGCTCGTCGTCGAGTTGTGAGATATCCCGCCAGCCATCGCAGAATTGCCGGAATTGCGGCGTCAGTTCATCGGGTGCACGAACGGCCGAGTAGCAGAAAACATCGAATTCCCGTCGATCATGCGCGGGCAAAACCGCCTTGAGCAACAAGCCCGCCGGATGCAGCCGATAGTCCGGCGAAACATATCCGATCCGAAATTTGCGCGCCGGGTCGGGAGCGTGAGCAATCCGAACGTGCCGGGGATACAGCGGCAGTGCATGCTGATCGGCCCAACGCCGGGTTTCATCCAGCACCGCCGCCGGCGCGAAGCCGGCCGAGTAGTGCACCGCCAGCAGCAGATCGCTATGAGCCGCCGCGTCGGCCGGACAAAGCGACACGACCGCGCGCATGGCCGTCAGGGCTTCATCCGCCCGGCCCAGTTCCAGAAGGACGTTGGCCAGATTGCGCTGCGGCGCGGCGGATGCCGGATCAAGGGCAGCGGCCTTCGCATACGTTTGCGCGGCCTGTGTCAACTGGCCGATCATGTGCATCGCCACGCCCATGTCGCTGTGCGTTGCCGATGACAAGTCGCCCAGATCAACGGCCCGATGAAAGGATTTCAAGGCCTCTTCCCAACGGCCCATTCGTCCCAATATCCGCCCCAGATCCGCCGGGTGTGTCGCCGCCGTGGGCTGGGCCTGGGCCGCCTTGATGAGCGACTGCGCCGCCTGCGCCAGATTCCCTTGCCGCGCCGCGATGAGGCCCATCAAGTGAAGCGCGTACCCGTCGGCGGGCTGGCTGGCGAGAGCCCGTCCGCACGCCGCCGCCGCCTCATCCAGCCGCCCGGCGATGAAGTGCGCGTGGGCGGAGCGGAGAGGGTCGGAGGGATTGGAAGCAAGAATTTGCGGGATCATGCGAAAGGAAACGCCGCGCCGACGTTTGACATCTCTGTCGCCGCGCTATCCAGGCGCGTCGCTCGGCGGATTGACGTTGGTGCGAAGCCCCTGAAGCTCCAGAAGCCGCTTCCCCGTCACCGGCTTGCGGCTCTTCATCATCTCCATGAATGCGTCGAACAGATACGCCGCATCGTGCGGGCCGGGGCTGGCTTCGGGGTGGTATTGGACGCTGAAGACCGGCAATTCCTTGTGGCGGAAGCCTTCGACGGTGTTGTCGTTGAGATTGATGTGGGTGACGATTCCGCCGTGGGCTTCGAGGGATTTTTGATCGACGGCAAAGCCGTGGTTTTGGCTGGTGATTTCGACCCTGCCGGTGTCCAGGTTCTTCACCGGCTGATTGCCGCCGCGATGACCGAATTTCAATTTATAAGTGGTCGCGCCGATCGCCCGGCCCAATAGTTGATGGCCCAGGCAGATTCCAAAGATCGGCACTTTTCCCAGCGCGCCCTGGATCGGCTTCATCGCGTAATCGAGGACGGCTGGGTCGCCCGGGCCGTTGCTGACGAACAGGCCGTCGGGGCGATGTTTGAGGATTTCCTCGGTTGAAGAGTCGGGCGGCAGCACCGTGACTTTCACGCCGCGCTGCGTGAGATGCCGCAGGATGTTGTGCTTGGCGCCGCAGTCGAGAGCGACGACGTGCAAGCCGTCGCCGCGCTCGACGGGGCCGAACATCCAGTCGCCCTGATCCTGATCCCATTCATAAGCGCAGGCCGGCTTCACCGCCTGCACCCAATCCGCGCCCATCATCTGGGCGGCATGGCGGGCGCGGTCCACGAGCTTGGCGTCGTCGAGGTCCTCGGTGGAAAGCACGCCGCGCATCGCCCCGCCGATGCGGAGCTTGCGGGTGAGGGCGCGGGTATCGATGCCCTGGATGCCGATGATGTGGTTTTGCCGGAGGTATGCATCAAGGCTCATATCCGCGCGATAATTTGAATAGACCGGCGGAAGTTCCTTGACCACGAATCCCGCCACATGCGGCTGCTTGCTTTCGACGTCCTGGCGGTTGATGCCGTAATTACCGATGAGCGGGTAGGTCATCGTGACGATTTGGCCCTTGTAGGAGGGATCGGTCAGGATCTCCTGATAGCCGGTCATCGAGGTGTTGAAAACAACTTCGCCCTGCGAGATGCCGTCATGCCCGAAGGCGCGGCCTGTGAAAACGGTTCCATCCTCGAGTGCGAGCTTGGCAGGTTTCATGGTGGCGGGATTATAGGGATTGGCGGGGCGGGTGCACACTCGCCGGTGCATGGCCTACCGCACTGAGATCGCGCCAAATGCTACACTGAACGCAATGCCCGCCCTGACCGATTTTGATGTTCCCTCGCTCGCCGAGGCCTTGGCGGATGCAGGTTGCACCGCGTCTCATTCACAGCGGCTTCTGCGGAATTTTTACGATCATCATGGCCAGCTCGATTTTTCCGAATTGACCGTCGGCAAGCGAGTGGAGGCGTTCATCGGCTCGCACATCCCGCAGCGTCAATCCACCCTGCTGGCGCGCCACGTCAGCGCGGATCTCACCACCAAGCTACTGGTCGGCTTTGCCGCTGGCGGCTCCGCGGAAAGCGTGCTGATGCCCGGCCATCGGGCGGACCGCGCCGCCGGTTGCGTCTCCTCGCAAATTGGGTGCGCCATGGGGTGCGACTTTTGCGCCAGCACGCGCGATGGACTTGATCGCAGTCTTTCGTCCGGCGAAATCGTCGAGCAGTTCCTGCATTTGCGCGCCCAGGCGGCGACGATGGGCCGGCGGCTCGCCTCGCTGGTTTTCATGGGCATGGGCGAGCCGTTGCTGAATCTGGCGAACGTAGTGGATGCCATCAAACGCATCGCCGGCCCGCAAACGGGCGCGCTGGGCGGCCGGCAGATCACGGTTTCCACGGTGGGAATTGTCCCGGGCATCGACGCCCTGGCCCAAGCCGATCTGAACGTGCATCTGGCGCTGTCGCTTCACGCCCCCGACGACGAAACGCGGGCCCAATTGGTGCCGATGAACCGGCGATATCCAGTTGCAGACATTATGGCCGCCGCAAAGCGATTCCAGGCGCGCAGCGGGCGGGTGGTGACGATCGAATATTGCATGCTCGCGGGCGTCAACGACAGCGACCGCCACGCCAGGCTGCTGGCCGGGCGCCTCGCCGATTTCCGCGCCCATGTGAATCTGATCCCGTATAACCCGATCGGCGCCGGGCTTTCGGGGCGAAGTTATCAGCGCCCGCCGATGGAGCGCGTACTGGTGTTCATGGAGCGGCTGCGCGATGCAGGCGTTGTCGCCCACGCCCGCGAAACGCGCGGCGACGACGTCAACGCCGCCTGCGGGCAATTACGCCAGACGATGGCGACGGCATTGGAGCCGTAGCCCTACACTTCCGCGACCGCCATTCCCGGCTCGCCGCTGCGCAGCGTGCCGGTGCATAGATCGCAGGCGTAGGCGTTACTTTCGCAATGACATGCCCGCTTCTCCAGAAGATCGAGGATCAGGTCGTCAATGCCCAATGTCGGCGCAACGTGATAGCGCGTGGCGGGGAAGGCCTGGGCCGCCCTGGCAGTCAGGCTTGGGATGTCCTGCGTCCAGTGCTTGCCAGGGCCCAGGAAGAATGGCACGACCACAATCCGCCCGGCCCCGCGCTGCGCGCAGCGCGAGTACGCCGTCGCGATCGACGGCTCGGCCAATTCCATGTGGGCCGGCTCAACGATTTCGTATTTTTGTGCAAAACGCCGTGCAAATAGCCCGGCAAGCTGCTCGAGCATGCGGTTGCTTTCCTCGCGCCTGGATCCGTGATCGACGATGATGATGCCGGTTTGCATGGGCGATTGTAGTCACGGTCGCATTCAAATACATTTGGCGGATGCAGACCGCCTACGCCCCGCTCCGCGAGCAGTTTCATCAGACGTTTGGCGCTGATGCGCCGGGCGCGGGGCGGGTTCGCGTGGTGCGCGCGCCCGGACGCGTGAACCTGATCGGCGAGCATACCGACTACAACGACGGCTTCGTTTTTCCCATGGCGATTGAGCCGCAGGTCTTTTTCATCTGCCGATCGCGGCCCGATGGACAGGTGCGGCTGACGTCCACCGCATTTCCCGGAGACATTGTCGAATTCTCGGTGCAACAGCGTATTGAGCGATCGGAACCCAAATGGGCCAATTACGTGCGCGGGGTGGCCGCCGAGATGCTGGGCGCGGGCGTGCCGCTGGTGGGGATGGACGTGCTGGTGGCCAACACGCTGCCGGTGGGCGGCGGGCTGTCCAGCAGCGCGGCCATCGAAGTGGGAACCGCCCAGGCTTTCCTCACGCTCACCGGCCAGCAGATGGACCCTGGGCGGATCGCGCTGCTCTGCCAGAAGGCCGAGCACGAATACGCGCTGGTGCCATGCGGGATCATGGATCAGACGATCGTGGCCGCGGGCCGGCAGGGGCATGCCATGCTGCTGGATTGCCGCTCGCTGTCGCGCCAGTACATCCCCATCGATCCCAACGAGCTGCGCGTGGTGATCGTGAACAGCATGGTGAAACATGAGCTATCGGGCGGCGAATATGCCCAGCGCCGCCGACAGTGCGAGGAGGGGGTCGCATATTTCGCCAGGACCGACCCGGGCGTGCGGGCGTTGCGCGACTTGACGATGTCGCAGTTGGAGCAAGCCCAGGGCAAGCTGCCGGATGTGGTTTTCCGCCGGTGCAGGCACGTGGTCGGCGAAAACGCGCGAACCACCCAGGCCGCCGCGCGGCTCGGCCAGCGCCGCTATGAGGAAGCCGGGCAGCTTATGGTGCAGAGCCACGCGTCCCTTCGCGATGATTATGAAGTAAGCATCCCCGAACTGGATTTTCTCGCGGAACAGGCAATGAAGATAAAAGGCGTGTACGGCGCCCGCATGACCGGCGGCGGTTTCGGCGGCTGCATCGTCGCCCTCGCACAGCCCCGATCCGTTGACGCGCTGATCGATCACCTCAACAAAACCTACGAGGCGCGCTTCGGCATCCACCCCGCCGCCTACGTCACCACCGCAACAGCAGCGGCGGGGGCCGTGGAATGAAGGTGGACTTTGCCTTCATGATCGCTTTTCCGCATTTGTCTTTTTGATTTTGTTTCGGATTTCGAGTTTCGGATTTCGGATTTGTCTATGGCCTTGCGTCCAGCCCTGGTTCATTTCTCTTTGGACTGTGGCCTGCCTTTCTCATCCCCGCTTTTTCCACCAGCAGGCGGAAGAGGGCCAGGTGATCGGGTTCGTCGTGGAGGCGTTCGGGATGCCATTGCACGCCCAGGAACAGAGGGAGGGTTGGATCTTCGATGCCTTCAATCACGCCATCGGGCGAAGTGCCGATGATCCGCAATCCCCGGCCCGGCTGGCGGACGGCCTGCTTATGGCTGCTGTTGGCATCGACGCTGGATTTGCCGACGGTCCCGCTGACCAGCGATTCGGGCCGCAGGCTCACCGGATGGCGCGGCGAGACGCCATCACGCATGCGGTGCTCGATTGGTGATTGACGATCCAGGTCCGGCAGGAATTGAAACAAGCTGCCGCCGCGATAAACGTTCATCAATTGCGAGCCCAGACAAATCCCCAGGGCCGGCGTCTGCCGTCGCTCGATTTCCGCCAGCAGCGCCAACTCAAATCGCTGGCGGGCGGGATCGATCGGCACGGCATCGGGATGGTATGATTCGCCGTATTGGGCGGGATCCAGATCGTTGCCGCCGCTGAATAAAATCCCATCCAGCAGTTCCGCGATACGCGGAATCTGCGACAGGTCGATCGCGTATGGCAACAGCAGCGGCAGGCCGCCCGCCTTGTCCACCGCAATCGAGTAGGCCATCGGCGACTCGTACTGCCCCGGCTTGTCGTGGGTGTCTACGGTAATGCCGATCAAGGGACGCATGGGAGCGAGGGAGTGCTGAGAACTGAGTGCTGAGTAAAGAAGCTGGAGGATGGATCGGAAGGACCTAGAAAAACTGATCTCTCAACTGCGTCAATCCCGGAGACGATAACATTGGTTCCCGATCGTTATCCCGCTGCACATGGGGGGCCGTTTTCGAAGATATCCCGCGGAACCTTGTCGCAATTACAAGAATTTCAGAAGATCGAAGGAGAAGACGGCCACGAATGAGCACGAATAGACACGAATAATCAATCTTCATTCGTGTGCATTCGTGTCCATTTGTGGTTTCCCTCTTTTTTTGGGTTGCGGGTTCGCCCGCTCTGAGCCATTCCTTCCTTCCTGGGCATCCATCATTTATGATTGGGCGTTTCCCATGCGAGGTTCCCCCATACGAGGTTCTCATGGCGCGATTCGTGAAGATTGGGATGGAGGTGATTAACCTGGACGCGATCAGCCGGATCACGTTCATGGAGAATCAGTCGGGCATCAGCGACCGGATCATCATCGCCATCGGCGACACGTCCATAACCGTGGACAGCGCAATCGGCGGCCGGGCCCGGATGAACGCGATTCGGGAAAAGCTGATGGCGGCGCTGGAGCCGATGGATTGGGAGCCGCCGGTTGATGAAACGCCAACGCCGCTTTGAATCCTTATCACCCGCCAAAGAACAGATCAAAATATCGGGCAGCCTGATAGGGATTATTCACCACGGGGATGCGTGAATCGTTTAACGTCACGTTCTCGGTATCGAAGCCCAGGTCCTTGGGCGAAATCGCCTCGACGTGCCCATCGGCAAAGCCTTGGTTGCCTTTGTGTACGTGCCGGGCGGCCAGTACGTCATCCTCATCGCGATCGATGTTGGGATTCTGAGCAGTACCGGGATTGTTCGGGTCGACATAGGCAAGGAAGCAGCAACCATCGTTGGGCCATGCTTCCTCAATAACCAAAACCTTCTGCGAGGAGTTGACGACCATTGAGGTCGTGACGCCCTCCACCCAGCCCGACTGAGTCGGCTTTTCGCGCATCAGGGCGTTGAAGGAATATGTAAAATTCCTTTCGATCACTTCCATGTTTCCCCAACGAACCAGGCGGGGGTTGTCCGAATCGGATGGGCAATTAAACAGCGCATAACGTGCGCTATGATCGGACCCCTGTTCCGCATCAATTGTATCGACCTTGGCCGCCCCGCCCAGATATTGCCACAACGCGCCGGCGGCATAATTGATCTTCCCGGCGCCGCTGTTGTCGGGCAACATCGTGTAGGTCATGAAGTCATTGGCGGGGCTTTGCTCGCCAATGAGCGGCGCGATCGGGTAAAAGCCCTTGTGCTCGTCGGCATACATCTGGACGGCAAGGAAAATCTGATGGATATTGCTGGCGCACTTGGTTTGCTTGGCTTGCTCCCGCACCCGATTCAGCACAGGCAACAGAATGCTGATCAGCAACGCGATGATGCCGATCACCACCAGAAGTTCGACCAACGTAAAAGCGCTTGGACGGCGTCGATTTTTCATTGCAGACTCCTTCGCGGGCCAGATTCTTGCTCGGACGTGTACGTCTAACGCATATTACATAGCACGTCTGACTGCCCGGGTCAATACCTTTGTTCAAGAAATAATAAGCGGGCTTCATACCCGATCAATAAAGCGCCGGGTCAGATCCCCATAGGCATCGATTCGCCGATCGCGCAGAAACGGCCAATGCGTTCGGCTGAACTCGACTTTTTCCAGATCGCAGGGCACCACCATTATTTCCTGCGTGCTGCTCGATGCTTTGCTCACAATCTGCCCATTAGGCCCGGCAACGAAGGATTGGCCCCAGAATTCGATGCCATTTTCGCTGGCGTACCTGCCATCCACGCCCATGATTTTCTCAAGCCCGATGCGGTTGGGCGCGCAGACATAGCAGCCATTGGCGACGGCGTGGCTGCGCTGGATCAATTCCCAACTTTCATGTTGGACTTTTCCGTATTCCTCTTTCTCGGCGGCGTGCCAGCCGATCGCGGTGGGGTAGAAAAGAATTTCCGCGCCTTGCAGCGCGGTGAGGCGCGCGGCTTCGGGGTACCACTGGTCCCAGCAAATCAGCACGCCGATCTTCCCGTGGGTGGTATCCCAGGCACGGAAACCGGTGTCGCCGGGAGTGAAATAAAATTTTTCGTAATACAACGGATCGTCCGGGATGTGCATCTTGCGGTAAATGCCCTTGATCGACCCATCGGTCTCGATGATCGCGGCGGTGTTGTGATACAGGCCCGCGGCGCGCTTCTCGAAGAGGCTGGCCACGATCACGGCCTTGTATTTTTTGGCGATCTTTCCGAGCGCATCGGTGCTGGGGCCCGGAATGCTTTCAGCCAACTTAAAGAAACGATGATCCTCAAGCTGACAGAAATACTGCGAGCGGAATAATTCCTGCGTGCAGAGGATCTGCCCGCCCTGCCGGGCGGCCTGTTCGAGCAAGCGCACCTGCAGATCGAGATTCGCCCGCGGGTCCGGGGAGCAGGCCATCTGCGTCAGGCCCACCTGCACGACCCGGCTGGAAGCGCCAGCGCCGGTAAGCCGCGAGGGCGCGTGGCGGGGAAGCTGCGATTTGGCTCTCATTTCGGAGGTTCCGCTTCAGTGTGTCATTGTGCGAAAGTCGCACGCGAGCGGAGAATAACCGGTGCACCATTGAGCGTCGAGTACGGATGATGCTTCATAAACGCCGGGTGTGATATAATGAGCGTCATTGGATATCCTGCCGCTAAAATCGCAGTGCCGACCACGCGCTGTTCATGAATGGCAAAAACAGAAAGGATGCAGACCGAATATGCGAACTCAATCGTGACACGGGCGTCGCACCCGTGCGTGTTGCATGGAACACATAATGCATCGATTTTTCTACTTTTCAGCCATCGGCACGGGCGGGACGCCCGTGTCACGTTAAGGAATTCGAAGCGACGCATGGCAAAAATCCGCCGCATTGCAACCTCGGACGCGGCTCATAGCCGCGCGCCGTCTAACCGCGCACGATCGCGCAAGGCTATTTCGTTGCCTGCGCGCCTGGAGTTCGCGCCCTTGATCCATCGCCCACCGGCCTTCCTCCGCCTTGCCCTCTCCTTTGCGTTAGCGGCAACCCTCCTGCCGCTGCTTACCCCGTGCCTTGCTCGCGGCGCCACCCCCGAGCGAGTCGATCAGGCCATCGAAAAGGGCAAAAAATTTCTCTACAGCCAACAGCACCCCACCGGCCACTGGGAAAAGGACCCCCAGCGCAAAGGCACCAAACATGATTGGCAACATCAGCAGGGTGATGCGTACGGCGGGTACACGGCCATCGCCACCTATGCACTGCTCGCCGCCGGTGAAAGTCCGCAGGATAAGCGAATCGCTAAGGCGGTGACGTTTCTCGAGGACGCCGACGTGATCGGCATCTACTCCCTGGGCCTGCGTGCCAATGTCTGGCTATTTCTGCCCTCAACCGATAAGCGCGCCCGGGCGATGTCGCGCCATGATGCGACCCTCATCATCAAGGGCATGAACACCGGCAAGCAAAACCCCCAGAACAAAGGCTTTTGGGATTACGGCAACGGGCGCGGGGAAAACCTGCGCGGCAGCGGCCGCCTCGATCACAGCGTCAGCCAGTACGGCGTCCTGGGGCTTTGGGCCTGCACCCAAAATGATGCCGAAGTCGGAAAGGACGTCTGGGCGTTGATCGATGCCGGCTGGAAAGCACATCAATTCCCCGAAGGCGGATGGGAATACAATGGCACGCCCACAAAGCCGTCAGGGGACCATCAACAAACCCCATCCATGACCGCCGCGGGTGTCGCCACTCTTTTCATTACCGAAGAGATGCTTTTTGCCGACAAGGGCGTCGAATGCCGGGGAAATATCACCAACAGCAACATCGAAAAGGGCCTGGACTGGATGAGCCAGCATTTTGGGGACGTGGATGATCCGTATTCGTTTTACGGCGTGGAGCGGATCGGCGTGGCCAGTGGGCGCAAATACTTCGGCGCCACCAACTGGTATGCCGCCGGCGCCGAGAAACTGGTTCACAGCCAAAACGCCGATGGCTCGTGGAACGGCGGCCTGGGCGGACCCATCTCCAATACGGCCTTCGCCATGCTCTTCCTTTCCCGCGGCCGCGCGCCGGTCATGATGAACAAGCTTCAGTACGATGTCGTGCAGAAGCTGGTCGGGAAAGTCACCGAAGGCAATTGGAACCAGCGGCCGCGCGATGTGGCCAACCTCGCCCGCTGGAGCGGCAACCGCATGGAGCGGGATCTCAACTGGCAAATCGTGAATCTCAAGGCCAGCGCCGACGACCTGCATGATGCCCCCATCCTCTACATCAGCGGCAGCGATGAACTTAACTTCACCGCCGAGGAGGAAACCAAGCTGCGCCAATTCGTCGAGGGCGGCGGGATGGTGCTGGCCAACGAGGACTGCGGCATCGGCAAGCCGTTGTTTGGCAAAAGCTTCCTGACCCTGGGCCATAAGTTGTTTCCCAAATACGAATTCCGCGAGCTTCCAAGCAGCCATCTGATTTTCACGAATGAGCCCTACAAGGCCGAGAAATGGAAGAACAAGCCGCGCGTGATGGGATTAAGCAATGGCGTGCGCGAGTTGCTGCTGCTGGTTCCCGAAGCCGACCCGGCGCGAAGCTGGCAGGTTCGCGCCGACCAGACGCATGCCGATGCCTTCCAGTTCGGGGCCGACGTTTTTCTTTACGCGGTGGACAAATCAAATTTCAACTACAAGGGTGTCAGCTTTATCGTCCATGCGAATCCAGCGGTGCATGGCGAAAAAACCGCGAAGATCGCGCGGCTGCTGGTCGGCGACAACCCCAACCCCGAGCCCGCCGGCTGGGAACGCCTGGCCGCCATTCTTCACAACGATTACAAAGCCGACATCACGGTGGAGTACGTGAAACCCGGCCAAAAACTCACCGGGTTCAAAATCCTCGATCTAACCGGCACGACCCGCTTCACCCTAACGGCGGAGATGCGGCGGCAACTGGTGGAATTTGTGGTGCACGGCGGGACGCTGGTGATCGACGCGGCAGGGGGCAATCCTGACTTCGCTGACTCCGCGGAAACCGAGCTTCGCATTTTGTTTGGCGCCGAAGCCGACGCCGCTCTCAAGGAGCCCCTCGAGCCCGAAAGCCCCATCTTCGATCTGGCGGGCGCGCGGATTGATGCCTTCACATATCGCCCGATTTATCGGCGGACGATGACCGGCCACCTCAAAGCGCCGCGATTACGCGGGATTCACATCGGGGCCCGGATTGGCGTGTTCTACAGTCGCGAGGATCTGAGCGCGGGACTTGTGGGCGAGCCGGTGGATGGAATCATGGGTTACACTACTCAAACCGCCACGGATATCATGCGCAGCATCGTTTTGTATAGCGCGTTTGGCGTGCGGCCGCCGCCGGGGACGCAGCGGGCACCGGCCACGCAGCCGGCGCCGCCGGCGCCGTTTGCAAAATGACTACTTCCAGGAGTTGTGCATGCCCGGAGTTACCACCGATATTACCCGCCAATCGCTGCCGGCTCACGAGGGCCGGCCGAATCTGCCACAGGCGCCTCAGGATGGGCCGTCCTATTACGACCTGTCGTTTCTGAAGCCCTCGGTCTGGAAATGGGAGATTTCATCCTATTTTTTTCTCGGCGGCGTATCCGCGGGCGCATTTTTGCTGGCGCGAATTGCCGAGCGATTTGGCGGCAGAAAGTATCGCCAGTTGACGCGGACGGCGACGTACACCTCGTTTGCCGCACTCCTGCCCTGCGCGCCATTGCTCATAAAGGATTTGGGAGACCCCAAGCGTTTCCATCACATGCTGCGCGTGTGGAAGCCGGGCACGCCGATGAATTTGGGGAGTTGGACGCTGACCGGTTTCGGGGCGGCCTGCACGGCGGCGGTGCTGCGCGAATACCTCAAGAGCGCTCCCGCCGCCGAACGCGGAGCGCTCGCGAAAATAGCGGATGGGACACTTCTGCTCATCAGCGACGCGGCGGGCGTGCCGCTGGCGCTGATGCTCGCGGGCTACACCGGCGTGTTGCTCAGTTGCACGTCCAACCCCATCTGGTGCCGCAATCCCTGGCTTGGGCCCATGTTCACCGCCAGCGCCATCGGCACCGGCGCGGCGGCGGCGAGCCTCGCGCTTTCGGCGGCGGGCGGGCGCGAGTCTTCCCCCGACAGCGCCTCACACAAGGCGATCGAAGCCATCGACTCGGCGGCGAACGTCGCCGAGGCGGCGATGCTTGGCGGGTATCTCAAGTCGCTGGGAAAAAACGCCAAGCCCCTCACCACCGGCCCGTACGCCCGGCATACATGGTTCGGCTTCGCGGGCCTGGCCGCCTCGGAGATCTTCAAGAACCTGCCGGTGCGCGGCCGCGCCAGGAAATGGGCGAGCCTGGCGGGAGCGGCAGTCGGGCTTGCCAGCGGCTACTCGCTGCGCTGGGCGATCGTCCACACCGGCAAACCCGCCGCCAGCGATCCCAACGCCGCCCGCCGAACCAGCCTGCCGGGGGTGGAAGGGAATGTGAAGCGACTGCCGCGTTGAGGTTTCAGTCCGCTACGTTTTGGTCGACACGGCAACCGAGGTGGGAAAGACCGCGGATGCGGAACCGTAATCGTATCACGGGCGTCTCGCCCGTGCCTGTTGCGCGAGAACTGGCGAAGATCGCACTTTGCAAATACGTCACATCTGCGTCAAATTACCAGGATACAAACCAGCCTTGCGAGCAGACACAACTCGCCGTTCCGCGCACCGGGCACGGGCGGGACGCCACAGGCGTCCGGGATTTTGCTTGGCGTGACAATAGCAATAATCTGCATTGCGCCAGCCGTTGGTTTGTGTCATGCTGCCCGCGTGGCATTCGAGCCTGCTCAATCCTCGGTTCCCGGCTCGCG
>Ga0209483_1002220_pt1 | contig 13739 bp, 7 predicted proteins | sample NGEPerA_FD_184508 | JGI IMG/M metagenome (GOLD analysis project Ga0209483, IMG submission 184508) | Arctic peat soil microbial communities from the Barrow Environmental Observatory site, Barrow, Alaska, USA - NGEE PermafrostL2-A... | ecosystem: Environmental > Terrestrial > Soil > Wetlands > Peat... | reverse complement strand
TGCCGTAGTAGTACAGCTCTTCCATCGCCGTGTCCGAAAACGGAATGATGTGCGCCAAGAAGGCGTAGGTCCGCGTGAAGTCCCTTAGTGCGGTGCGGAACGCTTCACGGGCCGCGTCATCCTCCAGCGCCTTCCAGCGATCAACCGCGGGGTCGATTGAAGCGTTGAGCTGCGCAGAGCCGGTAGGGGCAGTAATCAGAATCGCGCGAACACCCGCCGCCATTTCCTCAGGATCGATGACGTTTACATCTTTGATTCGTCCCTGAAGGGTATAGAGGAGATTCGGATCCGTAGGCGCGGCGATGGTCTGTCGATAAAAAGGCTCGAAGGCAGCCAGGATGTCTTCTGGGTCATTCACGAAGTCCAAGATGAACGTGTCTTCCTTGCCCGGCGCTTTGCGATTGAGACGCGACAGTGTCTGGACGGCCTTGACGTCTGCCAGCTTCTTATCCACGTACATCGTGTGGAGCAGCGGCTGATCGAATCCGGTCTGGTATTTCTCAGCGACCACCAGAACCTGATAGTCATCCGAAGCGAATCTCTTGGGTAGAGCTTTCTCACCGAACCCGTTGAGCAGAGATTCGCGGTAGGTCACCGTGGGATTGTCCGGGTCGATCACGGTGCCGGAGAACGCGACGAGCGATCGCAGTGGGTACTCACCGATGTCGTAGCCTTTGGCCCTGATGTAGTCGGTGATCGCTTGGTGGTAGCGAATGGCATGGAGGCGCGAGCGAGTCACGACCATGGCCTTGGCGTGACCACCGATCTTCGCCCTCGTGTGAGCTCGAAAGTGTTCGACGATGATCTCGGCCTTCTGCGACAAGTTCGTTGGGTGTAGCGACACGAATCGCGCGAGGGCCGCTGCGGCTTTGCCCTTTGGGAGCTCTGGGTCCTCACTGCTGAGCCCGTTCGCGAGTCGGTAATAGGTCTTGTACGTCGTGTACGATGCCAGTACGTCGAGAATGAAACGCTCCTCGATCGCCTGGCGCATGGAGTACAGGTGGAAGGGCCGGTAGACCTCGCTGCCGTCGGGAAGCTCCACTAGATCTCCGAACAGGGACAGCGTCTTGTGCTTGGGTGTCGCGGTGAACGCGTAAAACGCCAAGTTCTCCTGTTTGCCACGCGCGGCGACTGACTGTTCGAGCAGCGCTGCCAACTGATCTTCGCTGTCGCCAACCGCCGCTTCGGCCTCAGCCTCGGCTTCGGCGATCGCTTCGAGAGCGTCGTCGCCGGTCTTTCCTGCCAGCACCGCCTTGAGATCCTTCGCCGCCTCGCCGGACTGCGATGAATGCGCCTCGTCCACGATGATTGCGAATCGCGATCCGGCAAGCGCCGTCGCATTCTGAGCCACTACCGGGAACTTCTGCAAAGTGGTGATGATGATCCGAGCTTTTTTGCCCTCCAACGCCTCTTTCAACTCAGCACTAGTTTTGCCGTCACCGATGGCCTCGATCATGCCAGGCGTGTGGTCGAACGACGACACAGTGTCTTGGAGTTGGCGGTCCAGGACAACGCGGTCAGTCACGATGATGACCTTGTCGAAGATCGGCGCATTCGTGCCCAGTCCCGCTATCTTCACGCCTTCGCCCAACTCCAGTTCGCTCGCAGGAGTGTGGAGGCGTGACAAGCGATGTGCAAGCCACGCGATGGTGTTGGATTTGCCCGAGCCAGCCGAGTGCTGGATCAGCTTGTTTCGACCGGGCCCGTCACTGCGCGTCGCGGAGAGGAGTGTCGTCACGGCGTGCCACTGATGGAAGCGCGGGAACACCGTTACGGTCTGACCGGTCTTCTTGCCATCGGCGTCACGGACCTGCTCGATGTGCACGAACGAACCAAAGAGGTCCAGCCAGGCGTCACGCGCCCACACCAGTTCCCACAGGTACGAAGTGCGATGTCCTGTGGGATTCACTGGGTTGCCGGCACCGCCGTCCGCGCCGGGTCCGCCCGTGCCTTGATTGAAAGGCAGGAACTCGGTGTCTTTACCGGCGAGTCGAGTGGTCATGTAGACCATGTCCTGGTCCACTGCGAACTGGACTACGGTCCGTGATTTGAAAATGAGGTCGTTCGGATTGCGGTCGTAGCGGTACTGGCGAATCGCGTCGTCGACCGATTGGCCCGTCGTCTGTGTCTTGAGTTCCGCGGTCGACACCGGAATGCCATTGAGGCTGAGTAACAGGTCTATGGAGTCCAACGGGTTGCTCTCTGAAATGGGAGCTTGTCGCGTCACTACCAATCGGTTCGCGGCGTACTTCACACCTAGTTCCGGAGTCAGCTCGTGCGCCGGGGCGAAGTATGCGAGTTTGATCGTGACGCCGAGGTCTTTGACTTCGCTGCGCAGCACTGCGATGACACCTCGAGACTTCATCTCCGATGCGACTCGCTTGCCGAACTTAAGTCGGGCCTTAGCGTCCGACCCATGAATCTTCACGAGCCTGTCCCAAGCCTCCGACTGCGTTTCTTGGATAAAGACGATCAGTTGGCCCATGTCCAGGCCTAGATCGCGATCGTACCCAGCCGGGTCGCCCTTGATCCAATCGTGGTCAAGCAAGTGTGCTTCGATCTCGGTTTCGAACTGGCGCTCAAGGTGCGCTGCCGCCGCAGGGGTCACGGGATTGGTCATGCTGTGGCCATCCTTTCGATGCGAGCAGACATCGTGGCCGGATCAAGATCACCGCGCACCGCTGCAGTGATAAGGGATCGTTTTCGCTGGGCGAGAAGCGAGCGCGCCGTCGACACCAGCCGTTGAGCGTCTTCGATGTCCCTTGTTAACCGATCGAGTTTTGTGGCCAAATGACGCTGTTGTTCGAGTGTAGGAAGTGAGATTGGCAAGTTGTCAAGATCTTCCTGCTGAACCCTACGATCAAAGGTCGTGTTAGCTCGTGTGTATAGCCGGTATTGATCGATAAAGGGTTTGGTACGCAGAAGGTGGTGGAGGAATCGAGGTTCAACTGAATCGTCTACGCGGAACACGCGATAGTCGGGGCTTACACAACCATTCATCGAGGAGACTGCCAATGCTCCGCCTATAAGCCACATCGGATTGATGACTAAATCACCAGGGCGAACTACGAGGTACCGGGGCAAACTCTCGGCAGCCGGAGGCTGGCGATCGATCGAACGCAAATACAAATGGCCGGCTGAAGCGAGCGATAGCAGAGGAATGTCTCGGTCTCCTCGGGTCTCGTAAGAGCGCCTAGCGACACTCTTAAGGCGACGACGTGCCCATGAAGGGGGCGTACTATCCACTGCTGCGCCAGCTGCAAGGCTCACGGTGCCGTGCCAGCGACCGGCGGACCCAGTTTTGATGTGAGCTGTGCCGAACGTCCGATTCAGAAGAGCCGCTTGATGGGCTTCATTGATTGAAATGGATTGCTGATCCCACAGCCGAATGACGGCTTCGATCCGTCCAACCTGGTGGTCAAGGAAGTCGGCGATCCGACGCTGTTGTGACACGTCGGTCAGAAGGGGGATGCGGATGCGCATCATGTCTTCTTGCGTGAGCTTGTCGCGTGTTGACCCACTGATGAACAGTCCATAGTCGACGGCATTGAGTGCGTAGGCCAAGAAGCGTTGTTCAACTCGTTCCGGGAAAGGACGCAAGACATGGATATGGTTGTTGACCCAGATAGGACCTGAAACGGAGAATGCAACGTCCCGGTCGTTCTCAAAGAATGGAGCACCATCTTCTCCCAGCAAAACTAGATCTTCATCGAACAAGTGGCGATCAATGTAGTCAACTATGTTGCCGGCGCCCCAGTATGGAATATCTCCAGGCATTAGAGCGCGCTCCTGACGGTTGAGCGGTACGCGTCGACCATCAAGACAACTCACGAGGCGACGAAGTGGTACACCTACTGAGTTTGCCGTCATCGTACGAGCCCGTCCATCAGTGAGCGAATCTGCACCTCAATATTGTCGAGTTCGATGTCGATCTCTGCAACGTCGCGAGGCGGCGTGTAAAGGTAGAAATGCCGCGTGAAAGGAATCTCGAAACCCAGTTTCGTTCTTGAGTAATCCACCCACGCCCCTGGCGACCAGGGAAGGATCTCGGTCTGCAGATAGTCATCGGCGTCTGCGATGAGCGCAGCTTTCCGCTCATCCTCGTCAAGGTTAAGGAAGTCGGCGCGCAGGGGAACGTTCTCCTGGTCGCGTTGTTCGGGATCGGGTAAAGGGTGTCCTTTCCGGTCAGTGATGATCGGGGCACCTGGGTCAGTTTGAGCTGCTGAGGAAACAACCAACTTGAGGACCTTCTCCGCAATGCTCAAGTCGGCGTCGTTGATCGCCGCGATGAGTCTCCTTCTGAGCCCGGTCTCGGTTTCTTCAACGGTGTCCTTCATTGATTTCAGAATCTCGAGGAACCTGAGCTGCACAGATTCGATGTCGTGAAGATAGGTGGCGGGGTCGTCGATGCCCTTAGGCGGGATCCCCCACGACGTCCATGCTTTGTCGTGGCGGATTGCGTCGATCGCCGCTCCGTCGATCGCCCAGTGCCGCCGGAGAGGCTGCTCAACCGTAATCCTCTGAAAGCCGAAGTCTTCTCGTTCAAGCACTTTGACGCGATAGTCGTCACTATCGAGCAATAATGCATCCACGTAAAGCTGCGTAACTTCGTCGATCTGCGTCTCGCTGATTGTCTTTCGCTTTGCTCCAAGACTTCGGGGCATCTTGGTGAACATCTCGCGGGCGTCAAGAAGAACGACTTTGCCGCACCGATCCGAAGTCTTGCGGTTCGTCAAAATCCACACGTAGGTGTTGATGCCCGTGTTATAGAACATCGTGTCTGGCAGGGCAATGATGCCCTCGAGTAGATCGTTCTCGAGAATGAATCGGCGGATCTCGGATTCACCACCGCCGGCACTACCCGCGAACAAAGGTGAACCGGATAGGACGATGCCCATTCGTGAGCCGCCCTCGATGATGTCGGGCGTTTTCGGGTCATCAGCCACAGGCTTGAACTTGCTAATCATGTGAAGAAGGAAGAGCATCGAACCGTCGGATACTCGCGGCAGCCCGGGACCGTAGCGGCCGTCGAACCCGAGTTTGGAGTACTCTTCGCGGACATCGTCCGCATACTTGTTCCAGTCGACGCCGAAAGGTGGGTTGGCAAGCAAGTAGTCGAAGTGCTCGCCCGGATGACCATCTCCTGGTCGCTCGTCGCCACCAACAATGAGTGAGTTGCCTAGAGCGATAAGTGCGGGGTCCTGGCCCTTGATCATGAGATCGGAGCGACAAATCGCCCAAGTTTCGGGATTGAGTTCTTGACCGTAGGCGACGAGCTCGGCGTTGGGATTCATGGAGATCAGGTGTTCCTGCGCCACCGTCAGCATTCCGCCGGTGCCACATGCGGGGTCGTAGATCGTGCGGATGGGCTTCTGTCCGGAGAGCACCTTGCTATCGGGCGCGAGGAGAACGTTCACCATCAAGCGAATGACTTCGCGTGGCGTGAAGTGCTCTCCGGCAGTTTCGTTGCTCATCTCCGAAAAGCGCCGCAACAGTTCCTCAAATATGTAGCCCATGGTGTCGTTCGAGACGGCGGTGACCGAAAGGTCGATCTCCGCGAACTTTCCGATGACCTGATAGAGCAGCCCAGCTTTATCGAGGCGCACGACCTTCTCCTCGAATCCGTAACGATCGAGAACTTCCTGGGCACCGGGCGAGAACCCTGCCAGATACGTTCGCAAATTCGCCGCCACGTGAGGTGGGTCCTGCAAAATGCTGGTCAGATCCAATGGCGAGGTGTTGTAAAATCGCTCCCGCGCTTCGTGGAGAAGTAAAGGCTCAACGTTGTCGAACTTGCCTGTTAGTTCGGCGGCCTTGGCCAGAACGGCGGGCTTGGTTGACTCCAAGGCGCACTCGAGGCGTCGAAGGACAACGAACGGCAAGATGACTTGGCCATATTCGTGAGCTTTGAAGTCCCCTCTGAGCAGGTCGGCGACAGACCAGATAAAGGCGACCTTGTCACCGAACCCCTTGGCTTGGTTCACGTCGTCTCCTCTACTTCGCTCCTGCGCAACCCGCTATGCCTGTGGGTACCACTGTGCCAGATGGCTGCGTACCGGCACCACGGCCCGGCCATCAGGTGGGCGATATCGCTGAATCTCATGTCATTTGTTGGGCGCGCTAGCACTCCAGGGAGATTCTTGACCGTTTTGCGGCCGCGATGTTCGTGATGATCGCGATGCTGGTGCAAGAAGGACCAGTTGCGATAAAGAGCATCGGTCAATGGTTGGAAGAACAACTGGAACGAGACCTCGTCACAAGGACGCTCTACGCTTCGCTAGGTGCCCTGCATTTCGAGTTCGGCACAGTCTTTTGGACGGGTAGAGGTCGGACTCTCTTCGACACTTGATCGCAGTCGAGAAAGGAAGTTCAGAGTGGCTTCACTGCATGAGACTCCCAGAATCGTTTCGTCAATCGCCGACCCTCTACTCGGGGAGTACAAACTGTCCGAGAACGACTGGGTGCGGTCTCAGCGGCGCCTTACCGGCGGATTCGCAACGTGCACGGAGAAGCGTGGCGGATGTTCTGATAGGGCGTCTCTTCGCGGAGGTTTCAGATGATTCCGATCGAACGGATGTGGAATCGGATTGACGTAACTCGATCCGATTCAGAGGCCTTGCTCTTTTACGACCTCATGTACTTGGGCGAGATGTTGACGAAACTAATAGTCGTTGGTCTCATAGCTGAGGTAGATGAGAATCGGGAGCGTCAACGATATGCATTAGAGCACTCCCTAGTGAGAGCAGATGGCGTCGGCGAGTGGGTTAGGGCCCTCGATCAACTCACAAAAGGACCGGAGAGCTCCTTACTGCTGGACGAAGCATCAGTAGAGAAGCGACAACTTATTCAGAGGTTCGCTAAGGACGAGGACTCTTGGCAACGAGAGGCCGTTGAACACCTGGACAGGGTCGGTCGCTATGTGGACATTGATTCTGTCGCGAAGAACAACAAGGTCGCGCTTATGTCATGGTTTCAAACATTCGCGACTCTACGAAATCGAACCCGCGGGCATGGCGCCACGCTTGGAGGCGCTTGTGCGGACATGGCGCCCGACCTTGAGGCTTCCCTGAGGTTGATCTGTGACAACTACGTCGGATTCTCCCAGCCGTGGATCTACTTGCGACGCAACCTCAGCGGCAAGTACAGGGTCACTCCGATTGCAGGAGATGCATCGGAGTTCGACAACCTGAAACGAGACAACGATGAGAACCATCCCGATGGAGTGTTCCGCGGCGTAGGCGGCCGTCTTTGCGAAGTGCCTCTTGTTTACTCAGACATTGATATAACGGACTTCCGCTTCACGAACGGGAACTTTCGGGAGAGACGATTTGAGACGCTTTCGTACCTGACCGATGATACATTCGACGAAGAGACCGACAAGTACACAGTTCCACCGTCCGAGTTGCCACTCAGTGGTACCTCTGGCGGGCCGTCAATCGACCTCATTGGCGACACGTTCGCTAATCTTCCGCCCAATATTCCCGACTACGTGTCACGTCCAGACCTCGAGGCGGAGATCAGCCAGTTACTGACTGATGAGCGTCATGCCGTCATCACACTCGCCGGCCGAGGAGGGGTGGGCAAGACCTCGACTGCCATTGAGATCCTGAACCAAATCGCCGAGGCCGGCCACTACTTCGCGATTGTGTGGTTTAGCGCGCGCGACATCGATCTTCTGCCGTCAGGTCCGAAGTTGGTTCGCCCTGACGTCTTAACACAAGAGCAAATCGCTTCCCAGTTCGTCGAGCTCATGAATCCGCAGGGTTCATCTGACAAGGGCTTCGATGCGGTGGGGTACTTCAGAGACTGCCTTGGCAACAGTGGTGAGGAGGGTCCCGTCCTCTTTGTCTTCGACAACTTCGAAACCGTGCGCAACTCGACCGATGTCTATCGAGTGATCGACACGTACATAAGGCTCCCGAACAGGGTGTTGATTACTTCGCGATCGCGCGCCTTCAAGGGCGACTACCCAGTCGAGGTTCATGGGATGTTCCGCCCAGAGTTCAACGAGCTGGCGACGGGAACAGCGGCCCGGCTCGGAATAACCGAACTTCTAAACCCCAGGTTCATGGACGAGCTGTACGAGGAATCGGACGGGCATCCCTACGTAGTCAAGGTTCTTCTTGGTGAAGTCGCCACTCACAAGGGACGGCGTTCAGTGGAACGCGTCATGGCCGAAAGGGACGACATCCTCGAAGCTTTATTTGAGCGAACTTACTCGTCTCTCCCGCCCGCCGCTCAAAGACTGTTCCTCACCCTCTCTAGCTGGAGATCGATCGTTCCACGTCTTGCTGTAGAGGCCGCCTTGTTGCGTCCGGAGAATGAACGGATGGATGTTCAGGTTGCCATCGACGTCCTCGAGAGGAACTCGCTCATCGAAGTAATCAGCGGCCCGGCCCTCGAGCAGGAGTTTTTGCAAGTACCGCTCGCAGCTTGCATCTTCGGCAAGAAGAAGTTGGCTGTCAGTCCAATGAAGACGGCCGTAGAGGCCGATTCTGCGATTCTCCAGATGTTCGGAGCCGCCAAAGCTGGTCAGGCGGAAAAAGGTATCGGGCCCCGGATAGACAAGATGGTTACGGCGCTGGCATCCCGCGCGAGCAGGGGCGAAGATGTCGAGGGCGGTCTGAGAGTTCTTGAGTACGTTGCACGACAGTATGCAGACGCCTGGTTGAAAATTGCCGACTTGAGAGAGGAGATGGGGCAGGTGAAGGCAGCGGCAGACGCAGTCCGATCGTTCCTCGAGTCGAACCCTGATAACGCAGCGGGATGGAGAAGACTCGCACTCCTTTGTGCAAGTACGGGTGACCATCTTGGAGAACTCAGTGCTTTGTGTGACGTAGCCCGTTTGCCGGGCGCATCAATCGAGGACGCGAGTCGCGCGGCAAACTACTTCAACTCGCTCATGTCCGCACGAAAGATCGATCTTCGTGGTGACGACAAAAGGGTGATGGCGGAGGGGATTAGAAAGATCCTTGAACGTCGATGGGAAGAAGCCGACGCGACAACGCTCTCAAGGCTCGCGTGGCTTTGTCTACATCTTGGTGATCGTCCAGCTGCTCGGAGATACACCGACGCTGGTCTCAAACTTGATGGCGAAAACGTGCACTGTCTAAGACTGTCGGAGCAGTTGGGGAACGGTCGAGGATGAACATGGCGATGCGAGGTGGCTATGGTGACGACCGGCACTAATGGAGCCTCCAGAGGCGCCGGCGCGGAAACGGGACGACCCGCTGAGCATGCACGAGGAGACGAGGACTCATGACTATTGAAATGCAGTTGTCGAGGGAAATCGACGGCAAAGGGCGCACAGTTCGCGAGTTACTTGCGAATCGCAAGTACTCGATCGACTACTACCAGCGGGTGGCGAGACTTTTCGGAATCATCGCGAGATAGAAATTCGTACGTATTGATTCCGTTGTGCCGAGGGTGCCGTTTGAGTTTATGAAAGCCAACTTGGCGAGAATGAATGCAAGTCCTGGGGTAGCTGTTGAAGTCCTCGGTATCCTGCCAGTCCACCCGTCTGAGGTTCGAACTCAAACGCCCCACAGGGGTTATAAGGATTATCTCGGCTGGTAGTCCATGTGGGCGTTGCACCACCGCCTGGGATGCCCACAGTTTTTAGTTGGTCAGAAAAATCCTGAATCATAAGAAATTTCGTCTAACCAAGTCTGTTCTTAATTCGTTTTGTGGGCTCAGTACGTTGGGTGACCTGCGGGATTTATTTCTGGCAACCTGTTCAGTTCGGTCAGTTAGTTGCGTCGTCGATGAGACCATAGGGCGGGTGACGATTGTCCCCGCTAAATCTTGCGACAACGAATCGTTCAACTTGAGGGGGGGGATCGTTATCGACAATGATCACCTGCTGGCCAGATCCATTTGTCCCACCACACCAGTTAGCGATGTGGTTGTATACGCCTTGCGCAATGGCGGGCCCTTGATATTCGTCTGCGAGTTGATCAGTTGCGGGTAGGAGATTCTTTTGGGGGCTATCGATCATGAGTAGGCCGGGATGCGCCCCACCGGCTTCTGTCGATATTTCGAATACTGATAAATACCAAGCGAGAGAAATTAAAGTCATGGCGCCCGATGAACCGATGAGGTCGTAGCGAAGTCCGCGCACCGAGGGAATATATCGGAGATCAAGACTCGGTTCGGATAGCTTCGGAAAGTGGAAATCACTGAGGATCGATCCGAATCTGGAATTTAACGAATCAATCACTTGGGCTCTTGTCACGTTTCTAAGGTCAGCCGAATGCTGTGCGTCTCGAAGATCGGCGAGGCTTTGACGAAGATTTGCCAATTCTTTCCATCTGCGGTCTCGCGAATTCTGCATCGTTGTAAGTTGCAGAAACTGCTCGAGCGAGTGCTCAACTCGATTCATTGACGCGAGGATCTCATCGCGTTCCGCCATGAACGGCGAAAATCGTCCCTGCATCACGGCATCGAAGGAACTCTGAGCATGTTTCTGCCCTGCGATTGCTGCATCGAGTCCGAGAGAGATCTCTGCGTCTTCGGATCGCATTTCATCCAAGAGTTCTGCGAGTTCCTTGTGGCGCCTTCGTGATGCATTGATTTCCCGATCCACGTCGAAATTGTCTTCAATGTCGGATAATGGTTGGTGACATACTTTGCAAGACTCTGTGGACGAACTAATAGACGCGTCAACTTCTTGCAGACACCAGGGACAAATCTGGATTGCTAGTGGGTCAAATATGCGTTTCGCCTCTTTTGCAAAGACGAGTTTCTTAATGTCTTGATCGTACTGAGCTGCTAAAGCAGAGAGTCGCTCGAGTTGAGTTCTGGTTTCACGTTGGCGATTGCTGAGTTCTCTTGCTTTGGCTCCAGCTTCTTGGTAAACCAACCTCTGCTCATCTCCAAACGCCGCCTCGGCGGCCATCTGATGTTCGATCGTATCCAGAGAGGACTCGAGATCACTCTTCTCGCTATGCAGCGAAATCACTCGAGAATTGATGACATCAATCGCAGGTACTTTCTGCTCGCTCATGAAAGCATCGATGGTTCGCAGCTCAAGCGATCTCTCATTGATGTCATATTCGAGGGATTTTGCTTCAGCGGCAAGCGAGGCAGCAGTGTTGTCGTGAGCGCCAAACATGAGATCAAGGACTTGCTCATGTTTGAGGCGAACAACTGGCTGACTATTTTCGTACAAGAGATTCTTGTCATCTAAGTTGGAGTTTTCGATGATCATCAATTTCAATACGTCGCGGATTGACAATCGATCGACCCCAGACGCGTCCTTCGTCGGAGCTTCCTTTAGGAGCACGTTTCCGAGTCCAAACTGTGTTAGCAGATATTGAGATAACGACTCTGGATCATTGTTCGGGGCAATGACTGTTTCCCGGCTTGGGTGTGACTGCCCTAATCCTTCTAAGTCACATGAATGGATGACAGCTGTCTTGGAAGGGATTTCTGATGCGGAGCGCTCGATGACGAAAGTGGAGCCTTGCATCTCGCATTCGAGGAGTGCTTTACCAACTCGTGACCGTATCTCTGGATGATGAGGGAAGTCGCGCGCCCCAAGACAATAGGTAATGAATTCGAGGACGCTCGTCTTCCCAGTGGAGATTTGCCCGGCGATTATCGCTAGCGATGCAACCTCTCCCTCATTGTCAAGAAATGAAACCTCGTAATCTCGACCAACTCCAAGAAGTCGAATTCGACGAACTTTAAGGGCGCCCATTAGCTCGTTGTCTCGATGACGAAATTTTCTCTAGGGGCAATATCCAAGAGGTCAAATCGAATGTCGTTTATGTTTAGCCATTCACGTGCTCTTTTTGCCAGAGCAGTTTCGCTTAGTCCAAAGAGATGTCGAATCATTTGGATGCTGTTTCTGTATGCGTCAGCGTACATTGATGTTAATCCACTGGCCTTCTCAAGGCCTAAAGGAGTTATGGAGCAAGCGATGCGACCATCGACAACAAGTGGAAGAGCGTAGCCCCAGACCGTCAGCGCAGCGAGATCCGACCTAAGTCGAGATCTCCGGTTGGCGTAGCGCTCGGGGGCTGATTGATAGTTGAGCGCATCGGGATTGAAACCAGCCAACTCAAGTCGTACAGAGTCTTGACCACCACGCACAACTAAATGAGGATTTGCCGCGAAGAATTCCAGATATCCAATTCGATCAATTGTTTGTGCTTCCGGGAGCATGGAAAGCAGAACAAGAAGTTGGGCTCTCCGGAAGTGCGTGATCATCTCTGGCGGCCTCCCCACTTGCGAAATGTCAGGCACTTTGAATATCGTCCAGACTGGCTTTGACGATTTCCTCAAAATTCTTGACCCATCCCGCGTTGCCCGCTTCGACAAGATGGTGAACCAAACCAGATCTATGCACCAGCGTATCTTTTAGTTCGCGCGAGGGATTTGCTCGATGGTACGACTCGACTTGCTCCATGACCTCGGGATAGAGCAGAGGAAGTCGCGTCTCACTTTCTTTGCAAAGCGCTGCATTGCCTTCGAATCTCGTGTGCCAAATCTGATGTAGGGACCCCTCAATATTTTGGAGCGCGTGAAGCTCGGCGTCCACTTCCCTTTCTTTGACATCACGAGTCATCACTTCGGCGTTGAAGAATGCACGTCGCGCAACCTGATCTGTACTGATCCCAGCGGCATGTAGTTGTCTAATGAATAGGGCATTGTCGTATACCGACCAGTCTGCAGGGTCGGCGATAGGCCTCTCAGTCGGAATTTCGCTTGGCGCCCATCCGAACCACTGCTGTCGAACGTCTTTGAAATCTTCTTTTCTTAGTAGGTCCTCGATGTGGGACCCGTCCCAAAGTTCGATGGTGATCCCCGTGGTCTTCTGAGCACGTGACTTCCATCTGTCCCACCACTGAGTCGACGGGCCATCAAAATCAATGGGAACTGCAAGTGTCCAACTATCAATCGTGAAACCGTGCTGGTCTGCAGCCTTTCGGACTGATTTGAATGACTCACGAATCTGACTTTGCTGCACGGATCCAGTGCCGTTGATGAAGTATTTGGATTGCCAAACGGAGATGGTTCCTTGAGACAGTCGCCCGACAAAGGTGTCGATACCCCAATCTCCGGGATTGGCCGCTATTGCTCTAGCCGTCGGATGAAAGTTGAGCACTAGCGCTGTGACCAATCTCTCGAAACTGGCACGACCGGCTTCCTCTCCTCCGGTCAGAAGTAACGAAAGACGCACCTCTCCATGACCCGGCGTGGGGAGGTTTCGAAGTGTCGATAATCGATCGGCGTCGCTGTTTACCAAAATTGGTTCAATCATTGACTAAATGAAACCTTGCGGGTAAACATTCGAATCGCGGGCTGTCCGCGAGTCCTGGGAATCCCGAAATAAATCGAGTTTCATATGCCTGCTTTGACGAATCGATGATCGATGTGAAAATAGACAAAGACACCAACCACCCCTAACTCTTAACCGAGCAATGTCACGTTTATTGGAGATTAGAACAATTATTTGTATTCACTGGCGTTATGGACTTGACGCTCGCAAAGTACCAACAACTTCGAGCTTGCAGCATAGGATTCGACTAAACCTCGCAGGTTAATAATGGTCAGGTCCAAATTCTTGGTTGGGCGGTTCCAGGACATCGCCGCCGGAAAATGCGTATGCAGGCTTTGCTGGTGGAGTCTCCACAATTGTGAGGATGTTGGCCCTCTGAGCGGCGTCCAGTACACAACGTCGCTGAGCCTCTTGTTCGTGGTTAACGGTTGAATCGTCGAAGATAGTCTCGGGG
>Ga0209483_1002219_pt1 | contig 13740 bp, 13 predicted proteins | sample NGEPerA_FD_184508 | JGI IMG/M metagenome (GOLD analysis project Ga0209483, IMG submission 184508) | Arctic peat soil microbial communities from the Barrow Environmental Observatory site, Barrow, Alaska, USA - NGEE PermafrostL2-A... | ecosystem: Environmental > Terrestrial > Soil > Wetlands >... | reverse complement strand
TCGACGAAGTCGCCGCCTGGGAAGGGCGCCGAAATAAACACCACACCAAAGCCGACTGGCAGTTCACCACCGACGACGCCCGCGTCAAACTCAAACGCCTGTATCCCAACATGAATGACTCAGGCCACTAGTCTAGAACGAGCGAAAGGAGGCCCGAACCGCTCCGGACCTCCCTTCGGACGCTTTCGGGCGGCGCCGCGGATGGCCGCCGGAGCGGCCGATCCGACCGGCGCGAGGCTTCGATCAGTTGTGCGGCGTTGTCGCTGCGCCGGCGACGGCGCCCGTGCCGCCACCCACGGCGGCGCCAACCGCCGCGCCGGGCGCGCACCCGATCGGAAGCGTCACAAGACACCCGATTGCCGCGCCGATTCCGGCGCCCGTCGCTCCGCCCGCCAAGGCGCGCGCGCCCGGATCGTCGTGCCAACTCGCATCCCGATCGTAATACCCACGGTCATTCGCCGGGTCGGAGAGCCAGTGCACATGCTCGTCACCCTGGTGGGCGTCATACCAATCGGACTTGTAATAGGTGACCGGAGCGTCGGACCCGTAAGCATACCTCCGGTGCACCCGCCAGCAGTCGCCGTACTGATTGCAGGCGACATAGGTCCGTTCGACCGAATGGGCGCTCGCCACCGCCGGCATCATCGAGCTTCCGCCCATAGTGGCGAGGAACGCACTCAGTCCGAACGCAGTGGTAAGAATCTTCATGGTATCACCTTTCTTGGCGATGGCCCGCAGGCCCGCCAGCTGTCCCATTCAGCTTCAAACGAGGCGGGAAGGACCTTGGTTCCCGCCATGGATGGGGATGAGGGGAACCCGAGACGATGATCCCGTGACGGGAGCGCCATGCCGCGTCACCTGGATAAGGGGACTGGTGCTCCAGTCCCCCCATCGTGGTCAGCAAAAGAGTCGCCCGGCTGCCCGCGCCGCGCGACGTCGCCTCATTGCCGGTGATGGGGTAAGACTCCGGGGCCATGCGGAGCCGAGCGGCCGTCGTCTAGCGTGCCGCGCGGGCCTTTGCCAGCGCCTCCAATCTCGCCATTCGCCTCTCTAACCGAGCGAGCCGACCGCCCGGATTGGTCACTCGGTCGTGTTCGATGTAGAACATCAGCCACCCAACGGCAATCATCAAGAACCCGAACAGCATATCAATGATATGTTCGTCAAGAGGGCCGACAAGTGTTCTGTGAAACCACAACGTCGGTTTATAATATGTCTCAACGAATTCTGAAAAGTCACTGGATATTTCGTTTAGCAATCCGACGACGACAAAGAACATACTCAACATCATGTTTGCCAATCCGATGTCCGGATGAGCGAGTCTGATATTTGTCTGATCTATGTCCTTTTGCGTCGCGCCTAGTCGGAAGCGGACCCACCCATGGGCGACGGAATTAAATGCCTTATCGGAACCGCTGAAAATTCCCCGCCGAAGAATGTCGAACATCCAGGCGAAAAAGGCGATGCCGAGCCCCGCCTCTACCAGGGGGATCAACGAAGCGATCTTGGTCGCGAGCGCGTGGGGCATTTGCCGTCCCTACAGTCCTCCGGCGACTGCCTCAAGGCTCACGCGACGCGCCGTCGCTCCCCCGATCACTCCGCGATCAACGCTTCATGCCACCCCATGCCCGGCGCGCGGGCCTGGAACTCGACCCGGCCGGTGCAGCCGAGCCGCCAGTTCGCTCATTTGGACCCTGCGAAATTCCGGCGACAGTTTATCGATTTCCCAAGGATTCCTGACCGCTGTCGGCCAGAAGCATCTCCACCACCGCGCCTCGAATTCGGTCGAACAAACCTTCCGTGAGGGCGCCACGAGGGGCGCCCATCAGGGCTTCGTTGGCGGTGAACAATTTGCCCGGGCGGGCGTAGCTGAGGCGTTGCAGTCCTCCTTCCGCGAAGGCGTCGTCGTCGATTTCGATGGCTCGAGGATCCGCATAGGGATTGCTGGTGATCTGACACGCGACCCAATCGCCTCGGCCGACGCTCGCCAACAGGAGAGCGGGGCGCTGCTTGCTGCCGGTGAGGTCTGAAAACGGAAATGGCAGCAGGACTACCTGGCCTGCTGCAAATGCGCCCACGCCGCGTCCTCCTCGGGGCGAAGCCAATCTTCCGCCAGCGCTTGCTCCGCCAGACGGAGGGCGTCGTCATCGATCCGCGGGGTGAGCAAGGTCAGCAAGGCCGGGCCGGCGGGGAGTTTGGCGGTGAAACGGAGGGGGTGGATTTCTCCGGCCGCGTCGATCTCCACTTCGATGGTTGTCAGCATGACGCCGTCGCCTTCCAACTGCCTGGCCGATGAAACACCGATGTTGCAATACCACGGATCTGGCGAGTTCGGCCAACTCCGCAGTCCGGACTACCCTGCTTGGTGAATCCAGTGACAGGAGTAATGTTCCCTAATTGTTCCGGCTGTGCCATGGTCGCTCATGGCCCGCCTGGCGCGCATCGTCGTCCCGGACTTACCCCACCACGTCACCGCGCGCGGCAATCGGCGCGAGCCGATCTTCTTCGAGGACCGTGACCAGGAGATCTACCTCGACCATCTGGCCGAACAGATGCGCCGCGCCAAGGTCGCGGTTGGGGATGGTGCTGCCTGATGCCCAACCATGTTCATCTGATCCTCCGCCCGGCCACCGCCGACGGCCTGGGCAAGGCCCTGGGCGCGGCGCACCCTGGTCGAGCGTGCATGCCCATCTGCGCGGCCTCGACGATGGACCGGTCACCGTGCGGCCGGTCCTCGACCGCGTCGATCGCTTCGCCGATCTGATCCAAACCGATCCCGACGATCCGGCCTTCGCCGCCTTGCGATCGGCCGAGACGACCGGCCGGACCCTGGCGTCCGGCGATTTCGTCGCCGACCTCGAGCGGCGCCTCGGCCGGCCCATCGCGCGGCGCGCGCCTGGCCGCAAGCCGGCCGCCACGGCCACCGACCAGCCCGCCTTGCTTTGACGTCGAAAACGTTGCTCCTGTCCCCGTATTCCCCAATTGTAGAGGCGCGCGCGACCGCGGTAGAAGCCGGGCATGGGCGCGAGCTGGATCGCCTCTCCATAGTTGGCGATCGCGGTTTTCATGTCCCCTTTGCCGACGTAGCAGGACGCGCGGTCGACAAAGGCCCGCGGGAAATTAGGCATGAGCTGAATAGCCCGATCTTGATCGGCGATGGCCAGGTCGTACTCGGCCCTCATGCAGTGGGCCTCGCCTCGGGCATTGTAGGCCAAGGCCCGCCCTTCAGCCGGCGTCGTGCTTGTATCGATGACCGAGGTGCCGGCGGCGATCGTGTCGTCTGTCCCCGCGCGGGGGTTGGAGAAACAACGGGCGGCGGCGCCGGGTGGCCCAGACTGCGCGCAGGCCGACGGATCGGCGGCCACCAGAGCCAGAATCGCAAAGCCCGCGCCCAGTCTCATCGCCAGAAGAAGAAGGCGTGCCAGCCGTACGCCAGGGCGTCTGGCCTCAGGCCCAGCGCCTGGCCGAGGGCGGCGGCGGCGCGGAACAGCACCGCCCCGCCGCCGGGCACGAAGAAGACCACGCCCAGGATGGCCAGCGGCGCCAACACCTGGGCCCGGAGGACGGCGGGCGCCCAGCTTGGCGGCAGGAACGGTCGAATGGCGTTGAAGCCGTCGAGACCGGGCAGTGGCAGGAGGTTGAGGATCAGCGCCATGGACTGCAGGAAGGCCAGCATGGTGAGTGCGGGAAAGAGATCGCTCGTCGCGCCGAGGCTCGCCCACACTTCCAGGCCCAGCGCCAGCACCAGGAGGATCACCGCCGTGGCGGCCGGTCCGGCGAGCGCGGCGCCGGTTCGCCATAGCCGGCCGCGCATCAGGTCGCCGCGCAGATAGACCGCTCCGCCTGGAAAACCGATCCCGCCCAGCGCCAGGGCCAGGATCGGGATGACCAGAGTGGTCTGCCAGGCGCCGTAACGGCGAGGATCGAAATCGAGATAGCCCTTGGCCTTGACGGTGTGGTCGCCGCCCAGCCAGGCGACCAGCGCGTGGCCGAACTCATGGGCCATCACCGCCAACAGCCAGCCGACCAGGACAAAGGTGAAGGTGAGGATGTGAGGTGACGGGCGAACCAGAAAGAGGGCCGCTCCCAGAGCCAGCCAGAGCCCGAGAATGCCGGCCCCGACCCACCTCGACGGTCGCGCCGCCGGGGCGGCCGGCGTGGCGGGCGCGGGCAGGTCGGCCGCCGGAGCGGTGGGGCTGGGGTCGGCGGCTTCGGTCAAGGCGACGACCCCTGGTGCGGCGCGACGCAGCCTACGCGCCGACACCGCGGCCGGCAAGCTGACCCACACCCACCCCCTGGTCGGCCGGCCAGATGGCCGCCCCCGGCTCGCGGCTTCGTGAGGCTGTTCATCGATGAGCGCCTTTCCCCGGACCTGGCCAGACGCTTGAACCAGACCGGGCGTCGTGGATCTGAGATAAATGCACTGTCACCGTATCCGCCACCGTATCCGTATCCAGGTCAGTGAAGGCCTGTCGGGCAGTGTGTGGAGTTTTTCTCCCCTCGCGGCAAATGCGAGTTTGCAAAGCGCGGACGGGAACAACGATTCCGGAGTGCGCGGAATACCCCCCTAATTCGCCACTGCGATCCGAACCAACGCCGCTTTGCCCGGGTCGTATCTGAACTCCGTGATCGAGCCGTCCCGGACCTTCTCGACAGCTTCGTCGATCACCGGCAACGGGACGAGATACCACTCCCTCGGCTGAACGGAGTTTCCGAAACGATCAGGGATCGCGAGGTCGAGACGCGCCGGCGTGAACACCCGGTGAAGAAGGTTCTCGAGCCTGGCGCGGTTGATGTTGAACAGCTTGTAGGTCGCGACGATCTCCACGTCGGCCAGCAGGTAGGTCGCGTCCTTGGCGGCGTGGGCGATCCGCGCCTCCACCGAGCCGCCGGTCACGCCGATCTTGTGGACCAGATCGCGATGGGCGGCCACGTAGGGGTCGTCGGACTTGCTGGTGAGGACATAGATGGTCCCGCTCTCGAGATCCTCGTCCTCGGCCGCATGGCCGAACAACGGGCCGGCGGAGGGGTCGGTGACGCGCCGGCTGGCCTCGTCCTTGTAGAGGGCGCGCTGGAAGGAGCGCAGGAGGGGGTCGCTTTCCACACCGTTGTCGAAGATCACTCTCAGGCGGCCCTGAGCATGACCGTGATCTGTGGTGTATTCCTCAGGCACGGACGCCACATAGGCCAGCTGGCCGCCGAGCACGAAGAACTCGCCCTGGCGAATGGCGGCGTTCTCGCCGAAGGCGCGCGACTCGCGGATGCCGGCTTTCAGCTCCTGGCGCACGGCCTCGAACAGCGGCCTGAAGCCGGCGAAATCCGCGCAGGGCTTGCGGTTGGCGATTTCCTCGGCGGCCTTGATCTCCTCGCGCGGCCGGACATGGCGCAGGGTCGCGATGTCGCCTCCGGGCGGCTCACCTCCGCCAAGCTCGGCCAGAAGGTCCTCGTCACTGATGAATTCGGCGGGCTCTTCACGCAGGCCGTCCCCCGGCGCGCCGAGCAGGCCATGCCGGTCCAGAGGTGCGACCAGATCGCGGCAATCGGCCTGGGCGCGGATGCGATCGAGGCGCACGGCGTATAGCCGCTCGAAGATGTCGAGGTCCTCGCCATGCCGGGGCGGCCGCCCGTGCGTGTCCACAAAGCGCAGGAGGTCCTCGAAGCCGGCGATGATGCGTTCCTCGAGCGCGGAGCGGCCGACCTTCTTCTTAAGGGGCGCGAAGTCCGCGAGTTCGGCGCGCAGCTCGTCGAGATCGAAGTCAGCCATAGCGGCCTTCGGCGCTGAAACGCATGAAGGCGGCCGCTCCCTCGGCCAGGCGCTTCTCCCAGGCGTCGGGCGAGGTGATCGACGGCGCCCGGCCCCGCTCCCGTTTGAACCTGACGGCGCGACCGGCGAGGTCACGCGCCTCTTCCGGACTGAGAGATGTCCGCTTGGCGGAGATCACCGTCTGGATCTGCTTGAGGCGTTCCTCGCTCATCGACTTGGCGAGGATGGCGTAGGCTTCGCCGAAGGGATTGATGCGGTCGATGAGGTCGATGTCGAGTTCGCGGACATCCATGGCGAACCTCCTGACACCGTCGACAAAGGCGGTGTTCGCGGCGTCGTCTCCGCCGTTGGCGATCTCCTTGGCCTTCTGGGTGAGGTTCAGGGCGGCGATGGCATGCTGGCGCACGGCCTCGCGATCGTCGTCGTCGAGACTGGGGAACCGGTCGCGGACGATCTTGCCCATGCGCACGATCGTCAGTTCCTCGGGCGCCAGCTCGGGGTCGAAGATGCCGCGCTCGATGGCCGTCTTGTCCTGGACAAAGGCGGCGATGATCTCATTGAGGTCCTGGCGGCAGATGCGCGCGGCCTCCGGGCTCTTCGGCGTGGCGAGGCCCTTGATTTCGAACTGGAAGGTCCCGGTATCGCCGTTGAACCCGACGTTGCATCGCTCGCGGTCGTAGCCGTCCGGGCCGTAGTCGAAGCCGGGAACGGGGCCGATGGCGCCCGCCTTGGGCTTGAACTCGAACCGCGGGGCGAGGACCTGTTCCATCAGCAGACTGGCGGCGATGGCCTTGAGGGTATCGTTCACCGCCTCCGAGACAGCCTGCTGCGAGGCGTCGGGCTCGGCGATCAGGTTGGTGAAGCGGGCGTGCGTCTTGCCAGGCGCGTCGCGGGTGGCGCGGCCGATGATCTGGACGATTTCGGTCAGGCTCGAGCGGTAGCCGACGGTGAGCGCGTGCTCGCACCAGATCCAGTCGAAACCCTCCTTGGCCATGCCGAGGGCAATAATGATGTCGACGTGATCGCGGTTGTTTTTCCGCGCCGGGTCCTTGAGAGCTGTCGACACGATGTTGCGGCCTGGATCATCGTCGACGAGATCGGCGACCCGGAGTACGCGCCCGTCGGGACGTTTGATCAACTGGAAGCCGGTGGCCGGGTCGGCGCCCTGCCATTCGCCCAGGGCCTCCAGAATGTTCTCGACCTCGTCGAGTTTCTTCTTGGTGCTTTCCCGCGCATTGACGTTGGGGATGTGGATGATCGTCTTCTCGGCCGGGTCGAGGACTTTCAGGATGTCATCGAGATAGGGACCTGAATAGAAGTAGTAGCCGATGTCGAGCCGCTTCAGATAGTCATACCCGTTCAGCTGCTCGTAGTAGGTATAGACGACCGTCTCGAACTTCGCCTCGTCCTGGGGCGCCAGCACCGCCTCGGCGTCGCCGCGGAAATAGGACCCGGTCATCGCCACGATGTGGCTGCGGTCCCTGGCCATGAAGTCGGCCAGGTGCAAGCCGAGCTTGTTGTCGGGGTTCGCCGAGACGTGGTAGAATTCGTCCACCGCGATCAGCCGGTCGTCGAAGGCCTCCACGCCGAACCTGTCCACGGCGAAGCGGAAGGTGGCGTGGGTGCAGACGAGGATCCTGTCCTCGGCTTCCAGGAAGGCGCCGAGCGCATTGACCTTGCCCCCGTCCGTTCCTGGCGCGTTGCAGAGGTTCCAGCGAGGCTCGACGGTCCAGTCCGCCCAGAAGCCATGGCGGCTCAACGGCTCGTCGTTGAAGCTGGCGCCGATCGCGCGTTCGGGGACGACGACGATGGCCTGCTTGACGCCCTGGTTCGCCAGCTTGTCCAGGGCGATGAACATCAGCGCCCGGCTCTTGCCCGAGGCCGGCGGCGACTTGATCAGCAGGTACTGCTCGCCCCGTTTCTCATAGGCGCGCTCCTGCATGGCGCGCATGCCGAGCTCATTGGACCGCGTCGAGGCGCCGGTGCGCGCGTAGGTCATGGAGACGGTGGGGATCACCGCGGCGGTCGCCTCGCGCGGCCCGACACGGACGATGCGCCCCCGACGGAAGTCGCCTTTCGTGGCCTCCGCAATGTCGGACGTATCGATGTCCTCGTCCTTGATCGCCATGGTCTCGGCGAAGCGCTTATCGGAAATGGGCATTGAACAGGTTCCGTTCGCTCTTTCGTCCGCTCATCCTCGCGAAAGCGAGGACCCAGGCTTTTTTCAAGGCTGGAAGTCTTCGAACAAATCCCTCCAGCCGAGGTTGAACCGCTCGATCAGCTCGATCTTCCATGCTCTGCGCCAAACCTTCATCCTTCGCTCACGCGTGAAAGCCTGTTCGCGGCTTTCGTGGGCTTCATACCAGACCAGGCAGGTGACGTCGTACTTGGCGGTGAAGCCGGGCAGGGCGTGGGCCTTGTGCGCGGTGACCCTTCGCCAGAGATCGTCGGTATGCCCGAGGTAAAGGGTTCTATTGCGGTCACTGGCGAGCATGTAGACCCCAGAACGCCATGTCAAAAAAGCCTGGGTCCTCGCTTTCGCGAGGATGAGCGGAAGGTGGGAATCGCGCATTTTGTCCACGCTCCCTACCGCGCGCGCGCCGTGGGCGCGACCATCTTGCCGTAGAGCTCGAAGAGCTTCTCCAGCCGCTCGGTGTCGTTACGAAACCGCCGGCCGATGTAGATGCGCTCCAGCACCTCGTCGTTGCGATCGTGGGCGGCGCGAAGGTCGGCCGGCATCGTCTTGGGGTCGTAGACGTCCGCGATGGTGGCGGGAAAGTGCGCCTCGCGGGCCAGCAGGATGTCCTCTGCACAACGCGTCAAGTCGGTTTTGTTCTTTTCCGTCAGAACCGGAACCGGAAACGTATTGTAGACCACCGTGTTTCCGTATCTCGTGCCGTCTCCAAGTCTTCCCGCGATCGTTTCCGCCCATACACGGTGCAGCGTTGAAATCACTATGGCCAGTTCCACCATCCGTATGCCATAGATCGTGAATGCATTATGATTGGAGACATACCCGCGCTCTACTAACGTTGCCGGCACGTAGGAAAAACGACCTCCGATCGTGTTCCCAACTTGAATGAAATCATCGTCCTCAAAGGTCGAGTAACAGAAGGCATGTGGTCGTCTCGCCGCCTTCCGCGCGTCACGGCCCGCCCCTTGGCGATAGAATTCACAATTGTCGATAACCTTGCTGATTGATGGTATCTGTCTTGCTTGGGTAACGGAATCATCATCGATCCAAACACACCATCGGTGAAGTCCTGAAATAAACTCCTTCGTACCGCCATATCTCCGCAGAAAATACGCGGCTTTCGGGAATTTCTCTAAGATAGATAAAACCTCGTCGCCTTCTAAGATCAGCCGCTTGCCATCAACGGCGTTGCTCCCCATTTTCATCTGGGCAAGGTCGGATATTGATTTGTCCTTCGGTCGACAAATTATCTCTGGACCGCAAATAAGATAGGGGGCTATACTATCACATTCTTGTGCCACCTCACCGAAGAATAGTCGTTTTGGCTTCCTATCATCGGCTATCAGTCCGACGATGGTACAGAAGACTCCCGCATTATTCTTGGCCGAATTGGCCCACTTGAATGGTCGATAGGCGAATCGAATGGAAGCCCTTGCGAATATTAGCGGCCAGAGTAGGGCAACCTGCTCGCCTTGACATATGGAACTGGTTGAGACTAACGCCATACCGCATCTCGTTACACTAATCATCTCAGCGCCCTTGACGATGAAAGCGCAAACGTAATCAAGTAACTGGGAATCACCCAAGCCAACCACGGACATATCTTCTATCTGCGCGGCGCTTTTCTTCTTTGATCCTAGATAGGGTGGATTGCCACAAACATAAGTCTCCCCACCCTCGTTCTCGAAATCGACCTGGGCCTGGTCGAGCGGGCTGCCGAAGAGGTCGTCGGCCCAAAGCTTCACCCCGGTCTCCGTCGGCGGGCAGATGCTCAGCCAGTCGAGGCGCAGGGCGTTGCCGCAGGTGATCCAGTTCTCGGCGTCGAGGGGCAGGAAGTCGGCCAGGGCATCCTGCTGGCCTCGATAGAGAACGTCGCATTGATACTCGGCGATGATCAGGGCCAGGCGGGCGATCTCGGCCGGAAAGTCGCGCAATTCTATGCCGCGGAAGTTGGTGAGGGGGATGTCGGTGCGGCGGTCCGTCTCCCCCCGGCGGCGGTTGATCTCAGCTTCGATCGCCCGCATCTCCTTGTAGGCGATGACCAGGAAGTTACCCGAGCCGCAGGCCGGATCGAACACCCGGACGCGCGCCATCCGGCGGCGCAGGTTGAGGAGGGTGCGGGCATTCCCGCCCGCCTCGTCCAGCTTCGCCCGCAGGTCGTCGAGGAAGAGCGGGTTCAGCACCTTCAGGATGTTCGGCACGCTGGTGTAGTGCATGCCGAGCGCCCCGCGCTCCTCGTCGTCGGCGACGGCCTGGATCATCGAGCCGAAGATATCCGGGTTGATCCTCGTCCAGTCGAGGCCGCCGATGTGGAGGAAGTAGGAGCGGGCGATCCGGCTGAACCTCGGCGCATCCGCCGCGCCGGAGAACAGGCCCCCGTTCACGTAAGGAAAGGCGTTCGCCCAGCGGGGGACGCCGGCGGCGGCGCGGTCAGGAGGCCGGGTATTCATGGCGCGGAAGATTTCGCCCAGCACCTCGTGGGTGTTGGAGGAATCGCGCGCGCTCATCTGTTCGACGGTGGTCGTGAAGAGGCCGGCGCCGCCGAAGATGTCGGTGTCCTCGGCGAAGAAGCAGAAGATCAGCCGGGCCATGAAGTGGTTCATATCCGGGCGGCGGGCGGCGGTGCTCCAGTCCGGGTTGTCCTTCAGGAGTTCGACATAGAGGCGGTTGAGGCGGCTGGTCGCCCGGATGTCGAAGGCGCTCTCGCGGATCTGCTTGACGGTGGTGATGCCGGCGAGGGGAAGGAAGAAGCCGAAATGATCAGGAAAGTCGGCATAGGCGCAGGTGACCGGCTCGCCGGAAGCGGTGTCTTCGGCCTTCAGCGTCTCGCCGTCCGTGGCGAGGATGAATTTGGCCTTTTCCGAAGTGGTGCGCGGACTGGCGCGCAGGGCCGCGAGGGTTTCGGTGACCCGTCCTGGCGCGCAGACGGCGATGTGGATGTCGTCACGCTTGAGAACGCCGCCATCGATGTCGGACTTGTTGGTCGCCCCGGCCCGCAGACGCCTGAGGGTGGTCCCCTTCTTCCCGAACGCCTCGAGGAAATCGAAGGCGAAGGCGCCGGCGTCGAAGTCGCGCTCGGCGAGCCGCGAGACGGCTTCCTCGATCTCGACCGCGTTCATCTACCCGCTCACCCGCCGCCGACGATTCCCGGCGCCTGTGAGTATGCCGCATTTCGAGCGTGTGATCCCGCGCGCCGCGACCGCGGGGCTTTCCCCGCCTTCCGATTCCCCCTAATCGCACTGCGTCAAAAGGACGTAGCGCGGGCTTCCAGCCCGCTCTTTGGCTGATTGCAAGCGCGTCATTTCGGTGTGATCGTCTGCGAAAGCGCGGACGCCGCGAGGACAAGAGCGGGCTGGAAGCCCGCGCTACGAAAAAGCTATGCTGCAATCGCGACATAAACAAATGCCGTCGCCTTTCTGACGCAGTAAGACTAATCGCCGATCCCGGCTTGGTGGCGGACGGGGGGCGGCGATTGCGAGGAAGAGTGAATGGCCAGGCGGGATCTCACCGGCGCCGTGGATTTCAAATATCTGGAGGGCTTCGCGGCCGGCGACGCCGGCGTCATCGATGAGGTGCTCGAACTCTTCCGCGAACAGGCCGCCATCTGGTCGCGGCTGCTGGATCCCACCACCGAAGGCTGGCGAGACGCGGCGCACACCATCAAGGGCGCGGCCCGTAGCGTCGGCGCCTTCGCGCTGGGGGAAGCCTGCGCCCGGGCCGAAGTCGAGGGTCCTCACGCCCTGCCGGGCGTTCACCACGCCATGGACGCCGCCCTGGCGGACGTGGCCGCCTATGCCCATGAGCGGGCGCTGATTTCCCTCAAGACGCCGAGGTAAGGCGTCGCCGGTTCAGATTCCCGCGCCGTTGTCCATGGTCGCCAGGGCGGCGTCGTGGGCGGCGGCCTCGGCGGTGATCCAGGACACGAACGCCTTGACCTGCGGCAGACGGCCCTTGGACTTGGGATGGACGACCCAGTAGGCAAAATCCACCGAGGTGGTGATCCGTATGGGGACGATCAGCCGGCCGGCGTCGAGGTCGTCCTGGGCCAGGGTCCGCTTGGCCAGCGCCACCCCCCGCCCGCCGACGGCGGCCTCGATGACCAGGCTCGACTGGTTGAAGCGCGGACCGCGGGCGCCATCGACCCCCTTCACCCCCCGCGCCGCCAGCCACATCTGCCAGTCGGGACAGCTGTCGTCGGCGTCCGGCGAACCGTCGTGCAGCAGCACCTGCCGGGCGAGGTCGGCCGGGTCGTTGAGCGGATTGGCCGCCATCAGCTCCGGACTGATCACCGGCGTGACGGTCTCGCTCATCAGCCGGATCGCTTCCAGGCCCAGATAGGGTCCGGCCCCGTAGCGAATCGCCAGATCGACTTCTCCGGCCGCGAAATCCACCAGATCCATGTCGGCGGAGAGCCAGACATCCACCTGCGGGTGGGCGTCCCCGAACCGCCCGAGGCGGGGCACCAGCCATTTGGCGGCGAAGGACGGCGCGGCGGTGACGCTGAGGCGGCGGCCATCGACGGCGGCGGTGAGCAGCAAGGCGGCTTCGGCGAGACGGTCGAAGGCCTCGCGCAGGGCGGGCAGGGCCGTCTGCGCCGCGTCGGTGAGCAGGAGCCCGCGCGGCGTGCGGCGGAACAGCGAGGCGCCGACGTAGTCCTCGAGGTTCTGGATCTGCTGTGACACCGCGCCGGGGGTCACCGACAGCTCGTCGGCGGCGCGGCTGAAATTGAGATGCCGCGCGGCGGTCTCGAAGGCGCGCAGGGCGTTGAGCGGAGGCAGTCGGCGCCGCGTCTCCATAGATTTGCTCATATCCCCGCCAGAAGTCCTTGGCTTGCGAAGTGGGCGCCCCGCGACCAGTTTGCAATTGTCCCGCGGTGTCCTGGCCCTTTTCACCGTGGGGATCGGCGGGGCGGACCTCAACGGGTTCGCCCCGTCAACGTCTCCGGGGCCGATCAGAGTTCCTGCAAGGCCGATCGACGTGTCCCTTTCGAATACCAGGAATGCCGGGCGGCTCGTCCTCCTGGGCGGCCGGCGAGCCGGCGGCCGGGTATGGCTGGTGGGCGCCGGACCGGGCGATCCCGACCTGCTCACCGTCAAGGCGCTGAAGGTTCTTCAGACCGCCGAGGTGGTGGTCCACGACGGCCTCGTCTCCGACGTCATTCTCGCTCTGGCCCCGTCCAAGGCGCGCCTGATCGGCGTCGCCAAGCGCAAGTCGCGCCATTCCTTCGCCCAGGACGATATCAACCGCCTTCTGGTCGGCCTGGCGGGGGACGGCCTGCGCGTGGTGCGCCTGAAGGGCGGCGATCCCTTCGTCTTCGGTCGTGGCGGCGAGGAACTCGAGGCCTGCCGCGCGGCCGGGATCGACTGCCAGGTGATTCCCGGCGTCACCGCCGCCCTGGCCGCGAGCGCCTCGGCCGGCGCCCCGCTCACCCATCGGGGCTCGGCCCAGGCCGTCACCTTCGTCACCGCCCACGCCACGGGGGGCGCGGAGCCGGATCTCGACTGGGCGGCCCTGGCCAGGGCCAACCAGACCGTGGTCATCTACATGGGCCTCACCGCCGCGGAGGCGGTTTCACGCCGCCTGATCGCCGCCGGCCGCGCCGGCTCGACGCCCACCCTCATCGTCGAGAACGCCAGCCTTCCGACCGAGCGGCGCATCGCCGCCACGCTCGCCGGCCTCGGTCCCGCCGCCGACGGCCTGACCGGCCCGGCCCTGCTCATCGTCGGCGAAGCCATGGCCCTGGCGCGGGCGACGCCAATCCTCCCCCGCGCAGTGGGGGAGG
>Ga0209483_1002218_pt1 | contig 13740 bp, 12 predicted proteins | sample NGEPerA_FD_184508 | JGI IMG/M metagenome (GOLD analysis project Ga0209483, IMG submission 184508) | Arctic peat soil microbial communities from the Barrow Environmental Observatory site, Barrow, Alaska, USA - NGEE PermafrostL2-A... | ecosystem: Environmental > Terrestrial > Soil > Wetlands >... | reverse complement strand
GCAATGGCACAACTTCAGCAGCCAGCGAGGCACGCGCCATGGGCGACATCATGTCGGAATCCAGGGGCGGCATCATCTCGGAATGCCCGGGCGACTTCATCGGAATCGGCACGCACGCGAACGAATCGTCGCGGATGTATCGACTTCCCCATTTATTGCCACTCGATCCCGAACTCTTCCGGGCCTGCATTAAGCCAGATGAGCGCGGCTCGACTGTCTATCCGGAGGAGGCGATCGTCATCGGCGGCCTTGTCTGTCGACAGGTGCAAGAGAAACGACCCGTCCGCCATCCGAAACAGGTTGTCCCGCGCGTGCCGTTCGACCAGCGCGTCGGAATCGATAAACGGATACGTACGCGACGCAAGGAGCTCGATAGCGAGTCGCATCGGTCAATCCTCTGTCCGGATTGCACCACAGAGTGGTTAACAGTTTTCCATGCGTTGGCCGCGGCGTGACCGCGCCCGGCGCCATCCGGGTCGCTCGTTCGTATCCGCGAGAACGATGACGATGTGTGGTGGCGAACGTGCAGGTCGGTTGACGACGAGAAGCGATAAAATCAGGCAAATCTCCCGTTTGGGGAGCGGCGCTTCGACGCAGTCGTCCAACTGCCTGACTTCGATTTTTTATCCTGGTACGATTTATGTCACGATCCTGCCGGCCGCATCGGGCGCCGTAGCGGCTTGGCCCTGCGGCTGCAGGATGATCAGCTTGAGGGTCGGATCAGGCGCGGCCAGGAAGGTCATTTGAAACATCGTCAGCGTGCCGCGCCGGGGATGTTTGAACGATTTTTCGTTGCCCTCCCACCACAGAACCCGCTGCTCCTCCCAGGACTGCCGGAAGAGAGCCGACGCCTCGCTTAACCCCTGGACAAGATCGAGCATCTTCGGATCGTCGATGTGCTTGCCATACTCAACCCGGAATTGTGCCACGAGCCGGCGAGCCCGAAACTCCCAATCATCGACGAGCGCTCTCACGCTCGGATCGAGGAACATGAAACGCAGGACGTTCCTTTCGGAACTCGCCAGCCATGCAGGCAGGAGATCCGCCAACGCGGCGTTCCAGGACAGCAAAGTCCAGTATTTGTCGACCACACAGGCAGGATACGAAATGGCAAAGACGCAGTTTTCAATGGCCTTCGCCGCCGCCGCACCGGCCAAAGTCGCAAGACCCTTGGGGTCTACTCGCCGCGCTACCTGAAATAGATAAGTCCGCTCCGCGGGCGCCAGTTGCAGCACATCGGCGATACGGCCGAGCGCTGCAGCGGAGGGCGTCACCTTCTTCCCCTGCTCCAGCCGCGCATACCAGGTCGCACTGATCCTGGCCTGCTGGGCGACTTCCTCCCGCCGGAGGCCAGACGTTCTTCGTCGTCGCTCGCCTGCGCGGTTATCGCCCGCCGGATGGATGGTCTCTCGATGCTTGCGCAGAAACTCGCCGAGCGCTCTTTGTCGCGCGGCTGATAATATCATAGGATATTTTGTACTTGGATAATCCTCGCCAACGTCGTCCAACTTGGCTCCCCCCGAGCGCAAATCCGAAGTGATTACAAATTAGGTGACGATAAATTCGATGACCCGACAATTTACAAAACGTTGTCATTTAGACGGCATTCTACCCGCAATGTCGAGCTTTGGCTGCGGGCTGCGGCCTCACCGGTGTCGCAGCAGCATGAAAGCCATGGTGGGCCTCCCGGCATTCTGGATTGCGACCGTGCGGAACGAAATTTCATCTCTCGTTAACGACGTTGGTACTGCACCGTGGAGCGGTTCGACCGGCATCACTGCTAACTTCGAGGGGTAATTTTCGCTGCCCGGCTTTGTCACGTTACAAATGACGTCAGCGGTATTCGATCGGATTGCGGATGGCTTATGGGGACCGAAAGAGCGGGCGGGTCAGTTTCGAGCGCGGCTTCCATGCCTATATCATGGGAATCGACGGCACCTGGCGTCGCGATTGCACCTTGATCGACGTCTCCCAAACTGGAGCGCGCTTGAGCGTTGAAGGATCCTTCGAAGGACTGGATCTCAAGGAATTCTTCCTGCTGCTGTCGTCGACCGGTCTGGCGTTTCGCCGCTGTCGACTGGTCCGGGTCACCGGCGACGAGATCGGCGTCGAGTTCCTGGCGGGGACCGGCAAGAAAAAGACAGCCAATCTGCAATCCAACGAGACTGTCACATGAGCCGATTCGGCCGGCGGCTTGAAACATCTGCGGGGGTTGTTCGATGAACGACGTGGAAAAAGCAGTCGAGATTTCCGTGCTGCCCAGATCGGCCGAGCCATCGACCGCGATCGTTCAAGTGAACACCGCCGGGACCGAAATGAAATTCGAAATAACCGAGGACATGGCGCACAAGATCTGCACCGATCTCGAGCGCTTCCTCACTCGGTGAAGTCAAATTCGATCCAAACCTGAACCAGCGGGACCTCACTCTGGGCCAAGGCCGGGAGAATTGAGAACAACTCCATGTCCGTCCATGTTGTCGCCGACTCTGTTGCCAAGATTCAGGCGTTGTGCGCCATCCTGGGGCAGCGGCATGCGGTGACCTCCGAACTGCTTGCCAACGCAAACAGCCGATGCATCGAGATCGATGCCGTGGTGGTCACGGCAGATTTGCGCGCCGTTGAAAACATAGCGGCGCTGAAGGCAATGTTCGGAAAGGTAACGGAAGTCCGCAAGCGGATATTCCTGATCGATCAGAAGGAACGCCTGTTCACCGTTCAGGCCTATGCGCTTGGCGCGACCAGCGTTCTCGTCAATCCGGTCCTGCCGGCAAAATTGCTGGCGGAAGTTGCCAATCGCGAACCCTCCGACGTCACGCCGAACGAGGCCTCGCACGGGGCCGGCGTGGCGGCGAATGCCGGCGCCGTCGCCTTCGGGTCGATGTTTTCTGCGGTCTTGAGCGGCAAGCCCATCGACATCGGGGGCGCCGGGGACGCAGGACGCATGATTGCCGAAAGCGTCGCCGAGGATGGTCTGTCCAGCTGGCTCGAGACGGTTCGCCGCCATCACGAGGGAACCTATCAGCATTGTCTTTTGGTCACCGGCACAGCCGTCGATTTCGGCCTGAGCCTCGGCCTCGCAAGGCAGGACATCGAGCGGCTCTATACGGCGGCGATGTTTCACGACATCGGCAAGGCCAGGATTCCGCTTGCGGTTCTGGACAAGCCGGGACGTCTCGATGCCGACGAACGCGCGTTGATCGAAACCCACCCCGCGGCCGGATATGAAGTGCTGAAGGGGAATCCCGGCGTTACCCCGGAGATTCTCGATGGAGTCCGGCATCATCATGAATATCTCGATGGAAGCGGATATCCCGACGCGCTTTGCGCCGCCAGCATATCCGACATCGTCCGGATCTTGACCATTTCCGATATCTTTTCCGCATTGATTGAAAGCCGCCATTACAAGCCGACCATGCCGCGGGAGCAGGCCTATGAAATCCTCCGGAGCATGAACGGAAAGCTCGAGATGCCGCTCGTCGCTGCCTTCAGGGAAGTGGCACTAAGCCGTTGATCTGCCCGAGCGGCGATGCCTCGCCGACACAGCCTCAATCATATACGAACGCGGCGTCATCCAGGTCGATCGCCGGAAACTGGTCCTTCTCGGCCCAATAGTCCTGGCTGTGCTGCCATTCCGGCTTGTCGCCGCGCTTCGGCAGCAGGTGCATGTTGCGCATCATATAACCCGGATTGAAATTCTCCGGATCGATCCAGGGCAGTAGAGGCATGTTGTGGTCTTCCGGCCGCAGTGCCGGAGTGACCTTTCCGGCGCCCTTCCGTTTCATATGCGAGAGCAGGCGAACGACAAAGTCCGACACCAGATCCGTGCGCAGCGTCCAGCTCGCGCGGAAATAGCCGAACACCCAGGCCAGGTTCGGTACGCCCGTGAACATCATGCCGCGATAGGTGACGGTGTCGGCGAAATCGAGCAGCTTGCCGTCGACGGTAAAGGCGATGTCGCCAAGCACGGAAAGATGGAAGCCGGTCGCGGTGACGATGATGTCGGCGTCGAGCCGATCCCCGGATTTCAGCACGATACCGGTCTCGTCGAAGCGTTCGATCTCGCCGGTCACGACCGAGGCCTTGCCGCTCTTGATGCCCAGGAAAAGGTCGGCGTCGGGAACGAAGGCGATGCGCTGCCGCCACGGCCGATATGCCGGCGTAAAATGCGTCTCCACGTCGTATTCGGGGCCGAGCACGGCGGTGATCTGGCCGATCAACTCCTTCTTGACCTGTTCGGGCTCGGCGAGGCAGCGGCGCGTGAACGCATCCTGCTCGAACAGGATCTTGCGCCGCACGATCTCGTGGATCCATTCCTCCTTGACCTGGAGCTGCCGCAGCGTCTCGGCGAGCTCGATGGCGTTGCGGCCGAGCCGGAAGTAAGTCGGCGACCGCTGCAGCATAGTGACGTGGTCGCATTTTCCAGCGATCGCGGGGATCAGCGTCGCGGCGGTGGCGCCCGAGCCGATCACCACCACCTTCTTGCGGGCCAGGTCGATGTCCTCGGGCCAGCGTTGCGGATGGACGATGCGGCCCTTGAACCTCTCCATGTCCTGCCATTCCGGCGTGTAGCCCTCGGAATGGCGATAATAGCCCTGGCACATCCACAGGAAATTTGCGGTGAAGGTCGCGACCTCACCGCTGTCGGTTCTGACCGCTTCGACCGTCCACAAATTCGTCGCGCTGGACCAGCTCGCATGCTCGATCCGGTGTTTGTAACGGATGTGCCTGGCGAGGTCGTTTTCGGCGATGACCTCGCCCATGTAGGATTTGATCTCCTCCGAGGTCGCGATCGGCGGCCCCACCCACGGCTTGAAACTGTAGCCGAAAGTGTGGAGATCGCTGTCGGAGCGGATGCCGGGATAGCGATGGGTCAGCCAGGTGCCGCCAAAACTTTCCTGCGCCTCCAGGATGACGAAGCTCGTGCCCGGAAGCTGCGTGGTCAGGCTGTGGGCGCTGCCGATCCCGGAAATGCCGGCGCCAACGATCAGCACATCGAAATGCCCGGCGGATGGAGGTACGGAAGAAACCGGACGGGCTGTTGCCAGGATATTCATGATCCACGCTCGCTCTTGATCGGCAATGCGCGGCGCGCCGAGCTGCCTAATTCCCCACCATACAACGCGCCGGATCGATCTGCCATTCTCACAGCGCAAAGCCCCATTGCCGTGCCGTCTGCAATATCCAGTCGCGGTAGAGCGTCAGCGGGGTGACGCCGGTCAGCCCGCCGCAGCCGGCGCTGCCGTTCGGCCCGGTCGACCAGCTGATCACGCCGACGATGGCCGAGCCGTCCGGCCGGTCCTCGAACACCGGGCCGCCGGAATCGCCGGTACAGGCGCCGAGCCCGTTGCGCCCTCCCAGCGTCAGCGGATCGACCAGCCTGATCTGCAGCGTCCCCGGCTTGCCGGTCGCGACCAGGCCGGCGGCGCGAATGACGCCGCCGCTCGAGCCCTCGCCGCGGATGGTAACGCCGATGCCGGCGATGGTGAAGCGGTTGCCCGGAACGAGCGGGATCCGCGGCACGCCGAGTGCAGAGGGCTTTTTCCCTTGCGGCGTCGCCTCGAGCCGCAGCAACGCCACGTCGGCGGTGGCGCGGTGGGCCAGCATGGCCTGCATGTTGAAGCCGGGGTGGACGGCGATCGCCGTCACGTCATGCAATTGCGGCTGCTTATCGACCCCATATTCGACGATCTTGTAGGTCGCATTTGATTGTACGCAATGCGCCACCGTCAGCACCAGTTTCGGCGCGATCAGGGCGCCGCTGCAAAAATTGCCGCGCGAGCCGACGATGGTGACGACCGAGCGGCCGACACCGTCGGTCGACGGCGCCCCGCCCCCGACGATGGCATGGGAGGGCGCGGCAACGAGCAGCGCCAGGGCCGATATCATCGGTGACAAAACTCTCATCGTCGCAGCAATAGACGTATCCTCGCCTGTTGTGAACACGGTCGATCGCTATGCGTCGTCGCCGTCCAACCTGACTTCGACCGGAACTGGACTGGCACCCGTTATCCCATCAGGAAACGCGTCCATGAAATTGTGTCACCCCCATTCGCTTCCACAAGTTGCGGATCGGTGTTCGGGTCAAAGCCGGCCAGGACCGCGGCGGCTAGCTCGGAGCGGCGCAGCGTGCTAGCGGTTCCGCCAATCTGCGATCGCATGGACTGGAAAGCAATGCTCGAAGCGGTGATCTGGGATTTCGGCGGCGTACTCACATCATCGCCGTTCGAGGCGTTTGCGCGGTTCGAGCGCGAGCGCGGGCTGCCGGCCGACATCATCCGCCGCACCAACGCGGCCAATCATCTGGAAAATGCCTGGGCGAAGTTCGAGCGCGCCGAAGTCGACATCGCCGCCTTCGACCGGCTGTTCGCCGTCGAATCGCTGGCGCTGGGAGCGGAGGTTCGAGGCCGCGACGTCCTGCCGCTGTTGTCGGGAGACCTGCGGCCGGAGATGGTCGAAGCGCTCAAGCGCGTGAAGACGAAGTTCAAGACCGGATGCATCACCAACAATCTTCCTGCCAACGCCATCGGCAGCGCCAGCGGACGCTCGCTTTATATCGCCGAAGTGATGGTGTTGTTCGACCACGTCATCGAATCCGCCAAGATCGGCCTGCGAAAGCCCGACCCGCGCATCTACGAGATGATGGTCGAGGCGCTCGGCGTCGATCCAAAAAATTGCGTCTATCTCGACGATCTGGGCGTCAATTTGAAACCGGCGCGCGAGATGGGCATGACCACCATCAAGGTCGTCAATGCATCGCAGGCCATCGCCGAGCTCGAAGCCGCGACCGGCTTGTCGCTGCGATAGATCGTTCGCTTCAACCTTGATGCCGCATGCGAACCTCATGCCCGTGGCACGGGAAATCAAGGGGTCCGCCAATCGTCATCCTTCGTTAGCCAAACCTATCGGACAGCCGCCCGCAAATTGAACGCCCGTGGGCAAATTTTACCTCTCCTTACAGGTTTCGGCCCTAATTCCGACAGCGGATATTCCCGTCGTTTCGGATGCGCCAGATGTTGAAAGTCTATAATTGCGTCGTCACCGCGCACGATCTCAGGCTCGTGGCTCTGGCTGCTCTCATCTGCACGTTGGCGTCATTCACGGCGATTGACCTGCTTCGCCACGCGAGCAGGTCAAGCGGTCGGATGCGGAGCGTCTGGCTCGTGGTATCGGCCATTTCCACCGGATTCGGCATTTGGGCAACGCACTTCGTCGCGATGCTCGCATACGCACCCGGTATCCCGAGCGGCTATAACATCGTCTTAACCATACTGTCGCTGGTCGCGGCGCTGCTGCTGACATATGCGGGACTGGTGGTTTCGCTCAACATGAATTGGCGTTACCGGCGTTGGCTCGGCGGCGCGATCGTTGCCGGAGGCATAGCGGCCATGCACTATATCGGCATGGCTGCCTTCGAAATCCAGGGCATCGTTCTCTGGAATCCTACGCTCGTGGTCGCATCGATCGTGTTGGGTGCCGCGCTCGGCGCCGTGGCGCTTCCAGTCGGCCTTCACCGCGAAGAAGAGAGATGGAAGATCGGTGGCGCCGTGCTGTTGACGCTGGCGATCTGCAGCCATCACTTCACGGCGATGGGCGCGGTATCGATCGTTCCGGATCCCACCATGGAGGTTTCCCCGTCGGCATTGCCCGCCGGGTTCCTCGCGCTTGGCGTCGCGCTCGCGAGTGTCGTGATCATCGGGCTTGCGCTGGCCGGCGCGGTGCTCGACGTTCGCGACCGCCGCCGCTCGGAACTCGAGGTCGACCGGATGCGCGACCTGGCCAATGCCTCGGTCGAGGGGCTTCTGGTTTGTGACGGCGAAACAATCATCTCCGTCAATACGAGTTTCGCAGCCTTGATCGGCCTCGCCTCTTCCGGACTGGCAGGCGCCAAGCTTGAAAGCTGCTTTCCCGACAGGGTCTCGCGCGCCAAGCTGCTGTCTGGCGCAAGTTTGCCGGTCGAAACCAGCCTGCGTCGCCTCGACGGCACGATGACGCCCGTTGAACTGCTTCTGAGGCCAATCGTTTTCGCTGGGCGGCCGCATCATGTCGTCGCCGTCCGAGATCTGCAGGCGCGCAAGGAAGCCGAGCAGCATATCCAGTATCTCGCGCATCACGACGCCCTCACATCGCTGCCCAACCGGAGCCGTTTCAACGGGCGCATCGAGCATGAAATCGCCGCGCTGGCGAAGGGGGAGAGCCTTGCCGTGCTTTGCCTCGACCTCGACCGCTTCAAGGAAGTCAACGACCTGTTCGGCCACGCCGCGGGTGACGCGGTCCTGCAGTCGGTCGCCTCGCGCATCACCGCCATCCTCGACGAACGCCAGATGATGGCGCGGCTGGGCGGCGACGAGTTCGCCGTCCTGATGCCAGGAGTGAAAAATCCCGCCGCCGCCAGCCGGCTTGCCGAAAAAATCCTGGAAGCGCTGCGCGCGACAGGCGATACGCCGGACAGCAACGCTATCTCGACCAGCATTGGCATCGCGCTCTGCCCGGACGACGCCAGCGATCGCGAGGGCGTTCTCAGCCATGCCGATACGGCCCTCTACCGCGCCAAGTCCGAAGGCCGCAACACCTATCGTTTCTTTGAGGCAAAGATGGGTGCGGAGGTCCGGGAACGTCGGATGCTGGAACATGATCTGCGGCTCGCGGTCGCGCGCGACGAACTGCGGCTGGTGTATCAACCGCAAAGGAGCATCCAGCACGACGTCGTCACCGGCTTCGAGGCCCTGCTGCGCTGGAAACATCCGCAACGCGGCGATATCTCGCCTGTCCTTTTCATTCCCGTCGCCGAGGAAACCGGCGCGATTCTGGAGATCGGGGAATGGGTGCTGAAGACCGCCTGCCGTGAAGCCGCGACATGGACGCAGCCGTTGACGATCGCCGTCAACGTCTCGGCGGTGCAGATTTACAGTGCCGACTTCGTCAAGCAATTGCACCAGATCCTGCTCGATACCGGCCTGCCGCCCCGCCGGCTGGAGATCGAGATCACCGAGACCGCCCTGGTGCGCGACTTCAACCGCGCCCTGGCCACCCTGCGGCAGATCAAGGCGCTCGGCATTCACATTGCCATGGACGATTTCGGCACCGGCTATTCCTCGCTCTCGAATCTGCGTGCCTTCCCATTCAACAAGATCAAGATCGATGGCTCGTTCATCAAGTCGGTCAACTCCAACGAGCAGGCTGCGACCATCGTGCGGGCGGTGCTCGGCCTTGGACGCGGACTTGGCCTGCCGGTGCTGGCGGAAGGTGTCGAGACCAAGGCCGAGTTTCAGTTCCTGCAGGACGAATTTTGCGACGAGGTCCAGGGCTATTTGTTCGGACGTCCCGCCACGATCGACAGTTTCCGCGATCTCACGCATGGAGACGCCGCATCGGAACCGACCGACGACCTTTCGGTGTCGATCGCAAAAAGCGCCTGAGGAGACCCTGGCCTCTCTACAATTAAAGATTGAATAAAACCTCGCTTCTACCATACGATAGGGAAATCCCTTCGCATTTGCCGGTAGGAGGCGGGGACTACGATGCCCAAAGACATAGTGATTTGCTGCGACGGCACCGGCAACGAGATCAACACCAACCTCTCGAACGTGCTGAAGCTGTTCCGCGTCCTCATCAAGGACGAGAACCAGCGGGTCTACTATCATCCGGGTGTCGGGACGATCGGCCTGCAGAGCACCTGGGAGCGCCTCAAGCAGGAGACCTATGGCGTCTTCAGCCTGGCGACCGGCGCTGGCCTCGATGACGATATCCTCGGCGCTTACCTTTTCCTTTGCAAGAACTACCAGGAGGGCGACCGGGTCTGGCTGTTCGGCTTCAGCCGCGGCGCCTACACCGTGCGCGTGCTAGCGGCCTTCATTCATGTGATCGGGCTGTTGCCGCCGGACCAGATCGATCTCGCGGGCTATGCGCTATCGGCCTACAAGAATGCCAGCGCGAAAAGCCACGATTCCGGCACGTCAAAGACCCTCCTGGACGACGCCTGGCAATTCCGCCGCGTCGCCGGCGGACATATCATCCCGATCGAGTTCATCGGAGTCTGGGACACGGTCGCCTCGGTGATCGTTCCCCGGCAAGACAAGTTCCTGCTCGATATGCAGACACTGGTCTACACACGGACCAATCCCAGCGTGAAAAAATTCCGGCAGGCGATGTCGATCGACGAGCGCCGCCGGATGTTCCGGCTCAATCGCTGGATCGACCCGCAAAAATATCGCCGCGATCCGTTCGATGCTTCAACCGAGGTCGCTCAGGATATCCGCCAAGTCTGGTTTGCCGGCGTGCATGCCGACGTCGGCGGCGGCTATCCGGAGGTGGAAAGCGGCCTTTCGAAATATCCACTGCTGTGGATGATCGCGCAGGCCAAGACGGCCGGGCTCCGTGTCGACGATTCCATGGTCAACCACCTCGGCTGGGGCCAACCGAGGCCGGGCAGCAACCACGTCTACGTCCCGCCAAGCCCGACCGCCTGTTTGCACGTCTCGCTTCACGGCGTGTGGTGGATTCTCGAATTTTTGCCGAAGCGCGAAAAGTGGAAGGAGTGGCCGAAGCGCAAATGTTTCCTGGGCTTGTACATTCCGGACGCCGAGCCCCGACCTATTCCGGGCGTCGCGCTGACGCCCGTTCCGGAGAAGCCCATCATCCATCGATCGGTCCTTGACCGGATGGCCCGGGATTCTTCCTACCGGCCGATCAACTTTCCGGTCGACTATTCCATCGAGGAGGGACCTGTCCCGCCCGCCGCCGCAGCCGGACCTGGTCCGGCAAGCGCGCAGGCCGATCCAAATCCCACCTTGCCGCGCTGATCCAAAAGCAGCATGCTCGTCCCAAAATAACGACCTCGGGGTTTTATTCCCGAAGGCAGGGAGGCGATCATGAAAGAGCAAGGGCTCGATCGGCGCGACTTCATCAAGGGCGCCGTGGTCGGCACCGTCGCGGCAGGCAGCACAGCCGCCATCGCGGCACCAGACATCGCGCAAGCCGAAGCGGCCGCTCAAGCGACCTCCGCCGCGACACCGCAAGCCGCCGGATATGCCTTCCTCAATCTCGACGAGGCCGCCTTTGTAGAGGCGCTGGTCGATCACATGGTGCCCGCGGATGAAGTCAGCCCGAAGGGCACCGACCTCGGCGTCAACATCTATATCGACCGCGCACTCGCCGGCGGTTGGGGCAAGGGCGACCGGCTATACATGCAGGGGCCGTGGAAGCAGGGCGCGCCGAGCCAGGGCTACCAACTGCCGCTGACGCCGGCGCAGCTCTATCGCGCCGGCATCGAGGCGACCAATGCCCACTGCCGCAAGACCTACGGCAAGACGTTCGACCGGATCGAGCCCGCACAGCGCGAGGAGGTTCTGGTCGGCCTCTCCAGCGGCAAGATCAAATTCGAAGATGGCCTGCCGGTGCGGGCGTTCTGGACCACGCTCTACCGGACCGTGGTCGAAGGCATCTATTCCGACCCGATCTATGGCTGCAACCGCAACAAGGCCGGCTGGGCAATCATCGGCTTTCCCGGTGCCATCGCGGTGCACCGCGACCATGTCGAGAAATATCGCGGCAAGCCATTCCCGACAAAGCCGCTCGGCATCGCGGACATGAGCTAAAGGGCCGCACCATGACCACCAAACTCGGGGAAGTCGATGTCGTCATCGTCGGGCTGGGCTGGACCGGCGGCATCCTCGCCAAGGAACTGACGGAAGCCGGCATGAAAGTGGTAGCGCTGGAGCGCGGCGCGATTCGCACCAGCGAGAACGATTATTCGCTGCCCAACATCCGCGACGAACTGCGTTATGTCGTGCGTCACGACCTGATGCAGAATACCGCGCGCGACACCATCACCGTGCGCAACAGCCCGAAGCAGGAAGCGCTGCCGATGCGCCGGCTCGGCTCATTCCTGCCCGGCGAAGTCGTGGGCGGCGCCGGCGTGCACTGGAGCGGCCACACCTGGCGCTGGACCGACATGGAGTTCAAGATTCGCTCCAATTACGAGGAGCGCTACGGCAAGAAATTCTTGCCCGACGACATGACGATCCAGGACTGGGGCATCAGCTACGCGGAGCTCGAACCCTATTACGAAAAATTCGAAAACACCGCAGCGGTGTCCGGCAAGGCCGGCAACCTCGGCGGCCAGATCCAGGCCGGCGGCAATCCGTTCGAGGCGCCGCGCCGGCGCGATTATCCGCTGCCGCCGCTGACGCCGATCCTCGCCAGCGAGATGTTTTCCGACGCCGCGCGCAACACCGGATATCATCCGTTCCCGAGGCCGTCCGCGAACGCCTCGCAGCCCTATACCAATCCCGACGGTTCGAAATTCGGCGGCTGCCAGTATTGCGGCTATTGCCAGCGTTTCGGGTGCGAGGCCAACGCCGAGGGCAGCCCGCACATGACGGTGATCCCGATCGCGATGAAGAATCCGAATTTCGAACTACGCACGCATTCCTGGGTGACGAAGGTGCTGAAGGATTCCGACGGCAAGCGCGTTACCGGCGTCACCTATACCAACATCCTCAATGGCGAGGAATTCGAGCAACCGGCATCTATCGTTTTGCTCTGCGCCTATGCCATCAACAATGTACATTTGATGCTGCTGTCGGGCATCGGTCGACCTTACGACCCGGTCACGCAGAAAGGCGTGATCGGCAAGAACTATTGTTACCAAACGGGCGCCGGCGCGACGCTGTTCTTCGAGGGCAAATATTTCAACCCGTTCATGAACGCGGGCGGTTCCAACGCCACCATCGACGACTACAACACCAATTGGAATTTCGACCGCGCGCCGCACAATTTCGTCGGCGGCTATAATGTCTCCGGCGGTTTCAACACGGCGCTCCCGATCGGCTACCGCCCAATACCCTCGGGCACGCCGCAATGGGGCAGCGACTGGAAGCGCGCGACTGCGAAATGGTACCAGACCGCGATGACGATCAATGCCAGCGGCAGCGTGATGGCCAACCGCTACAATTGCTACGATCTCGATCCGACCTATCGCAATGCCTTCGGCCAGCCCCTGATGCGCATGACCTTCGATTACCAGGACAATGAGCACAGGATGGGCATTCACGCGGCGAACGTGATCAACGATATCGCCAAGTCGATGAACCCGACAAAGCTCAATCCGGCGAAAGCGCGCACCGATCCGTGGACCGTGGTGCCCTACCAAAGCACGCACAATACCGGCGGCACCATCATGGGCACCAATCCGCGGGATAGCGCGGTCAACAAATATCTGCAGAACTGGGATTGCCACAACCTGTTCGTGATCGGCGCCAACGTGTTCTCGCATAATTCGTCGTACAATCCGACCGGGCCGGTGGGCGCGCTCGCCTACTGGACCGCGGATGCGATCAAAAATCGCTATGTGAAAAATGCCGGCCCGCTGGTGCCCGCGTGATCGGCGCATCGCGCTCCGCGCTGGCGCTGTTGATGACGCTATCGGCGGCAAGCCCGGCGCGTGCCGACGGCGATGCCGCGCGCGGCGAAGCAAAATTCGGGGATTGCGCCGCCTGCCACAAGCTCGAAGCCGGCGCCAACGAGGTCGGACCGAGCCTGCACGGCATTTTCGGTCGCAAGGCCGGCGAGATCGCCGATTTCCGCTATTCGCCGGCGATGAAGCATAGCGGCATCGTATGGACGGCGGAGACGCTCGACAAATACCTCGCCGATCCGCAAGCCATGGTGCCGGGCAACCGCATGCCCTATGCCGGCATGGCAAGTGCATCGGACCGTGCCGACCTGATCGCGTATCTGCAG
>Ga0209483_1002217_pt1 | contig 13742 bp, 12 predicted proteins | sample NGEPerA_FD_184508 | JGI IMG/M metagenome (GOLD analysis project Ga0209483, IMG submission 184508) | Arctic peat soil microbial communities from the Barrow Environmental Observatory site, Barrow, Alaska, USA - NGEE PermafrostL2-A... | ecosystem: Environmental > Terrestrial > Soil > Wetlands >... | reverse complement strand
GTATACGTACCTGGTGATGCAGTATGCTGATGCATATGACGCGCACCACTGTTGACATCGACCAGGATGCCGTGGATGTAGCGCGAGCGGAGCTGGGGACGAAAGGCCTGAGCGCAACGGTCAACGCTGCCTTGCGCGAGATCGGGCGGCGGCGCCTGCTTGCAGGCTTCGACGTAACCCGTGATGTCGACGGCACGCCCCAAGAGGTGCAGGCCAACCGCCGGGAGCGATTCTCTGAGCCCAGCAGCTGAGGCCGAGCCTCCAAGCCTCGACGGACCGGCCCTACTTGACACGGGCGTGTGGACCTGGGCACGGGACCGGCGGTTCCCGCAGCTCGCATCCTGGTTCAACGCTCAAGTCGCGGCCGGCCATGTGCTCGTCTGCGACATCGTGATTCTTGAGCTCATCCGCTTGAGCCCCAACGAGGCGCGAGCGAAGCAGGTGGCGCAACGACTCGACGCCTTCAAATCCGTACCGATGCCCACAACCCTGTGGCAACGCGCTCGCGAGCTGCAACTGCTGCTTTCCGCCACCGGAGATCATCGCCGAGTGCCACCTGTCGACCTCCTGATCGGCAGCGCCGCAGAGACAGCAGGCGTGCCCCTCGTGCACTACGACCGCGACTATGAGCGACTCGCTAACGTCTGCGCGCTCGAGCATCACTGGCTCCTGCCAGACGGCACGCTGGCATAGCAATTGGCGCAGTTGTTTGGGGTTGGATCCCAGATCAGTTCAAAAGCTCCTTCACGTAGCGCTGGTGCAGGCGGCCGAGCGAGGTCTTTTCGGGATGGAAGCCGATCGCGTTCCACAGCAGCCCCGAGGCCGGCGCCCAGGCGATGATGAAGTAGACACCCAGCACGAGCGCCGTCGTCCTCAGCCTGCGCGAGGCCGACAGGGCCGCCAGGGGCAGCACCCACAGCACATACCAGGGCAGCACCCAGCCGAGGGTCACGAGCAGCGCGACCGTCACCCAGCCACTGGCCGTCACCGCGTCCCGTCGACGCCAGGCGAGCACGCAGCAGAGCAACACCGACAGCGCCAGCACCCCGCTCAGAAACAGGCGCAGCGCTTCTGTCTCGCCACCGCTGCCGAGCGCGAGGCCGATCAGGTTCGGCACGCTCACGTTGGTGACCAGGCGACTCTGGGTGCTCAGATCGGGGACGTGCAGGCCGAAGGCGATCAGGCTCGCCACGGCGACGGCCGCACCTGCGGCCACCATGCCGAGGAGCACCTGCACGACGCGGCGCGGAGCTCTCAACATCGCCGCCAGCACCACCGGGATCAGGATCGCCCCGGAGGCCTTGATCGCCGCCGCGGTCACGAACGCCATGCCCGCCCCGATCTCGAGCGGCGCGAGCGGCCACAGCCAACCGCGCAGCCGCTCGAGCAGGCCACCGGGAGCGGTCAATGGGTCCGCCGTCCCGTGTGCGCTCGACCCCGGGGGGTTCTTCGCCGCACTGCGAGCAACAGTCGCTGGGGACGTCTCGCGGCCATTCGCCACCAGCGAACCCTCCGCCGCCGGCTCGACTGGCGCAGTGTCGGCGCGATCTCCGGCCACCGGCGCCCGCGCCAGGAGCAGCAGGTAGAAGCCGAGCACGATGAAGAAGACCATCAGGAAGTCGTTGTGGTCGCCCCCCAATCCCCACACCAGCACGATCGGGTTCAGCCCGACGAGCACGATCGCCGCGACCGGGTCGCGGCCCAGTAGCCGCGCGCACTTCCACACGAGGAAGATCGTCGCGAGGCTCATCGCGCCGAGGACCGCCTTGATCGTCCAGAAGGACGCGGCCACGCCGAGCGGCACCAGCGCGAAGGTCATCAGCGTGAACAGCGGGCCGTACGGGCTCAGCAGCTGATGCCAGTTGGAGAGGTAGTAGCTCGGGTCGTTATGTGGCTCGAGGATCGGGATCGTCGTGTACGGGTTGAGGTGGTGCACCACCTCCATACGCCCGTAGTTGACGTAGTTGAACACGTCCGTCAACGCCAGCGGGGGGGCGAGGAAGAAGCACACGTGCACCGCCAGCACGGCGCCGATCGCCCAGCGGGCGCGCAGCCGCGGCACGTACCTCAGCCCGACCACATAGCTCGCGTACATCACGACCAGCGCGCCCGTGAACAGGTACTTCAGCTTCGTCGGGTTGCGCGTCAGCCCGCCCACCATCCCGCCCAGCGGCCCGGCCATCCAGCGGGGAAAGAAGCCCGCGTGGGTCGTCGCCGAGAGCAGGCTCGGGCGGTCGGCCGCGAGGACCACGAGCAGCGCGCTGCAGAGCACGATCGCCAGCAGCGCACCCACTCCGATCGCCGCCTCCCGGCTGCCGATCAGCGTCGGCGCGCTCGTGCGCCCGCGCTTAACTACGAGAGCCCGCTCGGAAGCGGGCTCTCGGAAAGTCGCATTCATGGCCGCGAGGTCCAAACCTCGCGAGCAGAAACTAGATCGACTGGACGTTTACGGCCTTGGGGCCCTTGTCGCCCTGCTCCGGGTCATATGAGACCTTCGAGCCCTCCTGCAACGAACGGTAACCCTCGCCGTTGATGCCGGTGTGATGGACAAACAGGTCCTTGTCGCCGTCGTCGGGGGTGATGAAACCAAACCCCTTGTCGTCGCTGAACCACTTTACTGTGCCAGTAGGCATGTGGGTACTCCTCCACGGTATGTTCGTGCTGCGACGCGGAGGATGCTTCTAGAGCTTCGACCTGCGAGCGCTTGCACTGCTTTCGCCGGTCTTATGCGCCGGCCAGACGTGACGACCGTAGCAGGTCCCCCACCGCGTGTGTTGCGAAGTTGCTATATCTCGGACGCCATCGCTTCCGAGCCCCACACCCTGAAACGCCTGCTTCCGCCCGGTGTGCCTGCCACCGCCGAGGAGATCCTCGCCGGCTTCGGCCTGGACGTATTGGCCATCTCGGGGTCCCCAAATCGCCCCTACGTGATGCTGAACATGGTCAGCACCGTCGATGGTCACGCCACGCTGGACGGGCGCTCGGGGCCGCTCAGCAGCCGCGCCGACCGGGAGCTGTTCCACGGGCTGCGCCTGGCAGTCGACGCGGTCATCGCCGGGGCGGCCACCGTGCGCGTCGAGCGCTACGGCCGGATCATCCCCGACGCGTCCCGCCGGCGGCGCCGAATCGAGCGGGGTCTCAGCGAGGAGCCGCTCGCGTGCATCGTCTCCGGGCGCCTGGCGCTCGACGGCGATATCCCGCTGCTCGCCGATCCGGCCGCCCGAGTGGCGATCCTCACCCCCTCGGCGGCCAGCCTCCCGGAGAGCGCGGCCGAGGTCCACTACGTGCGCGCCGCCCGCGACGGGCTGCTCGACCTGCCCGCCGCCTTCGCCGAGCTGCGCGAGCGCTTCGCCGTGCGCACGCTCCTCTGCGAGGGCGGCCCGCACCTCAACTCACAGCTGCTCGAAGCCGGCCTCGTGGACGAGCTGTTCCTCTCGCTCGCACCCACGCTCGCGGGGGGCGACCTTGACGGGAACCCCGCCCACCCCGAGGCGCTGCGGATCCTCGCCGGAGCCGAGCTCTCACCCCCGGTCGGGCTGGAGCTGCTCGGCGCGCTCGAGAGCGACTCCCACCTGTTCCTGCGCTACCGCGTCAAGGGCCGTCCCCGATAGGGCGCTACGGCGTCTGCGACTCCGCGCCGGCGCGCGTCTCACGCGAGACGATGCTCAGCAGCTCGCTCGCCAAATGACGCCCTTCAGCCGCTACCGTCGGGGTGGCGGAGATCCGCACCACCACCTCGTCCCCGTCGAGCTCCTCCAAGGTGATGCGCGGCACGTCGCGCAGCGGCGTCTCCAGGGACTTCTCCAGCAGCTCCTGGAGATCGCTCGGCGTCACCCCCGGGCGCAATCGCGCCCGCAGGTTCACCGCCTCGGGCTCGCGCAGCGGGAGCACCGCCACGTTCAGCACCACGCTGTTCGGGACCATGATCGAGTCCTCCCCGGTGGCGAAGGTCGTGTACAGCAGCCCCAGCGAGCTCACCGTCCCCTCGATCTGACCGGCCAGCGGACCACCCTGCAGGCGCACGCGCTCACCCACCCGGAAGGGACGGGCGCTGAGCAGGACCGTGCCCGCGATCACGTTCCCGAGCGTCTGCTGCGCCGCGAGACCCAGGATCACAGCGGTGAACGCGCCCCCGACGAGCAGTGTGCGCGCTTCGACGCCGGCCACGCCCAGCGCCACCAGCAACGCCACCCCGACCGTCGTCAGACGGATCAGGAACCCCACGGTTCCCGCCGTCGCCGGGTCCAGACGCCGGAACAGCGGCGGGCCCAGGCCGCGACTGACATCGCGTGCGATCGCCAGGCCGAGAATCACCAGCGCGACGAATACGACCACCCGCACCGGGGCTTCCAGACCCGGTTCCAAGGTCGGCGGGCGGCCGTGGCGCCCGGGCGTGCCGATCAGGCTCGCGCGATGGTCATACAGGACCACCACGCCGACGAACAGCGGCACCAGCAGCAGCGCCTCCAGGCGCGCGCGCTTGACCACCCGCGGGCTGATCTGGCGCAGCAGGCCGACCTCCCGCCAGGCCTGGCTGCGGGTCTCGAACATCTTCGGGGGGGTCCTCGGTACGGGCATCGCGCCACATGATGGTGGCAGGAGCCGTGGATGCGCAACGGCGGACCGCCGCATGCCGCGCACGCCGGGTGCTCTACGGCGAGGACCTCCGAGGCGGTCTACGCCAGCGTGTAGACGAGCATGAACGCGCCGAACGCCAGGCAATACACGGCGAACGGGATCAGCGTTTTCGTCTTGAAGTAGCCGACCAGGAAGCGCACCGTGAAGACCGCGGTCACCGCCGCGACCACACAGCCGACGAGCGCCTGGCCGCGCACTCCGTTGCCCAGATGCCCGAGCAGATCGGGAAGCTTCACCAGGCCGGCCGCCAGGATGATCGGCGTGGCGAGCAAGAAGGCGAAGCGGGCCGAGTCGCTGTGGTCGAGGCCGCGCGCCAGCCCCGCGCCCATCGTCACGCCGTCGCGGCTGATGCCCGCGACCAGCGCGGTCGACTGGGCGACCCCGACCACGAACGCCTCGCGGTACTCCAGCGTGTCCAGCACGCGGCCCCCGTCGGACTTCGCGCCCTCCTTCACAGCCAGTTCGCGCACCTGGGCGCGGCGGCGAAAGCGCTCGGCCGCGAACAGCACCAAGCCGTTGACCATCAAGAAGAACGCGGCCACTTCGGGCTTTGCGGTCAGCGTGCGCAGCTCGTGCTCGAACGCGAGGCCGATGACCCCCGCCGGGATGCTCGCCATGATGATCAGCCAGGCCAAGCGCTCATTACCGGTCTCCGCCCGACGCGTGGAGAGCGTATGGAAGAAGGCGCCGACGATTTCCACCCAGTCGCGCCGGTAGTAGAACAGCAGCCCGAGCGCGCTCCCGACGTGCAGCATCACGACGAACGCCAGCCAGAACGACTCCGATTCGGACTGGGCCTTCACAAGGCTGTTCCACCCGAACAGCGTCGGGAACAGCACCGTATGCCCGAGGCTCGAGATCGGGAACAGCTCGGTCACGCCCTGCAGAAAGCCGAGCACGATCGCCTGGAAGTACGTAATCGCAGAGGCCAGGGGGATGGCGAGGAGGGTCGACATGACCGCGACAGCTTACGGACGCGCGCCGCCGCGCGCGCAGACCATGAACAGATTCTCACCGCGAACAGATTCTCACCGTGAACAGATTCTCACCGCGCGGGCTCGGCCGGCCACGCGTTGAGACCGGTAACAGCGACCGTCCTGCGGTACCGAGCGGGATGGTCTCCCAAAAATCTTTACAGCCCCTTCACACGATGATCCCCAGCTCGTCACAAAAAGCCGGAGTTTGCGGACGAATCTGTAAGCACGATGAATAGAGAAGAGGAGTCATCGAAATGACCAGCTCGACCACCCGGGTCGATCCGCAGGATTCCGCCGCCTCACCGCTCAATCCCGAGGACACGAGCGGATCACGCGCCGCCACGCTCGACACACCGGACGCGCCCGCCACGCGTGTCGACCTCCACTGCCACTCGACCGCCTCGCAGGTCTCCAAGCTCGGCGTCCAGCGGGCGCTCGGGCTGCCCGAGTGCGCCACCCCGCCCGAGGAGGTCTACGCGCTCGCCAAGCGCCGGGGCATGGACTTCGTCACGATCACCGACCACGACACGATCGACGGCGTGCTCTCGATCGCCGAGCGCCCCGACGTGTTCGTCTCCGAGGAGCTCACCGCCCACTTCCGCGGGGAGCCCCAGGCGGTACACGTCCTCTGCTACGGGATCACCCTCGAGGACCACGAATGGCTGCAGGACCACTCCAGCGACATCGAGCTGTGCGCCGCCTACCTCTACGAGCGGGAGATCGCATGCGCCCTCGCACACCCCTACTACAACGTCTCCGCCCCCCTCACCGCCCGCCACCGGCGACGGCTGGCGGAGCTGTTCCCCGTCTGGGAGACCCGCAACGGCGCTCGCGCCCGCGAGCTCAACCGGCCCGCCGCGACCTACGTCGCCACCCGCGACTCGATCGGCATCGGCGGCTCCGACGACCACGCCGGAATCGACATCGGACGCACCTTCACCGAAGCGCCTCCCGCGCGCACCCCCCAGGAGTTCCTCGCGCACATGCGCCTCGGCCGCGTCCTTCCCCGCGGCAAGCAGGGCAGCGCGGCGAAGTGGGCCCACGCCGCGATCGCGATCGCCGCGCGATCGCTCGGGCCCGCGGACGACCTCGACCGGCCCGCGGGCAATCAAGCGGGTAGTCAAGACTCCCCCGCGCGTCCGGACCCGCGCACCGTGCTGAACATGGTCCAGCGGCTGCTCCGCGAGGGCGACGCGCGGCACGGCGCCACCGGCGGTGATCTCACGCCCACCGACGCCCGCTGCCTGCTCCACGCCTGGCTCTCCGCGGTCGAGCTCGACCACCTCGATACCCAGACGGGCACCCTCCATGAAGGAGGACAGGCAGGCGAGCGCGGCCTGATCGCCCACATGCAGAGCGAGGACTTCAGCCACTCCGACCTCTACCGGCGCGCCTGCCGCCTGCACGAGCGCAAGCTGCGCTCCGCCGTCGAGACCGCCGTACGCGCCGCCACCGGCGAGGCCGAGGTGCTCACCGCCGCCGAGGGGCTGTTCGAGAGCTGCATCGCCGCGATCCCCTACGCCCCCGCCACGGCCTTCCTCGCCAACGAGCGGGCCAAGCTCGACGGACGCTCCGGCGATGACGGGGAGATGCCTCGCGTGGCGATCCTCGCCGACGGCATCGGCTCGATGCACGGCGTCACCCGCACGATCGAAGAGATCCGTCAGCGCGGCGTCCCCGGCTTCGAGATCGAGATCGTCGGCACCGATCCCGAGGTCGACCGGCGCCTCTCCTCCGTCGCCGAGATCGACGTCCCCTACTACCCCGGCCTCCAGATCGGAGTCCCCAGCCTGCCCGCCGCCGTGCAGACGCTCGCCGACGGCGCCTTCGACGCGATCCACGTCTGCTCGCCCGGACCGGCCGGGATCGCCGGCGCGCTCCTCGCCCGCGCGCTCTCCCTGCCGCTGATCGGCAGCTACCACACCGAGCTCACCGCCTACGCCGGCCTGCGCTCGGGCGACTCCCATGTGGCCTCCACGATGGCGCTCGCCGTCAGCGCCTTCTACAGCGCCTGCGACATCGTCCTCTCCCCCAGCCCCTCCTCCGACGCCGCCCTCGCCGGAATCGGGATGCCCGCGCACAAGGTCCTCCGCTGGGATCGCGGCGTCGACACCTCGCGCTTCGACCCCTCCCTACGCGATCCCACGCTCCTCCCCCAGGGAAAGCTCAACGTGCTCTACTCCGGGCGCATCACCCGCGAGAAGGGCGTCGACCTGCTCGCCGACGCGTTCCTCCTCGCGCGCACCCGTGAGCCCCGCCTGCACCTCGTGCTCGCCGGCGGCGGCCCCGAGCAGGAGCGCCTGGCCGAGCGTCTCGGCGCGCACGCCACGTTCCTCGGCTGGCTCTCCGGTGAGGAGCTCGCACGCGCCTACGCGAGCGCCGACATGTTCCTCTTTCCCTCCGCCACCGACACCTTCGGCCAGGTGATCCTCGAGGCCCAGGCATCGGGGCTGCCGGTGGTCGCCGTCGCCGAGGGCGGGCCGCTGTCGCTGATCGAGGATCGCGTCACCGGGCTGCTCTGCCCGGCCGACGCCCCCGCGCTGGCTGATGCGCTGCTCGAGCTCGCCTCCTCGCCGCTGCTGCGCGGGAGCCTCTCGCGCGCCGCGCTTCACTCAGTACGTCAGCGGACCTGGGAGCGGGCTCTCCAGCGGCTCGCCGAGGGGTATCGGCGGGCGCTCTCGCCGGACGCCGCGGAGATCAGCGCCCGCGCGGCCTAGCGAGCGTTCGCTTCTGCGGGTGAACGGTCTCGCCTCGAGCGAGCATCGCGACGAAGCCCGCGATGCGCCGGACCCGTGTGTCGCTTCGCTTAGCGCTGTGGATCCGGAAGAGAACCGCATATCGATTCTGGCTTGACAGGATCTCGAAGTTGGCCTGCGCCCTCGGCTCGGTGGCCAGCGCCGTGGCGAGGTCAGCGGGCACCTCGATCGTCGTCTGGCCCGGATAGGCCGCCTCCCATCTGCCGTCCGCCTTCGCCCGCGCGACCGCGGCCAGGCCCGCCGGGTGCATCCGACCCTCGGAGAGCAGCCGCTCGACGATGCCGACGTTGCGCTCTGACCACTGACTGCGCGCTCGCCTCGGCGTGAAGCGTTGGCGGTAGGTGCGCTCGTCGCGCCGTCGGACTTGACCATCAATCCACCCGTGGCACAGAGCCTCCTCCAGTGCCTCCTCGTAGGTCAGCTCGGTCGGCTCCCTGGTGCCCTTCTTGGCGAGGACCAGCTCGACCCCGACCTCGTCTTCGTCGTGCGTCTTCAGCCACGTCCGCCAGGCGGCGACATCGGCGACGAGCAACTCGCTGAGGGGGTCGGCCACCTGGTCAGTCTGCCATCACGAACGTTAGCGCGCGCGCCGTGCGCAGCAGCGAGAAGTGGTGCGCCCCGTCAGTCGATCTCGACGTCGAAGTCCCACGAGACGATTGGCCGCGTTCCCTCCGGGGCCCACGTCAGGCCACCGTTGCCTGTCGGCAATACGTCGTACACCTTCAGCGACACCGGCCGGCCGGCCAACGCCTGCCGCGGTGGTACGCCGCCGCCCATAGCCGTAACTCGAGGATGGCGAACGTGGCCGAACTCATCGATGAGGGTAAACGCCTTAGCGCTGAGCGGAATCACGCCAGATGCGGCGGCGAACGTGACGATGAAGGTGCACGGGCTCGTCGCTGGAACCGGGAACCGGCCGCTCTCCGGCACTTCCGGCCCGACGGCCGTGGCGAGCACTCCCCCGTGCGTGAGAGCGACAGAGACCGTGTTGCCCTGGATCGCAAGCACCGGGTGAGCGCTGCTCGCCTGGAGGACCCGTTCGACGGGAGCCGTCGCTTTGGGCAGCCAACTTGGGATCCCCCCATACCTGGCTTGAGATCGCGCCGGACTCAGCGCCTGCGGTCTTGCTGAGCCCCGATGGCGGGGCAGCAGGACACCGACCGACGCGGCGAGTAGCACCAAGGCCACCCAGCGGATCGGCCGGCGAGAGGACAGCGTCAACGACCTCCCCGTCGGTGGAAGTGGACCGTCCAATGACCTCCGTGTCGATGCGAGCGACCTGCATGTCCGTGGGGGTTATGTCCGGGTCGGTGCGGGTGATGATGATGCCCCGGTGGGTGTGGGGGGCCTTCGGGTGGGTACGGGCCCTGCGGGTTGCTGAACACATCCGAGCCGAACGGCGCGAGTCCAGGCTGAGCGGCGTAACCGATGTGACCGGCTCCATCCAGACCCCCGGAGACCCGGCCGACGCTGAACAGATCCTCCATCGTGCGAAGCCAGCTGTAGTGGTTGTAGTAGACCGTGCTCACCGTGCCCGGGCGGATGTAGGGGCTGATCAGCACGCTCCCCGTGTCGCCGCCGCCGGTGGTCGGATCGGTGGCGTCATACAGCGGGTCTGTCGCCGGGGTGAGCGCTCCAAGCACGATCCCGCTGACCGCCCCCGTCGCCTGCAGCGGTTGGCTGGAGGAGTCCACGAGCGCAAACGACCCGGTGTCCACGAAACCACCGCTCTGGTTCGGAGCGGTCGCGGTCGTCGGGGTGTCGGTGACCTGGCCGACGAAGGCGCCCGCCGGAATCCCGGCGCCGGTCACCGACCGTCCCGCATCGGTCGCCACGATCGCGTTATCGGCGATCGTCGAGCTTCCCAGAGCGGCCGTCGCTCCCGCGTCCGTGCGCGCACCCGGGACACCGCTGCCCCCGCCCAGCAGGCAGGTGCCCGCTGGTTGAGCCGGAACGGTCTGGGCAACACAGTCGCTGGGACGGTCCAGGAACGCGTTGTCGCCCGGTCCGGGGAACAGCTCGTTCCCACTGGCGTCCTTCGCCAGCGGCGTGTTCGGACCGGTCGGCTCGTAGGGCACCCCAGTCCCGAACAGCGTCTCGGCGGCCGAGTCGGACGCGACCGACGTGGCGGCGTCGGGCGCCACGATCGTCGAGTTGGCGAAACTGTTGCCGGTATAGGTGAACGGTGGGAAGCCCTCGTCGAAGGCTACGTCGATGAGTCCGCCTTCCTTGAACGCCGGCGATTCCTCGATCTCGGGGATGACATGCTCGAGGAACAGATCGGCGGCGGACAGACCGCCTGTGTAGTTGACCGGTTCCTTCGGCGTGTTCGGGTCGGTGAACCCGCCCGAGAGGTTGTTCCCGTGGCACACCGCGTCGTGGCCGTCACTGCAGTTGTTCGGCGAGATCCAGCTGAACGCCGGCGTGCTCGCCGCACTCTGCAGGTCGTGGTAGAGACCATTGGTGGGGTCGAACAGGTTCGCGATGTGCTGGGAGTTGCAGTCACCTGACTGCAATATCGATTCAAACCAGGGGAAGGGGAAGTGCTTGGGCACGTACTGGTCGGTCGCGTTGGCGCTACCGGGATTCGGCTGCGCGATGCTGCCCGTCGAGCCGGGCGAGGGGTACGGAGCGCCGCAGTACTGCGTGCCGGCATCGTGCGCCGGCCCACTCGCGTCGGCGTTGCCAAGATCCTGGCTGTAACCCTTCCAGCTCACTCCCGCCGCATCGAACTGGTTGAAGAGCGTTGGCACGCTCGCCGGGTACACACAACCGTTGGAACCGGCCGCCGCGTTCGGACCCTGGGCGGAGGAGACCTGGCCGTAGTTCGGATTCGTGTACAGCGATCCCGAGGTGTCGATGCTGCCCGAGAACTGGTCGTAGTACGGGCAGTCCGCCTGCGTATCGGGCTGCGTGGCCTGGCCGCTGACCATCGAGACGTAGTTGTCGAGGCTGAAGTGCCCGGTGCCGAAGTAGTTCTTCAGCAGCGCTCCCTGAGCGGGCAGCGTCTGCCACAGATACGTGTTTTTGTTCAGGCCCGTGAAGGTGGCGTCGTAGGACTTGTTCTCCAGGATGATCAGCCAGACGTGCTTGATCTTGCCCGGTTGGACTCCGACGCCGTCCTGGCTGGACTCGTAGCTCGCCCCAGGCCCGGGTGAAGAGGCGCTCGCCGAGACGATCGGCACGGCGGCCGCCGACGCGGCTGCCGCAACGGCAACGGCCGCCAGAGCTCTGCGGCGCCAATGCGACTGAGACGAGGTCGGCTCTGACCTCCGGTGATGAAAGATACGTGCGATACGGCGGGGCGGATTAGCGCTCATCGCGGGGCTCATCTCCTTTTCGGGGCACGTGTTCAGGAGATGCCAGTCTCCGAGACTGCCGGCCACCGTCGGTATCCATTGCGTGAACCAGGCGTGAACAAGGTGAGAACATCGGGACCCTCTCAGGAGTAGCTTCCAGAAATCCTTACGATGCCTGAGCACGCACCCCATCCTGTGTTCGCGCGGATCTACGCGAAGGTCGCGGAGCTTGGCGAGCGTCGCGGTGGCGCCGAGCATCGCCAACGGCTGCTCGCGGGCTTGAGTGGTCGGGTGATCGAGATAGGCGCCGGGAGCGGCGCGAACTTCTGCCACTACCCGACGACGGTCAGCGAGGTCATCGCCGTAGAGCCCGAGCGCTACCTGCGCGAGCGCGCGCAGCAGGCAGCGGCCCACGCCCCGGTCCCCATCTCCGTTGTGGATGGCGCCGCCGATCGACTTCCCGGCGAGGCTCAGTCCTTCGATGCCGGGGTCTGCGCACTTGTGCTCTGCACAGTGCCCGACCAGCAGTCCGCGCTCGCGGAGCTTCACCGAGTCGTCCGCCCTGGCGGTGAGCTGCGCTTCTATGAGCACGTCGTCGGGCACTCCAAGTGGGAGTCGCGGTATCAGCGACTCGCAGACGCAACCTTTTGGCCTCACGTCGCGGGCGGCTGCCACCTGGCACGCGACACGAGGGCCGGGATCGAGCAAGCCGGCTTCGTAATCGAGACGTGCGAGCGCTTCCCATTCAGCCCGGCGCCGTTCATCCCACCCGACCCGCACATCCTCGGGATAGCCCGGCGTCCTTGAGGCTAAGTGCTCTGGCTCGGAAGTTCGGCGCCGTATTCGACAGACGGACACGCTCGCTCTTGGCGGTGGCTGTTGCACAAACCCCCGACGGGCTCACTGAAGCCTTTCTAAGGGTGGGGTCGAAAAAGCCGCAAGTCGTGGCTCGCCCGCGACGCGCTCTGCTCGGCCTCGGCGCTGCGATCCCCCTCAGCGCCCGTCACAGCGAGCGCGGCCGAGATTTTTGCGGACGGCTTTGTGCAACAGCCACGACGGCCAGCAGGCGCCCGTCCGGTGCCGAGACACAGCGCTGGTTGTCGTCCAACGCGAGCGTCCGCGCAACCGCCGCCGTGACGCTCGCTCGATGGCGAAGGCGGTAGCGCGGCGAGCGGCGAGGCGAGCGAAGCCTTCCTTGAGCCCCACTCGTAGGGGACTCATTCAGCCTTGCGGTAGGTGCAGGCCGGCGATCCTGTTGATCATCTTGACGAGGGCTGGTTCTACGTCGAGTTCGAGCGGGGGATGCCCCGGCACGGAGATGGTTGGCAGGAAGCTCTCGCCGCAGGCGTAGGGTTGGCCTTCGAGAGTCGCGAGCGCGACCGCAGTGGGCTGTTCAGCGAACGTCAACACGAAATTGCCTGCGGCCATAGCTTCCGGCTTCTCGGATGGACAACTGAACTCTGCGCCTTTGTCTTCGAAGACCGGGATCGAGTTGACGAGCGCGACCAGTTCTTGCACGAGGGAGGGGTTAGAGATGATCGCCGAGCTCGGGCCGACGTTGCGCTTCGCTGGGAAGGTGTTGGTGATCGTGATCACATGAACGTTCGTGCCGAGGAGCGAGTAGCTGGGCCGGACCCCCTCCCACACGGCGCGGCCTTCCAAGCGAATCACGAACCGACCGCCTGTCGTCCGTGCGATATAGACGGTCAGCGCTCGGCTACGCAACACGTCGCTGGCCGGGGGAAGCGTGAATTCTTGACTCCAGAATTCGACTTTCTCGTGGCGCTGGATTTCCGAGAGCGTATTCGGGCCGGGCGGGCCCACGGGCCGAGGCGAGGTGCCCGCGGTCGATTCCCCCTGCGCTTTCGCATCGTGCGGCAGCCGCGAGCGGACGTAGGCCAGGATGGCTCGTGGTGTCGACCTCGTGACCCAGAGCGTCGCGTGCGCCTCTAGCCGGAAGTTTTCACGACTTCAGCCCGAATCTGCTGGATTTGTGGGCTCGGGCTTCATTTTGGCGGGTCTGACGTAGCCAAAGTCTAGCCTTGACATTTGCGGCTAAGGCGTCTAGTATG
>Ga0209483_1002216_pt1 | contig 13748 bp, 14 predicted proteins | sample NGEPerA_FD_184508 | JGI IMG/M metagenome (GOLD analysis project Ga0209483, IMG submission 184508) | Arctic peat soil microbial communities from the Barrow Environmental Observatory site, Barrow, Alaska, USA - NGEE PermafrostL2-A... | ecosystem: Environmental > Terrestrial > Soil > Wetlands >... | reverse complement strand
GGGGGGGTCCGGGTTGCAGCGCTTGCGGTGGTCAATGCCGCGGGCTCGGTCACCGTCGGCGACGGGCCGTGGTTCTGGGCAGCGCCGTTCGAAATCGACGGCGAATATGGCGGACGCGGATTGCCGCCGTCCTTCACGCCGGACATGCTCAAGATGCGTCTCAAGGGCGGAGCGGCGGCAAGCGCGGTGGAGAACACCACGCTGGCGGTCGTCGTGACCGATGCGTTGCTGACAAAATCCCAGGCCAAGCGGCTTGCGGTGATCGCGCAAACCGGATTTGCCCGCGCGATCTATCCGGTGCATGCGCCGCTCGATGGCGACGTGGTGTTTGCCGCGGCGACCGGCGAGAAACCGGTCGATCCCTTGGTTGGCCTCACCGAACTCGGCATGCTCGCGGCCAATGTGGTAGCCCGCGCCGTCGCGCGCGGCGTCCATGCGGCGACCGCGCTGCCCTTCCCGGACGCGTTGCCGGCCTGGAAGGATCGATTTGGCTAGCAGCGAGTTCAGAACGCCCGCAAGCTGCCCAGCCGGTTTCAGGCGTTGAACGAGAGCGGATTGGCCGAGAGCGAAATCGCATTGGCCTGGCGCTGAATCAACTGCTCCAGCAGGTTATAGGATGAAGTCGCGGCACTCGCCGATGTGCTTGCCGCGGCCGAGGTCATGCTCACGCTCGATCCGTCGGCATAGGTCAGGGACGTCGTGGTTGAGCCATTGCTGTTGGTGACGGAAGTGGACGAGGCCGCCTGCATCGACTGCAGCCATGAATCGGAACTCGATCCGCTGGCGCCGGAGCTGCTGGCGCTGGCGTCGCCGCCCAAGCCGGCAAAGTGGTGATGGCCGTGGCCGGCGCCCTTCAGCGCCGATGACATTTCGCTAAGGCTGACCGAACCGTCAGCATTGGTATCGAGCTTGTTGAAAACGTCGTCGGCCTGCGCGAGGTTGGTGCCGCCGGCGCCGAGCGCGTTTTCGAACTCGGATTTGCTGATCTGGCCGTCGCCATTGGCGTCGATCTTGGAGAACAGGTCCTGCAGCGCGCCCGATCGGGTGCCCGACGCCGAGGTTGTTGAACTCGTCGAGGACTGGCTCTGCGCCGCAAACAGTGCATTCATGGTGGCCGGCGATATCTGCGCAGCCCCGGTGAAACCGGTCGTCGCGGTCGAGCTTCCCGAAGCCGAAGCGCTGCCCGGCAGTTGGAACGGATTCTCGCCAAAGCCGGTGGATTGGGTCGAGGGCGAACTCGACGAGGTCAGCGCGTTGATGGCGTCCAGTGCGGACGACGCGGCGCCAAGGGCAAACATCATGGCAGGAACTCCAACAAACGCCGCGACAGGCGGCCTTTTAGCTTCACGGCCCAAGGATCAGCAAACCCCGTGCCAACGCAAAAAGCCTAATAAAACATGGGTTCCTCGTCGGTGCGATGGCCCGGCGTCCCGGCAATTGATGCCGCAGCGGCAGAAATTTCCGCCCCTCGCCGACGATCCTGCCCGCATTGCCGCCGGCCTTCGCGCATGTTACGCGAACCAGCTCGCAGGCTCTCAAAACTGTCCGGGAAAACGCACATGTCTCAGCAATTTGCGTCACGCCCTCTGGTGATCGCGCCGTCGATCCTGGCGTCCGATTTCGCCAAGCTCGGCGACGAGGTTCGCGCCGTCGATCAGGCCGGCGCCGACTGGATCCATCTCGACGTGATGGACGGGCATTTCGTGCCCAACATTTCCTACGGCCCCGATGTCATCAAGGCGATGCGCCCGCATACCCAGAAGATCTTCGACGCGCATCTGATGATCGCGCCTTGCGATCCCTATCTCGAAGCGTTCGCCAAGGCCGGCTGCGACCACATCACGGTGCATGCCGAGGCCGGCCCGCATCTGCATCGCTCGCTGCAGGCGATTCGGGCGCTCGGCAAGAAGGCCGGGGTTTCCCTCAACCCGGGCACGCCGATCAGCGCAATCGAATACGTGATCGACCTGATCGATCTCGTGCTGGTAATGTCGGTCAATCCCGGCTTCGGCGGCCAGGCTTTTATTCCCTCGGCGCTCGGCAAGATCGGCGATCTCAGGGCGATGACCGCCGGACGCCCGATCGATATCGAGGTCGACGGCGGCGTCAGCCCCGCGGTTTCCGGCCAGTTGGCTGCTGCAGGCGCCAACGCGTTCGTCGCGGGTTCCGCGGTGTTCAAGGGTGGCACGATGGAAAGCTACAAGGCCAATATTTCGGCGATTCGAAATGCGGCGGCGCTGGCGCGCGGCGAAGCCGTCTGATCAGCCCTTACGCGGGGCTTCGAGTCCTCTAAGCAGCAACGCCAGAACAGCGTCGATCCGTGCGGAGATCTGCGCGTCCCGCCACTCCTCGGCGTGGGCGGGATGATGGAAGCGGCTGGTGGCGTCGAACATCGCCCGCGCCGCGACCTTGGTGTCGGCAATCTCAAAGGCGCCCTGCTTGATGCCGTCGGACAGGATCTGCGCAATCTGGTCGACCAGACCGTCCTTGTGTGCCTTCACCACCTTGCAGGCTTCCCGCGCTAGCGTCAGATAGGTGTCGAACATCTCGGGATCGTCGCTGACCTTCTTGTGCTTGATGGCAATCATGGTGCGGAGCCAGCGCTCCAGCCGGGCGGGTGCTGCTTCCGATGAGTCCGCAATCGCCCGCAGCGGCGCATTGACACGGTCGAGCCAGCGTTTGGCGACCGCTTCGCGCAGCGAAGCCTTGCTGGGGAAATGGCGGTAGACGCTGCCGTGGCTCACATCGAGCGCACGGGCAACGTCGACCACCGTGGCCTTGGCGAGCCCAAAGCGGCGCAGCACGTCCTCGGTGACCTCTAGAATCCGCTCGGGTGTCAAAACCACAGCTTCGTTCATGTGCGTACCGTCTGGTTGCCGTCAGGGCCTACAGCTTAAGCGTCGGAGCCGTTCGCGCTGTTCCCGCGCCAGATCATCTGGCGAGGGTCGCGGCGTTCCTTATTTAATGGGTCAGCTTCGCGGCTTGCGCGGCAAGATGCCGGGCGACGCGTTCGTTGATCCAGCGTTGGATTTGGGCGGTCAGGTAAAAGATCTCGATAGTCATGGCCTAGTCCTCTTGAAGTCCCCCGGTCCGCTGGACGGACCCGGGTGACGCCCAACAAGGGCGTCGGCAGCTGATATAGCATATCCAACTGACAGATTTCAATATCTGTTAGTCAATATATCGTGATTGTGAGGCCGTGCCGACTGCTCGGCCGAAGGCGCGCCCGCCGGCGGTGACGGGCGTTTGTCTCCCCAAGGCCGCTCTGCTAAAGCACGGCGTAATCCCCTAAAACGTCAGAGCGTGCCATGATCCCCCGCTATACCCGCCCGGAGATGGCCTCCATCTGGGAGGCCCAAACCCGCTTCAAGATCTGGTTCGAGATCGAGGCGCATGCGGCGGATGCGCTGGCGGAACTCGGCGTGATCCCGAAGGAAGCGGCAAGAATCATTTGGGCCAAGGCCCGGGACGCCATCTTCGACGTGGCGCGCATCGACGAGATCGAACGCGAGACCAAGCACGACGTGATCGCCTTCCTGACCCATTTGGCCGAGATCGTCGGCCCCGAGGCGCGCTTCGTGCACCAGGGCATGACCTCCTCCGACGTGCTCGACACCTGCCTCAACGTGCAACTGACCCGCGCCGCGGACCTGTTGATAGCCGACGTCGACAAGGTTTTAGTCGCGCTGAAGAAGCGCGCGTTCGAATACAAGATGACGCCGACCATCGGCCGCTCCCACGGCATCCATGCCGAACCGGTGACCTTCGGGCTCAAGCTCGCCTACGCCCATGCCGAATTTTCCCGGGCCCGCGCTCGCCTCATCAACGCCCGCAAGGAAATCGCGACCTGCGCAATCTCGGGCGCCGTCGGCACCTTCGCGCAGATCGATCCGCGCGTCGAAGAGCACGTCGCCAAAGCCATGGGCCTCACCCCCGAACCGATCTCGACGCAGGTGATCCCGCGCGACCGCCATGCGATGTATTTTGCCACGCTGGGCGTGATCGCCTCGTCGGTCGAGCGGCTTGCCACCGAAATCCGTCATTTGCAGCGCACCGAGGTGCTGGAGGCCGAGGAATTCTTCTCCGAGGGCCAGAAGGGCTCCTCGGCGATGCCGCACAAACGCAACCCGGTGCTGTCGGAAAATCTCTCGGGCCTCGCCCGTATGGTGCGCGCCTATGTGACGCCGGCGATGGAGAACGTCGTGCTGTGGCATGAGCGCGACATCTCGCACTCCTCCGCCGAGCGCATGATCGCCCCCGACGCCACCGTGACGCTGGATTTTGCGCTTAATCGCCTTGCGGGCCTGATCGAGAAGCTGCTGATCTATCCCGAAAACATGCAGAAGAATCTCGACCGGCTCGGCGGCCTCGTGCACTCGCAGCGGTTGTTGATCGCGCTGACCCAGAAAGGCGCCAGCCGCGAGGACGCCTACAAATTCGTGCAGCGCAACGCCATGCCGGTGTGGCGCGGCGAAGGCGACTTCCTGACGCTGCTGAAAAAAGACCCCGACGTAAAGAAGTATCTGACCGATGCCGAGATCGAAGAGCAGTTCGACCTCGGCTATCACTTCAAGCACGTCGACACGATTTTCCAGCGGGTGTTCGGCGAGAGCTGATCGAGGCGGGCGGCCGCACAACCCGCACAGGGCGCAGACGAAACAACTGAATCCTGACCCAGGATCGGCTAACATCGCACCGTGCCAGCACGTCAGACGATTCTTGTGTTCGATTCCGGCCTTGGCGGCCTCACGGTGCTGCGTGAAATCGTCCGGGCGCGGCCGGATGCGCATTACGTCTATGTCGCCGACGACGCGTTCTTTCCCTACGGCCACCATGGCGAGAATGCGATCATCGCGCGGGTGGTGCCGCTGATCGGCGAATTGATCGCCACCCATGCGCCCGACCTCGTGGTGATCGCCTGCAACACCGCTTCCACCCTGGTGATGTCGCATCTGCGCGAGCGGTACAGCGTGCCCTTTGTCGGCACCGTACCGGCCATCAAGCCGGCCTGCGCAAGCTCGAAAACAAAGCGGGTCTCGGTGCTCGGCACCAAAGGCACGGTGCAGCGCGAATACACCCGCGCGCTGATCCGCGACTTCGCGCAAGGGTGCGACGTCAAGCTGGTGGGCTCGGCCGAGCTCGCTTCGCTCGCCGAAGCGGCGCTGAACGGCATCGCGGTCAGCGACGGCGACATATTCGCCGAACTCGCGCCGTGTTTTGTCGGCGATGGTGAAGGCGATACCGCGCGCACGACACCATCGTGCTGGCCTGCACGCATTATCCGCTGCTGATGGACCGGCTCACCAGGCTCGCGCCATGGCCGGTGGACTGGATCGATCCGGCGCCTGCGATTGCCCGGCGGGTTTCGGATTTGCTCCAAGCCCCCGGCGAAGCCGATCATGCCGGCGCCGAGATGATCTTCACTTCGAGGCGGCCGCACACGTTGAGCCAGGCATTGACGCCGTTTTTCGGCGGCCGCGTGCCGGCGTGAATTCCGAATTCGATTAGAGGTGCTATTAGCCCAGATGCCGGCCTACCATCCGCCCGATTTCCGCGAACACGGTGTCCAACTGAGCGGGCGTGGGCGAACCGCCCTGGGTATAGGCGCAAGCCAACACCGGTCCGCCTGATCCAGGCCACGCCACCGCGATGTCGCCGAAAGCGTCCTTGCCGTCGTTGCCGGTCTTGTCGCCCACCTTCCAGCCATCGGGCAGACCGGCGCGCAGGCGATTCTTGCCGGTCTTGCAGTTCACCATCCAGCCGGCGAGGCGTTCGCGCGATGCCGGCGACAATATTTCGCCGAGCAGAAAGCGCCGCAAATTGCCCGCCATCGCGGCCGGCGTGGTGGTGTCGTGCGGATCGCCGGGCGGCGAGCGATTGAGCTCGGGTTCGTTGTGGTCGAGCCGCGTCACCGCATCTCCCGTCGAACGCCAGAATCCGGTCAAGGCGGCCGGCCCGCCCACCCTTGCCAGCAACAGATTGGCGCAGGTGTTATCGCTGAGTTCGACGGCGGCCTCGCACATCTCCGCCACCGACATCTCCCGCCTCGCGAGGTTTTGTCTGGCCGCCGGAGCGTATTCGGCGAGGTCATCGGGACTGTAGCCGACCTTGTCGTCCAGATGATCCTGACCAAGGTCGATCCGCGCCAGCACGAAGGCGGCGAGCGAGGCCTTGAACGTGCTGCACATGACAAAGCGCTCGTCGGCGCGCCACGCGATGCTCGCGCCGGTCGACAGGTTTTTGGCATAGACGCCGATCCGGCCGCCGCTTTGGCGCTCATAGGTGGCCAGCGCCGGCGGCGGTTCCTGCGCCAGCACCGGCGCGATGACGAGGCCTGACGCCGCGGCCAGCAGGTTGCGTCGATTGATGATCATGCAAACTCCGTCGAATCGATCTTATCGCTCGCCCACGCCGCGCAGATCGCAGGATAAAGATTTGCCGAATTCAGCCCTCGACAAAACACTTGCCGTGAAATGCGGCGATTTTGTCGTATGATGTCGCGCACCGAACATCGCATGATCACTCTCGTTTTCGGAGTTTTCGCCTTGACCACTGCAACCCTCACACCGCTCCGCCGTCTGCGACAGCTCTGGCGCGAAGGCCGTCCGACCTTCGGCGCGATCGCGACCATTCCCGGCATTCAGACCGTGCAGATCATGGCCGGTTCCGGGCTCGACTGGATCATCGTCGATCTCGAGCACGGTCCGATCGACCTCAATTCCGCGCACGGCATGATCGTCGCCACCGCAGGCACGCCGTGCGTGCCGCTGGCGCGGATCGCCGCCAACGAGCCATGGCTCGCCAAGGCGCCCATGGATATCGGCGCGATGGGAATCAATTTTCCGATGATCTGCAGCCGCGAGGACGCGGAAAAAGCGGCGCGTAGCGTGCGCTATCCGCCGCGCGGCGACCGGCTGTGGGGACCGTTTCACGCTCCCTTCCGCTGGGGCCTGTCGATGCCGGACTATATGGCCGCCGCCGACGACGACCTGATCTGCATGGTCACCATCGAGCATGTCGAGGCGGTTAAACGCATCGACGAGATCATGGCGGTGCCGGGCATCGACGTCGCGGTGATCGGCCCGGGCGACCTCGCCACCAGCATCGGCAAGCACGGCCGCGCCGATGACCCCGAAGTGCAGGCGCTGATTGCGCAGGCCGAGCAAGGCATCCTCAAAAGCGGAGTTCCGATCGGCGGCGCCGCGCGCACCGCCGAACAGGCCAACCGGATGATCGAACGCGGCTATGTGGCGCTGGCGCTCGGCTTCGACTGGTCGCTGTTTGCCCGCGGCATCGCGGCGGCGTTTGAGGGGATCAAGCGCTGAAGGCGCCGCGCTTGAGGTTGCAAGTTTCCCCATAGCTGCCGCGCTGCTAGTCTCGCGGCACAGGGGAGAAGCATCATGATCCAGAAAATACTGCTCGGACTGACCGTCGCCGCCTTTGCGTTTGCCGGGTCCGCCGTGGCTCAAACCAGCGGCATCACGCGCACGCCGCTGCAAAAGATCGATTATCCCGATGGCTACACGGTGGTCACCGCAATCGCCGAGGTTCCGGCCGGCGCCGCCGCGGGGCGCCATACCCACCCCGGCATCGAAACCGGCTATGTGCTGGAGGGCGAGCTCGAACTTCTGATCGACGGCAAGCCGCCGCAGAAGATCAAGGCCGGCGAATCCTACCAGATCCCCGCCGGCGCGGTTCACGATGCCAAGGCCGGCGCCAAGCCATTCAAAGTACTGGCGATTTACGTAGTGGACAAAACCAAGCCGCTGGCCTCGCCCGCGCCATAAAGGAGAGAACCATCTGGCGTCAGGCCAGTTGGTTCGTGCTAGATCAGAGGCTGACGGACGGGCCAACCCGGGCCGCCGGCTTGCTGTTGCGGGAAGTTGAGTGGAACGATGAGGGGAACGGTTCGAAAGATCTCATTGCCGCGCCGCCTCGTCGCCGACCTCATGCATGCATCGATGCGCGTGCCCTTTGTTTCGCTGCGGCGAACCTTCGATATCCATCCCCTGCTGGAGGCCCGCGCGCTGGCCGCGCAGCCGCCGGGCTGGGCGGCGATCTTCGTCAAGGCGTTCTGCCTGGTGGCGAAAGAGCAGCCGGTGCTGCGCACGCTGTACGCCAAATGGCCGTGGCCGCATTTCTACGAGCTGCCGCGCAGCGTCGCGATGGTGGCGATCGCCCGGATCGAGGACGGTCAGGATTGTGTCCTGCCGCAGAAGGTCCCGGCGGCGGACGAGTTGCCGCTGACCGCGGTCGATGCGCTGATCCGCCACGCCAAGGAGGCCCCGATCGACCAGGTGCCGGCCTTTCGGAAGATCCTGCGGACCACGAAACTGGTGCTGCCGCTGCGCCGCCTGTTCTGGCTAGTGGGGCTCAATTTCGGACGCCAGCGCGCCAATTATTTCGGCAGTTTCGGGGTCACATCGGTGGCTGCCTTTGGCGGCGGCGAACTGCATGCGATCAGCCCCGGGCCGTTCGTCCTCAGTTACGGCATGGTCGCGCCCGACCGGACCATCGACGTCCTGATCCGCTGGGACCACCGGATTACCGACGCCGCCCTGATCGCCAAGGCCATGACCCGGCTGGAACAGGTGCTGAACACCGAAATATCAGCCGAATTGCGCGGCCAGCGGCAGCAGGCCGAGCCAAAGCCGGTCCGGGCGGTCGCGACTTAACCCACGCCCCGTCATTCCGGGATGGTCCGCAGGACCAGACCCGGAATCTCGAGATTCCCCGATGTGCAACTGCACATCTGAGGTTCGTCGCTTGCGCGACGCCCCGGAATGACGCCATTTCGCCGAGGCTTTGATTGACATAACAGCGGTTTCTTCCTAGAAACCGCCTGCTCGCGGGCCGGTTTCGGCCCGCGTTGCGTTTCGCGACCCGTGGCCCGCCCCTTCAAGCTTAAAGGGCTGGGCCTGTCGGCTCCGGGAAATTCCCGGCGCACAGGAGGGCGCGTTTCCTCAAAACCAGACCTTTTGAAAGAGGACGCGATGACTAAGCGCAGTGAGGCGAAGTACAAGATCGACCGCCGGATGGGCCAGAATATCTGGGGCCGTCCGAAGAGCCCGGTGAATCGCCGGGAATACGGCCCCGGCCAGCATGGCCAGCGCCGCAAGGGCAAGCTCTCCGACTTCGGCGTGCAGCTGCGCGCCAAGCAGAAGCTGAAGGGCTATTACGCCAACATCTCAGAACGCCAGTTCCACGGCATCTATGTCGAAGCCGGCCGTATGAAGGGCGATACCGGCGAAAACCTGATCGGCCTGCTCGAGCGGCGTCTCGACACCGTGGTGTATCGCGCCAAGTTCGTCGCCACCATGTTCGCCGCGCGCCAGTTCATCAATCACGGTCACGTCAAGGTGAACGGCCGCCGCGTCAACATATCGAGCTTCAAGGTGAAGGTCGGCGACCTCATCGAGGTCAAGGAATCCTCCAAGCAGCTCGCCGTGGTGATGGAAGCCGCCCAGCTCTCGGAACGCGACGTGCCCGACTTCATCGAGGCCGATCACGGCAAGATGACGGCCAAGTTCACCCGCATCCCGCATCTGTCCGACGTGCCGTTCGCAGTGCAGATGGAGCCGCATCTGATCGTCGAATTCTATTCGCGCTGATTCTTGCGCGCATTGACGAGATCAAAGGCCCCGGTTTTGCCGGGGCCTTTTTGTTTGCGTAAGATCAACCGGCTGCGATTACAAACCGTCATTCCGGGGCGTGCGCAGCACGAACCTCAGATGTGCAGTTGCACATCGGGGAATCTCGAGATTCCGGGCTGGCATCTTCGATGCGCCCCGGAATGACGGTGATTGAAAAGAGAACCCATCATGGTCAACTACACCCCTGCCCCACGCGATCCGAAGTCGTCCCCGGTCTGCATCAACCTGCTGTCGGATACCCAGACCCGTCCGACGCCCGGAATGCGCGAGGCGATGGCGCGGGCCGAGGTCGGCGACGAGCAGATCGGCGACGATCCAAGCGTCAATGTTTTGTGTGAACGGGTGGCCGACCTGCTCGGCAAGCAAGCCGCGGTGTTCATGCCATCAGGCACCATGTGCAACGTCGCGGCGACGCTGGTGCATTGCCGGCCCGGCGACGAGATTCTGGCGCATGAGAGCGCGCACATCATCGCCCGCGAAGGCGGCGCGCATGCAGCAATCGGCGGATTCCAGATCACGCCGCTGAAGGGCGCCGACGGACAATTCGCGCCGGAGACCTTTCGCGCGGCGCTGCATCCGCGCACCCGTTACCAGCCGCCGCAGACCGTGGTCAGCGTCGAACAGACCGCCAATATCGGCGGCGGCACCATCTGGAAGAAAGCCGATCTCGATCAGGTCGTGCAGATCGCCAGGACCCATGGCCTGGCCACCCACATGGACGGCGCACGGCTGTTGAATGCCAGTGTCGCCACCAGCATCAGCGCGCGCGACATGGCCGCGGGGTGGGATTCGGCCTGGCTCGATTTCTCCAAGGGACTGGGCGCGCCGGTCGGCGCGGTGATCGCCGGCAGCCATGATTTCATCGATCAGGTCTGGCGCTGGAAGCAGCGCCTGGGCGGATCGATGCGCCAGGCCGGCATCTGTGCGGCGGCCTGCACCTACGCGCTCGACCACCATATCGACCGGCTCGCCGACGATCACGCCAACGCCCGCGCGCTGGCGCGAGGTCTTTCGCAGATCGAGGGCATCGAGGTGCAGCAGCCCGAAACCAATCTGGTGTTCTTCAGGCCCGATGGCGCCGGCGTCAGCGGCGACGATATGATCGCACGGCTGCGCCAACACGGCGTGCTGCTTGCCATGATGGACGGCCGCATCCGCGCCTGCACCCATCTCGACGTCAGCGCCGACATGATCGAGGAGACGGTCGGACTGGTGCGCGAGATGGTGCGCAGGGGGTAGCGAGATCCCATTGACATTAATGGCTTCGTATCCTATAGGATACAAATATGTTCGAGGTTCAAAAGACTGAAGAATTCGACATATGGCTGTCAGGTCTCGTAGATCAAAAGGCCCAAGCCAAAATCGTTTCCCGCATTGAACGCCTCGGGCTCGGAAACCCCGGTGACGTCAAGCCCGTCGGAGGGGGCGTAAGCGAGATGCGAGTGCCCACGGACCGGGTTATCGCGTTTACTTCAAGCAGACCGACAAGACCATCGTCCTTCTCTTGTGCTGCGGAGACAAGTCTACGCAGGAAAAGGATATCAAACGTGCGAAAGAAATAGCTGCCGAACTATAAGGAAAGCAGATGGTGAAAATCTCAAAATTCGATGCGGCAGATTATCTCAAGACCCCGGAAGCCATCGCGGCTTATTTGACTGAGGCCTTCGCGACCGACGACGCCGCCTATATTTGTACTACTCTCGATACCATTGCGCGGGCCAAGGGAATGACGAGCGTCGCAAAGGAAACCGGGCTTTCCCGCGAGAGTCTGTACAAGGCATTCAGCGGATCGTCGAAGCCCGAATTCGAGACCGTCCGCAAGGTCATCCATTCATTCGGCGTGAGGCTCGTCGCTGAGCCCATCGAGGATAAGGCAGCGTAATTCGACGTCCTCATCGCGTTGACTCAATTTTTGTCATTCCGGGATGCGCTTTTGGTCGGCCACTGCCGACCTGAGGCGCACGCCCGGAATTCATGCTCCCTGCGACAGCGTTTGGCCGGGTGAATAAGCACAGAGTTATGGATTAATAACGGCAAGCCGCAAATCATCGATCGTCTTGTCGACTTATATTACGCGCGAATTTTCCGTTGCTAGACGCAGAGCCGCGAGCATCGACGTGAAAAACATCGTGAACAACATGACGATGACGGTCGATTCACGCACGTCCTGCACGCGCCAGACGTGATTGGCGGCGTCGGCTATCGCACCATCTTTTCCCATGACCCAGGCGGTGACATGGGTGAGGCCGGAGCTGAGGTAAAACAAAATGGCCACAAGCCCGAGCGCGCGGCTTCGTGCGATCGTGCGCGCCGTCATGTTGCGGCGGCCGAGATAGATGGCAAAAGCCTGATAGAACAGCCACGCGGTCAATAGCCAGCCGAGATAGTTCGACAGCGGCACGCCGAAATCGCCGCCGCCGTCATGCCAGATCCAGGCTTTCGAAATGGTTGCTTCGGGCGGATCCATCACGGCATCCCATTGCGCCATCACGAAGGCAGCAACGATAGGCCGTGTGACGATTTCGAATGTGCCGCTCAAGCGCTGATCGGTGCGGCCGAGCAAAATCCCGGCCACGATCCACGAGAAATAGCCCATGCCGAACCACAGCGGGCCGACGATGACAGGGATGACGCCGACATGGAGAAAGTTTGATCCGACTTCAAAATGGTAATGGCCGAAAGGAAAGCCTGTGGTGCTGCCGATGTTTTCCATCGCAAACGTCGTGAAGAGGCAGATTGCGGCGAGGACGGCGGCGTCCTTCCAGCCATAGAAACCGATCGCGTGGGCGCAGGCCGCCGCGATTCCGATCGCGGCCAGACCTTGGGCGAGCGGTGTTGGATTCCAGGCGAAGCCGACGACCAGAACGAGATAGATCGCAAAGGCGAGCCACGCCGCGATTTCAAATGCCGGGATGCGACGCCCTTCCCCGCATTTCATCCCCTCCCCCGCGGGCATGACATGCTCCGGCGCGCTCATCTCTCCAGCGCCTGATAGATCAGCGGCCTGATCTCGGTCTCGATCCGTCCGCGCTGCGTCGGCGATTGCATCATGCAGACCACGAACATGTCGTCGCGCGGATCGATAAAGAAAAAGGTGCCGGCGACGCCGTCCCAGCGGTATTCGCCCAGCGGCATCGCGGCAGGCGCGGGCTGCGCGACGGCGACGGCAAATCCGAGCCCGAAGCCGCTGCCGGGGCCGGGAAAATAATAAAGGTCGTGCGCGATGTGGGTCGCCGGCCCGATATGATCCGACGTCATCAGCGCGACCGTCTCACGCTTGAGGTAGCGCCGGCCGTCCAGCGTGCCGCCGTTGAGCAGCATTTGCGCAAATCGCGCGTAGTCGCCGATCGTTCCCACCATGCCCGCGCCGCCGGACTCCCAGCGCCGCGGTGGAAACGGTTCCCCGATCCCGGCGATCGGCGTGGTGAAGCGATCGCCAGGCATCAGTTCGGCGAGGCGCGGGAGCTTGGCCGGATTCGCAATGTAGAACGCGGTATCGGTCATGCCGAGCGGACCCAGCAGCCGCGTCTTCTCGAAGGCGTACAGCGACTGGCCCGATACCACCTCGATGACGCGGCCGAGAATGTCGACCGAGTGGCCATAGTCAAACCGCGTGCCCGGCTGTTCAGCCAGCGGCAGTTTCGCGAGCCGTTCGGCGAACTGCGCGTTGTCGAAATCGCCATCGAACAGATTGGAACTGGCATAGAGCTTTCGCACCAGGCTCTCGCCGTAGAAGCCGTAGGTGAGACCCGAGGTGTGGCGCATCAGGTCCTCGATTGTGATCGGGCGGACCAGCGGTTCGAGCGTCAGCACCGGCTTTTCGTCTTCACCCGGCTTTTCGACCCCGACTTTCACATTGGCGAAGGCGGGGATGTATTTTGAAAGAGGATCGTCGAGCGCGAGCTTGCCGTCCTCGACCAGCATCATCGCCGCAACCGACGTGATCGGCTTCGACATCGAATAGAGCCGAAAGATGGCGTCGGCGGTCATCGGCAGCTTGCTCTGGGTGTCGCGCACGCCAAAATTCTCGAAATAGACCGGACGGCCGTGCTGCTGGACCAGGAGGATGGCGCCGGGAATCCTGCCGGTCGCAAC
>Ga0209483_1002213_pt1 | contig 13770 bp, 19 predicted proteins | sample NGEPerA_FD_184508 | JGI IMG/M metagenome (GOLD analysis project Ga0209483, IMG submission 184508) | Arctic peat soil microbial communities from the Barrow Environmental Observatory site, Barrow, Alaska, USA - NGEE PermafrostL2-A... | ecosystem: Environmental > Terrestrial > Soil > Wetlands >... | reverse complement strand
TGATTAGACTGGGTCGCCAGCAACTCCGGTTTGGAATAGACCGGATGTTGGCGTTGGCGGCGTCGTTCTCCGATTTGATTCGCGCAGGCCAGCACCCGATACATTGTGCGCACCGAACCGTGATAACAGCCTTCATCGAGCAAAGTGGCGTAAATCGTGGCGGGCGCGGCATCGACGAAACGTTCGCTATCGAGGGTCTCGAGGATCTTTTGTCTTTCGGTCTGACTCAATGCGAACGCACAGGCAGGACGCGGTTTGGGAGGCCTCGTGTGGCGAGCCGGCGCACGTTGACGATAAATTGCAGCGCGATTGATTCCCAGCGTCACGCATGCCGAGGCGATTCCCGCGCCGGGGTGCAGTGGGTGGAAGGCGTCCATCAAATGTCCTCGCCGTTCTCTTGCGCCGTCGGTAGTCCAAGCAAGGTGCAGAGTTTTTTTTGGACATCGATGACGATGTGCGCGCGCGCAAGCTCGGCGCGCAAACGCACGATCTCACGCGTCTGCCCTGCCTCGCGACGTTTTTGCGCCAGTGCCAGATCGGGCTTCGGCCCGCGGCGTTGCGGCGTAAGCGCCTCGCGCTCGGCTTCACGGCGTTGCTTGCGCCATCTGAACAGCAGCGAGGAGTACAGGCCCTCACGTCTCATCAGCGCGCCCCTCTCACCCGAGCCGGTGCAGCCATCGGCGGCCTCGAGGATGCGTTGCTTGTCGGCGGCGGAGAAGCGGCGCCGCGCTCGCTGTGCCACTCGCCCTACGGGCTCCTGGCACAGCGAGCGAAGAATCAAAGCGTTCAGTCATGGAAGTGTTCATCAATGTGGTCATGTACGGGTCCTGCCTATGTACTCTAAATTGCCCAAGACAGGTGTCTCACTTGATGCTGACACGGGGGGCGGATGGGTCAGGCCTGTGGAGACTCGATGCTTGAATGCTGCCTGCCCTTTAAACCGACGACTCACGCCCCAAGGTTGAAACGTTAAGCCTTCGTCTTCGACTAGCTTTCAGGTAATCCAATGAAATTGCCCCGAAATCTATGGATCCTTTTGATCCTGGGCGCCTCGCACTTATACATCGGCTTACGGATCGTGCCATCGATGGCGGGAAGCCGCCTTATCTGGCTGAGCAGTATCTCTTTGCTCGTACTTTCATATGGCTTGATGACGCTGAGCCTGGCAGCACGATCATTTTGGCCCAGGCCGTTTGCGGATCGGATGGCGACGCCGGGATATTTCATGGCGGGATTGTTCTCGTCACTGTTAGTTTTAACGCTAGTTCGTGACGTGCTCCTCGTGCCAGTACATCTTTTAGTGCCTCGAACCTGTCAACGCCGAAGTAAAAGTGGACCAGCCTGTGTCGTCAACGCCGAAGTAAAAGTGACCCACCCCTGTATCGCTGTTGTGCGTGCCTTCGACGTGTAGGGCGTAGCCCGAAGCGGCGAAGGCACGCAAGTGTCCTACCCGTTAGCTGATGCCTTCACGTGGCCGGCCTTCTTCCGATCCTTCAACCGATAACTCTCACCGCTGATCTGGACGATGTGGGCGTGATGCAGGAGCCGATCGAGCAGCGCCGCGGTAAGGGTCGCGTCGTCGGCGAGCGTCGTCGCCCACTGCGTGAAGGCGAGATTGCTCGTCACGATGGTGCTCGCGCGCTCGTAGCGTTTGGCGATCACGTGGAAGAACAGGTTCGCCTCATCGCGCCCGAAGGGCAGATACCCCAGCTCATCGATCACGAGCAACCGCGGCCCCAAGACTGCGCGGTTTAAGTACTGAGTGAGTCGACCTTGGGTTCTCGCCAGTGCCAATTGCAGCATCAGGTCGGCAGCGGTGATGAAGCGCGTCTTGATGCCCGCTTGGGTCGCCTTCAGGGCAAGGGCGCTTGCGACATGCGTCTTGCCGACCCCGGAGGGGCCCAGGAACACGACGTTCTCGGCGCGCGCAATGAAGGCAAGCCCTGCGAGCTCCACGATCTGTTTGCGCGGCGCGCCGCTGGCGAAGGCGAAGTCGTACGCCTCGAGCGTCTTGATGGCCGGTAGAGTCGCAAGCTTCAACAGGATCTCGCGCGAGCGCCCGTCTCGCGCCGCGCACTCGGTGGCGAGGATCTGCTCGAGGAACTCTGCGAGGCTCTTCTCCTCCTTCAACGCCTCCTCGGCAAGGCCGGGCCACTCGGTGGCCACGCGCGTCAACTTCAGCCGCTCGCACCAGTGCGTAATCCTCTCCTGCACGAGGTTCATCAAGCTACCTCCAAAAGCGCGTCGTACACCGACAACGGATGCTGCAGACTCTCGTACGGCATTGGCACCACCGAGTGTCGAGCGACAGCGATCGGCGTGTGGGAGTGAACCGTGACGGGTAACGGCTGCAGCTTCGTGCGCTCAAGGTCCATGCGCACATGCGGCACTTCGCGCGTCGTGGCATGAACGCGCGCGTTAGCGACCTGCTGAAGCCAAGGACCGATGTGCGCGTTGGCAGCCGTGACATCGAGCTTCAGCCCCGCCTGCTTCAGCGTGGCTGCCAAGGGCACGAGGAAGCTTGCCTTCAGGTAGCCGTTGAAGCGTTCGACTTTGCCCTTGGTCTGGGCCCGGTACGGACGGCACAGCCGCGGTCGGAACCCGAACTCCTCCGCCACCGCAAGTAGGCCCCGATGGAAGCGGTGCTCGCCCGCGCCATACGCATCGCGCTCGATCACCACGGTCCTCGGATTATCAAAGAGCACATGCGCCGGCACGCCGCCGAAGTAATAAAGCGCCTCGCGCAGACACGCGCACAACGTCGCCGCATCCTCGCCTTGCGTGAAGCGTACGAAGCTTGCGCGGCTGTAGCCCAGGGTTGCCACGAACGCCAAGAGCGGATCACGCCCCCGGCGCACGTGAGTAAAATCTGCCTGCATCTGCTCGCCCGGCTCGGTCTCAAAGCGCACCAGGGGTTCGGGCTCCCCGCGCTTCAGCGGCGCAAGATACGCTTTTAACTGACTGATCCCACCCGCATAGCCGCGCTCGCGAATCTCGCGCAGGAGCACCGTCGCCGGAATCCACTTCGGCCGCGCCGCCTCGATGCGCAAGAGCAAATACTCGACGTGCGGCGCCAGCTTCGTCGGCCGCGGCTCACGCGGCCCGTACCGCTGCGCGCCCACCTTGCACAAATACCTCCGCACCGTCACGCGCGACAACCCGAGCTCGCGCGCAATCGCCCGAATGCTCTTGCCCTGACGCTTCAATACCCGTACTTCCACAGCTTGCTCCTGAGTCAGCATCGGCGGTCCCAAAACCGCCATCCTCGCTCAGGTGGTCCACTTTTACTTCGGCGAGGCGGCTCAGTATTACGTCGGCGCTAACACGAACCTACCTGAGCGCATATGACTCGATATCCGCCTCTTGTGTCCTTGGCCTGGGTGTCTTTGCGACCCTGGCCGGCCTCCTCGCTGCTCGGCGGCGTGCGCGCGTCATAAACGTCGATGTGCCACTGCAAAATCTTCCTCTTGCGCTTCACGGATTCTCGATCGCACAAATTACCGATATCCATGTCGGGACAACAATCCGCAGGCGCTACGTGGAAAGGATCGTCAATGCTGTCAACGCGCTCAAGCCCGATCTCATCGCTGTTACCGGCGATATAGTTGATGGGCCGGTGCGGGAGTTAGAGGCGCACACAGCGCCCTTGGCGGGCTTGCGCTCGCGGCACGGAGCATTCTTTGTTACTGGTAATCATGAGTACTATTCTGGCGCGAACGCCTGGATGGCGGAATTTGCGCGCCTTGGACTGCGCGTGCTTCTGAATGAGCACAAAGTGATAGAGCATCAAGGCGCCTCTCTAGTCATCGCCGGTGTGACCGATTTCGGCTCACACCGGTTTAATCCCTCGCACCGTAGCGATCCTCGCATTGCCCTTGCAGGTGCGCCGATGGGCGCGAGCGTGCGAATCCTGCTGGCGCACCAGCCGCGATCTGCGCCCGCAGCGGCAAGCGCTGGGTTTGATCTGCAGCTATCGGGCCATACACATGGCGGCCAATTCTGGCCCTGGAATCTGTTCGTGCGTTTTCAACAGCCCTTTACGGCCGGGCTACACCGGTTAAACCGTCTTTGGATTTATGTAAGCCGCGGTACTGGGTATTGGGCCATTCCCAACCGCTTTGGAGCGCCTTCTGAAATCACCCTTCTACGACTCATACCAGCGGGGCCGCTAAATAAGAAGAAAAAGGATCGTGCCGGCTGCGCAAGCGCTCATCGGCGTGAAGCTATGCCTGAACCAACAGAAACTGCGTTGCCGGCGTAGATGAGGATTTTCAACCATGGCCACTTTTATGGTGAGATTGCCGCTCAAAACTCCGGCGCTTTTCTCGAAGCCGTGCAAGGAACACTTGGCAGTCCCGCCCATTCGTTAAGTCGTAGCCGATAAGGCCGGACGACGAGTATTTCTATGACGGCTAGTCAGGAGCACCCAATGCTCTGTCGCGCTGATCTCGATAAGTTTTCGCCGTCTGCGGTTTGACGAAAAGGGCGACAACTTCAGGATTAGCCTCGCGCACCGACTTTTCTAGGTCGATAACCGCTTCCTCGATGTCCGGAGCCACCATGGTGTCGGCAAATTCCACACTTAACATCGCTACGACCTGATGCGGTCCCAGCTGAACGCTAATGAGTCCATTGGCTCGTAAGCAGCCGGACTGTGAATTCGCAATCGATAAAATAGATTTATGAACAGATCGGTAGGCCGGCTCTCCCATCAGGAGACTCTTGCTCTCCCTTGCCAGGAACACTGACGTACCCGCAAGCAGCAAACCGATCGCGACGGACCCAACGCCATCAATTTGCGGGTTTCCTAAAGCAACTGCCGCGAATGTTGAAGCCGAGGCTATAAGAATGCCGATGAGCGCGACGCTGTCCTCAAGCAACGTCATGAAGGACGGCGGGTTTTTGCTGATCTTGACTGCTTCAAAGAACCCCAGCTCACCCTTTGCGTCTCCAAACTGCCTCATTGCCACGAGCCATGAGCCACCTTCAAAAATGAAGGCTAACGCTAAAACCGCATAGCTAACGCCCGGTGACTCAATCGGAACGGGCTTCAGAATTCTGCTGACACCTTCGTAGATTGCGAATCCGGCGCCCAGCGCAAAGATCAGCAGCGAAACCACGAAGCTCCAAAAGTAGATCTCTCGTCCGTGTCCGAAGGGATGGCCGGCGTCGGCTTTCTGTTTGGAACGATGAATGCCGTAAAGAAGCAGGATTTCGTTCGCCGCATCGACGACAGAGTGGATGGCTTCGCTCGCCATCGCGGCACTCCCAGTCCACCCGGCGGCCACAATCTTACTTGCGGCAACAAGCAAGTCTCCGATCAAGGCCGCTATCACGGAAGTCCGAGAGGATGATCTCGTACGTCTGCCTCTCCGAACTGGTTCTGCTTTCGCGGGCACCTGCTAATCCCCTTCGTTGCTACCTACTCTGGGCTATAAAGCGAGCTTTCTGACAAGTAAAGGACTCGACATCGCATAACTCGATGGGCAGTGCGGCGCTTGCCGGCGGAAGAACTTGCTTCGATCGTCTGCAGGATATTTAGAAAGGGCGTTTCGGCCGCACACTCACAATCTGGGGGGTGATTGAGCAATTCGTCGTAGTGCGGGTCTTGCTCGACCAGTAGAAGCCCAGGTTCCGACGCATCCACAAAGAACCCGCTATTGATGTCCGCGATTGTAAGATGTACAACATCCACACTGAACGATCGGCAACGACTCGATTCCAATCATCGCGCAATCTATGCGGCGTCGGCCACAGTGCGATTCAGATCAATGCATACGCGGTCGCCCCGGCGAGCGCTACTGCAGTGACAGCGGCCGCCAGCAACACTTCAGGCCATTCCAGGATCGGAGGCAGAAGCAGGCAATCCACACGGCCTGCCGTCAATCGGTGCAGCGCCCTATAAATGGATCGACGGATCGAATTCTTCGTCCAGTTCGCCGTGCGCGTCAAACTGAAATCAAACTGATAGTACCCATGGGCGGGGTATCCAGCCGGCCGCGGCGGTTCTGCCTCACCAACTGAGTGGGCTTGAGAATGCAGCTCAAAGGGTTCAATGGTTGGCGACACGCCCGCCTGTAAGTCAGCGAGTCCGATCGCGCCCCCGCCTGGATGCTTAAGCCAGACACCGTAGTCAACGTCAATGATAATGCGCGCGGCCGCAGTTTCCACTTGTGCCAGGCAATGCACAGCTCTCGGGCCTTGGCTGTAAAGAGTGATCTGCGCGGATCGAATGCCAATAGCATCAAGGCAGGCGATAAAAAGTCGATGAATCCCCGAACAGCAGCCCCCCTCATCAAGCACCGCAGCGGGCGATGCGCCGAGCGGGACCAGCATGCGTGTGATAAATACCGGGTCCGGCCCGCGTTGCACGCCCGCAAATATCACACGCGCAAGAGCAAAAGCCGCTGCTCGCTCGGAACGGCAACCACGCGTCGCCGCCCGCGCGAACCGCACGATCCGCAGTTTGCGCTGGCGGTACGTTTCGAGCAAAGCCAGCGCTAAAACCCCGCAGCTGAATATACCCGTACCGATCAGGCTCTGGATCGCGGCATGCACGTCGTTATTCAGCACGGTGTCTCAAAGCAAGTCGCTCCTCCGCGCCACAACCTACGCCTTTGCGGTGCCGAATCAATCTTACTGCAGTCATGATATGCGGTGCGACTTGGTTCGCAGCGGACCTTCGCGACCGTGATGGATAGCAGCCTCCCAAAACCAGCCATTGATCGCGCCGGCAGGGTCAGGGCGTGGTTGTGTGAACATGGAAGTTTCAGTGATAACATCTCTACTGTCCCCGCACTACATCAGATGGGACCAGCGGATCAAGAACAATTCGAATCGTAAACATCACGGAGACTGACATGCGAATCCTAACCGCACTTAGTGTCGCCATTCTCGCTTCGGCCAACGCTTTGGCAACTGACCCGCCCGCAGCGGATGCCGACAAGGCGGCAATACAGGCCCTTGAGGACACCTACAACGAAGGATTCAATTCCAAAGACGTGGACAAGATCATGTCCGTCTACGCTCCCGGAAAGCAACTGTTCGTCTTTGATGTCGTGCCGCCGCGCGAATATAAGGGCTGGGACGCCTACAAGAAGGACTTCCAAGAGCTGATTTCCGCATACCCGGGTCCCTGGAAGAACACAATCTCGGAACAGGCCATTCATGTGGTCGGTTCGGTCGCTTATGGACACAACATCCAATCCGGCGAATTTACCGGGAAGGACGGAACGAAGGTCAAGGTCGTCTCCCGGACTACCGATATCTATCGAAAGAAGAACGGCAAGTGGCTCATCGTCGAGGAGCACAATTCGGTGCCCGTCGATCTGGGCACGATGAAGCCGGATCTATTGTCCAAGCCTTAACTTAAAAATGGCAGCCGCCACTCTCGGCGTCGTCAAATTCTCTTAATTTGTGTGTCGGGGGTTCGAAGTACACGCACTGATGGGTTAGCGTCGATGAGCGGAATGTGGGCCGTGAGAGTATTGCGCGCCCAGAGAGATTCGAACTCCCAACCTCCCGGGTTCCTAACCAAGCGCCTCGGACGGAGCAGGTGCACCCGCAAGCGGCCCACCTAAACACGCAACGACCAGCGCGACATGCTGGCGCGGTGATGAACTCACGCGACCGCGCTTTGCAAATGCCGAGCGGTGCTGAAAATCGGATGGTAAAGGATCGAAAGGGGCTCTTCTGAGCTTCAGCATCGATACACTAACTGGTATGGCTACGGAACTCGATGTACTGAAACGCGTCAGCGAAGGGCTTGCCGATGAGAACTTGCCGTTTATGCTGACTGGGTCCTTCGCGCTGGCTTACTACGCCACACCGCGGATGACGCGCGATTTAGACTTCGTCGTCGCACTAGCCAATGACGACGGTGAAGCATTATTTAGGAACTTCTCTGCGGATTTCTACGTCGATGCTGACGCGGTGCGTGCGGCGATCGAGAGCGAGCGGCTGTTCAACATGATGCACTTGAGCACCGGTATCAAGGTGGACGTGATCGTTCGCAAGTCATCGGAGTACCGTCTTAACGAATTCAAGCGGCGCCAGCAGGTAACCTTAGGTTCCATTCTGACGTGGATCGTGAGTCGTGAGGATCTAATCCTATCAAAGCTGGTATGGTCGCTAGATTCCGGATCTGAGCTGCAGCTGCGCGATGTCCGCCAGCTCCTGGCAGGGTCGATTGATGTAGAATATCTAAATCGTTGGGCACCGGCGCTTAAAGTGTTAGCGCTACTGCAACAGATGACCAGATGAACAACACGCCTGAGACGATTGCGAGGATGGTCGCAGATCACCATCGTGAAATGTCGCCAGAGCAGCGCATGCGACTTGCCGCGTCGCTCTACGAGACCGCGCGAACTATCGTCGCGTCATCTCTGCCACAGAACATGGCAAAAAAAGACCGCCGGCTCGCAATCGCGCGTAGGTTTTATGGTGGTGAGCTTCCTGAAGCAGCCCTCAATGCGCACGCTTACTACGACCCTGCACTGACCAGCGTTGAAAGGGCACCCTAGAGCGGTCGTGTACTCGTTGCTCGACACGCTGGCCATGGCCGCCTCGGGCGACGCTTGTCACAGTAAGCCGAAAGTCTCTGGCTCAAGTACGGCATTATCACACCGCTCCGGTCAGGGGCTGGTCGGCATTGCGGAGCAATCAGCTGCGCCGACGCGGTATCGCCTTCGCGTCAGCTTGCTCGGGCCAACTGGGGCAATGGCGTAGATCGCGGATTTGTATTTGACGTCTCGCAACGACTAGACAGCCAATGAGGCCCCGACTCCGCCATACACCGAGCCGAATTGGAAACTGCAGCAGACCGATTTCAATTTGGGAACCCCAATCTGTGGTTCACCACCAGCTCATTCTCGGCGATGACGAATTTGCGTCACTTCATACGCGAATACTCGCCGTCAAGGACCGCAGGCGATCGATGAATTCTGCCAACTTGCGATCGCCCCTGCGCCGATCGCGCTCATATAGAGATTCTAACGCCTCGAGAGTGGAGATCAACTCCGCTGGCTGCAAAACCGCTTCCATCGCGCTCAAGTGAGACTGCGCAAGGTTTCGTTCTACGCGCGCGCGGTCGAGTTCTGCTTCACGAAGCTGGCGAACTGACACTAACCAGCGTTGCCGGTTTGCAAAGATGAATGCCACGAGACCACCGCGAGCGAATGCATCGGCGGAGACGAACAACGCGATGCTGGCCATATCAGGGTGTCTATGGGTGGAGGCTGTCGCAAAGAAGGGGTCATGTATGAGAAGTATTAGGGGCATGGAGACTACCCCCGACACAAGCGCTGCGCCGAGCACGGCAGGAATGTAGGCGGTCAATCGTCCCACGCCATTTCGAACGCATTGTTCCGCAACCAAAACCGCGATTAACATGCACGCCGCTACAATTTCCGAGGGCACTAGCCGGAATAATGCGGACATTGGCGGACAGCTGCCGCTCGAGATCCAATACGATAACAAGATTGGCACGACGCGCGCCGATCCCAGTAATGCCGCGAGTGCAATCAAAGGCCCAGTCGCATGACTCAAAGCGGCGCGCAAGAATTGCCCCAGCCGCGACAATGAGGTCAGCAGTGTAGTTAAGCTGCTGGTTTTGATACCTATCACGCAGCTACTCGCGACATCGGCAAGCGAACAACGGCTGTGATGCCACATGGCTGATTGGTCGATAGACGCAGGACCGCCGCACTTCCATATAGCGCGTTCAGACGTGCTCGGATGTTGGCGAGCCCGGTGCCACGGCCGCTACACGCCGTTAGGCCTCGCCCTGAATCGGCAACTCGGAGCTCAAGCACGGTGTCAGTCTGTACAGCACTAACGCGTACGAACCCGCCGTCGGGCATGGGGGACAAACCGTGCTTAATGGCGTTCTCCACAAGCGTCAATAACATCAGGGTGGGAATCTGTAATCCGCACAAGTTTGATGGAAACGCCACTTCATAGACGAGGCGGGTGCCCATCCGCAAGCAGTGAATATCAAGATACGCACCGATCAGCGCCGCCTCCTGCTCCAGACTGCAGGTCTCCTGCCGCAGGCTCGGAAACGCACTCCCGAAGTAGCGGATCAGACTGGCCAACATCTGATGTCCTTTTGCGGGATCTATTTGATAGAGGCGACGGACGTGAGCAAGGCTATTAAATATGAAGTGCGGCTCGATCTGCGCGCGCAGCAAACGCAATCTGCCCCTACTTACTTCGGCCTCCTTCTTAATTCGCCCCGACTGCACTCGAAGTGCAGCCTCCACCGCCTCCGAACTCGAGAGGTGCAATTCGTAGATAATCACAAGAAGCGCGACGGGAAATGTGAGTGCGCAAGTATCGGCGAGCACATCACGGAAATGCGCCATTATCCACGCAATATTAGCACCGTATAACAAGGAATCCTTGAGGATGGTTCCCGTGATGCACGCAAACATCAAGCCTATACTTAGCCAAAACACTCGGGTGACTCCGCGCTGCGCGCGAACTTCTCCCACGAATGCGATTAGGATCGCCGCAGGCACTAGAGTGATGAGCCACTCCAGGTAAGATCCGATTGCAACCCTAAGCCAGCTGGTTGTTGGTGTTGCAGCGCCTTGCAAGCTTGCGCCTACGATCTCGTTCAGCGTCAGGGCGGCTACGGCGCACAGGAGTATCAGAACCAAATATTGTGGGCGCCGGAAGGCTTGCGAAACGGGCTTAGTAAACGGATCGCGCGCGTGCCCGGCCGAACCCGAAACAGATGCTGCCCCGCATGGCATTGGCGCTGTTTTCATCGCTCACAGGTTTTCAGCAAAAAGGCAACGCTTATCTCATCCCTAACTTCGTACTAAGCCGCAGCCGTAACGCACGATGACCGAGGATTCCCGCGACTGGACTCAATACACGATGTGGATGCGGAAGTCGCCGAGACTGTCGATAATAGTATTGTAGGACAGAGTGGAATAAAACGCCGGATCTTGCCACAGTGGTCGATTCCCCGGATAACTGCTTGTTGGCAGGGAGATGTCAAGGGCGAAGTACCCGAAAGAAACAAAGCGGTAAGCTGACCCCTAATACCATCGACGAAAGTCACTGTTACTATAATCTTCTCGTCACGTCCGCTCGCGAATTCATTCTAACAGCACTGTACCGAACGCAGATCTGATGGAGGCAGAGCCTCCGAGTTTGTTTGCTGCATTGCGGCGAGCTGCAAGCCCGCACGGGTGAATCGCGCCGTTCGCTGGCCAAGATCCATTGACAAAGTCTTCGTAGTGATCTTGCGCGGAACAAACGGCCGGCTAGTTGCGGCTTCGTCTACGCTGAGCGGCGATCGCGGTTTACTCCGCCCAGGCGTGCGTACTCCGACCAGATCTGGTTCGGAATGAATTTAACAAGCGCGTGCAGAGTAAGTGGCGAGAGGATTACAGCGTCTGCCACACCCAGGAGCGGAAAAGCAAAATTGAGCGGTTCGAAAGCGAACCAGCCCAGCGCCAGCACGACTGGCCAGAGCCAAATTGGTCGCTCGCTATGTCGGAGGGCAAACCAGAGAGCCGAAGATCCGTGCTGCTCAATCGCCAGATTCTTAATACGCGCAGCATTGCCGTACTGGGGCCGAGTGCGAAAGGACTTGTAAAGCGGCACCCGCCGGTTCGGCCATTCCTGGCCGTTCAGACCATCGAGGCCACAGCCTTGGAGTGCCGACTCGCAAGGCTGGACCCCCCTATTCCCGGATCCTGATCACTTGCAGTTTGCGTATTCCTTTTGGCTCAGGTGACCGTCATGGTCCGTGTCACACTTGGCAAAGTTTTTGCTCAACCACTTGTTGCTCTTGACGTCGTGTGTAGTCACGTAGCCGTTGCCCTTGGTGTCCAGAGTCTTGAAGTCCGGCCGTGTGCTCTGGCCGACCATGTCGTTGCCGCTTGATTTGTCTTGGCCCGCACTCGGCTGCGATGTCGTGCCCGAGGGCTTCTGACTGCCACCGACCATATTATTACCGGTGGATTTATCTTGGCCGGTAGTGGCCGGCGCCGTCATGGTGCCGTTGTTGGAATTGCCCTGCGCCGAATTTCCCGGCATTGACGATGATGAATTTTGGCCATAAGCGAAGGCGCAGCCCAAAACTGCTGCGGCAACGACCCCGGCCTTAAAGTAAGTGATGCTCATAGTGCCTCCTAAGGGAAAAGGTTGTACTCCGATCAGGCTTCGCGCCCTCTGCGGGGGCGGTGCGCCGGACACTAATAAACTGTCCGGCACATCCAATTGTTCCTAGGATTTCTAAGAATCCTGAAGAGAACTTGGTATTGGGCACGGGGCGCATGCCGTATTCTGCGGTTATCTGGCAGCTTTCGAAACCGGCGCTGGGTCCAAAGCCCCGACCGCCTTACAGGAACGAACGCGTACGATCGTATAGTCGTCCACGGGAATGATTCGAATCGTAGCCCGCATCGAGACGCGTACTTCAGAAGCTTTTCGTAAATCCGATGCTCAGCCCCCGCGGCAATACCTGAACTGAAATCGGAATCTTCCGGCTTGCACTCCAATATCCGATCGCGGACCCAAGCCCCCATGCCGCGAGCACATCTGTTTGCCAGTGCGCCTGAGACTTAAGACGGGCGATGGAGTCGTAGAGCGGGAGGACCTCAAGTGTCCAGATCCAGGGAGAGTCTCTCCGATAGTTCACAATCAAAGGCGTCACGAAACTTGCCTGCAGCGCAACCTCCCCGCTGGGGAAGCTCTCGCAACAATGACCCTGAAACCATTGCTTGGGATCGTTCCCCTGATCCGGCCTTGCCCGTGAGAAGGTCCGCTTTAAAGCCTCGGTGGCAACAGAGGTGATCAGCGACGAGTCGATTGTTTGCCACAATGCATGGCCAAGCCGGTCGTCATTGCCTAGCCATAGAGCTCCGCCCACCTCTACGGCAATGGCGCCAAACTCGAGTCCGCTTTGATATTTGCGCGCCCAAATTCCGGACTCATCCAACGACCACTCATGATCGATCCCCGCGTGTGCGGCCGGGTTTGCAAAGGCAAACAGGCATAGGATTACGCAGCACAGACGTCGCATTAAGGCCTCAGGGATCGAACCGCCCCCAGATCCTTGCTAATCAAACTTAGTAATGACTTAGCGAAACGCTAAGTCTCTGCTAATTTTGAGATTAAACACTCCCCCTTCGCCGCAAGAACCGCTGCAGATGCGCATCCTGATTGCAGAAGACGACCCGATGATCGGCGCGAGCCTTGTCCGCGGCCTCTCCGATGCGGGCTATAGCGTTGACTGGGTGCGCGACGGCGACCACGCCGACGCCGCGCTGCGAGATCAGCGGAACGAATTTCAGCTTGCCCTTCTTGATTGGGGTCTTCCCAACAAGACAGGAATCGAAGTGCTCCGCTCCCTGCGGCGGCGCGGCGATAATATTCCCGTTCTGATTCTGACCGCGCGTGACGCCTTGGCGGATCGCGTTGAAGGGCTCGACCTCGGGGCCGATGACTTTCTCGTCAAACCCATTGAGCTTCTTGAACTCAGGGCGCGCATTCGGGCTCTGGCGCGCCGACACGTGGGACGCCTTGAGCCCGCACTTAAGACGCGCTCGCTTCTGCTTGACCCCTTGTCGCGAAGTGTCTACCGCGAAGGTCAGCTGATTCGGCTGACCGCCCGAGAGTACGCACTTCTGCACGCACTCATGGTCCGCCCGGGAAGCATTCTGTCTCGCACTCAGCTGGAACGCCGGATTTACGGGTGGTTGGACGCTATCGAAAGCAATGCGGTTGAATTCCTGCTGCACGGTCTACGGC